>JAABUV010001116.1_pt1 | contig 39279 bp, 28 predicted proteins | sample 5559971 | NCBI WGS metagenome assembly JAABUV01 (sample SAMN10711881, study PRJNA513362) | rock metagenome | isolation source: Antarctica rocks | place: Antarctica: Victoria Land, Knobhead nord | collected 2015-12-19 | reverse complement strand
CGGCGTTGGGAGTCATCGGGCACCTCCGGGAGATCATGTGGTGGGTGGTTCTGCCACAGTATCCCCCGTCCGCCCGGTGGCTTTCACCGTTCATCGCGCGTCCCACGGATTTTGGTCACACTCATTTCAATTCTCGCCGCATCCTCTAAATCCGCCAGTCGCGCCGCTTCGTCACGCTCACGCTGCCGCTCGGCTTGCCAGTACGCTTCGACTTCGGCCGCGAACGGATCATCCTTGAAGATACCAGCAAAGGCTATGTAAGGATTGTATTCCGGGTCGTTCTCGTCTCGTCTACTCGGACTAGCATATGTGCCGTCAGGCGCTTCCACCCGCATATCCTTGGCATTGTTTATCGCCGCCATAGTGGGTCCCTCCTTGTCGTCAGTTGCCCTGGCCACATCCTCACGGTCTGCTTCCGCGGCAGCTTCGTCACGCTGCCGCTGCCGCCCCTCCTGTACATAGGCGTCGAGATCATCCATGAATGGGTCATCCTCAAAGATGCCAGCGAGGGCAAGGTACGGGTTGTAGTCAGGGTCGTTCTCCTCGTCTTTAGGTCGGCGAGGAAGAATACCAGTGGACTCCTCCACGCGTACGCCGCTAGCAGTTTGTCGGAGAGAACGTGTTTTTTCGGAGGAAGGTGCGCTTGGAGGCCATTTTGAGGTCAAGATACGGGCTACAGACGCGATTTTGCCCTCCCACAGCACGATAAATGAGGTCGGCAAGCTTCTCTCCGACAGACTGCTAGACTCATTGATCGCCGACGTGTCGTGGCCCTCTTTCTCGGCGGCGGCCTGCGCATCCTCAAGATCCGCCAGTCGAGCCGCCTCGTCCCGTTCGCGCTAGCGTTCCGCCTCTATAAAAGCTTCGATGTCATCTATAAAAGGATCGTCCTTGAAGATGCCGGCAAAAGCCAAGTACGGGTTATAGCCGGGATCGTTCTCGCCCTGTCTAGGTCGACGCGGGCGAGCGCCATTAGGCTCCTCCGCGCACGCGTCCTCTGGTTCATCCATCGCTGCCATGTCATGCCCTCCTCATCCCTCTATTTTAGCGGAATTCATGCCTGGCACCAGTTCCACCAAAATAGGAGGATAGGCGGCTACTTGTCCTGTAGCGCCGCGACGCCGGGCAGCGTCTTACCTTCCAGGAACTCCAGCGAGGCGCCGCCGCCGGTGGAGACGTGCGACATCTTGCCGGCCAACCCCATCTGTTCGACCGCCGCGACGGAGTCGCCGCCGCCGACGATGCTGGTGGCGCCGCTTTCGGCCACGGCGCGGGCCACAGCGCGCGTGCCCTCAGCGAACGGAGCCATCTCGAAGACGCCCATGGGGCCGTTCCATAGCACGGTCCGGCAGCCCCCCAGCGCATGGGCGAAGATCGACCGCGTCTTGGGGCCGATGTCCATGATGGTCCAGTCGGGCGGGATCTCGGCGACGCCCACGGCGCGGCGCCGCGCGTCGGCCTTGAACTCTTCAGCCACGATCACGTCGGTCGGCAACACAATCTGCGCGCCCGCGCGCTTGGCGTCGTCGAGCAGGCCGCGCGCTGTGTCGACGAGGGCGGGCTCCAGTAGCGACGCGCCGACGCTGTAGCCCTGCGCGACGAAGAACGTGTTGGCCATGCCGCCGCCGATGAGCAGCAGGTCGACGCGCGCAAGCAGATGCTGGAGCACCGCCAGCTTGCTCGACACCTTGGCGCCGCCGATGACCGCCGCGAAGGGGCGCGCCGGGTTGTCGAGGGCGTCGCCGAGCGCGGCCAACTCCTTTTGCATCAGGTAGCCGGAGACAGCCGGCAGGTAGGCCGTGACACCGGCCGTGGAGGCGTGCGCGCGGTGCGCCGCGCCGAAGGCGTCGTTCACGTACACATCGCCGAGCGCGGCCAACTCACGCGCGAACGCGGGATCGTTGGCTTCCTCCTCAGGATGGAAGCGCAGGTTCTCCAGCAGCAACACCTGTCCCGGTTGTAACGCGCGCGCCATTGCGCTCGTCTCGGAGCCCACACAGTCGGGGGCCAGCGCGACCGGCTGGTCCAGCAGCTCGGAGAGGCGCCGCGCGATCGGCGCCAGCGAATATTGTGGGTTGGGTTTGCCCTTGGGCCGCCCCAAGTGCGACATCAGGATGACCGCCGCGCCGCGTTCGAGCAGCGCCTGAATGGTCGGCAGCGCGGCGCGGATGCGCGTATCGTCGGTGATGGCCCCATGCTCATCCTGGGGCACGTTGAAGTCAACGCGCACGAGCGCGCGCTTGCCGCGCACGTCCACGTCGTCTATCGTCTTTTTAGCCAAAATGACTCTCCTCCAACAGCTGGACCTGCGACTAAAGTCGCATGGCAAACCACGGCGACTGAAGTCGCTAAGGCATCGCCGTGTTTGTAGGGGCGTATTGCATACGCCCGGCGCTCGCCCTCCATCGGGCTAACGATACGACGGTCTCGTCACCCTCTTATTGTTGGCCGATGACGACTCGCCACCATGCGAACACGTCCGCGGCGACGACCGGGCGTATGCAATACGCCCCTACGACGATATCACCACCTCGTGATGTCGGCCGGGCGTATGCAATACGCCCCTACGACAATATCACTCCCCGTTATTTCAGGCGCCGTGGTGCGCCACGCGACGTCGGTCGCAGACTATACCCCTTTACTGGCGATATACGCCGCGAGGTCGCCGACGCGGCAGGAGTAGCCCCACTCGTTGTCGTACCACGCGATGACCTTGACCATGTTGCCGCCCACGACAAGTGTGTCCAGGCCGCTGACGATGGACGAGTGCGCGTCGCCCTTGAGGTCCATCGAGACGAGCGGTTCCTCGGTGTAGGCCATGATGCCTGTCATGGGGCCAGCCGCGGCGTCCTTGAAGGCGGCATTGAGTTCCGCGACGGTGACCTCGCCGTTCAGGTCAGCCGTGAAGTCGACCACGGAAACGGTTGGCGTGGGCACGCGGAAGGACATGCCGGTGAAGCGGCCTTGCAACTCGGGGATGACGAGGCCGACAGCGCGCGCCGCGCCAGTCGCCGAGGGCACGATGTTGAGCGCCGCCGCGCGCGCGTCGCGCGGGTCCTTCGAGGCCACGTCGAGCAGGCGCTGCGAGTTGGTGTAGGAGTGCACGGTCGTGAGCAGCCCCTTCTGGATGCCCCAGCGGTCGTTCAAGACCTTGGCCACGGGGGCGAGTCCATTGGTGGTGCAAGAGGCGTTGGAGACGATGTGGTGCTTCGCGGGGTCGTACATGCCCTCGTTGACGCCGAGCACGACCGTGATGTCTTCGTTCTTGGCCGGGGCGGAGATGATCACGCGCTTGGCGCCGGCTTCAAGGTGCGCGCGCGCTTTCGTGGCGTCGGTGAACAAGCCGGTCGACTCGACGACGATCTCGGCGCCCAGTTCACGCCAGGGAATCTTGGCGGGGTCGCGCTCAGCGCTGACGGCGACCCGCTTGCCGTTGACGACGATGGCGTCGGCCTCGGACGTGACCTCGCCGGGGAAGCGCCCGTAGTTGCTGTCGTACTTGAGCAGATGCGCGTTGGTCGCCGTGTCGAGGAGGTCATTGATAGCCACCACCTCCAACTCCCCCGCGTGATTCTCGAGCATGGCCTTGAATACCTGGCGCCCGATGCGCCCGAATCCGTTGATACCGATCTTTGTCGCCAAACCACTATCCTCCTTCAATTAGCTATCAGCTGTCAGCCGTCAGCAATCAGCTTTTAGGCGCCGGCGCATTGCCCCGATCCCTACGTCGCAATCGCTTGGAAAAGCTGATAGCTGACAGCTTCTATTGTACGTATACCGCGACATACTCGCCGGTTTTCTCCTCGTAGGGAGGAATATAGGTCTCCGTCGCGGCGTGTCCGTTGGAGGGCGGGGGCACGCCGCGCCGTCCAACGGTGCGTAGCAGTTCGACGATCGCGGCGCCTAGAAGGGCCGGATCGTGGTAGCGTGGAGTAGCCTGATCGACGACATCGGCGTAGGCCACGCGGATATGCGGGTCCGGCAGCGCGGCTACCTTGGGGCTGACGTGGTCGGCCCGCGCCATCGCGCGCGTACTGCTGGGACGGTTGACCAGCACGACGTCGATCAGGCCGGGGCCGACGTGCCCGTGTAACGCGGCGACGTAGTCGGCGACACCGAAGGCGTCGGTCTCGCCCTGCTCTTCAGCTACGTTGCACACGTAGACCTTGAGGGCGTGGCTAGCGCGCACGGCCTGCGCGACGCCGTCCACCAGCAAGTTCGGCAGCACGCTGGTGAAGAGGCTGCCCGGCCCAAGCACGATAACGTCGGCTTCCAACAAGGCGCGCACGGCCTCAGGGTGAGCCTCGGCGTGCTTGGGCCGCACGAAGACGTGGTCTAGGGGCGCCTCGTGATGCTTGATCGACGACTCGCCGTCGACGACCGAGCCGTCGGTCAGGCGCGCGTGTAGCGTCAGGTCGGCCAGCGTCGACGGCAGGATCTGGCCCTGCACGCGCAAGATGCGGCCCGTTTCACTGATGGCCGCCTCGAAGTTGCCCGTAACGCCGCGCATGGCCGCGATGTAGAGGTTGCCGAATGAGTGCCCTTCCAGGTCCGATCCCTCGGGGAAACGATACTGCAGCAATTGCTCCATCAGCGGGCCGGCCTCGGAAAGCGCCGCGATGCAGTTGCGAAAGTCACCCGGCGGCAGGATCGCCAACTCGCGGCGTAGCTTGCCCGAACTGCCGCCGTCGTCGGCCACCGTGACGATAGCGGTGAGATTGTCGGTATGCGTGCGCAGACCGCGCAGCAGGATAGACTGGCCGTGCCCGCCGCCGATGGCGACGATGCGCGGGCCGCGGTTGCCGAGGCGATGGCGATACACGAGATCAACGAGCTTATCATCGGGCGGTAGGGCCGCGGCGAGCGACTTATTTAGCCGGTGGGCCGCGTAGCCGACGATGCCGGCGGCGAGCGAAAACAGGACCAACGCCTTGAGGGTGTGGTAGTGCGGGACGCCGCGCAGTGTAATCGGCCCCACGAGCGGCTCCAGCCCCTGAAGCCAGCGAAAATTGTGGTACGAGTAAAGATCCTGTAAGACGACGGCCACGCCCAAACCGAAGCCGGCGAAGCCGACGGCAATCAGAAATAGCCACCGCTTTACGTGCATGCCGGGTAAGAGCCAGCGGAGTTGCATGTCTTTCCTCATCTACGAGGTACGGGCGCTCTTATGACGACCGCCGGGCCATGGGGCGGTATTCGTACGGCCACTGCTATTTCTATCATAACACGCGTCGGGGCCGATTCCGGCGTCCGTCTCATATTATGACTGTCGGCGCATTACCCCATCGTCCGTAGTGGTAACCGGACTATCCCCCTGCCGGGACCACTGCTGTCGGGACCGACTCTTGCCTGTCCGGCGGCGCGTCCGCGGGCGCCGGCGTCTCCCTGCGTTCGCGCCGCTCCGCCAGCAATGCCAGCGCCGGGCCTATCACGAGCGCCGTCGCCGTCGACACAACCACGCCAATGAACAGGACCGCGGCGAAGTCGGCTAATACGTCCACGGCATAGGCCGTCCCGACCCACCAAAGAAGGGCACAGGCGAGGAGGGTCACCGCCGCGGAGTCACGGACGACGGCCCACGCCCACGCGGCGCCGGCGTCCGCGGCATCCTCTGACGACTCCTCGCGCGCGGAAGCGCACGCGCGCCGGACGATCACGCTCTGGACATCGGCCGCGATGACAACGGCAAGGGCGAAGCCGGCCACGCCGGCCAGAGTGAGCGGAAGCGCGACGAGCTTGACGACGGCGAGGGTCAGGAGCGCATCGGCCAGCACCGCCGCGACCGCCAGCGCCCCCAGCAGGCGGTACCGCAGCGTCATAGCCAACGCGCCGAGCGCGAACGCGACGAGCGCGGCTAGGCCCAACGCGGACGCGTTGGACAACCGCAGCGATGGCCCAATCTCCCCTACCGACACGACCTGAAGCGGGACCGGCAACACGCCATAGGTGAGCGTCGTCACCAGGCCGATGGTGGTCGCCGTCAACGACGTTATGCAGATAGACCCCGTCGTATTAGTCAGTTGGAACTGATTGCCAAGGGGCAGCAGGTGCGAGCTCACGCGCACGTCGTATATCTTGCCGTCCATGGCGATACCCAGGTACGGCATATGAGTCTTGGCGACATAGGCGTTAATACGCGCCGCCGCTTGAGGCGTGAGCGCCGCGTCGACGACCGGGGAGCCTTTCAAGGTATCGACGCCGACGGCGACACTGCCCGGTACGATATCGCTGTTGTCGGCCAGAACCGTCAAGCGGCGCGCTGACTCGCCCGTCAAGTCGCGCATCTGCACGAGCGGATGGATGGGCTCACCGCATTTGCTAACAGGCGGATGCCCCGCTGGGATACCGGGTATAGCGATGATCGTCAGTCGTCCGGTACGCCGCACGAGATCAAGCGCCGCCGGCGCGTCCGCCGCCGAATCGGCCCACGCCACGTCAATATAGCGGTCGTGGCCGCGCGTAGACGTGCGCACAGTCGGCTCGACCAGGTCCAAGCCATGGCCGAGCCGGTCGGCGATAATGCGCCGCTCCCGCTCCATCGTGCGAGCGTCGAGCGTCCGCCCCGGCGCCGGTCGGGCTTGCAGCAGGACGCGCATACCCCCACCGAGATCAAGGCCGCGGCGCAACGTCACCGGCTGCCACACACTGAGCGTATAGCCGCCCGTGCCCGAGAGGTCGACGGCGACGGCGCAGAGCGTCACCACGGCGAGACCCATGATGGCTCCCAAAGCGCGTAGCCGGCGGCGTCTATTCATACAAAGGTATGTTACGACAGCGGCGGCTACCCGCAAAAGGCGCCCTCTACCAGGGCCATTTAGTTCTCGCGGCGACGGCGCGGCCCTCACCCCCGACCCCTCTCCCGTGCGCGGGAGAGGGGGGCCGCCTGTCGTGGCGCGTGGCGCCACCCTCGCCCCTTGAGGGAGAGCCGGGTGGGCTGTCGGAGCGGAGCGGAGAGAGACCAATCCGCATGGGTCGGGGGTGAGGGGGAAAACTGCGCCCGCTACTTTACGCCTCGCCCAGGTCCTCCGTGAAGTCAAGCGTGTCGGAGCCGAGATCCTCTTCCTCGGCCTGACCGTCGCCGTCTTCGATATCCTCATCGTCCTCGTCGATGCGCTCGTCACGGATGACGCCGCTGCGCATGTAGGCGCGCACGCCCGAGCTTGTCTCCGGCGGGAACGACACGCGGCCGGCCATCTGTGGCGATTGGCGCATCTCACGCACCAGCGCGCGTAGTTCGCGCTTGCTCTGGTTGACGGAGATAGCGGCAATAGCGTAGGTATTGCCGCCGCCCGTCAACTCAATCAGGCGCGCCGACAGCTTACCCTCGAGCGGACCGATACGGTCGCCGCTCCCGATCGTGACAATCATGAGGTCGCCTTCGCGGCGCATGCCCAGCATATCGCCGGTCGTGACGCGCGCCAGCGTGCCCTTGGGCGCGTCGCAGAAGATCGTCGTCGCGGCGGTCTTGCCGGTCTCCTCGATGAAGAAAGCGGGGTCGGCCTGACGTCCCTCGTCGCCCGTCGCCGGCGTCTCGTCTTTCAGCGCGGCCAGTCGTGTGGCGTTGCGCTGGGCGATCGTATTGGTCGGGTCGATCTTGAGGGCGGATTCGTAGGCGCCGCGCGCGTCGCTGTTGCGGCCCAACTGCGCGTAGGCTTTGCCCAGGCGGTTATAGGCTTCGGCGTCGGGCGTAAACTCCTCGACCAGCCGTGTGTTGACCTCGATGGCCTGCTGCCACTGATTCGACATCGCCAGATTGATGGCCTGCTCGGCGAGTTGACGGCGGCGGCGGACTTTCTCTTCAGACTGCAAATCGTTCAACGGTGCATCACCCCTTGTAGAGCCCACGGGCTTGTTTTGACAATGCGCGCTTGGACGGTCTGGCCGACCAGATCCTCGTCCTCGCGCGGGATAAAGACTAACTTGTTAGTACGCGTACGCCCCCGCCACTGCGGCAGGTCTTGCCGGTGCGACTGGCTGTCTTCGATCAGGATCTCCTGCACGGTGTCCTGTAGGCGCGCGTTTAGGCGCGTCTGCGTCTCCTCCTGCCGGTCCTCCAGGCGGCGGCGGCGCTCCTCCTTCTCCTCCTGAGGCACGTCGTCGTCCCACGACGCGGAGACCGTCCCGTGACGCGGTGAGTAGCAGGCCACATGCACGACGTCGAATTGTACGGCGTCCATCAGATCAAGCGTGTGCTGGAACTGTTCCTCGGTCTCGCCGCAGAAACCGACGATGATATCGGTGGTGACGGCGACGCCGGGAATGGTGGCGCGAATCTTCTCCACGAGTTGGAGGTAGCGCTCGGCCGTGTATTGGCGGCGCATCCGGCGCAGTACCACATCGTCGCCGGCCTGTACGGGCAGGTGCACGGTCTCGACCGCTTTGGGCAGCCGCGCGATAGCCTCGATGAGGCGGTCGTCCATGTCACGTGGGTGCGAGGTCATGAAGCGCAGGCGCTCCAGGCCCTCAACCTCGTGTACCGCCTCCATCAACTCGGCCAGGTGACTCTTGGGCGACAGATCGCGGCCGTAGTGGTCGATAATCTGGCCCAGCAGCGTGATCTCTTTGGCCCCACGGCGCGTCATCATGCGTACGTCGGCGACGACCTCGTCGATGGGCCGGCTGACCTCGCGACCGCGCCGGTAGGGCACGATACAGTAGGTGCAGAACTTGTTGCAGCCCTGCATGACCGACACGTAGGTGCTGATCGGCGATGAGTAGCCGCGCAGGGGGTTGGCCTCGAACGACTCGCCGGGGGCGGCGACGATCTCGTGAGCTTCGAGCTGGGCCAGGAAATGGTCGAGCGCGCCGGGCTGAAAGAAGAAATCGACCATAGGCAGCTTCTGACCCATAGCGTCGAGATCAGGCTCGACCGAGCAGCCGGTCAGCGCGACCATGAGATCGGGGTCCTCACGCTTGCGATGCGCGAGGTTGCCCAACGTCCCTTGCACGCGCTGCTCGGCGCTCTCGCGCACGGTACAAGAGTTGAGCACGACGAGCTCGGCGTCATCCAGCGAGGGAACGGGCCGCAGCCCGCGCTGCCGCAGGGCCGCCGTGATAGCGTTGCTCTCGGCGACGTTCATCTGGCACCCGATGGTCCAGACATGGAACGTGCGCGGCGTAGCCGCACGCGTCACTTGACGCGGTTGCGGCTCACGGACGAGGCGTTGTGGTTGTAGGAGCACAGGCATAGACCTCCACGGGCGCTGGGACAAAAAAGCGATAACAGCACGTAGTAGCGATGGTTGAAGGAATAGGGCCTCGATCGCGCGCATCGACGCGCGATTCCAAACAACGCCAATTGTGGAGTATACCGCCGAGCCTACATGGGTGCAAGGGAAGTGGTATACTTTTTTCTCCAAAGTTTGGCCCCTCACCCCCACCCCATGGCTAACTGGCCCCTCGGCTGCGGCCGACGGTCCAGCGCACTCTCCCGTGCGCGGGAGAGGGGAGCCGCCCGGCACGTCACGCCGGCCTGGGTGCGCCACAGCAAAGTTCCCTTGTGCTGCGCGGCAGCCAACTGGCACGGCCGCTGTGCGCGTGCTGGGAACTTTGCTGTGGCGCACCCCGCCGGCCTCCCCTCTCCCCTTGAGGGTGAGCCAGTTTGCTATACTCTAAAAGTCATCGCATGACACGGGCGAATAGCTCAGTTGGTTAGAGCGTCCGGTTTACACCCGGCAGGTCGGGGGTTCGAGTCCCTCTTCGCCCACTACTGACAGCTGCATGAAAGTCTAACAGATGAGGATCGCATGGTCCGACGTGGCGCTCGACGCCATCCGCTGGGTCATGGAGCAATGGACGTAGATACCCTCTTCCCGCTTGTATGCGCGGCTTTACGGCATGGCGCCAGCAGTTGACTCGTCCGTACGTATGGCGTACAATAGAGGACAACACATGAACAAGTCTGACAAAGCATTAAAACGGGAACGATTAGAGGCCCGTGTCAGCCCCGAGCAGAAATCGCTTTTTCAGCGTGCAGCCACGCTTCGCGGGCAAACGCTATCTGACTACGTGGTGAACATCGTGCAACAGGACGCGGAGGAAACAATCCACAAGCACGAAATCATAACGTTGTCCGCGCGCGACAGCCGTATCTTCGTCGATGCCCTGCTCAACCCCAGGGGACCAAACGACGCGCTACGAGCGGCTTTTGAAGACTACAAAGAGTTTACGGGTCAATAGGCGGGGTGCAAACGGAGTATGTCTTCGAGCGATTGGGCGCAACCCATGATCGGGCCAATTTCTCCTGCGCCGCACCCTCTCTGGAGAGCTACCTCAAACGACAGGCGCGGCAGGAGCAGGACGAACGTGTCGCTGCTGTCTTCGTCCTGACCGATAACGCCACGCACACCGCGATCCTCGGCTACTACACCCTCAGCGCGACGGCCATCGCCTATACTGACCTACCGCCGGACACCACGCGCAAGCTCCCCAGGTACCCCTATCAGCCTGCTATCCTCATCGGACGATTAGCGGTCGATACACGTTTTAGCGGCCAGGGCTATGGGCGTCGTCTATTGGTGGACGCATTACGCCGCGGCTACCAGACCGAACTCGGCGCCATCGCGGTTGTCGTGGACGCGATTGACGAAGCGGCGCAGCGCTTCTACGAGCGCTTCGGCTTCACGTTGTTGCCGGACCAGGGTAATCGACTCTTCTTGCCGATGGGGGACATCGCACGGCTCTAACGCTAACCCACCACCTTGTAGATCGTCACGCCGAGCTTGCGATAGGCGACCTGCAATTGGCCCGCGGAGACCATGCGGTCGAACTTGGCCAGGCCGGCCGGGTCGAAGCCAACCTTATTGTTGTCCGCAACCTGTTGCGCCTCGTCGCTGTTGGGGTCACCGCGCTCGGCGATGCCGACGTAGATGTAGGAGACATGGTACTGCCGCAGCAGCGCCAACGCTTGCGATGGGTCGGGCGTATTGTAGATGGTCTCGACGTCGGCCGAGCGGTCGCCCACCGCCGCGCCCGCCGTACGCGGCAGGTTCGTCACCCAGCGCCCGGACTTCCCGCCGGTCCAAGTTACGCGGCCGCTATCGAACTGGTTGATCCATACGGGTGGAAAATCCTTCGCAGGGCGGGCCTGACCTGAGTAGCGCTCCTGCTGATCTTCCCAGGCCCAGCTGATCACGTTGGGCAACCCCGTCAGCATGGTGACCTTGGTCGCGAAGTCGCGGTAGTCGCCACGGTCAGAGGTCAGTAGCACTGGCATACCCGTGATGTGGCCGTTGATCCAGTTGATCGCCGCCGCGTCGCCGGGGTAGAGCGCGCGCACGAACGCCGCGCCGTCCAGCCCCGTCGGGATCTTCGCCTCCGCCGTCTGACTCCAGCTACTACGCAACTGCAGGTGCGTGTACGTGCCGAAAATGGGGAATAGCGCCCCGCCCGCGACGAGCGCGGCCAGCGCCGCCCACCACAGTGGCCGCCAGCCCCAGCCGCCGTTAGCCGGGGGCAGGCGCGGCAGGGAGCGCGCGGCGCCCGCATCAACGCGCACCGGCTCCGCGTGCCCCACGGTGACAGCATCCTCTGTCACGATAGGCTCCGCATCCTCGACGTTCTCCTCGTCCACACTCTCCTCGTGCGGAGTAGGAAGAGACGCGGGCCACTCCTCCGGTCGAGCCGAGGCGCCCGCATTCATGGGCAGGGACTCAGCGTTGTCAGGTAATACTTGTTCGCGCTGCCCATATATCTCCGAGTCCGACGCGGGAACGGCCGGGACGGTCGCGCTCCCCACACCATCAGGGACGGGCGAAACGCCCCCGCTCCCGGAGTCAGAAGCATACGCGCTGTACACCCTCGCCATCGTACCACCGCCGGCGCCCGCTCCAAGCGCCGCCGGGGCCAACCGCCGCGTCAGGGAGGCGGTGGTCAGCGTCAGTGTGGGGATCGGAGCCCGCGTCGGGGCGGTCGGGGCGCGCTCCTCCGCTGGAACGGCGCGGCGGCGCGGCGGCACGAGCGCGGCCAGCGCCAGCGCGCCAGAGAGGGCCAGCAGCGGCCAAGCCTGGTTGTACAGCTTGAAGAACGTGTTCATGCGCCCGGCCTCGTTCTGCATCACGAAGTCGGGGATCGCGGTCAGAGCCAGGCCCATGATCGCCAGTACCAGGGCGAAGGGCTGGCTCTGGCGCGGGTCCAACCAGCGTGACCGCACGCAGGCTTCGACAAGGGCGATCGTGGCGGGCGTCAGCAGCGCGGCGATCAGGGCCAGCGTCGTGAAGCCGGCGATGAGCAGGCCCAGCGTCAGCAGCGCCCCGAACAATAGTAAATGCGCGCTCAATCGCGCCACCGGCCTGTTCTCGCCCGACCGCCGGCGCCGCGCTAGTCCGTCGGCCAGCCGGTAGAGCCGCGGCAACTCGTGCAGACGGTCGCGGTAGTAGAGGGTAAACTGCAGCGCCGTGCCCAGGCGCTCCAGGCGGTCTAACGGCCGCGTCTGGCGTTGCAGGAAGACGGCCAGGAACGAGACCAGCAGGAAAAGCGGGATGCCCAGGTGCAATAGGTATTGATCGGTCGGCGTACTCGGCGCGAGGAACGTGAAGCCCGAACTGATGCCGAGTACGCTGGCGTAGAATGGCCGGTACAGCGCGAGGCAGAGCAGACCGAGCACGCCGCCGGGCAGCACGAGGTCGCGCAGGACCAGCGGCCAGCCGCGCCGTCCCAGCGCGAACCAACCGCGCAAGCCGAAGCCGGCGACCAAGAGCAGCAGCGATGTCGGCAAGTCCCACAGGTTGGTCGGCCCCGTCGCCCCCGCCACCACGGCCATCAAAGCGCCTAGTAGGGACAACTGAGGGATACGAAGGCGATAGAAGGGCGATACTGAGGGCGCGGACGTCCCGCCCGTCCCCCATCGTGAAGGCACGGGTACCCTAGCCTCCCCTGAGTCAAACGCGGGGACGGGCGGGACGCCCGCGCTCCCAGTTGTAGGGACGGGCGCGGCGCCCGCGCTCCCAGCGACATCGGTACGGCGATCACTGCCCAGCCCACTGACGGCGAGCGCGAGCAGGATCACGCCAAGCACGATCGGGATGTCGATGACGTGCGCATGCATGTCGCCGTACATGAAGCTCCAGATGGGGTACTCATTGATGGCACTGCTTGTGGGAGTGCTCAGGATGCGCGAACTGTCCCAGAAGAAAGCAGTGGGTAGCTGCGCCTGGCGCATCAGAACTGCGAACAGCCCCCCGAAGGCGTCGCGCAGCCCGGCCACGCCGGGCACGAACGAGGGGTCGGCGTGGGCTGGGGCGAGCGCGGCGAACTGCTTCACCATGCCCAGGTTGCCCAGCACGCCCTCCAGCGCCGCCGCCGCCCCGCCGACCCAGGCGCGGCCGGTCGCGTTGTAGCCAATGGAGAAGGCGATGGACAGCGTCAGCGCGTAGAGGGTCGGCAGGGCCAGGTTGAACCCCGTTGCCACGGGAATGCCGGTGAGCTTCATCAGCATGCCCGTCAGGTACTGCCCATAGTAGTAGTAGTTGAGCGTGCCGCCCGCGAACCAGGGGTCGGCCGGCGGGAAGTACTGGCTGCGCAGGATGGCGTTCATGAAAGACACTTCCTGCGTGCGCTCGCCGCCCCACGTCATATGCCACAGGTCGGGGTAGGCCGCGCGCACGGCCGCGAAGGCCAGGAACGCGCCCAGGAAGACGAGTTCGGCCCATATGACGCCGCGCCTGCGCGCGCGCAATTGCGCCCACAGCGCGCGCGGACGCAGTCCCAGGGCAAGCGAGAGCACGAGCAAGAGCAGGCAGGCGCCAAGGATCAGCCCCCGGCTGTAGGTGGCGAGGCGCAGGCTGGCCGCCAGCCACGTCACGTAGCCTACGATGAGGACGCCGCCAAGCTTGGCCAGCGCATAGCCGCCGTCGCGCAACAGCCCGCCACAGGCGCGCATGACCAGCGGCAGCGCCAGCAGACCGAGCACCTCGACCATCACGAGCCAACTCAGCAGCGGGACCTGGGCCAGCGGGTTGGATGGTGAGAAGACACTGTTGTAGGTCGGGGCCTTCTGGTCGGCGCGCTCGACCGCCGGAGGCAGCAGCATCGGGTGCGTCGGATCATAGGCGGCTACGGTAGGCGCGAGCCGCCCGTTGTCGGTCAGCAGCGCCGTGGCCTTAGCCGGGTCGATCGTCCCGACGCGTTTGAAGATGTAGACGGGTGGAGCGTCGTACTCCGAGTAGTTCTGGTCGGCCTCGTACCACAGATGGGTATGGGTGTACTGATCGGCGCGCGGCACGGCCTGGTAGTCGTTGATGACGAACGGACCCAGGTGCGGCGCGTCCTTGAAGCTCCGCGCCAGCCGGAAATTGAGCTTATTGCCGAACAGCAGGTCGTACCAGCGGATGCTGTAGGGGTAGCGGCCGGGCTGGTGCGCCACCGAGCCCATGACGCGCGAACTGGAGATAGTGATGTAGTCGGCGCTCTGTAGCGCCTGGACGAACATGGGCACGATCGTGGGTCCGTCGCCCGGCCCTAGAATTGACAGCGTCTGCGCATTGTACGTGGGTACAACCAGGCCAGGTGGGGGATAGGGTAGTGTCTCATCCCAGTCCTCCACCGTGATCCTTGATCCCGCGGGGATGTGCGCGGCCATCCAGCGCGTGGCGGCCAGGCGCGTGTTCTCGGTCGTGTAGACGTTCTCGCGGGCCAACCCGTAGAGCACGGTCAGGGCCACGGCCACGACGACGACGCCTCGAGCCAGCCAGCCACGGAGCGTGAGCCGTCTGGATACATGCGCCCACGCTGCCGTGGGAACAGGGTGTACGCCAAGATTGTGAGAGGCGGCCTGACCTTGAAAGGTCATGGCAGGAGACGGACCTTGAAAGGTCTGTGCGGGCGCGCCACGCGCGCCTGTCGTCGGTCGGGCGGCCACGGCGGCTGTCGCCGGGAGACCTTTTAAGGTCTGGTCCCTGCCATGGTCTTTTAAGGCCAGGCCCACGGCGCCCATCTCACTTTTTTGAGGCGCATCCGTGGGAACAGCCGAGGGGCGGGCAAGGCGCCAGATGGCGATGAGCAGCGCGGCGGCGAACAGGTTGAGCACGGGCACAAGGGGCAGCATGTAGCGCAGGAACTTCATGTACTGTCCGCCGGTCGCGGCGAAAAACACGACCGCCCACGCCAGCAAAACCAACTCGGAGCCACGCCGCCACCGGACCTGCCGCCACGCCGCCCAGACGACGCCAGCCACGGCGGCCAGCCCCAGCGGCGGCCCCATCGTCCAGCCAATCAACTGTTGCAAGGGGTACCAGTAGGCCGGCAGCCCAGAGAACTTGCGCGTAAAAGCTTGCTCCTGGATACCCTGCGCCAACTGCAGCTGATACCATACCTGAGACCACCAATTGGTGAAGTCGATAAAGGCGTAGGGCATCGTCACGAAAACGGCTACAACCGCGACGGCCAGCGCCAGCAGCAGAAGCAGCGGATTGGCCGGTAGCGCCCGCCGCGCGGGCCGGGATGCGCCTCCCTGAGACGTGCCGGCTGAAAGCCGTAGGTCGTCGCGTACCTCAACGCGACGCTCCGCGCCACGGTAGAGGTGCGCGACGACGAGCGGCACGATCAGGGGCGCGGCGCTGACCTTACAAGCCAGGGCGAAGCCAAGCCACGCGCCCGCCCAAGCGTAATCGCGTGGGCGCCCGTAGCGCGCGATACGCACGCAAAAGTAGAGCACGCCCGTCGTGCAGAAGGCCAGGTAGGTGTCGACGTTGGCGAAGTGCGCGAACTCCAGGTCCAGCACCGTGAAGGTTCCTAGCAGCGCGGCCAGCAGCGCGACGGAGCGATCGTAGACCAACCGGCCAATCAGGTAGACGAACAGCAGCGTCCCCGTGTCGGCCAGTCCCGAGAGGACGCGCCCGCTCTCGATGATGCCAGCATCCGACACGTCGGCCAGCGACAGTCCAGATAGCGGCCCACCGATCGTGCGGCCAAACCAGCCCAGGATATGGCTAAACAGGGCGGTGGCGTAAAAGGGCAGGTGCCCGTACGCGGAGAAGTGGGGGTTGAGCGGTGAAGCGGGGCTCCAGAACTCGGCCCAACTGTGCGGCAGGCCGATACCCCTGATCGGACCGACGATGCCCCGCTCGTCGGGGTGCAGGTTCGTCCCCTCGTCCCAGTTGTAGCCATAGATGCGCAAGATGGCCGCTACCACCAGGATGACAAGGATGGGCAAAGCAGGACGCCGCGCGGCCAACCAGCGGCCCCACGGACGCTCGCGCCCGACGACGACGCGCGTGGGGCGCTCGTCCGGCGACACGCCGACAGGCGACGCGTCCGTCGCGTCCCTTGCGATGGCGGACTCAGACAGCGTTTCGGGAGCCGGCGACACGTCGCGCTCGCCGTCCTGTACGGATTCTATGGGTTCGTCCATGGACCTCGGTGACTTTGGATCTGAATTCTCATGCTAAGCACATGACCATAAGTTTGGCACGCTTTTACGCCCGAACCACGCTCAACAGACCATGCCAGACTTCTGGTGACCTGCTTAGCTTAGGGCCCGTCAAGGAATAACTTGAACTCATGGGGCCACGATCGGTGCCCGGATCGGGCGCACAACTGTTCAAGTTATTGTGGAACAGGTCCTTAGTGGATAATGGCGATTAAGCCATCAAGAGAACTATAGTCACACTCCGCGCTACCCGCCAACTCATCACTCCCCACTCAGTCCATACAGCCGGCCGAACTTGTCGCGCAGGTAGCGCAGGTAGGGCTCGGGGTCAATGGAGCGTCCGGTCGCGCGGCGTACCAACTCGTCGGGCGTGAACTTGCGCCCGTGCCGGTAGATGTGCTCTTGCAACCAGCCGAGCAGGGGCGCGAAGTCGGCCCGTGCGATACCGTCGGGAATCTCCGGCGCGTCGCGCACCGCCGCCTCGTAAAACTGCACCGAGAGCACCGTGCCGATGGTGTAGGTCGGGAAGTAGCCGATGAGGCCGCCCGACCAGTGCATATCCTGTAGCACACCCTCGGCGTCGTTCGGCGGTGTAATGCCCAGGTAGTCTTGCATGGCGGCGTTCCAGGCTTCGGGTAGGTCGTCGACCGCCAAGCTGCCCTCAAGCAGTTTCCGCTCCAACTCGAAACGCAGCATCAGGTGCAGATTATAGGTCACCTCGTCGGCCTCGATGCGGATCAGCGAGGGCGACACCTTATTGAAGGCGCGATAGAGCGTGCCGGCGTCCGTGTCGCCCAGCGCGGCGGGGAAGGCCCGTTGCGCCAGGGGGACGTAGTGGCGCCAGAAGCTCTCGCTGCGGCCGACGACGTTCTCCCACAGGCGCGACTGGCTCTCGTGTATGCCCAGCGAGGCGGCGCCAGCGAGCGGCGTCCCCGCCAGGTTCGCGCCGATGCCCTGCTCGTAGAGACCGTGCCCGGCCTCGTGCATCGTGCCCATCAGGCAGACCTGCAGGAATTGTGGGTCGACGCGCGTAGTGATGCGCACGTCGTCGCGCGAGAAGCTCGTGGCGAAGGGGTGCACCGTGAGGTCGAGCCGGCCACGCGCGAAATCGTAGCCGAATTGACGGACCACATCCTCCGAGAAGCGCAACTGCGTCTCCTTGTCGTAGGGACGATGCAGTACCGCGTCGTCCACGCGATCCGCGTGCGCCGTGATGTCGCGCAGCAGCGGCACGAGCGCGGCGCGCAGGTGGTCGAAGAGGGGCTGTACCTGCGCGATAGTGGCGTCGGGCTCATATTGATCGAGCAGAGCGTCGTAGGGGTGCTCCTTGTAGCCGAGGTAGCCGGCCTGCCGGCGCGCCAACTCGACGTTCTTGCGCAGCCAGGGCGCGAAGTCGGCGAAGTTATTGGCAGCGCGCGCGGCGACCCATGCCTCATAGGCCAGGGCGTGGGCGCGGGCCATCTCCTCTACGAAATCGGCCGGGACGCGCGTGGCCTGGTCGTAGTCACGACGCGTCACATGCACGAGGCGGGCTTCGTCGCTGTCCGCGTCGAGTCCCGCGGCGCGCACGTCCCGTTCGGCCCCATCAAGCAGACGCGCCGTTTCGGGGTCGACGAAGGCGCGATGGCCGATGGCCCCAAGCGTGGCGAGTTGGTTGGCGCGCGCGGCGGCGCCGCCAGGGGGCATATAGGTCGACTGGTCCCAGTTCAACACAGCGCGCGCCGCGTTCACGTTATGGATCTCGGCTAGCCGCTCTTTCAAGCGCTGCAGGTGTTGTAATTGCTGCACAAAATCTCCCCCTAAGCCTGCGACCGCGGTCGCAGGCGTCATCTGGCGAATTGCCGTCGCCGCACGTACATACCAATAAACATACACACGTCGAGTATTCCGTGCGCGACGACCGCCGCGAGCAGCCCGTCCGCGGCCTGCCGTACCGCCGCCAGTAAGACCCCCAGCAAGGCGTAGACGCCCGTCCCGCCGGCGGTAGCGGCCCAGCGGATGCGGCCGCGCTGGAGGCTAAAGCCATTGTATTGTAGCGCGACGTGCCAGAGCCCGAAGGCGGCGCCGTCGAGCAGCACGGCGCGATAGGGCGTCGTCGCGCGGGTTAGCAACACCTGTAACAGGCCCCGGAAGAGGAATTCTTCGCACACGACGGTGGTGAGCGCGACCTGCACGGTGACACGAAAGAGGACATGGTTCGCCGAGATGTCGCCGATGCCCGACGCGACGATGTCGCGCCCCAGCGGACCAGGCGCGAACATAGCGGCCAGGATGACGGCGAGAGGGATCAGTCCCACGACGAGCCCGAGCGCCAGGCCCCCACCCGTGACGTGTCCCCACACGGCTGACCATAATCCCGCGCGCAGCGTATAGCCGAGCAGCGCCAGGCTCAGAAGCGTGTTGCCGATCATGAAGGCATGCCATTGATCCCAATGGCGGCGCGCCGAGAGGAAGGCCAACCCATTGGGATAGGCGATCAGCACGACAGCGATGACTAGGGCGGTCACGCGTCAGCGGCTACTTGCACGGATGAACGCATCGACGAGATCGATTGTCCCCACCGCCCCACCAGCGACAATACCGCCTGTCTGTCGCGTCACGATCCCCGCTAGGATCGTGAGTAACGAAACGGTTAGCACGACAAGCGCGATGCGAAAGGCATAGGTGAGGCCACGGCTCTCTAATTGCTGTCGGTGGTCAGCCTGACGATCCCAACGATCGAAAATCCGTGCGGCAGCGCCAGGGAAAATACGTTCAAGCTGCTCAAGCTCAACCGCAGGCGGGAGAAGAGAATTAGACCGCCGCGCAGTCGCTGAAGCGTGGTTCTGATGGCTCGGCTCTGGCGCCTGCTCATCATTCACGTAGAGGGAGCCTCCGCGCCTTGCCCAACGCCGCGTCTGTACGCGGTCTGGTAGTCTCAGTAAGCGGTGTTACCTGCGCGATGCCGCGTGTCTCCTCTTCGAATGCAGACCATAATTCATCACCAATCACTCGCCATGCATCGTTGAGGGCGCGCGCATCCGCCTCATCCGGATCATGCGCGCCCCGGCGCGAGAGTGTTCCACCAATGTCCACGAGATAAGCCGCGCCCTGTAGAATAGCGCGAGGAAGTGTCATCTTCATGCCCCTCACATCATTTTCATGTATTGGCAGTATACAACGGACGATCGCGCAAGGGGTAACGCACTACTCCGCCAAGCCTTCCAGGGCCATTTAGTTTTCCCCCTCACCCCTTGAGGGAGATGCACATGACACGACCGACTGCTCCCCTCTCCCGCGTCAAGGAGAGGGCGCTGGACCGTCGATCCCGCGGCTAGGGATCGAGGGGCCAGTTAGCTATGGGGCGGGGGTGAGGGCCGCGCTGTCGCCGCGAGAGCTAAATGGCCTTGCAAACTCTCACGTCATGGTTGACAGGTGCGCCGCGCGCCGTTACCATGCCCTGACGACGCCCTCGCACGATTAATGCTATGACCGATATAACGCCCATTTGGCGTGTCGGACGTGAATTGGCACTATACTGACTATATGAGGCGGCGCGTGGCTCCCCGAACGCGCCGCATGTTTTGCCCTTGCCCCACTACCCTCTGGAGAGATATACATGGCACGAGTTCTCGACACGATTAACAGCCCGGCCGACCTCAAAGGGTTGTCGCCGACCGAGCTCGGACAGCTCGCCGACGAGATGCGCCGGGAGATTATCGAAACGGTCGCGCGGCGCGGCGGCCACCTGGCCCCCAACCTCGGCACCGTCGAGTTGACGCTCGCGCTGCACCTCGCTTTCGACGCCCCGCGCGACAAGCTGGTCTGGGACATCGGGCACCAGGCCTACCCGCACAAGCTCATCACCGGCCGGCGTGAGCAGTTCCATACCATCAAGCAATTGGGCGGCCTCTCAGGCTACCTACGCCGTGACGAGAGCCTCTACGACGCTTTCGGCGCCAGCCACGCCAGCACCTCGATCTCGGCCGCCCTTGGCATGGCCGTCGCGCGCGACCTGCAAGGCGAGAATTATAAGGTCGTCGCCGTGATCGGCGATGGCGCCATCGGCGGCGGTATGGCCCTGGAAGCAATTAACAACGCCGGCGCGCTGCACAAAGACATCATCATCGTACTCAACGACAACGACAAGAGCATCTCGGATAACGTGGGCGCCCTGCACGCCTATCTCGGCAAGCTGCGCTCGGACGAGCACTACCGCAACTTGCGCGACATGGTCAAGAGTTCGCTCGGACTCGTCCCCGGCGGCGGCCTAGCCAAGGAAATGGCCGGCCGCACCGTGCGCAGCGCCAAGGAGTTCGTGCTGCCGAGCAAGAGCGGCGTCATTTTCGAGGAGCTTGGCTTCACCTTCTTCGGTCCCTTTGACGGACACGACACGGCGGAACTGGTCGACGTCTTCCGTCGCGCCAAGGACCTGCACGGTCCAATCATGATCCAGGTGCTGACCAAGAAAGGGGCGGGCTGCGACTACGCCGAGGCGGAGCCGACCAAGTTCCATGGCCCCGGCGCCTACAATCCCCTCACCGGCGAGCTGAAAAAGAAGCTCGGTGAACCGCCGAAATACCAGGATGTGTTCGGCGCGGCCCTGGTCGAGCTAGCGCGCCGCGACCCCAGTATCGTGGGTATCACGGCGGGCATGGGCGAAGGCACGGGGCTCAATATGCTGCAAGAGGCGCTGCCCGAGCGCTACTTCGACGTCGGCATCGCCGAGCAGCACGCCGTGACCTTCGCGGCCGGCCTCGCCACCGAAGGCATGCGCCCGGTCGCGGCCATCTACTCGACGTTCATGCAGCGCGCCTTCGACCAGGTCATCCACGACGTGTGCGTGCAGGATCTGCATGTAGTCCTGCCGATGGACCGCGCGGGGTTGGTCGGCGAGGACGGCCACACGCAGCAGGGCGTCTTCGACATCGCCTTCATGCGCATGATCCCCAACATGCATGTGATGGCGCCCAAGGACGAGAACGAGTTGCGCCACATGCTCTACACCGCCCTCTACATGGACGGCCCTGTCTCGCTACGCTACCCGCGCGGAAGCGGTACCGGCGCGCCGCTGGACGAGGAGTATCGCATGTTACCCGTCGGCGAGGCCGAGTTGCTGACCCCTGAAGCGGAGATTGACCGCGCTGAGTGCGCCGTGCTCGGCTTCGGCAATATGGTGGCGCCCGCCCTACAGGCAGTGCAAGAGTTGGGCGCCGAGGAGGGTATCCGCGCGGTCGCGGTCAACGCGCGCTGGGCCAAGCCGCTTGACGAAGCACTGATCCTGCGGTTGGCGCGCGCGACGGGCTCGCTCATCACGGTCGAGGACGGCGTCGTAGCGGGCGGCTTCGGCAGCGCCGTGGCCGAACTGTTGCAGGCGCATGGGTTGCGCGACGTGCGCCTGGAGATGATCGGGCTGCCAGACCTGTTCGTCGAGCATGGCCCCGCGGCGGTACTGCGCGAGATCTACGGCCTGACCGCCGGCCACGTCAAGGATGTCGTGCGCGCGCTCGTCCGCCCCGGCACGCATAGCGCCTCGTGTAAGACCGCTGGGCGCTCGTAGCGCAACAAACAAGTAGCTCCTCGAAGCCAAACGTGCTAAGCCAGGGAAAGGAGGGCTAGGCGCGATGTTTGATCAGATCATGGTACTACTGGACGGATCGCCGGCGGCGGAGAAAGCGCTGCCGTACGCGGAGCATCTTGCCGCCATGGCGGGAGGGACGGTGCATCTGGTGCGCGTCGTCGAACTCCCGGCCGCGGTCCGATCCCAACGCATTGGCGCGCCCGTCAACGTCTACGAGCAGGCGATCGCCGCGCAACGACAGGAGGCGATGGCCTACCTCGAGCAGGCGCGCGCGCGTCTGGAAGGGACGGAACGAGCGGTGGAAATACGGCTCCTCGAGGGCGACCCGGCGACTGCCGTGCTCGACGACGCGCGCGCGGCGGGCATTGATGTGGTGGTCCTCACGACGCATGGACGCGGGGGCCTGACGCGCTGGGCGTTGGGGTCGGTGGCCGACCGTATCGCACATGGGGACGCGCCGGCTGTCCTGCTGGTGCGCGCGGAAGCGGCCGACCAGGCGGGACAGGCCTAAACCGATGATTCCCCAGTAATCCATAACCCTGTATTCCGCCGAGAACTGACGTAGACCAAGGAGTGCTATCGTATGACGGTTACACCGCGTTTCGCATTCGCCTTGGAGTACGTTTCAGACATTGAGGCGGCAAAGCGTTTCTACGTCGACGTCCTCGGGCTTGAGATCGAGCGGGAAGCGCCCGTGTTCGTTCAGTTCAAAGATCAGGCGGGCGCCCGCTTCGCCATCGCCAGCGACGCGTCGCTGAGTGGCGAGCGCGGTCTGGAGCTGTATTGGCTCGTCGACGATGCCGAGGCCGCCTTCAGGGAGTTCGCGCCCAAGGCCGAGGTCGGGCTCTCCCTCACGCAGATGCCCTTCGGCACGGTCTTTGGCATCAAAGATCCGGCCGGTCAGCCCCACTACCTGGTCGAGTTCGCCCAGAACCGCCCGAGCGAGCGCCCGTGAGGGGTGTCGCGCAGGAAACGAACAAGGAATCGATACCATTGGTTACGACGCCGGCTTATGGCGCTGCCGGTAGCGCCGGATCAGCGTGTTGGTCGAGCTATCGTGCGCCAGCTTCGGCTCCTCGGCGCTCTCTAGCTCGGGGATGATGCGCTGGGCCAGCACTTTGCCCAACTCGACGCCCCACTGGTCGAACGAGTCGATGTTCCAAATCGTGCCCTGCGTGAAGACACTGTGCTCGTAGAGCGCGATCAGCGTCCCCAGAATCTCCGGCGTCAGCCGCTCGGCCATGATCGTGTTGGTGGGGCGATTGCCCTCGAAGGTGCGGTGCGGCGCGAGCCAATCGGGTGTGCCCTCGGCCTTGACCTGCGCGGCTGTCTTGCCGAAGGCCAGCGCCTCGGTCTGCGCGAACAAATTGGCCGTGAGGATGTCGTGATGGTTGCCCAGCGGGTTCAACGACTGCGCGAAGCCAATGAAGTCGCAGGGGATCAGCTTGGTTCCCTGGTGGATCAGTTGGTAGAAGGAGTGCTGGCCGTTGGTGCCCGGCTCACCCCAGTAGATCGGCCCCGTCTGGTAATCGACGAGGCGACCGTCCAGCGTGACATGCTTGCCGTTGCTCTCCATCGTCAACTGCTGCAGGTAGGCCGGGAAGCGCTTGAGGTACTGATCGTAGGGCATGACTCCGACCGTCTGCGCGCCGAAGAAGTCGTTGTACCACACGGCGAGCAGGCCCATCAGCACCGGCAGGTTCTTCTCGAAGGGGGTGGTGCGGAAGTGCTCGTCCATGGCGTGGAAGCCGGACAGCATGGCGCGGAAGTTGTCGGGGCCGATGGCGACCATGGTAGAGAGGCCGATCGCCGAGTCCATCGAGTAGCGGCCGCCAACCCAGTCCCAGAAGATGAACATGTTGGCGGGGTCGATGCCGAACTTAGACACCGCCTCGGTGTTGGTGGAGACGGCCACGAAGTGCTTGGCGATGGCCTGCTCGTCGTGTAGCGCCCCCAGCGTCCACTCACGAGCCGAGCGCGCGTTGGTCATCGTCTCCAGCGTCGTGAAGGTCTTGGATGACACGATGAAGAGCGTTTCGGCGGGGTCCAGATCGCGCGTGGACTCGACGAAGTCGGTCCCGTCGACGTTGGAGACGAAGCGGAAGGTCATGGCGCGGTCGCTGTAGTGCTTGAGGGCCTCGTAGGCCATAACGGGGCCGAGGTCGGAGCCACCGATGCCGATGTTGACGACGTTGCGGATGCGCTTGCCGGTGTAGCCGGTCCAGTCGCCACCGCGCACGCGATCGCTGAACGCGGCCATCTTGTCCAGCACCTGATGGACCCCCGGCACGACATCCTCGCCGTCCACCATGATCGACGCGCTGGCGGGGGCGCGCAGGGCCACATGCAGGACGGCGCGGTTCTCGGTCATGTTGATCTTCTCGCCGCTGAACATCGCGTCGATGCGCGCACGCAGACCGCACTCCTCGGCCAGCCGCAGCAGGAGCCGCAGCGTCTCATCGCTGACGCGGTTCTTGGAGTAGTCGAGGTAGAGACCGGCGGCCTCCGCGGTCAGGCGTTCGCCACGTTGAGGGTCCTCGGCGAAGAGCGTGCGCAGGTGGACATCGCGGATCTTCTGGTAGTGATCGCCGAGCGCCCGCCAGGCGGGGCGCGCGGTCAGTTGGGTTGGCGTGGCCGCATCGGTCATGCTCGCTATCTCCTGCCCGCTACATGTCCCCTTTGGGGCCGGCGGCGCGAACGTCGGGGGCTACATCATCGAACTTCGCGAAGTTGGCGTGGAAGCGTGCGGCGAGGTCGGCCGCGGCGCGGTCGTAGGCCGCTCCGTCGGCCCAGGTCGCGCGCGGACGCAATACCTCGGCCGGCGTCCCCGGCACGGCTTCCGGTATATGCAGCCCGAACACTGGGTCTGTCCACGTCGGCGTATCCGCGAGGCCGCCCGAAAGCGCCGCGCGAACGAGCGCGCGCGTGTGGTCGATGGAGATGCGCTGGCCCACCCCAAAGGGACCGCCGCTCCAGCCAGTGTTGACCAGGTAGCACGTCGTCCCATGCGCGGTGATGCGCTCACGCAGCATGCGTGAGAACGTCGTCGGCGGCAGCGCCAGGAACGGCGCCGCGAAACAAGTCGAGAATGTCGCCTCAGGGTCCTTACCCAGACCCGCCTCGGTCCCCGCCAGCTTCGCCGTGTAGCCGGACAGGAAGTAGTACAGCGCCTGCTCCGGCGTCAACCGGGCGATCGGCGGCAGCACCCCAAAGGCGTCCGCCGTCAGCAGCAAAATCGTCGAGGGGTGCCCCGCATGGCCCGAGAGCTCGGCGCCAGCGATATAGTCTACCGGGTAGGCCGCCCTCGTGTTCTCCGTCAGGCTCGTATCGACGTAATTGGGAGCGCGCGTCTCGGGGTCGAGCACGACATTCTCCAGCACCGCTCCGAAGCGGATCGCGTCGTAGATCTGCGGCTCGCTCTCGCGCTCAAGGTTGACGCACTTGGCGTAGCAGCCACCCTCGAAATTAAACACGCCGCTAGCGCCCCAGCCGTGCTCGTCATCGCCAATCAAGCGTCGCTCAGGATCGGCCGAAAGTGTCGTCTTGCCCGTTCCCGAGAGTCCGAAGAACAGCGCCACGTCACCCGCCGCGCCCACGTTGGCGGAGCAATGCATCGGGAAGACCCCCTGCGCCGGCAGCACGTAGTTGAGGTAACCGAAAACGCTTTTCTTGATCTCGCCAGCGTACTTCGTGCCCGCGATCGTGACCGTGCGCCGCCCGAAGTCGACGATGATGGCAACCTCGGAGCGCACGCCGTCGCGTTGCGGGTCGCACTTGAACTCGGGTGCGACGAGCACGGTAAAGCCCGGCGTAAAATGGGCGCGCTCCTCGGGCGTGGTGCGCAGGAAGAGCTGGCGCGCGAAGAGAGCCTGCCAGGCGTACTCGGTGACGACACGCACTCCCAGGTGATGCGTCGGGTCGGCCCCCGCCCAGGCGTCGACCACGTAGGTCTCGCGCTCGCGCAGGTAGTCGCGGACGCGGTCCTGCAAGCGTCCGGCCACACCAGCGTCGATAGGCTGGTTGAAGCCGCCCCAGGCAACCCGATCGGCGGTCTCGGCATCGCGCACGATGAACTTGTCCTTGACGGAGCGTCCGGTCCGTGGCACAGTCTCGGCGTCGAGGGCTCCGTTGGCGGCAAGGTGGCTATTTCCTTGCTGCAACGCCTGCTCCACCAGCGCCGCCACGCTCAGGTTCCCATGCGCCCGCGGCCATTCGCCTTCCAGACCTGTATAGGGTGTATAACGCGTCGTATCGACCATAAAAGTTGTCTTTCTACCTCATTGTATGTGCGGCACGACTTTGTACCGCTCTACTCGCCAACCTATGCTCTCACTGTTGATATGCTAGCACACGAAGCCATCAGCTGTCAGCGATCAGCCAGGGTCATTTAGTTCTTGCGGCGACGGCGCGGCCCTCACCCCCAACCCCTCTCCCTGACGCGGGAGAGGGGTTGGGGGTGAGGGGGAAAACTAAATCCCCGCTTTTCCCGCCGTGACCGTGGGGCCGCCGTAGACGACGACCGGCGTGCCGACCGGCGCCCAGTTCCATAGCCAGACAGTGTTCTGGAATGGGATGTTGACGCAGCCATGCGTCCCGACCGGCTCGCTCGAATTGGGGCCGTCGCCGCCGATGTTGGTATCAGGGCCATAGTGCGCGCGCCACCAGGCGTCATGCAAGCCATAGCCGGAATAGAACGGCATCCAGTATTTGATCCAGGTGGGCGGATAGTAGAACTTCGATCCTTGCGGCCACGGTGAGTGGAACTGGAAGGGCGTCACCTTCTCGTAGATGGCGTAATGCCCCGTGACGGTCGGCAGTTCCGGCCGTCCGGTCGTGACGAGCGTATAGAGCACCATGCGCCCATCTTCGTAGGCGCGCAGGGCCTGCTCCTGTAGGGAGACCATGATGGCCTTGTGCGGCATGACCTGGCGCATGCGCGCCTGCGCCGTCGCGTCGTCGGAGAGCGCCCGCGCCGTCGTTTCGATGTAATCGTTGTAGCTCGTGTCTTTGGACAACATGGCGTCATAGTAGGCGGAGGTGTGCGGCGCCCCGCCCGAGAACTGGCCGAGCACCTGCACGTCGACCGTGACATTCCCCACCGCCGTCCGGGCGTTCGTTTGCGCGAGCGAGAAGACGCCGTCGGCCGCCGCGCGGGCCTGCTGGCGCGCCGCGTCGAGCGAGAGAGCGCCCCCCGCCGGGCTGGGATTGCCGGTCGAATCAGACGGCAACGGCGCCGGCAGCGGGCGTAGCGTCAAGGCGCCCGTGGCCACGGTATGCCGTCCGTAGAGATCGCCGGTCACGACGACCTGTAGATGCTGCACATCTTTAATCGTCGCGCTCAACGGCGCGCTGACGTCCCAATTGCCCTGTGCGTCAGCTTGGTTGACGCGCGTGAGCAGCGTATTGCCAACGTGGTCGCGCACGTACAGCGCGAGGGTCACGCCGGGCTTGCTATGGACATGTACCTTCAGCGTGTCGCCCACATGGAGGAGCGGAGTTTGCACGGTGACGTTGACCGCGAAGGGCTGCTGCGGGAAGAGCACGAAGTCGCCGTGCGTCGAGGTACTCAGGCTACCGCGTGTGACGTAGACCCAATAGTGCGCCAGCGTCACGGCCGTACCCGTATACGCCGCCGTCCATTCGAACTGGTAGATGCCCTGCGCGTTGGTCGTGGCCTGCCTGGTAACGGTCTGTCCGTCGTTGTAGTCGACTTTGAGCGCCACGTTGGCCATGGCGAGCGTGTGTACCCACACCTTCTGTGTCTCGCCCGGCGCGATAGAGCGCTGGTGCGTGGCCGCGAAGACTGGGACACCGTCGGCGTGCGCGGTCGCGGCTCCGCGCGGACCGATGAGTGATGGAACCAGGGCGATGAGCAACGCGAGGATGAGTGCTGGTGATAAGGCGCGCTTCCGGGTCATGTTGGCTCTCCACTATCATCCCGCCACCGGGCTCGGCCCACCACCGCGCCGTCGTCGGGAGACTCTACATCTCGACTATAGCAAAATTCGTGCGAAAGATAGCAATCAGCCATCAGCTGTCAGCCATCAGCTGACAACCGCCTTGATCCGTAGGCAGGCTGTTCTGTCATACAAAGCTCTGATACCTTGAGAAAGCTGATTGCTGATCGCTGATTGCTGATCGCTGATTGCTGATTGCTGATTGCTGTTACGCGCCCGCCGAGAGCAGGGCGACCGAAGCGATACCGGCGACCAGACAGTAGTAGGCAAAAGGGTCGAGGCGATTGGTGCGGAAGTAGCGGTCGAGGAAGCGCACGCTGAGGTAGGCCGCGATACCGGAGAGCAGGCAGCCCAGCACGGCGTACCCAAGGACGCCCCGCCCGGCCGGCGCGAGCAGATCGGGCGCGGTCTTGATGCTGGCCGCGGCGATGATAGGTGTCGCCAGCATGAACGTGTAGCGCGCGGCCTCGTGGTGGCGCAGGCCAAGCGCCAGCCCCCCGACCATCGTGGCGCCGGACCGTGAGATGCCCGGCAGCAAAGCCAGGGATTGAAATAGGCCGATAGTGATGGCCCCGCGCCAGCCCATCTTGTCGACGTCCTTGTACTCCTGTGCCTTACTGAGCGCGCCTACCGAGGAGGAAGCCTGACGCCGGCGTAGCGCCTCCCCACCAAGCATCAGGACGCCGTTGACGGCCAGCAGGGCGGCGGCGGCTCGTGGGTTACCAAAGTTGGCGCGCAACGCCTCCTGGAACAGCAGGGCCAACACGGCGGCGGGGATCGTTCCAATGATGATGAGCCAGATGAAGCGCTCGTCGGGATTGTCGGTGAACTTGCCGCGCGCTAGCGAGGTAAACAGGATGCGTAGCAGGCGCACCCAATCGCGCCAGTAAAATATGAACAGAGCCGCGGCCGTCCCAAAGTGCAACAGGACCACGAAGGCGAGGAAGGAGGGCGACTTTTGGTCGATATTCCAGTGCAACAGCGCCGGCAGGATCACGGTATGGCCGAGCGACGAGATGGGGAAGAGTTCGGCGACGCCTTGCAAAATGGATAGGATGATGACCTGCAACAGGTTGAGGTCGGTCGTGTGCGTCGCGGACGCGGCGCTCACGATAGCAGGGGCAACGGATATAATCAACACGACGATGAGCATAACCGGCGACGGCGCACCTGTCAAACAGAGTCATTTTCGCCCCCCCGCCCATGGCTGACTGGCCCCCCAGGCTCCCCCGGAGGCGCGCTGGACCGCCGGCCGCAGCCGGGGGGGCGAGGAGAGCCTATGTATCGGGGGATAAGGATCGCTTAGGACCCCGGCCTTTTGGCCCATGGCCCTTTCCGTGTCCGCCTCCATATCCCGCGGTGGACTGATCCGCCGTGGCCGGCTGCGCCGCCGGCGCGTTGTTAGGCGCTATGAATTGCGTGCCCGTCGACGGAGCGGCGCCGGCCACGACCCTGAAGCTGTGGCTGCCCACCACTTTACCGTTCACGAGAGCGGCAATACTATATCGCCCCGGTGGTCCAAGGTCGATATAGGCGCAGAATACGGAGTAGTCCCGTTTCGGATGGTATAAGTAAGGGCTCAGACCGTTCGGGAAAGTCCACCGCGCCGCGAGTACCGCGCCCATCGGTAGGTGCTGAATACGGACAACCGCATATGTTCGCGACGCCCGCGTTCCAAAGCTATTTTGTGCATCAACCGGGTACGGAACTCCTTGCGCATTCAAATAGCAGCTTCGAGCCGTCACGATATCGGCCGTGATTGGGCCGACCGAGGGCTTGTTCGCGGAGATAGTAGGCCGTGGTGTGGTCAATGGGCGCGCTGTCGCGCTTGGCGTCGTGACCGGCGGGGACGGATGCGCCGTGGGTGTCGCGGCAGCGGGGACGCCGACGAGACCGCTCCCGCCACCAGGCGTGCTGGTGGCGGGCGTCATGGCGCCGCCCGCCGCGTTAGGCGGCCCGGACGCGCTCGAATTTCCGCCGCCGGTCGTGCCTGGCGAACCGCCCGCGAACATATCGCGCAACTGGTTGGGGTGCGTGGCGGCATACGCGGCGCCGCCACCGGCGAGCACGAGCAGCGCCAGCGGCAAGGCGGCGACGCGGCGACGCGGCCTTGCTGGAGTGGGCGCGATACGCGTGGTCGGGGCGAGACCTGGCCGAGTCGGCGCGGCGCGTGTCGCGGTTGTGTGCGCTGTGGCTGCGGCAGCCACGGCGCGGGCGGCGGTGCGGCTGGTCCCTGTCACGATGGCGGCGTCCAGCGCGTCGGCGAGGAGCGCGCCGGAATGGTAGCGTCGCGTGGGATCTTTGGATAGCGCCTGTAGGATCACGCGATCGACGGCCAAGGGGAGCGCCGGCACGATCGCGCGGGGCGGCGCGGGCTCCTGCGTGATATGCTGCATCGCCGTAGCAAGGGGATTGCCAGCGGCGAAAGGCAGGCGTCCCGTCAGCATCTCATAGAGCACCACGCCAGCGCTATAGAGGTCCGATTCGGCCGTGGCCGGCTTGCCCTGGGCCTGCTCGGGCGAGAAGTAGGACACGGAGCCCATCACCATTCCCGTCGCGGTCTGCCCAGCGCTCGTCAAGGCGCGGGCGATCCCGAAGTCCCCCACCTTGACGTCGTAGGACGGCGTCAGCAAAATGTTCTCGGGCTTGATATCGCGGTGGATGACACCGTGCGCGTGGGCGGCGTCGAGCGCCTGCCCAAGCTGGCGCGCGACCGCCGCCACCAACGACGGCGACAGCGGCGCATCCCGTGTGATGAGCCCTTTGAGCGACCCGCCCTCGACGTACTCCATCACGATATAGTAGGTGTCACCCTGCCGATCGACATCATAGATAGCCACGATGTTGGGGTGGCTCAGGCGCGCCGCGAGTTGCGCCTCCTGCTCGAAGCGGCGCACGAACTCCGGCTGGGATAGGTAATGCTGGTGCAGGATCTTAACGGCGACGACGCGGCCCAACCGTGCGTCCTCGGCTCGGAAGACGCGCGCCATGCCGCCATCCCCCAGCACGTCGAGGATGCGATAGCGTCCGCCCAAGACCTGCCGCCCCTGTGTCGCCATGCCGATACTCCCCCACGCGCTCGCTCGGTCCATCCCGCTTACAAACAATTGTAACAGCGGCTGCTTTTACGGGACGCGCTTTGACCTTGAAAGGCAGCATCGGCGCCAGGTATCACTGCCTGGCCTTAAAAGACCATGGCAAAGACTGGACCTTGAAAGGTCTCCGCAGCCAGCGCGGTGGTCCCCGACAAACGCGCGCGTGTCGCGCCCAGGCAGACCTTTCAAGGTCCGTTTCCTGCCATGACCTTTCAAGGTCAGGCTACGGCTCGGCCAGACGTCAGGCGACGCCAAGGTAGGTTTTGCGGATGACCTCGCTGGACATGAGGTTGGCGGCGGTATCGGCGAGCACGATTTCGCCGGTCTGTAGTACGTAGCCGCGGTTGGCGATGGAGAGCGCCATGTTGGCGTTCTGCTCGACCATGAAGACGGTCACGCCCTGCTTGCTGATCTCCTCGACGGTGCCAAACACGCGGTCGACATTCATCGGCGAGAGACCCATCGAGGGCTCGTCCATGATCAGCAGGCTCGGTCGGGCCATCATGGCGCGGCCCATCGCCAGCATCTGCTGCTCACCGCCGCTCATCGTGCCCGCTACCTGGCTCCGGCGCTCCTTGAGGCGCGGGAAGAGGTCGTAGACGCGCGTTAGGTCGGAATCGATCTCGCCGCGGTTCGAGCGCGTATAGGCGCCCATCTCCAGGTTCTCCAGCACGGTCATACGGGGGAAGATACGCCGCGCCTCAGGAACGGGTGAGATGCCGGCTTTGACGATCTCGCCGGTCGGCACGGTGTCGATGCGCTTGCCCTTGAACGTCACCGTGCCTTTGGTGGGGCGCACCAATCCCATGATCGTCTTCATCGTGGTGGTCTTGCCGGCGCCGTTCGCTCCGAGCAGGCACACGATCTCACCCTCGTCCACATGGTAGTTCACGCCCTTGAGCACTTGGATGGGGCCATAGTGAGTGTGGACGTCATTAAACTCCAGCATGCGTTTTTTCCTCTCGCCGGCCCAGATAAGCTTCGATGACGCGCGGGTCTTCCTGGATCTGCGCGGGTGTGCCCTCGGCGATCTTCTGCCCGTAGTCGAGCACGGTGACGTGCGAGGACAGATTCATGACGACGTTGAGCTTGTGCTCAATCAATATGACGCCGACGCCAAGATCGCGGATGCGCCCAATATGGTCGATAGCCTGCACTGTTTCAGCCGGGTTCATGCCAACGGTCGGCTCGTCGAGCAGGATCAGCTTGGGCTGTGAGGCCAGGGCGCGTGCGACCTCCACGTAGCGCCGGTCGGCGTAGGCCAGGTTGCGTACCAACTGATCCATCTGCCCCGACAAATTGGGGGCGAACGTGGCGATCAACTCACGCGCTCGCTCACGTCCGCGCCGCTCCTCAGCCCTCGTGCCCGGCGGCTTGAGCACGTCGGTGATGACGTTGGAGCGTAGGCGCGTGTGGTACCCCACCAGCACGTTTTCCCTTATCGTCATATCGTTGAAGAGGCGGATGTTCTGGAAGGTGCGGGCGATGCCCTGACGCAGCACGCGATCCGGCGAATAGCCCGTAATATCCTGGCCGTCAAGAAAGACTTTCCCCGTCGATGGCTTGTACAGACCCGTAATCAGGTTGAAAAAGGTCGACTTACCGGCGCCATTGGGTCCGATCACGCTGACGATCTGCCCTGGAGGCACCGAAAAGTCGATGTCCTGCACGGCGGACAATCCGCCAAAGCTCTTGCCCAACTTGCGCGTTTCCAGCAGAGGCCGCTGCGCTGTCATGTGCGTCTCATTCCTCTAACGCCTGCGACTGCGGTCGCATGGCAGCGTTACCCCGACCGCGGTCGGAGGTTCTAGCACCGCAGTGCTCGTGGTTTGCCATGCGACCGCAGTCGCAGGCCCCAAAGCTAGCCACTTATCGAAGGTTTGCCGGACGTGACGTCGTAGAGCGGCTGATTCTCCTCAGCGAGCGTCTGGGGATCGTCAGGATGCAACTCGATGGCGCGACGCCGGTTGGGCAACAACCCTTCACGACGATAGATCATCACCAGCACAAGGATGATGCCGTAGATGAGGTACCGGGCGCCGACGAGGTCGACCGTCTGTAGGAAGCCGATATGCGTCGCGGAGCCCAGGCTGTGCGCCCAGCTATTTACCTGGTCGAGCAGGTAGAACTGCAAGGCCGAAATCAGCAGCGCGCCCAATATGACACCGGCGATGTTGCCCATACCGCCGAGCACGACCATGCACAGGATGCCAATGGATACCTCAAACGTGAAGTCCTCGGGACTGATCGAGCCGAGCCGGCTGCCGTTGATCATGCCCGCGAAGCCCGAGAAGAAGGCGCCCATGGCGAAGGCCAGCAGCTTGGTGCGCACGAGGTTAATACCCATACACGACGCGGCTACCTCGTCCTCCCGAATAGCGATCCAGGCGCGCCCTAGCCGCGAATTGCGCAGGCGCGAGACAATGAACACGATAGCGGCCAGGACGGCGAGCGAGAGGTAGTACCACGGCTGGGGGTCGGTCGCGAACACGATCCCTCCCAGCGTCGGCTGGTCGATGCCGGAGAGGCTGTTCTCGCCGCCAGTGATGTCGGGCCACCCGAAGATGTTGTTGGCGCCAAGGTTGCCGATGACCGCCGGCACGATCTCGCCGAAGCCGAGCGTGACGATAGCAAGGTAGTCCCCGCGCAGACGCAGCGTCGGCGCGCCCAGGATGACCCCAAAGAAGGCGGCGACGAGGGCGACGATCGGCAGAAAGATCCAGAAGTTGGCGTGGATGCCGTTCTGGCCCATGCTGAACAGGTGGACGCCAAACACGTTGAGGACGAGTGCCTTACCGGGCTGGAACTGCGCCGAGCCGATCATGGCGAAGGTGTAGGCGCCGATAGCGTAGAACGCGGCGTAGCCCAGGTCGAGCAACCCCGCGTACCCCACCACAATGTTGAGGCCGAGGGCCAGGATAGCGAAACTCATGGCCGACACCAGGGTGTCGATCTGGCTGGAGTCGCCGTCGAGGATGGGGATCAGCGCGGCAATGACAAAAGCCACCACCCAGGGGATGAGGGCGCGCGACCACGGGGGCAAATTCCTCCAGAAGGAGGGGCCGTTCCCCGCGCGGGGCGCTGGCGCGCGCCGTGGGGGCGCCTGTTGCTGGGGCACAGTCGCCATTACGCTTTCTCCACGAGTTGCGCGCCCAGCAGGCCGGTGGGCTTGAACACGAGCACCAGGATGAGCACGGCGAACACGGCGGAATCAGCCCATTGAATGCCGCCGCCGCCGCCAAGTTGACTCACGAACGACTCGATCAAGCCGATAGCCAGACCGCCGAGCATGGCGCCGCGGATGTTGCCGATGCCGCCGAGCACGGCCGCGGTGAAGGCCTTGAGACCGGCTCCAAAGCCGATGTGCCAGTCAATGTTGTTGATATAGATACCGTAGACCACACCCGCGGCGCCGGCGAGGGCCGAGCCGACGAAGAAGGTGATGGCGATGACTCGGTTGACGTCCACGCCCATCATCATCGCCGCCTCGGCGTCCTGTGCGGTAGCGCGCATGGCGCGGCCGATGCGCGTGCGATTGATAAACAGGTCGAGAACAATCATCAGGATGACGGCCACGCCGATCACGACGAAGATGTTCGAGTTCACCGTAGTCCCGCCGATAACAAACGTGGTGGTCGGAAGCAGGTTGGGGTACGTGTGGGTGTTGCCGCCCTGCCAGACCTGCACGCCGTTTTCGAGGATAAACGACACGCCGATGGCCGTGACCAGCGGGGCCAGCTTGGGCGCGTTGCGCAACGGACGATAGGCAAAACGCTCGATCACCACGCCCAATATCCCGCAGCCAATCATCGCCACAATGAGTGCGACGAGAACCGCGGCGACACTGCCGAATCCACTGAACTGAGAGACAGTCGCGCCGAAGATGGCCTGAACCATCAGGAGCGAGATGAAAGCGCCGACCATGAACACGTCGCCATGGGCGAAGTTGATCAACTCGATGATGCCATAAACCATGGTGTACCCGAGAGCAATGAGGGCATAAAGCGCCCCCGTCGCGAACCCCAGGGTTAGAACCGTTACTAGCGTGCTCATGTATCCTCGTTCAGGAGTGGCGAGTGGCGAGTGGCGAGTGGCAAGAACTGATCACTCGCCACTCGTCACCCATCACTAAAACGCTATTAGACCTTTATTGGACCTTCGGCGCGACGGACTGGAAGACGAACTTACCGTTGATGACCTTGTACACACCGATGGTGTGGTTGAGCGAATCGCCGTTGGCGTTGAACGACACGGGGCCGCTCGCGCCCTGGAAATCGGTCGTCCGCACCTGGCGGGCGATCACGAGGCGATGCGTCCGGTCCATGGCGGCGCCGACCTTGATGCTGCCGTTCTTGACGGCGCGGGCAAAGGCGTTGATGATCGCGTTCGTCGCGTCGTACGCGTACGTATCGTACGCTTGGACGGTGGTTTTGGGGAACTGCGCCTTCTCAGCCGCGAGGAAGGCCGTCGCGTTGGGGTCCTTGGTGGGGTCGCCGCCGACCGTTGTCGCCAGCGTGCCGGCCGCGCCGCCGGCTGAACTACCGTTGATGAAGGCCTGCGCGAGGATGCCGTCACCGCCCATGAAGGTGACAGTCTTCAGGCCGGCCCGACGCAGATCGTCCGCGAAGAGCTCGGCCCCGCCCTGCGAACCATACTCGCCGCCGAAGTAGACCAGGCCCGGCTTCTTGGTGGCGATGGTCGCCGCAAGTTGCTGCGCGCTGGTAGCGAGATTGTTGGGGTCGAGCTCGCCGGAGCCAAGCACATTGAGGCCAATCTTGAGCGCCTCGGCCTTGAAGGTGGCGGCCAGACCGATGCCGTAGGTGCCCTTGTTGTCGGTCACGTAGACCGACTTGAAGCCGTGCTCGCGGGCGTAGATGGCCCCCGCCGGCCCCTGATAAGCGTCGGTGGTGCAGGTACGGAAGTAGGTGATGGGCGAATTCGTGTTGGCCGTGGTGGGCTCGTAGAGGGCGCGCTTGGAGGGCGCGGTCAACTCAATCGCCGTATTGGAGGGGCTGATCTGCACCAGACCGTTGGCGTTGTAAACCGGCTCCGACACCTTGTCGGCGCCGCTGTTGAGCGGGCCGACCTCACCGATTACATGGACATTGTTGATGAACTGGCGCGCGTTGGTGGCGTCTTTGGAGCCGCTGTATTTACCGTTAAGGGTGTCGTCGAGAAGGATAGGATTGATCGTGACACCAGGGATGGTGTGCTTGGTGTTGGCCTCGGCGATAGCGACATCGACGCCATGGCTGATGCCATAGGCGAGATCGGGCAGCTGAAGCAGGGGCACCGAGATACCAATATCGTAGGTGGCCATGCTGGCACGGGGGTGGGCGGCGGGCTGCGCGGCGTGAGCGATGCCGGTTAGACCGGTGAGCATCGTGCTCGCGGCGAGCACACTACTAAGACGTGCGGCGCGTGGAGACATTGTGATCCTCCTGATATATAGCTGAATATATAGCGTCGTAACGATTGAACAGGGACGCGAGCGCTGATATAGCGCGCGCGACATAGCAATAGCGCAAACTTCCCACCGACATCATGATCATGAGCGGGAAGCGGCCGGCGAACGTCCTTGAGTAGTCGTACCCCCCTTCACTACACCGCCCCTACCCGCCTGTGCAGCGTCACAACAGTCTAAAGATAGAAAATAGCAACGCGATGATCAGTGCGGCCCCATCAATGTGGCGGCACAGGCATGGGCACGAGCACGCGGAGTTAGCCAACTTATACTGGAAAGAGGCTCTATCTGTCAAACGGCCAGGGTCTACGATTGAAATCGCGGGCCAACAGCGTATAGCTAGCCTGCGCCCTCCTCTTGCAACCTTTAGCCCCATTTGCTACAATTCGTCTTGGGGTTAGCAGTCTCAAGGTGAGACTGCTAATGACAAAAGATGGACACAAGTTAGGAGGAATCGACGTTGGCGACAGAGACAAAGGTCAACATTAAGCCGCTGGGCGACCGGGTGGTGATCCGCCCCGCGCAGCGCGAAGAAGTGACGGCGAGCGGCGTGATCCTGCCGGACACGGCCAAGGAGAAGCCGCAGCGCGGGACCATCCTCGCGGTCGGCCCCGGTAAGGTCGGCGACAACGGCCAGCGCACCGCGCTTGAGGTGACCGAGGGCTCCGAAGTCCTCTACGCCAAGTACGCCGGCACCGAGGTCAAGGTCGACGGCGAGGACCTGCTCATCGTGAGCGAGAAGGATATTTTAGCAATTGTGTAGGGATCAGCCGTCAGCAATCAGCCGTCAGCAGTCAGCCTATCGCGGAGGCGATGACGGCTGCGACCGCTGCAAGAAGCTGATCGCTGACCGCTGATTGCTGATAGCTTATTTGGGAGGAATTCAGTGGCCAAACAACTAGAGTTTTCCGAGTCGGCGCGCCGTTCGCTTAAGACAGGCGTGGACAAGCTGGCCGACGCGGTCAAGGTGACGCTGGGCCCCAAGGGCCGTAACGTGGTGCTCGACAAGAAGTTCGGCGCGCCAACCGTGACCAATGACGGCGTAACCATCGCCCGTGAGATCGAGCTCGACGACCCCTTCGAGAACATGGGCGCCCAGCTGGTCAAGGAAGTCGCCACCAAGACCAACGACGTGGCCGGCGACGGCACCACCACCGCGACCGTCCTGGCACAGGCGATTATTGGCGAGGGCCTGCGCAACGTGGCGGCCGGCGCCAACCCCATGATCCTCAAGCGCGGCATCGACAAGGGCGTGGACGCCATCATGGACGAGCTCAGGACCCTCGCCCGCCCGGTCAACACGACCGAGGAGACGGCGCAGGTCGCCGCGGGTTCGAGCCAGGATGAGAGCGTCGGCCAGATGATCGCCGAGGTCATGAGCAAGGTCGGCAAGGACGGTGTCATCACCGTCGAGGAGTCGCAGGGTCTGCGCCTGGAGCAGGACTATGTGGACGGCATGCAGCTCGACCGTGGCTACATCTCGCCCTACATGGTCACCAACGCCGACCGCATGGAGGCGGCGCTGGAAAACCCCTACATCCTGATCACTGACAAGAAGATCAGCGCCATCGCCGACATCCTGCCCGTGCTCGAGAAGCTGGTGCAGTTCGGTAAGAACCTCGTCATCATCGCCGAGGACGTCGACGGCGAGGCTTTGGCTACCCTGGTGGTCAACAAGCTGCGCGGCACGTTCAACACCCTGGCCATCAAGGCGCCGGGCTTCGGCGACCGCCGCAAGGCCATGCTCGAAGACATCGCGACGCTCACGGGCGGCCAGGTCATCTCCGAGGAAGTCGGCCTGCGGCTGGACAGTACCACCATCGACATGCTCGGTCAGGCTCGCCGCGTGACCGCGACCAAGGACAACACGACGATCATCGAGGGCAAGGGCTCACAGGAGGCCATCGAGGCGCGCACCAAGCAGATTCGCGCGCAGATCGACGACACCACGAGCGACTTCGACAAGGAAAAGCTGCAGGAGCGCCTCGCCAAGCTCTCTGGCGGCGTGGCCGTGATCAAGGTCGGCGCGCCGACCGAGGTCGAGCTCAAAGAGAAGAAGCACCGCATCGAGGACGCGCTCTCGGCGACGCGCGCCGCGGTGGAAGAGGGCATCGTCGCCGGCGGCGGCGTCGCCCTGATCAATGCGCTGCCCGCGCTCGACCGTCTGCAACTGACGGGCGACGAGAAGACGGGTGTGGACATCCTGCGCCGCGCGCTGGAGGAGCCGCTGCGCCAGATCTCGTTCAACGCGGGCGCCGAGGGCTCGGTCGTCGTGGCCGCTGTCAAGGGCTTCGAGCCCGGCAAGGGCTACAATGCCCTCACCGGTGAGTACCAGGACATGTTCCAGGCCGGCGTGATTGACCCGGTCAAGGTGACCCGCTCGGCCCTACAGAGCGCGGCGAGCATCGCCGGCATGCTGCTCACGACCGAGACGATCATCACCGACCTGCCCGAGAAGAACAGCGCTGCCCCGTCCATGCCGCCGGGCGGCGGCATGGACTACTAGACGAGTAGTTAGTAATTAGTAGTCAGTAGTTAGTTGCTCTCGTCAACGCGATTTCTAGCTACTAACTACTAACTCGATGACAGGCCCCGTGAGCTTCGCGCTCACGGGGCCTGTTGCATTTTAGGCGCTCGTTGGCCTGCGACTGCGGTCGCATGGCAGACCAACGGACACTGCGGTGTCAGGGTGAGGGGGCGCGGCCGGTACGCTAGCCTGGATTATTCATGAAAACATTCATCGAATTGGATTGGCTGCCGATGGTGGCTTTGCAGGCTCCCAGAGTCCACTTTGGACGCCAAAATCGGCTCTACGGCCGCTTCTACCGGTCTACAGA
>JAABUV010001115.1_pt1 | contig 39284 bp, 40 predicted proteins | sample 5559971 | NCBI WGS metagenome assembly JAABUV01 (sample SAMN10711881, study PRJNA513362) | rock metagenome | isolation source: Antarctica rocks | place: Antarctica: Victoria Land, Knobhead nord | collected 2015-12-19 | reverse complement strand
GCGCTCTACCGGCAAGAGGGAGCCGACACGACGAACACACGCTAATGGCCTAGCGCATCCCTGCCGCGCATGGATGTTGCTGGCACACAGACGATTGCCGAAGAGAACGAGGAGGATGGATATGGCCGCGATCATCGCCGCTGTCGTGAACGAGAAGGGCGGCGTGGGAAAGACCACAAGCACCTATGCCCTTGGGACCGCCTTTGCCAGGGCTGGCCTGCGCACACTCATGGTCGATATGGACCCCCAGCGTGCCTCGCTGACCCTGGCCACCGGCGTCGCCCGCGGGTCCAAGAGCGTCGCCGACGCGATGCAGGCCGTCATCGAGGCCGACCGCGATGCGGACGAGGGGGATACGGCCACCGTCGTCGGCGCCGGAATCAACGCGCTGACGCCGCACACTGTCGCCGTCGCACCCAACCTCGACCTCATCCCGTCGGGTAAGGAACTTACAAGCGCCGAGCATGTGCTGCGCGACGTGCCCGAGCGTGACCGCATCCTTGCCGAGGTGCTGGCCCCGGCGGCGGACGCCTACGACATCATCCTGATCGACTGCCCCCCCAGCCTGGGCGTCCTGGTGATCAACGCGATGGGCGCGGCACAGACGCTCATCATTCCCGTGTCCCCCGAATACCTGTCCGCCGGCAGTCTTGAGGACCTGTTCGACACCGTGCGTCGCGTCAAGCGCCGCCGCCTTAACCCAAACCTCTCCATCGCCGGCATCATCCTGACCGACGCCGACCTCCGCACCACTCATGCGCGCGAGATCACGCAGGAGATCCGCGCGCAGTACGGCGCCGACCTCCCGATCCTGGGCGTGGTCAAGCACGCCACCGAGGTCAACAACGCGGCCCAGGCCGGCCGCTCAATCGTGGACTACGCGCCGAAACACCCCGCCGCCCTGGCCTACGCGGAGATTGCCGACGCCCTGCTGCACCACTGGCAGCGCGCGGCCCCGACCCCTGCGCCGACGACGGCAACGACGGCAACGACTGCCGCAGTGCCCACGGCGACGAGGGCGGGGGCGTCGGGGGTGTCCCATGCCTAAGCCGGCCAAGCGATCCCTCTTTCACAACTACGCGGACCCGGAAGGCGTCACGGACCTGCGCGACGCGCGCGAGATACCCGTCGCGCGCGTCGCCCCCAACCCCTACCAGCCGCGCCAGACCTTCGACCAGGCCGGCCTTGATGAGCTGGCCGCCTCGATCCGGCAGCACGGCGTGCTCCAACCCCTGCTCGTGCGCCCCGATCCCGCGCGCGAGGGCGACCACCAGATCGCCGCCGGCGAGCGCCGCTGGCGGGCCGCGCAGCTCGCCTCCCTTCAGACCGTGCCCTGCATTGTCCGTGAGCTGGACGACGACGCCATGGAGGAGATCGCCCTGGTCGAGAACATCCAGCGCGACGACCTCACCCCGCTCGATGAGGCCCGCGCCTACCGCCGCCTCATGGACCGCCTGGGGTTGTCCATGCGTGCGCTATCTGAGCGACTAGGGAAGAGCCACACGTTCGTCGTGGATCGCCTCAAGCTGGTGAGTGATCCGCGCATCGAGGCCGCCGTCGAGAGCGGGGCCGTGGGCGCGACCGTCGCCGTCGAGATCGCCGACCTGGAGGATGAGGGCGCGCAGGGGACGCTTCTCGCGCGCGCCGGCCAGGGCGAACACCTCAAAGTGAAGGATGTGCAGTCGGCGCGCCCTCACTCCCACCCGACGCCCATGGAAGATAATCTTCCATCTAGGCCCGTCGGCACCGGTGCGGCGACATCTTTGGAAGATTATCTTCCACCCAGGCCCCCGCGCGTCCCTGGCACTCCGCGCGTCGCTGTCACGCCCCCTGAGCGCGCGGAGTCGCCGCAGGACGAGATGCTTCGCCCTTGGGCTGGTCATGGGATCGCCGAGCAGACCACCGACGACGAGACAATCGCCCGCGACAACCAACGCGTGCCATCGACGCGACGCCCTCCCGGCCCCAACTGGGTGGCGGCCACGGACATACAGACCGTCACGCTTTTCGAGGTTGGGGAGGGGTATGCGGACCTGGACCAACTGCGGGCCGCGCTGTGGGCAGACCTGGAAGCCCTGGGTGGCTAGTACTATAACGTTAGGATCCGCCTGATGCGCCTGCGACTGACGTCGCATGGCAAAGAACGACGACTAAAGTCGTTGGGACGACGCGTGGTGAGACACGTCAGTGTCCGTCGTTTGCCATGCGACTTCAGTCGCAGGTCAATGTCACGTTGTAGTACTAGATGGCGCACATGGCTGATGCACACGGAGACGACACGACGGGACGCGCCGACATGCCGATGCACGTCACTCTGACCACGGATCACGTCACGGCCGGTGCCGCCGGCCCGCTCACCGACGCGCTGCACGCCGCCGGCGTCGCGGTCGAGTGGCACGCCTTCCTGCCCGTGCGTGGTGAGGAGCAGCACCCCTGGGGTGTGCTCCTGCTGGCCGCGTCCGGCCCGCCCCTGCCCCTGGCTCGGCTCGTCGCCCCGCGACGGCCCCAGCCGGCGTCGCCCCCGCCCTCGCCGCCGCGCCTGGGATCGGGGGCGGGGAGCGTGCGGTGCCGGCCACGCTCCAACTCAAGGCCGATGGCGTGTTCGTCTCCATCAGGGGTCGGGACCTTATCGACATAACAATGGCGCTCGACGCGCTCCCGGCCCAGTTCACGCGCCTAGACTCCTAATACAGGCAAACATGGTGCGATTGAGTCAAGTTTTTGCGTCATGTCTCGTCGGTCTGAGGCGGAGCCTCGCTAGTATTACAACGTTAGGGCGCAACGCTCATTAAGCCATGGTAGCGGCCTGGATTGCTGCTCTTACCGCAAGGGCTGTAGTCGCCACGATTGTCACGCCCATAAACAGAGTCGTGGCAAAATCCGTGAGCGCGCCCGTTGCAGAGGCGGTTCCGACCCACCAAAAGATTGCACTGATAAGGAGAGCTATGGCGGCAGGATCGAGAGTTGTGGGCCACATGCGCCTATGCTCCTGGTTGAGGTCAGCCGCTAGCCGCCTCAAACTCACCCGCGTGTATACCATGCGCTGTACGTCCACCGCGATAATGACGGCAAGGCTAAAGCCGGCGAGGCTCGCCAGCGTGAGCGTGAGCGCCACCACCTTGACGACGGCAACGGCCACCACCACATCAACGAACAGCGCCGCGATCGCTACTACCGCGGCCAGACGATAGCGCACGCAGAGCACACTCGCGACGAGGACGAGCATGATGAGGCTGACCAGTCCCAGCCTATCGACGTTGACCAGCTGCACGAGCGGGCCAACCGCCTGGACGCTCACCATCTGCAACGTCGCAGGCATAACCCCGTATTTGAGCATGATCGCCAAGTCGATGGTTGTCGAAGTGAGAGTCGTTATACAGGCAGAGCCTGTCGTCTTTGTGATCGAGAACTGATTGCCAACGGGCAGCAAATGCCCACTGGGGCGTACATCGTAGATCGTGCCATCAATAGCGATGCCCACGACCGAGATGTGACGGGCAGCAATCTCTCGCGTCAAACGCGCCGCTGCTGCGGGGACCAGCGCCGCGTCAACAGCCGGCGCTCCTCCGAGCGTATTGGTGCCGATAGCAACGCTGCCCACGATCACATCCTCGCCACGCACCAAGACGGGGTATCCGCGGGCCGATGCGCCGATGAGATCAGTCACCTCTAGCGGGTGCGGCTTCTTGCCGCACTCATGGACGAGGGGCTGCCCAGGCGGTATCTCATGAAGGCCGATAATACTCAACTGCCCACGACTTTGGAGCAGAAACTGAACAGTCGGGGCAACCGTCTTCGACCCCACCCACTCCACGCTCACATAACGGCTGCGGCTGCGCGCGAGCGTGCGCACAATCGGGCTAGTCAACCGTAGGCCATAGCCGATACGGTCGGCGATGATATGCCGGGTCCGCTCCATCGCCCGATCGTCGAGCACCTGCCCCGGCGCAGGGTGCGCCCGCAGCACCACACGCATCCCGCCGCCGAGGTCGAGGCCAGGGTGTAGCACGGCCGGCTGCCACAAACTCAGTGTGTACACCCCAGTCCCCGAAAGGTCGACGACTACCGCACATAGGACTACAACGATAATAGCACCGAAAGTAGCCACAGCGCGCACCCACGTCCGTTTTTTCATACAAGTGCATGTTACGACGGTATACATTGTCACGAAAGTTGCTATTGATATCGTTGGCGAAGTCGCTGCGTGGAGGTGACGTACAGGCAGGCAGGTGAGAGGGGACTCCATCGGGGTAAGGAGCCGTTAAAGATTAACTTCCCGTTTTGGTCGCCGCGTTCAAGCGTCCGATGTGGCACAGCGGCGGGAACGAGTCCTAACTCGGCAGAGCCGAAACCAAACTTGTGCGCATTTTGCGATCAATGTCACTCGTAAGGTCCTAACTCGGCAGAGCCGAAACCAAACTTGTGCGCATTTTGCGATCAATGTCACTCGTAAGGTCCTAAGGAGTCTTTGACCCGCTGAGAGGACGGAGAGATACAGGGAGATAGCGGAGCTTAGTGTCCGCCATATGTAGGAAATCGGTTCGTCAAGGCTGAACGTTTAGCTGCAGCAGCTAGAGATGCGATGTGTCGAACACGGTCACACTGCTTATCGCATGACGTGAGGGTGACGCGTGATGTGGTAGAAATGGAAGTAGGAGTCGCAGTCGGCCCAACAGCCAATCCCTTGAGTCTTCCGTCACTTTGTCAGTGTGGCCAAGACATACTACGAGCAGGCGATTGGCTTGCGAGTCTAACGCCACGCTCACGGGAGCAACTCCAACTGGCAATATGCGCAGCATCCGCCCGCTAGGCTCATCTATAACATTCAACATACCGGGCTGTGTGAAGTTGTTATTGGCGTCGCTAGCTCCCACGTTTATAGCGAATATACGCCCGTGCCGCTCGTCTACCGCAACCCCCGTCGTCCCCAGGCCGATCGGCAGTGTTCGCAAGAGGGCCCCGCTCCATGCGTCGAGCATCAGAACGCTGCCCACTCTAGTGGGAACCTGCTGTGTTATCGTCCCTCGGATCAAGGTGCCACGTGTGGTGCCATAGGATGTCGTGAAGACATGCCCGCTTCGTTCATCCTCCACAATCGACCCCATCTCGCCTCCCGTCGCGATAATACGTAAGAGCGTGCCGTGCCATGTGTCGATGACAGCTATTCCGTCAGCCCTACCCATATAGGCAGACATCCCGATTGGGACGAAGACCCGTCCCCGTGACGAGTCGACTAACATCGACCCAGCAACGCGCGCGTGGCTTGAAAGCACGATGTGCTGAAGTAACACCCTCCTCTCTGTATCCACCACGTCCACGGCCCCTTGCATCCCTGTTGTAGAACTGACCATGCTCGAAACGAGGAGACGCCGCGTCTGTGCATCAACCGCCAGCATCATAGGGCTCTGCGGCAAGGCAGGCACGTGGATGGTGTACAAGAGGTGACCCGTCAGCCCATCAAACACCTGGATTGGAGAGGCGGAGCGCGATAGCTGTGCGTTGATTGATACGACATACAGATGCTCCGTTTGCACATCCACCGTGAGAGCAAGGACTGTAAGACCGACGGGAAACGACTGCAGGCGTCGCCCCGTCCGCGCATCCAACACATCGATCGTGGCCCCAATAGTGGTGCAAGTACCAGTAATGCAGGTCGTGGGGCCGGTCGTCTGAGCAACATATACCCGTCCCCTTCGCCCATCAATGGTCAGCGCCGCCGATGAGGTAGATAATGGTACCGTGCCCATCGACGTGCCTGTTTCCGTGCTCAAGATATTCAAGTGCCGGTGGTTAGCGTCGTCAACCGTGCCAACGAAGGCTCGGTTGGCATGCTCATCTACAAATAGAGCCGGAACATTTAACGATCCGATAGGGACACTAGCGACGATGGGGTCGGTATGTACATGCAACACCGCGACGGTACCGATAGCACACAGTAAGGCTAATCCCACTAGCGCGAGCCGCCGATGCCTGAGCAGCAAAATTTCCATCGCCCTCGCCTTAATCTCGCTTGATTTACATGATTTGCGTATATATAGTCGTTAACCGATCGGCGCAGATGTCATTGATAGGTGCAAGAATATACTCTGGGCGTAGGAACCGCGAGTACAACTGCACTTTGCCGTTGATATCAGACAATGACAAATGACAACAGTAGTATCGCTCAATGTGTAGGTGATTTAAAACCTTTATGGAACGGCAAGTCCGTCCTGCGGTTGCAGCACCACATGATAGTGGCGTCTTGTCGGCGTTTGCGGGCGTTAGTATGCATGGTGGGCTGCGCGCCTACCGGCAGTATGACTTCGCCCACGCGCTGGGCAATGCCCATCACATGCGTGAGTTGACCGCAATCTAGTCATGTGTCAAACGGGATATGGTGAATTGGCGCTCACTGGGAATTCTTGAGGGGAGCGGCCCCAGTAGGCACGCCTAACCGTCCGTTGTAGCCTTTCCGGACTACTATACACGTTCAGGTGCGCCTACTAACGATGAAAGGTGTTGCTCATAAGAGCCTTGTTTGAACAGTGACAAGAGGGTTGAACGGCATGCGGCAGGGAGCGGCACTCCCTGCGGTGTGAAGCCCGTTGACAAAGAGCTGAATCTCCGAGCCAGTCCAGGGGAAACGGCGCGAACCCTGTGCCCTATGCTGACGAAAGAAACCTGTGTTTGAAGCGTCGTAACTATAGAATGGCGAAACTGGCTGAGACGCCATGCCCAAAACGGGACGGTGGTAGCCTCCACGGCTCTGAATACGTGTGAGGACTGTTTCATAACTCCACCCGGCGTATAGCAGGCAGCTACGGGGCGCTATCACATCTGACAACGGAAGTAGGGAACTCTGCAACCGCAATACCCGCAAGGGGTGCGAGCATGCCAGCACGCGGGACAGAGGGCCGAGGCAGCGTCGTAGCCAAACGCCGCGCTGTAATGGCGCGGACAGGGTGAAGGTCCGCCAGGGTAAGTCCTTGAAAAGCGGAGCAAACAGATGAAGGGAGGAAAGCAGATGACGGTAGGCTTGTCCTGTTGGTGCGCCTCCCCATGGGTAACCATGAGTCTGCTCTCCGTGAGTACCTGGACCCAACTGGAAAGCGCAGTGCGGTGAAAGTCGCATGCTGCGTGTGCGCCGTGAGGCACGTTGTCGTATCCCTGGCGCAGCCAGGAGGAACTTGGAGGAGTGTTCTTGGGTCACCCAGCTTACCTGGCGGTGAAAGCCAAAGGGGACCATAGCATGCTGGGAAGTGCGCCCAAAGAGGCGTCTGATCTTCTGTCGTGCGCGAGCACGACCTCACTCAGGCAAGGTGAGTAACGCGGTACCTTACCTTCAGCCGAAAGGTGTGAGGGGACACTAGCATGGTACTCAAAAGTCTGTTGACGTCCCAGTACCAGGGGCCAGATGACAGGCAGCGAAGCCGCCCAAGGCAAAGGCTTGATGGCTTGAACCCTAGTCGTGGGGGACCGCATGCGTCTCGTGGGATTGGTATGATTGCCCACGCCTGATGGGCGTACTGGACTTTCCTAACGGTGCGCCAGCCTGCATCAGGACCAGCTCGTCTGGAACGAGAAGCGATGAACGGGGTGCCTACCGGCGGAGTGAAGGGCAGGGGTAACTTGGGGATCGCCTAACCGCTGCGAAGCGTATGGTGACGGAGGGGCGATAGTAGTCGGTGAACGGTCATCCGTTCGCTGAATGAAGCGCCCCAGGAGGCCAGACTCAGGAAGCGAGGGTTGGCATGGATGTGCCAGCAGACCATCGTGGGAGTTGCGTTGAAAAGACGTGGGCCTCTGGAGAGCCTGGTGCATGGAAAGCGTGCATGCCATGGTTCGGGGGAGGGCGGTTGGAAAAGGGCCGGTGCAAGCTGGGACCTCGCTGGCCGCCTATCCTACAGCGGTGGCTGTCCGAAGACGTTGTAGAACTGGGTGCCGCAAGACCCGCGTGCCAAGGTCAATGCTTGATTGCGTCAAGCCCAATCTCCGCTCGGAGAAAGTGCGCTCCCATCGGAAGAACGTCTGATCACCGGTGCTGCGGTATGTCCCGGTCTAAACGTTGAACGGGGACAACCTCCATGCGACAAATGAGGGTTCATGGGCGATTTCGACGCTCAACCGGTTGCCCGACTCTCTCAAACATTATCTGACAAGCTATACCTCGAACGATGAGTAGGAGGTACTGGCCTTCGTGACGGACTGGCGCGTGCCCTTCGACAACAACCAACCCTAACGCGACCTGTGTATAATTAAAGTCCAACAGGAGATCTTCGGCTGTTTCCGCAGTCCCACCGGCCCCGTCGCCTCCTGCCGGCTGCGGGCTGTCTCTCTATGCTCAAGAGGCAGGGGCAGGTGTTGCCTCTGTGTTCTAAAGTGTGTTCGCCAGTCATCCACTGACGCCGACACCCTCCGTCGATGCAATAATCGACGGAGGGTGTCTGATCTTAGTTAGGGTTTACGCCTACTTGTACTGCGCCCTAACTCAGTAGGGGTAGGGACAAGAAGCCTTATCGTACCATGTCGGGGCATTGATCGGGCCATCCTGCGTCCCCGGATAGGCCTGAGTGCCGGGATAGTAGAACCATACTTGGCTCTGGAAGGTGCCGTCGCAGTGCCCAGGTATGTGCTGCGACTCACCGTAATTCGCTATTTGATGGTAGCCGTTGCTCCCATAGCCGTTTATATTCGCATCCACCGACGACGCGTCGCTCAGGCCCCAAGCCTCCGTCCACACATTATCGGAGCAGGAGTCGTAAAGCATTTTTATCACTTCCCCTGCGTACGCACCGCTCTGGTCCCATTCCCCGACGACCGCTTGACCACAGGCGAGGGCTTTGTGCGGATGGCTCGTGAGCGTACTCGTTGCAGGAATAGCGACGAGCCCTGCTACAATAGCACATCGAGTTGCGAAACGCGCTAATGGCTTCATGATGGGTATCCCTTCATTCTGATAAGCTATGCTCTTCATTCTGATAAGCTATGCTCTCGGCGCTCAACCTGTTGCCACGGCCGTCGGCCCCAGGCTGGCACTTTTATGTCACGGCACAAGAGAACAGTGCAGTTGCCGTAATGCAATCGAATCGAGGAGAGCCACCTCCTTGTTGCTGGATGGACGGAAGCGCTTGATCTTCTCGTGTCACGCCTCTACCCAATCACTGGCTGCGGCCGACAGTCACCGGCTGGGCATACCTCGACAATACACTCAGTTACACCTCGCTGTCCCGCATTTTCGGGTCAACTTTTCGCGCAACATTTCGATCATTCCTTGACCCAATCCGCTCACTATCATGACCACTTTCGGTCAAGCGGCGAAGTTTCACGCCCCGCTTAGCGACGTCAAGAGAGAAATCCGAGACACCCCGCCTGCGCGCAGAGCGCGTATGTCGTAGCCACACCGAACTTGGAACGGAGCACAACAATAATCCGCTTGACCGTCGCCTCGCTCACATGCATGCGCTCCGCGAGTTCTTGCTGCGTCCACCCGTCGGCCAGGTCCGTGAGCACAACACGCTCCTCCGCCGTCAACACAATGTCGCTCGCCCGCGGTCCGCGCCGGCGATCCATCGCTCCGCGCCGTTCCACCACCGCCGTGCTCTCTACACATACGTTGGACCTCACGATCTCCAGGATGGGCCGCAGGGTCTCCTCGGTCACGTCCTTCCACAATAGGAACCCGCGCGTCCCCAGATTCGTGAGTTGGACGTGACACGCGCCGTCCAGCAACTTGCCTACGACGATGATCCTGCTCGTCGGACTCGCCGCGCGCAACTCCTGGACGAGCGCGACGACGGGGAGGGGCGGAACGTCCGCGCCGGTGAAAATAATGTCGGGTTGCTCGACGGACGCATGGCGTATGGCCTCGTCGCCCTGCTGGATATCCGCGACACACTCCACTTGTCGACACTTGTAGAGCATCGTGTGCAACCTGATCCAATTAGTGTGTGGTGAACTGATCAACAGGATTGTCGTCGTGGGCTGCATGTGCATGGGTCCCGTCTTTCTCGCAGCGGCCGGGGCGACGTCCTTGGCGTCGAGGGCTCCGCTGCATTCCCCCTATTTATAGAGATGCAAACACCCCCCGAAATTCGACAGTACCCCGATGGCAATGTTCGGCGTATCCTGAAGACGAGGCGCTATAGCGTTTTTGTCGCATCCGTGCCAGTAATACACGCAGCTATGCAACGAACCGACATGGCAGCTCACAATTACGGCGTCCGCGCGCGGCGGTGCGGCCACGGAGGCACGCAGGGAGAGGGGGGGGCATGGCGGACCAGGACCAGCAGCGCGCGCCGCGCTCCGACGCGGACCTGGTCGCCGCTATCCTCACCGGCTCTCCGGGCGCGGCCGATGAGCTGGCCCGGCGGCACTACCCGGCCGTCCTCGCCGCCCTCGCCCGCCAGATTGGCGACCCCGAGGAGGCGCGCGACCTCGCCCAGGATGCCTTCCTCGACGCCTTTCGCGCCCTCGGCACGCTGCGTACCCCGCGCGCCTTCCCGGCCTGGCTGCGCCGCATCAGCCAGAACCGCGCGCGCCTCCTGATCCGCCAGCGTGTCGCTGCCCCGCTGGACGTGCCGCTGGACGCGGTGCCGGAGGTGGTGAGCCCGGTGCCGACGCCGGAGCAGTTGTTGGTGCGGCGCACGCTCGCCGCCCTCTCGCCCGAGGATCGCGCCGTGCTCATCCTGGACGGCGTGCTCGGCATGGCGGGCGCGGACATCGCGGCGTCCCTGGGCCTCTCGCGCGCGGCGGCCTATGCGCGGATCGCGCGGGCGCGGGCGCGCTTCCTGGTGCGGTATGCTGAAGAACAAGCCGAAGAATGAACAGGAGGACAGACGCTCGATGGATACGACAGGGACACCACGCGGGGACAAGCGCGCGACGGGATGGACGACCGATGACGTGCCGCAGCTCATCCGCGACGCCTACTCGGACGGCATGGATGCCGTGGAACCGCCGGGGCAGGCCGAGGTGCGCGCCTGGATCGCGCGGGAGATGCGCCGTCGGCTGCGCCTGGACCGCCTGTGGGTGCTGGCCGTGGCGCTCCCGCTGAAGAGCCTCGTCCTGCGCCGGTCGTTCCAGGCTGGGGGGCCAGTGGCGCCGGCGCTGGGCGGCGGCGTCGTCGGCGCCCTCACGGTCCTCGTGCTGCGCTACCTGCTGCGCGCCAAGCCATAGGGCGTTTGTTGCCGTTGATGCGTTCCGTCTGGCCGGCGTCGGCCCACCTGACGCGGCGTGGGGTGGCGCGCACCAGGGGTGCGGACAGGACGAGGGGTAGAGACGGAGCACGGAGGGACGAGCGATGACGACCAACAGCCGGCGCGATGACCTGGACCGACCCAATCCGGCGCGCATCTACGACTACGCGCTCGGCGGCGACGCTAACTTCACGGCGGATCGCGCCGCCTTCGACGCGTTGAGCGCGGTGTACCCGGACACCGCGCTCGTCGCCCGCGCCAATCGCGCCTTCCTGCGGCGTGCAGTAGCGTACCTAGCGCGGCAGGGCATCGATCAATTCCTCGACGTCGGCTCGGGGCTGCCCACCGCTGGCAACGTCCACGAGGTGGCACAAGGGATTAACCCCACGGCACGCATCGTGTACGTGGACAACGACCCCGTCGCGGTGCGCTACAGCCGGCAACTCCTAGACCGGGACAAGGTGCCCCACGCGGCCGCGATCGAGGCCGATCTGCGCGACCCAACGGCGATCCTGACGCATCCCCGCGCGCGCCGCCTGCTCGACCTCGAACGCCCGGTCGCGCTCCTGTTGATGACGGTGCTGCACTTTATCCCCGACGACGACGAGGCCCACCGGGCGCTCCACGGGCTGACGACCGCCGTGCGTCCCGGCAGTTACCTTGCCATCGCGCACGGCACCTATGACGGGGCTTCGCCGGAGACGCTGGCCCTGTTCGCGCACCTATACGAGGAAACGACGCACCCAGTCGGCTTTCGCCCGGGCGCCGCAGTGGAGGACTTCTTCGCGGGCTTTGAGTTGGTCGAGCCGGGCCTCGTGTTCGCGCCGGCGTGGCGCCCCAACAACCCCGACGAGCCCCTGCACGATGAACCGGAGCGCGCCATGAACTGGGTGGGGATGGGCCGTAAGCTGTGAAGGTGGCGCTCTTCGCGGTGTAGCGCAAGTGCCAGCAGGGGATATGACCTGCCCGCGCACCCCCCGCGATGCGCTTCCCAAGTTGGGGAAAGAGCGAGAGGTCACCACGCCGGCGTCCCCAAAGCGGCATGGTGACCTCATCACAGAGACAGCGTAGCACGGCTGTTCGCGGCCCGCATGATGTAAAACTCACGCCCGACAAGCCCTTGATGGCGGCGTACCGCGTCCTCGTCGTCGGACGCCTGCTCACCGGTGAGCCCCCGTCGGTGGCCGGCCCGCTCACCCCTGACCGCTTGGCCCACTTCGTCGCCGGCCATGACCTCCCCGCGCTCGTGGCCGTCTGCGAGGGGAGCCCGCGCGAGCAGGTGCGCCACGGTGCCCAGCAACTGCGCCGCCTCCTCCGCGCCGGCCAGGCCGGCGTCTACCAGCGCGTCCTGCCGGGTATCCCCGTCGCCCTCGCCGATCCCTTCTTCCGCCTCGCCCTGGCCCGCGCCGCCGCCCACGCCGGCCTCGACCTCTTCCCGTCGGCCAGACCGGGCGGGTGAGCGTACCGGGTCATGACCGACCCCCTTATCCACACCGGCACCGGGGCCGACCTGGTACGCTCCGCGTAGAGATACCAGAGCACACAGGAGCCCGCATGATCCCGCCGTCCATCCCCGCCCCCGCCGTGCTCACCGCCATCCAGGAGCGCGACCTGGCGCACGCGATCCGCGCCGGCCGCCGCGCCCGTCTGCTGGCCCAGCGTCACCTCGCCGCACGCCTGCGCCGCGAGCTACCCCCCGCCGTCAACGCGCGCGCCGCCGCCGGCACCGTCCTCGCCACCCTCCTCCCCCGCCTGCCCCTCGACCAGCACGCCCTTCCCACCGTCGTCGGCCCCCTCTTGCCCCGCGCCCTAGACGACGACGCCCGCGCGCGCGTGCTCGCCAACCTGGCCGTCTGGCCCCTCGACCAGGACGCCCTCCGCGCCGGCGACGACGCCCGCGCCGCCTTCATCACCGCCAATCAGCGCCTCGTCGTCGCCGTGGCCCGGCGCTACCAGCAGCGCGGCCTCCTCCTCGACGACCTCGTGCAGGAGGGCTCCGTCGGCCTCCTGCGCGCCGTCGACCTCTTCGACCCCGCCCGTGGCTACAAGTTCTCCACCTACGCCGTCTGGTGGATCAAACAGGCCATGCGCCGCGCCCTCGCCCGGCAGGTCCCCCTCGCTCACGTCCCCGACAACGTGCAGATGGAGCGTGCCCGCCTCGCCCGCCAAGCCCACGCCCTGCACGCCGCCCTGGGCCATCCGCCCTCCCCCGCCGAACTGGCCGCCGCGACGGGTCTCCCCCGCGCCCGCGTGGACGCCCTCGTCGCGCCCCTGCCCGCCCCCGTCCCCCTCGACCAACTCATGGGCGAGGGCGAGACCACGACGCTGGGCGACCTCCTCCCCGACCCCGCCGTTGACCGGCCCGACGCGGCGGCCGAGGCCCACGCCCTCGCTGCCGCCGTGCACACCGCCCTCGCCACCCTGGACCCCCGCGCGCGGGCCATCCTCGTCGCGCGTCACGGCCTCGACGGCGCGCCCCCGCGCACGCTGCACGAGATCGGCCAGCAGCTCGGGCTCACCCGCGAGCGCGTGCGCCAGATCGAGGCCAAGGCGCTCACGCGCCTGCGCGACCCCGCCCTGCGCCACTGGCTCGCCACCGACGACACCCCCGCCGCCTCCTGACACGTCCCCATCTACGATACGGGGGGCGCAGTCCCGCGCCGCCAGGGGATGCGTGGACCGCGCGACGCCGCGCACGGGACAGATGAGCCAGGGGAGGGACACATGACCGGCCATCAAGCCCGCGCCCGCGTCTGGACGCTCTGCCTCGCCTCCCTCGTGCTCGCGGCGCTCACCAGCCCCGTCGCTACCCTCCTCACCCTGCTGGCTCATGCCTCCTCACCCGCCCTCAACGCCGTGGCCGCCGTCCTTGCCGCCGCTCTCGTCGGCGCGTACGTGGCCCTCGCCGTCCTGCTCATTGCCGCCGTCCGGCGCGTCGTGCGCCCCCGTTCGACCGACCAGCGGTAGTCCTGCGGGGAGCGAGGGGGCAGGTCCCCCGCCTAACGCGACACGGCGCTGTCGTGGTCCCACAGACCGCGATACAGGGGGCCAGGGGGCACATGTCCGTAATCCCATGATGGGACCACAGCGTCGTTTTCGTGGTCCCATCATGGGACTACAGCGTCGTTTTCGTGGTCCCAGCAGGGCCGTTTTCATGGGACCACGCGTGGTCCTGGGACCACGCCATGGTCCCGCGTTTTACGCGTAAAAGAGGGCCTGTGGTCCCATCCTTTACCCTGGGGTGGGGACCACGCGTGGTCCTGGGACCATGGCGCCAGGGGACCACCCTCTGGTCCCAGGCGTGGGACCACGCAGGGGACCATGCCCCGCTGCGGGAAGGCGGCCCCGCGCGCAGCGACGGGGCACGAGATACGGGCTAGGGGAAGCGCGCTCACGGACGATCACGGAACGTGACAGCGACGAGGCCGCCCGTCGTCATCACCCCGCTCACCGGGTCCTGGGAGGGCGCCGCCGCCGGCAACGCCCGCACGACCCCCTCGCCGTCCTGAGCGCCCGCCGCGCTGTCCATATCTCCGTCGCGGAGTCCTGGCCGGTGCGCACCGTGTCGTCAACATCGTCCCGTCGCGTTTGCGATACTGGAGGGAGGGGGAAGGCGCGATGGGCGATAGGACGAGCGACGACCGCCGGGACAATGGGGGCGGCGGCGACGACGACAACGACAACGACAACGACGCGGTGGACCTGGACACGCCGTTGCCAGCCGGACAACAGGGCTTGGAGGACGTGGCCTGGTGGTGGATTGAGGCCACCGCCGACGCCGTCGACCCCACGCTGGACGACCAGGCCGCCAGCGCCGAGGACTGGCTCACCGCCGGCCTCGTCGCCCTCGCCTGCGTCGTCGTCCGCGCCGTCACCCCCGGCGCGACCTACCGCGATCTGCTCACGTATCTCCGCACCACTTCTTTGCGCGACCTGACGACCGAGGCCGCCGCGCTCGTCCCCGAGGAGACCGCGCCCTTCGTCCACATCACGTTGCAGGACTTCACAAATCACGACGTGCTCGCCTGGATCGAGGAGACCATGAACCGGCGTCACGCGCGGATTGACGCGTTATGAGGGCAGCGCCACCATGAGGGAGCCGACGCGTCGGCCCTCGATCGGGCGACCGGGCTGGAACGAGCGGGCCGCCGTGGCGCTCCTCGTCCTCGTCGCCGGTCACTTGCTCGCCGTCGAGGCTGGACCCCTGACCCCCGACCGCCTGGCCCGTTTCGTCGCCACCCAAGACCTCCCCGCACTTGTGGCCGTCTGCGAGGAGAGCCCGAGCGCTCAGGTGCGCCACGGCGCCCAGCAGCTGCGCCGCCTCATCCGGGCGGGCCAGGCCCAGGTCTACCAGCGCGTCCTGCCGGGTCTTCCCGTCGCTCTCACCGATCCCTTCTTCCGGCTCGCCCTCGCTAAGGCCACCGCCACGGCCTGCCTCGACCTCTTCCCGCCGGGTCCGACGGGGCAGTGACAGACGCCTTCACCGGCGCGATCTAATGCGCCGATCCGGCCGCGTTGAGCACCCCATCGGGGGGTTGACGATGGATGCTATCCGGCGAGCGTTCGATGGCCGCACAGCCCACGTCGTGAGCGCCCAGGCGAGTGGTAAGACAATCCACGTTTCCCAGGGCCGATCGGCCGGCTGAAGCGTCAGCAGCGGCAGCCCGTCGCCCAAGCCCGTCAGCACAAGCGCGGCCCAATGCGAGGCGAGCAGCGCCAGGACCCCGCCGAGCAGGGCGGCGCGGCCGACGCGGGGCAGGGCCGGCCAGGCCGCGACGCACACCACCAGGTCGAGGTACACGAGCGTCCAGCCCACCGGGTGGCCGAGGTAGAGCAGCGCGAACGCCACGGCGAACGCCTGCGCGAAGGACAGTCGGCGTCCCCGCACAAGTCAGGCCGACGCGGCGAGGGCGGCCAGCCACACCACGCCGGCCACGAACTGCGCCGGCGCGGCCGGCAACCCGAGCGCGATGAGTGCCTGTAGCGGCGTGCGGTTCCAGGCGCTCATGGGCGTCTGCGCGGCGACGGGCAACACAAACCACTGCGCATCGAGGGTGTGCGCGAGATAGCGCAAGGCGTCTCCGCGTAACGCCGGCCCCCAGCGGATGACCTCCCCCGCGAGTAGCAGTGCGGTCAGTCCGGCGACAGCCCCGAGGGCGCGCAGCGTCGCGCGGCGCGACTCGCCGTCGGCGAGCAGAAGGATGACGCCGAAGGCGACGAAGAATAGGGCATAAAAGGGCTTGGCGAGCAGGACAAACGCGACGAGCACGGCCGCGAGCGGCACGGCAGCTCGGCCAAGCGGGCGCGGCGGCCAGAGGAGTCGGGCGACAACGAGGGTGGCAAAGAGGAGCATAGCCTCGACGTTGCCCCCGGTGTAGGTGGACCACACATCCCACGACCCAGCGACGAGCAAGAGCCACCACCAGGAGACCCGCGCCCACCGGATCAGGAGCAAGGGAAACCCGACGATACAGGCCAAGTCCAGGACCTCCCACGGCGCGGCCGTGAGGTGGAGCTGCCGCACAAGCAGCGCCAGCGTGGGCAGGTACAGATAGGGGCCGGGCTGCATGCGTGCGAGCGGGCCACTCGGTGACACGCGCCTTGATGTGTTGCGCATGTGGGCGGCGCGAAGGCTTACATCGAGGCGATGGTAAGAGCGCCAAATGGCGAGGCTTTGCGCCGGTGTCTGGTATGGACTCGCCCCCCGCGCGAGGGCTGCCGCCGCGCGCTGGTACGCCTGGTAGTCCACAGGCACGATACCCTGTCGTAGCGTCGCGGCGAGCAGCCCTGTGGCGATTAGGACCGACCACACCAAGAATAATACGATGGGCAGGGCACGATAAAGCTTCCGCACGGATTCCCCTGCACACTATCGCCCATGTTAACCGCCTTAGCCCAGTTGCGGCAAGGAGGGCAGGCCATACCCGATTAACTCGGTGTATGTCGCTCCGCTGACGTGGCGGCCGGCCTGTGTGCCAGTCACCGTGCAGTTGCCCTCATAGTACGCTGTGCGATAGCCCATGACTGCCCAGCTATCGACCAACTCCTGCCCCTTCACCGTTGGACGTACGATCACATCGAGTTTCAGGCTCGGCACGCGCACATGCCATCCCGATGGGTAAACAATGTGCGTCGTCGGACTGCGCCACTGACCGAGAGGCGTCATGCTGACGTCCTTGATGATAGGGACTTGCCGGTTATTGGGAAGGAGCGCCGAGGCTCCACCGAACGCGCCGCGCACGGTGTTTTGCACGGCCATATTGATGTCGGTTCCGTCGGAGAGTTGCATCCCCATCCATTCCCAGTTCGTCACGCCGGCTGGTCGCACATCGACCGATGCCCACTTACCCCATTGATGATCCATCCAGGCAATGCCATGGACGGGGATGCGCCGCCCACCGATAGTAAGAGTGCCGTGCGTGCGCAGCGACGTAAGCGTGTAGTAATACGTGTAGCCGTCGCCCCAGGGGATTAAGCCACCGCCGACGAGGAGAGCAGGCCGCGTCGAGGTGACGACTAGATCGCTCGCGGCCCCAGGAACGGAGCCCTGGACGCGGTAGGTCAACGCGTCAGGAGTGCCGACTGTAGTAATACGCGCCTGGCCCGCGCGCGCGTCGAGTGTCCGCGTTGAAAGGGCAGCGTCATTCGGCCCCATGAAGCTCATTTGCTGATAGAAGCGCCCGGCATGATCGTCAGTCACGGAAACGTCCGTGTGATAGTCGGTATCATAGGGCGATCCGGGCACAATCTGCTGAATGCCACCGACTTTGGCAATAGTTGTCTCGAAGCCGTACGTATGCCCTCTAGTGTCGGACAGATGCCCAACGAAGTACCACCACTCGCGGTTTTCCCGCGTATGAGCGGCCGCGTCGGCCGGCAGGTGGATAGAACGATCAAGGCCCCGAGGAAGCGCGGGAGTGAAGGGCGTCGCCGACGGAGAAGGTATGGCACGCACCCCCGTATGGGGGAGGGTGATCTGAGCCGATGCCTCTACCGTGCCGACCATGACTGTGCCAAAGAGTGCAAGACCCGCCCCAATATGCGTCAAACGGGTGTGCATCGTTACACAATCTCCCCACTGGGAACGTTATGATACGCCCCGACCCGCGTAAGTGACAGGCGCAGCCGGTACGTCCCCGTATGGGCGAAATCCAGGCGCTGGTGCGAGCCCTGCGCCTGCGTCAGCAACAGTCCCTTGTCCTGTGTCCCCTGCCCGCCTAGGCGTTGTAGGAACTGCGTGAGGTCGACAGGCCCAATAGAGACATGGGGCGGCGGGGCCGTCATGACCACGAGGGGCATAGAGATAGGCGTGGCCCCTCCCGTGATATGGAGATCACCCTGCACAAGGACTGTACGACCTGTCCATAGGGCAAGATTGTGCTGGAGACCGCGCGAAACGGTCGCTACCGTATAGACCGGCTGCGGCTGGACCGCCGCGTCGCGCGCGCGGGCCATAACCGACGCGCCGACGCCTAACGCTACGATAAGAACAGCGAGGACGAGGAGTTTTAATTTCATACTTCCATGATACCTAACCTAACATAACTCAACCTGTGCATTAGGCCGGAACCGCCCCCTCCTTGTCGTGGTGCTTCCGCGCGACGGCCCCGTGTCGCGCAAGTATTTCCGTGAGCACGGTTGCAGCCTCCCGTTGCCATCCCCACCTCTCCCGTTGTCGATGCAAATCGGGATAGAAATGTCGCCCGGCCACGATCATAACGATCCTGTACCCGTCGCTGACAACGATACTCTCCTCCATATCGCGTCGGCGCAGTGTCTCGGCGTCGTCATCGTCACCCGTCGGCGTGAGCTCCTCGACAGCCGGCGACAGCCCGTTATAGGAGGCGGCCGTGAGCAGTACCCCCGCCTCGGTCATAGATCGGATTGCGTGTGCAGGCCAACCCTCGCGGAGGGGCAACGAAGCAACCTCGCGAAGGACAACCGAGTTGGCAAAACGCCAGAGATGTTCGCGCTCGCCGGTGTAGCGGACATAGACGTCCCTCTGTTCTCGGCCCATCTGCACCAACCCGCCCCCCAACACAGAGGAAACGCGCGAACGGCAACGGCGGATTGGCCCAATGGCCGAGCCCGCCCTATTGAGGAGCGACACGGCGAGAGGCGAATGATCCCGCGCAAGGACGAGAGGCGAATGATCCCGCGCAAGGACGAGAGGCGAATGATCCCGCGCAAGGACGAGAGGCGAATGATCCCGCGCAAGGACGACACGCGCTTGCTGCCCCATATCCTGTAGAGTAATCCTCCGACGCCAGGGGGAATCGCGGACGCCTTCCAAGTACGACCGTTCGCGGAGTGCAAGAGTATAGGCCGCATGCAGGTTGCGCAATACCCATCGTTGTTCCGGCTCAAGCAGCAGGTAGAGCGCGTATCGCCCCCGTGACAACAGCGAGCCCAAGGGCCGATGCAACACGATCCCAAGCGCGATCAGGAGGCCGAGGCCCGCCACATTATCGAGGGTCGGCATGAGTGCCGTCGCGTCCCTGCCCGCGAGCGAGAGGGCCGTCTGACCCAAGATGACTATGGCTTCCAGCGCATTCATGCTCCATAGCACGAGCACCCATGAGATGAGCCCGCGATCTAATCGTCGGCCCGGATCGCGCAGGAACCGGACATGCGCGGACATCAGGTGGCCGGCGACGGCGAGGAACGATGCGCTCATGGCGAGGTTCATCACGAGAAGAGGCCAAGGACTGGCGCCGAAGCCGTTGTAACAGAGGTGCGCCCATGCGGGGCCGACAAGCGCGTGACCAATCGCCCATGTCCCGTCGGCGACGAGCAATAGGGCGAATGAGGAGACAAGTGCCCGCCGCCACCGCGACCAGTCGTGTATCGTTTCGGCCGTTATGGCGAGGAATGAGAGGAGGGCCGCGATGATAATGGACTGGTAGACCAAGCGGGTAAAGCCGGGCACGCCGACCCATCGATCCACGGCATGCGCGATGACTAAGTTGCCCGCTAGCGTCCCGAAGATGACGATGAGCAGATTACCCAGCGCGTTGTATAGAGCGATCCGCGTCGGGCCGTGGCGCAGCGGCCAGTATGTTGCCAGGCCGCCTACCAGGAGCGTGAGAAACAACAAGGGCCAGAGCATCGTATCCCCGCACTTTCTACCAGCCCATGGCGTCCCTGAACGTCATGTGATCTTCATCATACTCATCGTGGCGCAACGTCCCGCGTGTATAAGCCATCATAGCGTCGGCGAACTCATTGGCTGCCTGCTCCTGGGGCGCATCGGGGTCGAACATCCGACTGGTATCTCCAACCTTAGTTAAGTGACCGAGCACGATGTGCCCGATTTCATGCCACTTGACCCATTCCCGACGCTGCCGCTTGCTGAAGGTTAGGTGCCCCTGGTTCGCACGGTAGAAGATGATGTAAGTGCGCTCGCCGAGCCGCACGCACCATCCATCGACATCGTAGTCTTCCAGGTCGAACGTCTGTATCTCGATGCGTATATCTTGCTGGTTTGCATACGCCCTGACGAACATTTCAGACTTCACCGACGCGGGCAATTTAAGGGCGGACGCCGTTCTCACGGCGACGTCCTCAACGTTCTCGGGCGGGATCATCTCTCTTCCTTGCTAACGGGTGGTGCTATTCATTCGTTCCGTCATCGCGCGGCGGAACATCCATCTCCCCATCGTGTGGCTTCACTAAGGGGGGAGATTCATCCTCTTTGCGCGTGAGCGCGCGGGCTTCGTCCAACATGTGCAAGAAAAGGGCCTTTTCCGCGTCGCCGACCTGGGAGGCACTCAGAGCCATCGCCCGGATGAGAGGGTCTGAGAGGGCGAGACGCAAGGCACGCTCGGTATTGGTCTCCTCGGCGCGCTCGGGGACCTGCTGGCCCGTGAAGTACCGCACATCGACCCCGAACGCATCGGCGAGCGCCTGCACGCGATCGGCCGGTGGATTAGCCACCCCACCCTTGCGTAACAGGCTGATGTACGCCGTGGTAAGTTTCCCCCCTGACCTTTCGCTTATCTCGCGCAACGAATACTCGCGCCCTTGAGGGTGTCGATACGTGTCGAAAAGGTGATTGAGGAGTCCGGCGAAGCGAGCGCCTATGCGATCACCCCCACTAGCCACTTGACACCTCTATTCATATTTGTTAGAACTAACACATTGAGCATCACGTTTCCTTGATTATCATGGAAACGTGATGCATCGAGCCGGGGCAATGCTGCTATTGCTATCTTCCTGCGACAGGAAGCTCTACGTATCGTATAGCATGCCCACTTCACATCCGCAACTGGACAGCAGGGAGGAAGGTAGCGATAGAACAGTTGACTGAGGGGCATGCGTATGCCTTGGCGTTGCGCGTCACACGTACCGCAGGGTACAGCGTCCATGAGGTGCGCCGGGCCTGGTCCGCGATGTGGGCCTGGCACGTCGCGATAGAAGACCACCGCACGGGCGAGCGCCTGCTGCTCCTCTCGGAAGATCAGTTCGACAGCCGCCTCACGATGGAGGCGGGACAGCCCAAGCCAGGGGAGATCACCACAGCCCAGACGACAGCCCAATCAGCCCGGACAGAAAAGCGCGCGGTCGCCCATCACAGCTAACCGCGCACCCAGGCCCACGCGCTACACGTTAGCCCCGGTCCTTGACCGGGGCAATCTCCGTACCAAAGGACAGTTCACCATGCTGCACGAAACCGTCATGGTCGCCACGAGCGCCCACTTTGCCCTGACGCACCCCGCCGTCATCGCCGCGTTCACCCCAGTCCTCGCGGCCGGCACCGACCCCTTCGCCGGGCTCGCCCAGGCGCTGCTCGATGTCGCCAACACCATCAAGATTCCGTTCGCGGCCATCGCGTTCATCATCGCGGGCGCCATGCAGGCTTTTCACAACCCGCGGGCGTCGGGTGCCTGGATCACAGCGACGCTCGCCTCCGTGTTCATGTTCGGCGCGACCGGTGCCGCCTCGTATTTGCAGGCCAACATCCACTAGCCGTCCGTCGATCGCACGGGAGGGGGAAGCGAGCGTCCGTACACCGGGGCGTCGCCTTCCCCTCGCCGTATCCTGTCTACCGCCGTTACCACCGGGAGCACCCTCATGGCCCACGCTGACCGCCCCACGCCGCCTATCGCGCCCCGCCCGCACACGCCACGGGACGCCCGCGCCCTCGTCGGCCTGGTGGCCCGCGTGACCTACCCGTACCTGCTCGGCGGCGTCCTCGCCTATCTGACGCTCACCGTCGTCAGCCACGACATCGGCCTGATGTGTGCCGGCGCGGTCCTCGTGCTCTACGGCGCCGCGTTGACCAAGGCCGTCCAGGGGCACGCAGAAACGAGGGGGGCCGATGGCGCGCAATAGTCAGACGGCGCTCTACATCAACGACCCCGTGAAGATCGTCGCCGGGGTCTTCACGATCCGCCAGGCCGTCTACGTCGCCGGGATCGTGCTCCTCACCTACGGACTCATCAACGCCACGAGCCGCTTCCCCTACGGCCAGTCGGGACTCGGCCAGCTCCACCTCCTGTTCATCGTGGGCGTCCCCGCGCTGCTGGGCCTCCTCGTCGTGACCTTCGCCGGCAGCGGCACCGCCGAGCCCTACGCGCGCCAACTCACCGGCTATCTGTGGCGCACCACCCTGGTCGCCCCGCGCCGCCTGGCCTATCGCGCCGCCCGGCTCGTCGCCGGCCGACGACACGCGCCCGCCGTGAGCGCGCTTGCTGGCCCTGCGAGCGCCACCGCGGCCAGCGGGGCGATCCGCACGGACACGACCGACGGCCTGACGACGCGCGGCGCTGCCTCGGCCCTCGCCCCGGCCCCGGTCGGCGCGGTTCCGGTGACGCCGCTGATGGCCACGCCGCTGGCGCAGGCCCAGCGCGCGCGCCTACTCGCCTGGCTCGCCGCCCACCCCGGCGCCACCAACGAGGAGATCGCCGACGGGGCGCGCCTGCCCGACTCGGCCGTGCGCCCGCGTCGCCGTGAGCTGGAGGGCGCCGGCTTGGTCCGCAAGCTGGACATGGACGGACGCACCCGCGCCGGCCGCCGCGCCGCCCGTTGGGAGGTGGTGGCTCATGGGTAGAGCGGCACAGGCGCACACGGAGCGCCGCGCCCGCGGGGCGTTGTTCCGGGGGGTCCGCGCGCCCCGCGCGGGCGTGCGGCCCGAGACAGCGGGGCGTCCCGCGCGGGCCGCGCGCGTCACGATCGCGGACGACGGGACGCGCACCGAGAAGGGCAAGGACGCGTGCATCTGGCTCGCACTCGACGGCGTGCAACTGTTCAGCCTGCCCGGCGACCTGCTCGACGCGTTCACCGACGGCGCGGCCGCCGCCTTCACGCCCCCGGTCCCCTACACGATCCAGTTCACCGTGCTCTCCACGCCGACCGCCGCCGAGACCGCCGTGGCGCGCGCCTTCGCCGACGTGGACCCGCCCACGCCCGCGCTCCGGGACCTGGCCGGGCGCCTGCGCGCCTGGTGGGAGGACTACCTGAGCGGGGAGTACGTCCCGACGCATCGCTTCCTGCTGGCGATCGCCGGCCCGGCCCGCGCGCCGCAGGGGACCACCCTGGCCCGCGTCGTGGGCGAGGTTGAGCGCACCCTGCACCGCCTGGGCGTCGCCGCCCGCCGCCTCGACGGCCCCGCCGTGCGCGCGCTCGTCGCGGCGTTCCCCGACCCCTTCGCCGACCCCGCCGCCAAGGAGACCCTCGACGGGGCGTACCTGCCGGGGCAGGGCGCGCGCTCCTGGGCCTGCACGTTCTACGTCCGCGTCCCCGCGCAGCCCACGCACCCCGGCTGGCCGGCCCCCCTGCTCGCCTTCCCGGCCCCGCTGCGCCTCTCCCTCCATGTGGCCGGCCTGGACCAGGACAAGGAGCGCACCACCGCCAAGAAGCGCGGGCGCTCCCTGGGCGACCTGGTGGTGGGCGCGGGCGCGCAGGGCCGCGAGGCCGACGGGGACATCGGCGACGCGCGGGCCGAGGCGCGCGCCCAGGCGCGGCGGATGCGCACGGGCGGGCTGGCCGTGGTCCGCGCCGGCATCTACGTGACCGTGTTCGCCCCCGACAAGGACAGTCTCGCCGTGCGCGCCGACGCCCTGTGGGGCCTCTTGACCGGCACGGGCGCGGGCGCGTTGGACGCGCGGGCCGCGCGCGCCAGGGGCGTCCAGGGGCCGCTACTCCGCGCGACGCGCCCGCTGGGCCGCAACGACGCGCCGCGCTACACGACCTACAAGATGTACGCCGAGACGGTGGGCAACGCCTGGGCCGCCATCGTGCGCTCGCCCGGCACCGCCGGCGGCGTGCTGATCGGCCGGGCCGAAGGCGACGGCGCGCTCGTCCACCTCAACATCGCCGACCGCGCCTTCAAGAACCGCCTCATCGACGTGTTCGGCGGCTCGGGCCAGGGCAAGAGCTTCTTCGCGCAGAAGCTGATGCTGTGGTTCCTGCTGTGGGACGCCTGGGCCACCGCCGTCGACACCGTGGGCGGCTACGAGACCCTGTGCGCCATCGCCGGCGGCCGGACGGTCCGCCTGGGCGGCCCGCGCACCGCCGCGATCAACATCTGGGACGGCCCCCGCGCCACGGAGGAGGAGCGCGCCGCGCGCCTCTACTTCGTCGGCAAGGCCCACGAGGTGCTGTTGGCCGAGAGCGGCAAGGCCATCACCGGGCGCGTGCGCGGGCTCATCGACGCGGGCGTGGCCGCCGTCTACGCCGGCCACCGCGACGCGACCGCCGCCGGGCGGACCCCCGACGGCACGCGCCGCACGGCGGCCGATCCGCCGCTGGAGCGCGACCTGCTGGCCTGGGTGGAGGCGCAGGCCCGCCAGCCCGAGCAGGACCACGAGGATCGCCGCTTGTACAAGGACGTGGCCGCCGAGCTGGCCCCCTACGCGCGCGCCGGCCGCTACGCCCCCCTGGTGGACCGCCCCACCAGCTTCGACGTCGACACGCGCCTGCTGGCCTTCCACATCGACCCCCGCGACCTGGGGACCACCACGCCCGTCTACGCCTTCGTGATGTTCGCCATGACCGACATCGCCGACCGCCGCGACGCGCTCGCGCAGGCGTGGGGCCGGCGCTCCGGGCGCGGCACGGTGCAGCACCTGTTGGCGATCGACGAGGGGTGGAGCATCCTGCGCCACCAGGCCGGCCAGGAGTGGGTCGCGGGCATCGGGCGCACCGGGCGGCACTCCGGCATGGTCCCCATGTTCGTGTCGCAGAAGCTCTCCGACCTGACCAGCAACGCCGCCGCCGCCGGCTACTTCGACCAGACCAGTGTGCACTTCATCTTCAACATGCACGACACCAACGACGAGAGCGGCGTCGACCCGCGCCAGTGGATCGCGGGCAAGCTGCGCCTGACCGACGGCGAGGCCGCGCGGATCGGCACGCTGGCCGGGAAGGAGGCCGCCGACAAGAAACGCCTAGAGTACGCGCAGATGTTCATGATCCGCACCACCAAGACGGCCAGCCGGCCGGCGCGCGGGGTGGTCAACGTGCCGTCGTCGCCCGAGGAGGCGTGGCTGTTCGCCTCCGACCCCGACGACAAGGAGTACCGGGCACAGATGGTCCGGGCCGTCGCGCAAGACCCGGAGCGCCCGACCGGCGAGGAGGTGTACCAGGCGGTGTGCCTGCTCGCCGAGGGCGCCACCCCCGATGACGTGCGCGCGGCGCGGGAGCGGGAGGGTGCGATCCGCGTGGCCGCGGCGATCAGCACGGGAGGTGCGGCATGGACCGCGGCGCGCTAATCGACGTGAGCCGAGGGGACGCCCCGGTGGAGGACGTTGTGGTCATGGCGGTCAGTCGCCGCGACCGCGCGCTGGTTGTGGTCAGGGGACACGGCTGGCTCATCGTGACGCTAGGCGCGGCCCTGGCGGGACTCGTCGGCGCGGCCGTCGCGACGGGGCTTATGCGCGATCTGGCGGTCCTCCCGTTGCTCGCCGCGCTCTACGGGAGTTGGCGTACGATCGTCCCGCGGCGGGCCGTGGAGCGCGCGGCGCTGCGCGTCCTGCGTCCCGAGGCGAATGACGCCGAGGTGCGGCGCATACTGCGCGTGCTTGCGTTCTGCCGCCGGCGGAATCGGGACCTTTTTCTTCTGACCGACGGCGCCTATCGGCCTCTGTCCCGACGGCGCGACGACGCGTGGGACGAGGACGCGCTCCTGACGGCGCTGATCGACGACGTGACGCGGCATCGCGGCGAGCCCGCGCGGGGTCGGCCTGGCGACCGCGAGTGGGGCGCCTATAACGCGCGGCTGGTGGCGGCCCGCAAGACCTACGATAACAAACAACAGGGGAAAGGACGATGATAAGCGAGACACAGCTACCACGGATGCCGCGGGCGGGGGACAGGGCGATCAGGCGGCGGCGCTTCCCCGCCGTCGTCGCGGGGTGCTGGGCGGTGGCCTGGGCCGCCTCCCTCGCGCTGTACGTCGCCACGCGCACGGTTGGGCATGCCCCGTTCGTCGCCCTGCTGCACGGGGCGTCCGCCCGCGTCGATGCGCTGCCGGCGCACCCGACGACCCTGGCGGCGATGGGCCAGGTCGCGGGCGTCGGCCTCATGATCGGCCTCATGGTCTTGGCCGTGATCGTTGTCCTCGCGGCGCCGCTGTGCCTCCCGGCGCTGGCGGCGGGGCACATCATCGTGGCCTGGCTTCGGGGAGGCGCGCGATGACACGCCCCCTGTCCCGGCTGACCGTCGCCCTGGCCGCACTCGTCCTGCTCACGCTGGGTCTGGGCGGGGGGAGCGCCCGCGCCGCGTCGGCCCCCACGCCCACGCAGACGCCCCCGGCGACGCAGACGCCGTACCCGACGTACACGCCGGCGCCGGCCCCGACCGCGACGCACCACCCGACGCTCGCCCTCTCGGCGAGCCAGGGCATGCCCGCTACCAGCCTCGTCGCGGTCGGCGCCGACTTCCCCGATGGCCAGGTCACGCTCTACTGGGACGGGGCCTACCTGGCGCGCGGCACGAGCGCGGACAGCTACGTGCATATCGACACGCGGGCGCCCGCCACGGGGGGCGCCGCCGCGTTGGGGCCGCACGAGGTGCGCGCCGTCGGCCCCGGCCGCACCTCGGCGAGCGCCTTCTTCACCATCGCCCAGACGCATCATCCCAAGGTCACGCTCGCGCCGACGCACAGCGCGCCCGTGACCGGCACGGTGGTCACGGTGGACGCGTCCGGCTTCGCGCCCGGCCAGACCGTCACGTTCTCCTGGGATCGCGTCGGCGGCGCGCCCATTTTCGCGCACGGCAGCGTCGCCGACGACAATGGAGACAGCAGCAGCGACCTCAGCCTGGGCATCGACCCCACGCCCGGCGTCGGCGCGCACCGCCTCTACGCGTGGGGGACCGGCCCGACGCTCTCCACGTCCGCGTCCTTCACGGTGGACCCGCCCCCGCCGCCACCGCCCGCGTGCGGCGGCGTGGGCTTCACGGTGCCCGTCATCAATTGGAGCGTCTGCCTCGATCCCTTCGGCGTCCTCGGTTCCTGGCTCGCCCACGGAGCCACCGCCGGGGCCGACGCCATCGGCCGGCAGGTCGCCACCGACCTCACCACGCAGCAGGACTATACGCGCATCGGTGAGTTGCAACCCGTCTTCGGCACGATGCAGCAGCTCGCGCGCGACCTGTTCCTGGTGCTGTTCGTGGCCGGCGCGACGACGTGGTACGCGCGCCGCCTGGGCCTGGGGCCGGGCGGGGAGGCGGCCACGCAGCTGGTCGAGGGCGGCCTGGGCCTGGCCCTCACCACCGCGCTCCCGTGGTTGATGCACCTCTACATCGTAGCGGTCAACGACGCCTCGGGGCAGATCCTGGCCGACCCCCACAACCAGGGCGGGGCCACCATCGGCCTGCTGGTGACGCGCCTCATCAGCGGCGACCTGATCGCGGTCGTCGCCGTCAACCCCGCGTTCCTGGGCGTCGTCTTCGGCTTTGTGATCCTCTTCTTCGTCTTGTTGGTGCTCATCGCCATCACGCGCACTATCGGCACCATGTACGGTGCGGCGGTCTACCTGGCGACGCCCGTCTGCGCCATCTGCATGGTCACGCCGCTCACGCGAGGGGTGGCCGTGGCCTGGGCGCGGCTGTGGTTCAGCCTGACCCTGTGGGGGGTGAGCTACGCCGTGGCGCTCGTGGCCGTGCGGGCGATGCTCGCGGTGTTCGCGCACACGGGCGGCCTGCAATCGTTGGCCGTGGCGCTGGCCGGCGCGCTCGTGCTCTACGGCGCCCCGCGCCTGGGCGACGCGGTGCTCGGCGGCGGGGCCTCGCGCGCCCTCGGCATCGGCAACGTGCCGATGCTCGGGACCGCCGCGCGTGCGGGGTTGGCGGCGGCGACGGGCGGCGTGGCTGGTGCGGCGACGGCAGGCAGCGTCGGCGCACAGACGGCTGCCGCGCCAGCCATGCCCTCGGTGACGGAGATGCCCACCGCCAGCGTGACCGAGATCGCGTCCATCGCGCCGCCCATCACCGCGGAGTGGGGGGTGATCGAATGAAACAGCGCCTCCAACGCGTGGCGAGAGCGACGGGGCGCGGCCTGTTCATCCTAGCCGTGCCCAAGACGGTGCGCCGCTCGACGGACGAGTTGCGTCAGGTCGAAATGTCGCCGGCCCTGGGCCTCGTGCTACGGCTCGCCGCGCTCCTCGTGCTCGTGGGGACGATCCTGGCCGTCCACGCCGTCGGGCAGCCGCTCCTGGGCCTGGCCCGCGCCGCCCTGCTATTCGTCGGGGCCGTCGTGATCCTGGCCCTCTCGGGCGCGCTCGCGCCGCAGGGGCGGCTGCTGGGGCGGCTCTTGCTGTCCTACGCCAAGCGGGAGAGCGCCCGCCGGGGATTGACGTGGCGGGGCCGCCTCTTCCGCGCCCTTGCCCGGCGCTTAGAGCTTGCCACGTCGAAAAAAGAGAAGGGGAAGATTAATGGTTGCTAACCAAAACGACGCACAACGTCCGCGCATCTCAATGATTGGGCAGGTGCCCCAGCAGTGGGAGTACTGGGTGGAAGAAAACTGCACACCGGTACGCCTCAACCAACTGGGACGCGACGGATGGCGCATGATGGGGCCGCCTGTCTGTCGAACATCGCTCGGGACATCAGGGCCGTTTATGTATTACTTCGAGCGCCCGGTCCAGGTCAATCGTCCGTGACAAACGAGAAAGAGGAGGAGAGAGACATGACCATGACAGATCGAGACTACGACATCTTCCGCGCCCTCGCCGACGGGGAGGAGCGCCACGGCTATGCGATCATGCAGGCCGTCGAGGAGCACACCAACGGCCGGCTCATCCTCGGCCCCGGCACGCTCTTTCGTGCGATCAAACACCTGCTGGGCGACGGCCTGATCGTGCAGACCGACCGGCGGCCCGATCCCACGCTAGAGGATGAGCGCCGGCGCTACTACCGGATCACCCCGCGCGGTCGTGCCCTGCTCGCCCGGCCGGGGACGCCGCTCCCCCCGCTCGCCCCGCCGCCGCCGTCCGGTTCGCACCCCCCCGGCCGCCAGTACGACCTCTTACGGGCGCTCGTCGACGGGGAGGAGCGTCACGGCTACGCCCTCCTGGGCGCGCTCAGGGCGCTGCCGGGGGGCGCGCCCCTCGGCCCGACCACGCTCTACCGCTCCATCCGTTACCTGCTCATGGACGGCCTGATCGTAGAGGCCGCCCCGCGAGCCGACCCCACGCTGGACGACAGGCCGCGCGACTACTACCGCATCACGCCCCAGGGGGCGGAGGCCCTGCGCACGCCGGGACGGGTGCCCTTGCCCGCGCGCACCGCCGCCCAGGAGCGCGCGTACGCCGTGCTGTGCGCCCTCGCCGACGGCGCGGAGCACCACGGCTACGGCCTCATCGCAGACCTGCGCGCGGCCCAGGGCGGCGCGCGGCGCGTCGGGTCGGGGACCCTCTACCGCACCCTCGATAACCTGCTGGCCGATGGGTTAGTGGTCGAGACCGGGGCGCGGCCCGATCCCGCCGTCAACCCACACGCATCCCGCCAACACGTTCGCCTCACCCCGCGTGGGGAGGAGGCCCGCCGGATGCTCGCCACGCTGCCCCCCCAGCGGCCACGCGAGCGGGTGCCCTGGCGCGGCGCGGTGTCGTTCGGCGTCGCGTGGGGGACGGCCACGGGCGGCCTGCTGTTCCTGCTTGGGGCGGGCGGCGGAGGCTGGACCACGGGCGCGGCGGCCACGGTCATCACCACCGGCGCGGGCTTGCTGCGCCGCGACGAGGCGGCGTCGCGCCGCACGACAGCGTGAAAGAGAGAGAGGGAGGACGATCATGGCGAACGAACGCACGTCGATGTATCTGCAACCGGAGGTGAAGCAGGCGCTCACGGAGTACGTGGAGCGCACCAAAGCGGAGTCGATTTCGGCCGCCGCCAACGAGTTGATCCAGCGCGGCCTCACCGCGCTGTCGGCGCGGGACACGGGCGACGTGGCGGCGCCGGCCATCGCGGAGGCCATCAGCCGGCGGGTGGAGGAGGTGCTGCGCGCCCTCGTCGTGCAACCGTTCGGCGCGGAGCTGGCAGCGATCCACCACGAGGCAACGCTGGCCCGCCTCGAAGGGTTCGCGCACATCGCCAACGACTACGGGCCACCGGTGGCTGAGCGCCTGGAAGCAGCGGTCGAGGAACGCGCCCGGGCGGCGCGCGCGGCGGGCGAGGTGCCCCACCTGAACATGGCCCTGATTGACCAGACGGGGCAGGTGGCCTGATGGCGCCGACGCCGACGCGGACGTTCGTGGAGGGGCGCTACGTGCCGGCCGGGCCGTGGGCCGCGCAGAAGATCGAGGACCAGGTGGACCACCTCAAGGGCAGTTTCCGCCCCGGCGAGCGCAAGGAGGAGCGCACCCTGTTCGACGCCTACGGCGACGTGGCCGATCGTGCGACCGCGCGCGCCCTGCTGACGGCCGCGATCGGCCCCAAGGTGGTGTTCCACCGGCTCATCCTCTCGCCGGGGCGCGGCGCGGGGGTGGTGCGCCTGAGCGACCTCCAGACCTGGACGCGGCTGCTGCTGATGGACCTGGGCCACGAGCGGGGCCAGCGGCTCGTGTGGGTGGCCGCCGTCCACCGCAACACCGACGAGCCGCACGTCCATGTGCTCCTCGCCGGCGCGGCCACGCGCACCCGCTGGCCCAACGAGGGGAAGGTGGTGGGCGTAGAGTTGCGCCGCGTTCATTACGTTCCCGGTGGCTTCATCCGCCAGCGCGGGGACGTGCGCGCGGCCGATATCCGCCAGATCAACGGCGACGGCACGGCGGCCTGACCGCGCCAGAGGAGGGAAACGATGAGGAGGGAAACGATGAGGACGATGGACCAGGGGACAGGGGCTGCGCTCGCCTACACCGTCGATAGCCAGGGCCGCGTGCTCTGTGTGCGGGAGGCGACGACGACGGCTCCTGGCCCGGCCGCGATGCACTCGGGAGTGGCTGCCCCGCCACCCGTCGCGCTGCGGACCCTCGTGACCCCGCTGACCTGGGAGCCGGTGCAGCGCCTGCTCGCCTGGGGCGCGCGGGAGGGGATGACCGCGGCCGAACTGCTCGATAGCTGCCGGGCGGCGACACACCCGACGACACGACGAAGGAGCGCACGATGACTAACGCAGCCCGCGACGAGAGGGACATGGCCCCCTATGATTGGACGCGCACCAGTGGCCCCGAGGGGCCGGCGTTCACCGACGAGGCGCCACCCCTGGACCCGGCCCTCGACCAAAAGGTGACGTACTACACGCGGGAGCCGGACAGCTTCATGCCCGATGACCTCCGCTGGCAGCCGATCACCGACCCGGCCGAGATCGCCACTATCGAGGCGGCGTTAGCGCGGGGCATCGACCCGCCCTACGAGGTGTGGATGGACCAGGCGCCGGCCGCGCTCACCCCCGGCGACCTGACGCCTATCGGGGAGGAGGCGACGGCGTCCTATGCGTGGGAGCAGACCGGCCCCGCTGTCGGGGAGGGTCAGCTCTACGAAGTCACCGATCCAGTCGTCACCACCGCGTATGCCGAGGCGCAGCCCGAGCCGCACGGCGTCGAGATCGTCAACCCCGCCGACTACCATGATGCGGCGTGGGCGGCCGACGCGGCGACCCTTGACCCCGCCCTGTACGACGCGCGGATCGACGCGCTCATCGCCACGGGCGCCACCTGGCTTGAGGTCGAGTCGGCGGGGGACGGCTTCGCGCTCGGACGCTACGCGGCCGGCCCCATCGAGCGCGACACGAACGGCTGGGAGCCGGTGCACGTCGGCGACGGCCCCGACGACGGCCCCCTGGGGAACGCCTACCCCGACGAGGCGACCGCCCGCCAGGCCGCGATCGCGTACAACGGCGCGGACCTCGACCCCGCCCCCGTCGCCGTCCCTGATCGGGACCTAACGCCGGCCCTCGATCTGTAGAAGCCAGGAGAGACACCTCATGAGCACACCGCGCACACCCGCTAGCCCGCCCCTCACCACCCGCCCCTGGACGCGCGGCAGTGCCGGTGCGCGCCGCCTGGCGCGGCTCCCGCGCGTGATGATGCACGCCCTGCTGCGTGTCGTGCGGCGGCTGCTCGTTCGTGCCCTCTGGCTCCTGCGTGGCTGGGCGGGCCTCCTCGCCGGCCTGCTCGTCGCCCTGGCGCTCTGGCTCGGGCCGCTCGCCGGCGCGCGCTGGATCGTCGTCACGGCCACGGCCCTCTACCGCCACGTCGTCGCGGCGGTGACGCTCTGGTACCAGACGGCCTACGACGCGGTGGCCTGGCCGGCGGCCAACGGGCTGGCCGCCCTGCGCGCCGTGCAGGCCTGGGCGCACCACGGCTACCACGGGCTCGCCCCCACGATCCACACGACCCCCTGGGCGTTCTGGATGCGCCACGGCGCGGCCTGGCGCTACACAAACCTGCACCGCCCGAGCGGGGCGCCGGTGCGCGCGGCGCTCCCGCTGGAACTGGGCGGCGCGCTCGGGGTCCTGGCGCTGTTCAGCGTGTTCATCCTCATCGGCCGCAGGAAGCGCGCCCTCGACCCGACGCGCGCCAACACCTACGGCGGCGCGCGCTGGCAGACCTGGGACGAGCTCAAGCGGCGGCGGGCCAAACCGGGCGACATGGTGCTGGGCACGGCGCGGCACGGGCTCAGGACGATCACGATTGGCGTGACGTCGGCGCTGCTCCTCGAAGGGGTGGCCATCGACGCGCCGACGGGTTTAGGCAAGTCCAACGCGTTTTTCAAGACGCAGTTGTTGGAGCCCGACCCGTCCGTGGATTACGTCGCCACGGATAACAAGGGCGACGGGTGGAAGCAGACGGCCGCCGCGCTGTCCCGCACGCATGACGTGTACCGGCTGGACATGCAGAATCCGGCTAACAGCGTGACGTGGGCGCCGCTCGCCCTGGTGCGCACGCCGGCCAAAGCGGAGGACTGGGCGCGCGCCTGGCTGCACAACTCGCGGCCGAAGGACACCGCCGACCCCCAGCCCTACTTCGAGCAGGCCGTCTTGCTGCTCATGGCGGCGGGCGTGATGCACGTCCACGCCGTCGCCGCGGCCGCCGGTCGCGCCTCCGGCACACTGGACGAACTGCTGGCCCTGCTGCTGCAACCCAACGTGGAGGCCATCGAGAAGGCGCTCAAGAACGGGCCATCGGGGGCGGAGACAGGGCCGGCAGCGCAGTTCCTCGGCCTGATCGCCGAGCACCGCGACCTGCGCTCCTCCATCCCCTCGGGGCTGGCCCCGCGCCTCTCCGCGCTCGCCGATCCCGCCATCACGGCCGTTGTCGGCGGTCAGGGCACGCTCGACCTCGACCGTTTAGGCCGTCAGGAGCGGCGTCCGGTGGCCCTCTATATCGTGATCCCCGCCGGCGACGACACGCTGCGGCCCCTCGTCGCGGCGCTCTTCACGACGATGTTCACGGTGCTGCTGGACCGCGCGCGCGCGCTGCCCAACGGGGAGCTAGAGCGCGAGGTGCGGATGCTCCTGGACGAGTTCGGCACGATGGGGGCGATCCCCAACGCGCCCAAGTGGTTCAACATCTGCCGGCAGCCGCGCATCTCCCGCGTCATCAGCTTCCAGTCGTTCAGCCAGGTGGTCGACGACTACGGGGAACTGGGGGCCAAGGCCATCATCGACTCGTGCAACGTCCTCGCCTGGCTGGGCGGGACGCGCGGGGACGACGCGAAGTGGGCCAGCGACGCGCTGGGCAACCGCACCGTGCTGGCTCACGGAGAAGGCGAGTCGCGGACGGCCGGGCTGTTCGGACGGAGCCCCGAGCGGGGGAGCCAATCGGTGAGCGAGACCGGCGTGCCCCTCCTGTTCCCCGACGACCTGGCGGCCTCGTCGCGGCGGCGCGTCGTCGCCATCGCGCGCGAGGCGCGGCCCCTGGACCTGCGCACGCGGCCGGTGTGGTCCATCCGGGCCATGCGCCGGCTGATGACGCGCCCGGCCCCGCGCGCGTGCCTCGAAGCCCCCATCCCCTCCACGCCCGCGACCGTCGCAGCCGCACAGTCACCCGCGCCCTTGGACGCGCAGATGGTGGTCGTGCCCCATGCGACGAGGGAAGCCGCGCCGACCGGGACGCCCCACGCGCCGGTGCGTGTGCTGGCGAAACCGGCCCCCGTGACTGCGACACCCCCACCAGCGGCCTCGGCCCCGGCGGCGGTAACGCCCGCGGCTCCCGCATCGGCGGCGACAACGAACCCGACCCCGGCGGCGGTCGTGCCCGCATCCAGGCTGGTGCGGCTGCCGACGGCGCCGGTGAAGCAGGGCACGGCCTACGATTGGACGGGCCTCCCATGACCGCGCACATGAGGCGCCCGATAGCGCCGTTTAGGGAGGGACAGGGCAGGCTCCCGCGCGTGGCCTTTACGCGGGGGGCGTGTGTGGGCTACAATGCCCATCATGAAGGAGTGCGCCATGTAGCACGATGCGCGGCCGTTATGGCCGCAAAAGGTAGAGGCCCACCGGTTGGTACCCGGTGAGCCTCTACCTTGCCCAGGACTAACTATCTATAGTGACCGGCGCTGGTGCAACCGACGCAAAGGAACCACCAGAGCCACCAAAACGGAGGCCGCGACCCCGAGGAGTAGTCAGCTCCGAACCGGGTTGCGGGCCTGCATAGGAGGCGTTTTATGCTTCAGAGCACCCCCATGCCCTGTACAGAGGATAGCGCGAATGCGCGCCTCTGTCAAAGGATTGACCCCGCCCCCCTGTGGACGGGTGTCGGGACGGGCGATACGACGCCCCTCATCGCGGCCGTGGCCCGCGCCTATACCGACACCTATCATCCCGAAACCGAGGTAACCCCCGCCGCGATCCTGGCGCCGGGCCGCGCGATCCACGTCGCCCAGGCGCGGCACCTGTGCGCCTACGTGCTCGTGGAGGAGTACCACCTCACGAACGCGGCGGCGGCGCGGGTCCTTGGACGCGGCGATCATTCCACGGCCGTCAACAGCCGCGCGCGGATCGCCGCCGCCCTGCCCCGCGACACCCGCCTGGCCCGCGTGCTCGATCGGGCGCGCGCGGACCTAGCCGGCGACCGCCGCGCCGACGACGAGGGCCTGCGCGTACGGCGCGACGCGGGGCACCGGCGCGCCCTGGCCGCGACCTCCGCACGGGAGTGGGACGAATACCGCTACTGGCGGCTGCGCGCCCTGCGCGCGGGGAGCGCCTGGTGAGCGCGCACGCGACAGCGGCGGTGGAGCAGCCCGTCGCCACGCCCGGCCCGACGCCGCGCGCGGGCTGGACGCAGATCCCGCGCCCGTTCCTCGACGCCGCGCCGCTGGACAACGACCGGCTGGCCCATGTACTGCTGATTAGCTACGCCTGGGACGAGGATGAGTGCCACCCGTACCAGGCCGACCTCGCGGCGGAGCTGGGCTGCTCGACGCGCACGGTGAAGCGACGGACGTCCGACCTGCGCCGGGCCGCGCTCATCACGGTGACGCGGGGTGGCCGCGGCCACGCCAACATTTACCACTTCGCCGCCGCGCCGGCGCGGGACGACGAGACCGGCTATGCGACGGTCCCCAACGCCGTGCTCGGCGATCCCGCGTTGAGTCAGGGCGCGAAGCGAGCCTACGTCATGGTGGCGCACCACGCCAACACGCAGGGGCGGTGCATCCGCACGGTGGCGCGGATCGCCGGCTACGTCGGCGCCTGCTACAAGAGCGCCTATCTGTACCTACACGAGCTAGAGCAGGCCGGCTACGTGCGCAGCACGCCCCAGGGACGGGGCCTGCCCAACGTCTACGACGTGGGGACACCGCAGATGCGCCGGCGCGCGGCCAAGAAGGGGGCGGCCCCGGTCATGACCGTGCTCGACCGCGCGGACTTGGCTACCGAGGATCACCGCTGGCGGGCCGTCTACCGCGAGTTGATGGGCGCGGAGCCGGCCGAGCGGCTGCACAAGCAACTCCACAGCCTGGCCGTCGACCCCGCCGTCGGCGAGGACCTGCTGATCGAGGCGCTGCGCGGCGCGGCCGACTTCCGCACCATCACCATCAACACGGTGCGCGTCGAACTGGACAAGATCGCGCGTGAGCGCTCCGCCGCGGAGCAACCGCCCCCTCCGGTCGACTACTTCGGCGGGAAGTACGGGCACCTAATCGAGTGCGCGGGGTGCGGCCGGCGCAAGGGGGACTGTACCTGCGCGGAGAGGGCCGCGCCGGTGGCGACGGGGCCGCCCGTTGTCCCGCGTCCCACCATCCCTGTATTCAGTGCCGCGCCCGCGCCCATCGCACGCTGCGGCCACTGTCTCTTCGCGCCCTGTCGCTGTCCCCGTAAGGAACGGCGAGCACGGGAACGGGCGGCCGGGAGGATGACGCCATGAGCGCGGTGCAGAGGCGGGTGTCATCGTTACCGCGCGCCGCGTCCACGCCTCCCCTATCGAAGCCCGCGATGCACGGTAGGATGGGAGCCCACTGGTACGAGAGGAGTCATCGCATGGACGACCGTGATTGGCTAGCCAGCATCCCTGAGGCGACAGATGAGGAGATGGCGACACTTGTCGTTTCGTGTCGCATGGGAAAACGGCGCTGCCAGGCGACATGCCACGTACACAAAGGTCCCGATGGAAACTGGTACGCCCCTGAAGGGTGGGGATCACGTCACCGCTATGGGTGGTATTGCCCTGAGCACAACACGTAATGCCCAAGGGCAGGTCCAACGGTAGGGATGGGGACAAGGGAGCGATAACCGATGGCAACAAAAGACCGCATGGCGCTCACGATTGGCGTGCTCGACGCGGATGGCCTGCACCTGCCCGATAGGCCCCTCGCGCCCATCCGGGGCGCGATCCGGCACATCGGGGACCTCTATGCGGGCGCACGGCGGCACGGCCTGACGCAGTTGTGGGTGACGGCGGCGTGGGCGCGCGCGGCGGGGCTGCCGGAGCCGGCCACGGTGGGTAAGGCGGCGAGCGGCACGCCCCGGCACCTGCGTCACCCCTTCGTCGGCGACGCACGCGGCGAGATGCACGCCTTCCCCGAGGGCCTGGCCCCCTGGATCGCGCTCGACAAGAAGGGCGAGGCCGGGGTGGGGCTCGCCGTCGTGTTCCCCGATTACGACGAGAACTACACCTGGGGGGAGGGGACCGACGCCGGGACGCTGCTGGCGGCGCTGACCAGCTACGCCGCGGCGGTGGACGCGCCCTACGTGCGCTCGCCGGGCAAGACCGGGACGGACCTGCTGGTGGCGTTGGGCCAGCGTGCGCGGGGGGGCCAGCGCGACCCCGTGACGGACTGGCCGGCGCCGGCGCGCGAGACGACGACGGTGCGCGATACCGTCTGGATGCGCACGCTGGCCCCGGCCGAGCGGGGGCGCGCCTACCTGCACAGCTACGACAAGAACGCGGCGTGGCTGGGGGCCTGCGCCAACGTGGAGCTGGGCCTGGGCGACCTGGAGGAGCGCACGGCCTCCGGCGACGTGGGCGCCGGGGGCGGCGTGCCCTTCGACCCCAAGCTGCCGGGCTACTGGTGCGCGCGCGTTGCCGGCGCGGCCGAACAATGGTACTGCACGCCGACCATCGTGCGGGCCTTAGAGCGGAACCAGGCCGTGGCGATCAGCCAGGCCCACGTTTGGACGCGCCACGGCCGCGCCCTGGCGACGTGGTACGAGCGGCTGCGGGACGCGCGGGCGGCGCTCTACGCGGACGCGACGCCCGCAGGGCGGTTGGCCCTCGACGTGTTCAAGCTCACCTACGCGGTCACGATCAGCTCGCTCGCCGGCCAGTGGCACAAGCCGGACAGCGCGCTGTATCGGCCCGACTGGCGGCACGCGATCCTGGCGCAGGGCGCGGCCAACCTCTCGCGCGCGATCGCACGCATGGACGTGGCCGGCTGTACGCCCGTCGCCGTCAACATCGACTGCGTGTACATCGTCTCGGACGAGCCCGACGCGGTGGCGGCGTGCCCGCCGACGATCACGCTGGGGACCGGGCTGGGGCACTTCAAGGTCCACGACGCCGGCGTACCCCTGGCCCCGCTGCTGCCGGCGTTCGGGCTGCGCGACGACGCACGGACGACGCTGGGCGTGGGCATGAAGCGCCTGCTCGCCCTCATCCGCGACACGACGGGAGCCGAGGAGGACGAGGGGCCGGAGCCACAGGCGCCGTCGGACGGGGAGGGCTGAGGTGCCGGCGCTGGCGGACATGCTGACGGAGCGCCTGGGCGCGCTGGTGGCGGCCGAGGTGACGCTGACGCCGGCGGTGGTGCGCTCCGTTGTGGAGACGCTGGGCGGGGGCAGTGGACGCCATGAGATCGCCGTGGGCAATCGGCTGCTCGCCGCACAGGTGGGCGTCAACGTGCGCACGGTGCAGCGGTGGCAGAAGGAGCCGGGGGCGGGCGAGGCGCGCGACGTGACGCGGACACGCGTGGAGGGGGTGACGGCGGCGGTGCAGCGGATCGCCAACGCGCAGCAGCGGACGGCCAACGTGCAGCGGCTGCGCGACGACGGGCTAACCGTGGACTACGCCGAGGGGCCGGTGCGCGTGTCCAACGACAAGGTGGCGCGGGTGCGGCGGATCAGCCAAACGGCCGAGGGGGACAAGGTTCACCTGGACGGGGCAACGATGGGGACGGTGCTCGACGCGTGGAATGACGGGGTGACGGCCCAGGCGCGGGCGGAGGCGGCCGACCTGTTCGGGAGCGCGGTGCTCGACCAGTACGGGATCGCGGCGAGCGCGGAGTTCACCT
>JAABUV010001112.1_pt1 | contig 39378 bp, 8 predicted proteins | sample 5559971 | NCBI WGS metagenome assembly JAABUV01 (sample SAMN10711881, study PRJNA513362) | rock metagenome | isolation source: Antarctica rocks | place: Antarctica: Victoria Land, Knobhead nord | collected 2015-12-19 | reverse complement strand
ACGTAGAAGGTCTTCCTTACTACTTTTACTAAAGGGTAGGCTACGCTCGCCTACTCCTATATTCTCTTAAGGGCCTTACGCCCTTTAACCGTCGCCGTCTATAATACTACGTCCGTTATACCCCTAGTATAAGTATTAATAATATTCTTTATAACTATATTTACTAGGTTAATAAAGCTTTTAATAAGCTCCTCCTTTTTTATCTAACTCGCTTTCTTATAGCCTTCTTTATCTCCGAATTATACTACTACTTCCCTTATCCTCTAAACGTCTAATTACTTAAGTAGCTAGCTACCTCGCGCCCCCTCTAGGCCCGGTCTTATCCTCAGGCCTAGGCTTTACTAGGACCTAGTCCTTATACTAGCCCCAGCTACCTGGGCCTATAACCCTCTACTATACCCTACTAACGCGTTTCTATCCCTCCCCGTTTTTTCTAGACGCGTTTCTAGCTTAGTAATACGTACTTCCGTAGCCTTAAAGCCTCCTATTATAATATAAAGGGTAACCTAGGTGACGCCCTATATCGCCTCTATTATCTCCCTGAACTAGAGACTCTAGATCGCCTAGATTATATCCCTTACTTTTATAATAGACTCTATAATATTTTAACCTTCCTAGCCTTATCTCCCTTACTCTTTTTCTCTAATTTCCGGGGACTTTAGTAGTATTAGGGGTCTTATTATCGCGACCCTAAGAGTATCGCCTCTTACTTCCCTCCTACTACCACTTCTACTACCTCCTCCGTCCCCTTCTCTCCTCTCGTCTCCTTCCTGTAAGTTCGTATATAACGCCTAGTATATTACCTGTAGTCTTTACGCGTACGCTTATTCGCCCGTTATTACTACTATTTTTCTAAAGGATATATTAAGAAATTAAGTCTTAGTACTTTATAATAAATATTAATTATTAATAGTTATAATATATATAATATATATAATAATAGCTAATTATATAGTATAATATCTAATATCTTAATAATATCTTAAGTATTACTTATAAGTTAGGTTACTAGCTCTTTATATAAACGTAGCTAATATAATATAACTTAATCTAATATAAAATATATATAATACGCCTAGCTTTTATAATAGAAGTTAAAGTAGATCCTAATACCTTATTAGATAGTTAAATAAATAAGGATCTAGTTAAGACCCCTATTATAAATCCTATAAAGGTTCTTATTAAAAATCCTATTAAGGAGCCTACTCCTTTACCGCGTAAGCCTATCCCTAAGCCTACTTCTTACCCTAGCTCTATTATAGGTATTAATAACCCGTTTAGCCTAGATAATAATCTAGTTATACCTACTTATTATCCCTCTTTTTAGAGGTAAGTACTTAGGTATATTTAGACTATATAACTAATATAAAGTAGCGTATTATTCTTACTCCTACTTCCCTAGCTATATATTCCTAGGGAATTCCCCGTCTTAAATAAAATATATATAAGAGATATATTTATTATATTAATAAAGGACTTATAAAGTATAAGTACTTATAATAGTATTATACTTAGCGTATTTATTAATAGTATAAGTAATACTATATTTATAATTATTAATAGTAAAAAGATAATACTTAAGTAATATAACTATTATTTAAAAGTTTATTATAACTATAAATTAGTAGGTTTTCCCTATATTCTTAAGTTACTTTTATAGTTATAGTATATACTAATTACTTAACTTCTAGATTCCTAATAATATAATCCTACTTTATAATAAGGTAATTAAACTCTATTAATTAATTAATAATATAGATTATCTAGATACTTTAAAGGATAAATTAAAGCTTTAAGTAGTAGGTATTACCCTTATAAATATTATAATTACTATCTACTTTAAGCTAGCTTTTTATAATTATATTATAATATATCTTAGTAGTAAAAAGAAATTAATAAGTATATTAAAAGTATAAATTATAATTCTTTAAATAATAGAATATATTAGTAAAACCCTTATAAGTATTTATAATATTAAGTAAGCTAAGGTATACTTTCTTATACTTTTATTATATTTATTAATTATTATAACTACTACTTATATATCTTTAAGTAGGCCTTAAGCCCTTAGCCTCTAGCCTAGAAGATAAGATATATATAGATAATAAGGAGTAGGTACCTAGTATATTAATATTATATTACTTATACTTATATAAGTAGCTAAGTAAGCTTTAACTACTTAGCGCTAGGTTCCCTTCTTCTAATTTAATTAGATAGTTTTTTATTTCTTTCTTAAGTTATCCTTATATACTAACGCTCCTAGGGCGTTTTACCTACTCTTAGTAAGTAAGATAAAAGAGATTAATACTCTTTATACTTACTTTTAAGTAACTAATTAAATATTCTTTTTTACCTTTATTAATTTTATCTTAATATTTATAACTCCTATTTATAATAATAGTACTTTTACTTTTTATTAAAGTCTTTATATATTTTTTATATATCTTCTAGATTTTCTTCTAGAACCTATTAATTATATTAAGGAGGGTATCCCTTCTATTTAATAAGATACTAGAGTTTACCCTTTTTTATCTTTTTATTTAAAATCTCTTTTAACTCCTACTACTTATTATTATTAATAAGTTCTAGAGGTAGTAGCTTAGGTATAAAGGTATTACCTTACCTATATATATATAACTCTAAGAGAGAAATATAAAAAATAGGGTAAATTATATATATTAATAGTAATATTAGGTAATATACCTACTTACTAATAGGTCTAAAGATATAAAATAGGCTAATAAGCTTATATAATAACTTCCTACTTAATTACTTTTACTTTAAGTTCTTTATATTTAGTATAATTAAGTCTCTTTAATTAAAAGATATTAGCTTATACTTCTTATTATAAAACTTTACTTATATTTCTAATATATCTTTCTATTAACTTAATAAGTCTTTATATAATTTATAAAGTTTTTAAATATATTATCTTATATCTAGTACCTCCTCTTAGTAAGTTCTATCTCTAGAATATATAAGAATCTTAGGCTAATATTTATAATAAAGCTTAAAAGGATTATAGCCTATTATTATATTCTTTATACTATAATATATAAATTTAGCTAGGGGTAATAACCCTACTTAATTATATTATTTATTATTATAATAAGTTCTTAAATAATATTCTAATATCTAATTCTATTATTCTATCTAGCTATTAATTTATAGATAGAAGGCTATACTTAATTTATAATTTAACTTTAAATAATAGTATAAGTCTAATTAATAAATACTTATAAATAGACTCCTTTAATCTAATATAATATTATTAGGTATATTATACTTAAGGAAGACTTCTTTAAATAAGATATTTATAAGATTAGTTACCTTAAAGTCCTTTTATATAAGAAGCTAGTAAAGTATCTTTATATACCTATTAATAATTATAAGGATAGTATTATAAATACCTTTATACTATTTACTTAAGGGAAGATTTATAATAAAATCTATTATAATTAACCTTTATAATTTAGTAGGCTTAGGAAGTATAATTAAGTTATTATATAATTAATATTATTTTACCTTAACTCTTTAATAAACTTAAAACACCTTATTAAAGGGTTATTATAATAGTATTTTAATAGCTCTTTATAGACTAATAAGTCTTTAAGAATATATAATTTCTTATTATACTTAAGTAAACCTTAATTATTAAATATCTATTAACTAGCTCTTTTAACTTATCTATCTATTATTTTACCTACGCGTTACTAGCTAATAAAAATATCTTCTTATTAAAGTACTTTAATTAATTTAATTATAAACTTTAAAGTTATAATATATATTATTTTATTTTCTATTATTATACTAGCTAGAAAATATAAAATAAGTTATTTATAATTAATAGTTCTAGTAATAGGATTAAGCTATCTCTTAGTTATATTATAAGTATATTAAGGTAATATCTTACTTATACTCCTTATATTTCTAGGTTAAAGGTCCTTATACCTTAATAAATATACTCTAACTAAAACTATTATTCTAATAGTTATATTAATAATTCCTAGTACTATTAATCTTATAACTAGTATTAATATTTATAACTACCTTATATATATATTATATTTTATAATAAGTTTACCTTTATTATTAGAGGGTTATAAGCCCTATCCTAGTATAAGAAATATATAGGCCTCTATTATAATATAAAAAATAGGGTTTAATAAACCTATTATTATTAATAGCTTTTATTATAATATAGGGATAAGTTTATTTATTACCCTACCCTTACTTTTATAATTAGGGCGCCTTAATAGTATATTAATTAAGTTAGTCTTACCTAGTTTATACTTAATAATAAAGTTATAAGTTAAGAGCCTTATTACCTATCTTACTTATTAACTATTTAAGGCCTTTATATTTATAAAACCCCTTATATTATTATAATTAATAAGTACTTTAACTAGATAAAAAGTAACTTCTAGGTAGTATCTCTACTACTTAAAGATTATAACTATTATAAGTAACTCTTTATTATAAGTTTTATAATATTCTTTAATAAAGTTTATTTTCTTACTTTAAAAGGTTATAAGATATTATAAATCTAATTCCTAGAGTTATAATAATATATTAACTAGTTTAAAATCTAATATATTAATCTTAACTTATATAAGTAATATAAGATTAAAGTATCTTAATATTAATATATTAAGAAATACTTAATAGAGTATATTAAATATATATACTACTCTATTAAGCTAATTAAAAGGACCTATCTTAATACCTTTTATACTACTCTTTAATAGCCCTATTAAGGGTAATATAATTTATAAATAATAATAAATAAAATAATAATAAAAATTTATAAATCTAAAGAAAATCTATACTTTATAAAAGCTCTTTAGCTTAGGTTATAACTAGAGAGTATCTACCTTATACTAATCTATTATAATACCTTTAATAGATATAATAAATCCTAAGAACTCTACTTATATTATAAAGAATTAATATTTCTTTAAATTAATAAATAATTTATATTATTAAAGTTATTTAAGTACTTAATATATATAATCCCTATACTTTATATATAATTCTAAATAAATAAGAATATTATTAAGATAAATAATATAGAATTTATCTAATAACCCTATTAGGGACTAAGTTAATATAAGCTTAAAAGGTTACTAGAGTATTTATAAGATTAAATAGTATTATTAAATACTTAAAATAACTATATTATATATAAAATATAATCTTCTACTTATCTCCTTTTTAAATATAAATATAATAATATATATCCTTAAGATTAAGCTTTATAAAGACCTTTACTCTATTTAAGTAATCTAATATCTTACTAATTAAGGGTAAAGAATATCTATTCTTAATAGTTATCTTATTTAACTTATAGTAATTAATATATAAATATAGGCCTCTATCCTTCTTTAGAATAAATAGGATAGGTAATCTTATAAGACTTTTAAAGTACTTAATCTATCCTTTTATTAAGGCTTTATTTAGATAGTATCTTAATTTTATTAATTCTATATTTAATAAGTTATATAAGGGTTTATAAGGCGGGTTACTAGTTATATTAATAGTATAATTACTTCTTTAACTAAGAATATATCTAAGAACTCGCTAAACTCTAGAGGTAATATATATAAATTAATTATATATTTCTTATTTAGATTACTTATACCTACTACTCTAAATCTTAATTATATAGGTTCTAGATTAATAATATTAGAAATAAGAAGTATATAAATAGTAGGCTATTTCTTTAAGAACTTTATAAACTACTATAAATTATTTAGTTAGAATAATAACTTATTAATTTTTAAATACTACTTCCTTATACTTATATTAACCTTAATACCTATTATATACTATATAAGTATTATAACTATTTAAATAGGTTCTATATTATATACGCTTAATATATATTACATCCTTATATTAACCTGTAAGGGGAAATAATATACTAGGCTTACTAGTCTCCTTAAAGGGTTTATTAGATCCCTTATAAAATAATTCTTAGATTTCTTAAGAATTAGTCTTACTATAAAAATAGACTAATTTTATATTATTATATAACCCTTATAATTTATAATTATAATAATTCTAATTCTTCTACCTAGTTAAGGGTAGTAATCTATTATTAGTTATAGTTAATATAACTTATTTAAGTGGAATTATAAGTAATATACTATTATAATATAGTTAAGATAAAAGTAGTTTATTAAATACTATTAATAATAATCCTAGCCTATTAGAAAGGGGATAGGAAAGCTATATTAAGGGAATAAATAAATCTAATAATACTTAAAATACCCTTAAGGGAGATTTAGAAAATTATAAAGGAAGTATTCCCCCTATATAAAAATACCTTATATAGGTAAGATATAAGTAAGAAGAGTTATTATAAATTTAATAACTTAAAGAAGTTAAAGTAGATATTATTATCCTAGAATTAGAGGAATAGGTTTCTCTTTATAATAATAGTACTATAAGTTAGAAGTATATATATAATAAAGTTAAGAAGTACTTAAGTCCCTTTTAAAATATATTAAAGCTAACCCTTATTCCTAATTATTATAATAAGAATATCTATAAATATTAAGACTAGATATAATAATAATATATATCTTTTTTATAGACTTTATTTAACTTTATTATATAAATATTATATATTCTATTTATAATACTAGTACTTAAGGGTAACTTAGAATAACTTTAAGCTACTTATTTATATTCTTTTCTATTAGAAATATTAAGTTAAAAGGATTTTATAAACTTCTTATTAAACTATATTAAGGATCTTATAAATAGGGAGTTAAGTATATATTAATAGTATACTAATATATATTAATATATAATATAAGTAATTTATAAGTTTAAAATATAATTAATATCTTTAGAATCTTAACTTCTTAAAAAGGTTAAAAGTAAGCGGGTAATAAATTTATATACTAAGCTTATTAAAGAGCTCTAAATTACCCTTATAAATTAGGGGTCCCTATCTAATATAAGGGATAAACTCCTATTATTAGTAGTACGCTTTAAAGCTAATATTAATAAGACTAAAAGCTTAAGTAAGAAAGGCTAGTAAAATATATTATATAAGTACGCGGATTATAATAAAGGTAAAAAATTATAAATAAATAGGGATAATATTATAAAGGAATAAGGAATAAGTAGTTATAATTATAAGGGTACTACGTAATAACGTAGCTATTAAGTATTATAAACGGTATATATACGTATATATATAGAACTCTCTATTCTTATTAATAGTAAGACTAATTACTACCCTTCCCTTTAAGGGGAATTCCCTCCTTTATATACTATAGGGAAAGGGGTAGCGTAGTACTACTATATACTATAGATACCACGTTAATAATAGTATTATATTCCTAACTAGTCCTTATAATTATCTCCCTATCTAGGCTCTTAGGCTTTAAGAGTATAAAAGGTTATAATTTATAGGAGATACTCCCTTAGTAATAGAATATCGCTCTAATAAGAGTATAATAATATAACTATTTATAAGGCCTTCTAAGCTAAGCCTTAATAATATATAATATTATTAAATTATAATAATTACGGATAATACTCTTATATATAATCCTTATACTATAATATATTCCTATTATACTTCTTATTATCCTTTATTAATTTATTATAAAAGTAGTTAAAAGTCTTAGTATTTTAAAGTAAATAGGAAGTTATTACTATTAAGGGTTTATTAAGTACTTAAGGCGTACCTTCTTTATATAACTTTAATATTATTCTTCTAATTATAATATCTTTATTTTTTATTAATTATATTAAGTCCTTTTTAAGTCTTATTTATATTATTACCCCCTTTATACCTTATTATACCTCCTTATACTTCTAGTAGTTATTTTATAAGTAATCCTTAGTAATAAACTTACCCTTACTATTAATTAAAAGAAGACTACTACTACCCCCTCTACTTATAATAGTATATAACCTCCCCTACTAAGCCGCTCCTAGCCTATTCTTATATTATCTTATATAATATACCTTTATTATATTATATTCTAATTTAAAGAGTTATAAGTCTAATATTTTTAGTTAAGGCTTTACTTATCCCTTTAGTAGTATAACTTATATATACGCCTCCCCTAGCTCTATTAAATATAGTTATTATAAAGATCTTAATATTAAATATTAATAGGAGATCCCTACTTATACTTACTATACTTATACGCGCCTTCTTTAATCCTTAAACGCCGTAGCTACTTTAGATACTAGCTCTAACCTCCCTTAACTTACTAGATTCTAATAAACCTTTAATAGGCTTATTTAATAGTATTATTATTACCTTTACTACGCCTCCTCTACCCCCGCTATTATTATAGCTCCTACTAGGGTTAACCTAGCTATTACTATCTATATTATAAATACCTTAAAGGGTATTCTTAATATCCTTTATTAATATATATATATTATTCTATCTCCCCTTTTAAAGTACTTTTAAAGCCTTACTAATATATTATAAGAGCGCCTCCCTCCTATTATAAAGGATAAAGAAGAGGATAATAAGGAGGATACTCCTATTACTAGTAGTAGTAATAGTAATAGGCCTAGTATTACTACTAGTATAATATAACGGCCCTCTCTTATAACGCCCTTAGTAGTCTAGTTATATTAGGTATCTTTTCTTTTTTATCTATAATAATAGAAATTATTTCCCCTCTTATATAATATAAACTTTATACCTTAAGGTAATCCTACTTAAATCTTTCTAATATATCTAGTATATTAACTAAGTCCCGCTTATATAACTATTAATTATAATTATAAGACTAACCCTTCTACTTTACTAAATATTAAGGTTTATTATAAGAGATTTTATAGTTAAAAATAGTTTTAACTTCCTATTTATCTTTAATATTTATAAGCTCTACTTATATAACTTTTATAATACTCTTACTATTACCTTAATATAGCTTTATAAGTAAGATGTAAAAGATATTATATATATAAAAGGTATTAGGTAGTTATAACTTATATACCTAACTATTAATATAATTAAAGACCTTAAAAGGCCTTAAATAATATTATAATAGTTTTTTAGTTACTTATATTAATCTAATATACTTTATACTTAATAAGATATAATTACTTATATTATATTATCTTTACTTTTACTATTTATTTATATACTCTACTTATATAGCTTATACTTAATATAAGTACTACTTTAAACCTTCCCTTTATTTCTAAAGTAATTTAACCCTTTCTTATATTAATAGGACTTCTCTTAATAGTAGCTTTAAAAGCTTTATATCTAGCTTAAGTAAGTAGTTATAAAGCGCCTTATATAAAGGTAACCTAGTACTAGTATACTTCATATAATTATATATAAACTCTACTAGATAAAGTAACTCTACCTAGTTATCTTATCTCTAAGTAGAATAGTAGCGTAGATACTACTTAAGCGTACTATTTTATCTCTCTATTTAACTATCTATTTAAGGGTAGAAAGTAGTATTAAGCTTTCTTTTTATATTAGTATAATAATATATAGCTACCTAGAAGCTACTTATAAATACTATCCCTTAATTACTAATAATACCTTCTAGCTAATTAAACCTTAAAAAGATTTTATAATATAATAGGTTAGTAATGCTAATAGTATTAACTATCTTTATAATAAGTAAATACCTAGCTACCTTAGTATAATAGTTTATAACTACTAAGATTATATTATAGATACTACCCTTCTATTTACTTAGAGGGAGATTTATAATAGAATTTATTATAATTTCCTAAAAAGGTCTTATAAGTATTAGTAATAGTAATAGTATACTATAAATAGTATATCTACGCGGCTTTATTAATTAATAGGTTAAGTATTCTTATATATAATTATAATTATCTTATCTTATTAATTTCTAATAGAACTTCTATTTAATAAGCTCCTACGTATACTTTTATAAGTAGTAGCTAGCGTAAGGGTTATTATAATAAAGCTTTAAGATTTCTTATCTAATTACTTTATTATTAGATATAAAAACTACGCCGCCCTTATAAAGGACTCCTATTTTATCTAGTAATAGAGATATATTAGCGGCCTTTTTATAGCCCTAGGACTTTAATAATTATTTCTTATTATAAATATCCTCGTCTCCCTTTTAGAGATATTAGAGTATCTTTAATATTAAGTTATTATACTTATTTTATACGCGCTCTATTATTAACGCGGTTATAATATACCTTCTAAGTACTATTTAATTAATATTAAACTATCCTATAATAGGGTTTAGGCTATTACTTATACTATTCTATATCCCTAAGAGCGCGTTACTCTCCCCTATTTTTAGGGTATAAGGCTTTCTAAGCCCTATCTCTAACCTTTCGCGCTATTTATAGCTATAAGCCTTATTATCTTATAAACCTTTATAAACGCTATATATATAATACTTATTAGAAGGAATATACCTAATATTCTTTAACTTATTTTATAATATTAGTAGATAAGTATCTTCTTTATCTATTACTAGTATATAATCTAGTCGCCTTAACGGGGTATTAGCTAGGTTCTTAGTACCCGTATAATAGTATATCTTAAAGTTATATGCTATAAGCTTTATTACCTAATATACTTATCTCCTTATTAATAATAACGTCGTCTAGAAATACCTTAAATTATTATAATTAGTAATTACTATAATTAGGTATAAGCTACCTTCTAAGAAATACTATTATACCTAGAACGCCTTAATAATTATAAGTAGTTCCTAATTATAGGTCTTATATCTAGTTTCTACTAAATATAACTTATAAGAGTAGAAGGTAATAAGATACTATTCTACTTCCACCCCTTTAATATTAATTAGGAACTTTTATAATAAAATAGTTATAATAGCTAGAATTAAAGTATTAATCTCTAATTAGATTTCTCTTATAAGGTTAAAATATATAAGTAATAGTACCTCTTAAAAGAGTTACTTTAGCTACTTAAATACTACTCTTATAATATTACTTAATATTAACTTTCTATTTTTAATATATAGATAATTATTTTTTAGATAGTCTATTAATACTACGGTAATAGAGGAATAGTATTTAATAAAATAATAGTAGAAATTAGTAAACCCTAAAAAGATCTAAATATTCTTAATACTCCTAGGTTCTAGCTATTCTATTATAGTATCTAATCTACGTAGATCTATATATACGCCGTCGCGGCTAATAATAAAGCTAAGGAATTCTACCTCTACTATTATAAATTTATATTTCTTTAAGTTAATATAAAGTTTAAATTCGCGAAGACGTTATAATACTACCTTTATAACTCTAATATAGGACTTTTTATCCTAGGAGTAGATAAAAATATTATCTAGATAAATAATATATATAATATTAAGTAGTCCTATTAAGGCCTTATTAATATATACTTAGAATAAGGTAGGTATATTAATAAGTTTAAAAGGTATAATTATATATTTAAAATAGCCGTACCTTATATAAAACGTAGTCTTTTATTTATTATCCTTTCTTATCTATAAGTAATAATATATATCCTTAAGATTTAATATAGTTAAGTACTTAGTACTAACTAATCTTATTAATATTTTATTAATTAATAGAAGTAGATAATAATTCTTAATTATAATCTTATTAAGCGCCTTATAATTAATATATAAGTGTAATATTCTATCCTTTTTTAATATAAAAAGAATTAGTATACCTACTAGACTTATAAAATAATAAATCTATCCCTTTTTTAAAGTTTACTTAAAGTACTCTCTTAATACGCGTAACTCTTTCTTTAATAGGTTATAAAGTAGGTTAAAGGGAGGTTCCTTATTCTCTTTTATATTAATCGCGTAATTATAATATATATAATCTAATAGCGCCCTAGTATTCTTAATTAAGAAGATATCTTAGAATTCCTAAAATTTTAAAGGGAGCTTAACTTTAGGTAGTAGGCTTTTATTACCTACTCCTAAGTACGTTATAATAAATACGACGCTATTAAGCTACTCCTTTAGGGCTTTAGTAGTATTAAAGTACTCTTTAATATTACTTTTCTTAATAGGGAATTACTAGTTCTACGTAGGCTAATCTACTTAAGGATTTTATTCTTCTAATTATAAATACTTAAGGTAGAAGTTATAGTTAAGGTTTACTATTATATAGAAGGCGCCCTTATAATATTATATAATACTATTAAAATTAATAAGTTTAATTTCTCTTATATAGGAGCTTAGTAATAATATTAAGTTCCTAACTCTATTAAATAGGGTATTACTAGAGCTTAAGTCTATTTCCTAATCCTACTCCTTTATTAAGCGTGCGTTAATATAATTAATATTTACTCTAGAGTTAATTAGTATAATAAATTCTCTTTATAAGCTCTTAAGCTCTACTTATATTATAATAATAAGTTATTATATCTACTTCTTCCTTTATACTATAATAGTAGACGTAATTATAATACTTAAGGGTTTTTTAAATTTAAGCCTCTCTTAGCTAGCTTATTACTAGATATCTTATTAATTATTAGCTTATTAATTATAGTACTTATAACTATTAATTTTACGCTCTAGTAATTCTTAGTTATATATCCCTTCTTTTAATAATTATAATACTTATTAGTAGAGAGGTTAGGCTTAGGCCTTTAAGGAAGGTATAGTAATACCCTAATACTACTCCGCCCTTCTTACTTTATATATAAGCTATTATTTCTTTACCCTTAAAAATTTCCTCTTCCTCTTTAAGGACGTTAACCCCTAGTAGGAGTATTATCCCTTTAGTCTTTATATATAAGTAGTATTATATAAGGCTCTAGTTAGGTTACTAATATAATAAGAGTATCTCTTATCTCTAGGATATTAAGTTATATTATAAGTTAATTATAAAGATCCTTATATAACTTATTTAGAAGGTTATTATAAAGTATATACTCTATTAATAGCTTAAGTTATCTTTCTAACTTAATAAGGTAATTTATAAAGTCTATAATCTTTTAATATTCCTTTTACTTAGCTTTTAAGTAGTACTTACTAGTTATTAGATATTAATTTTAAGGATCTTCTATTTAATTTATTAGGAAACTATTAAAGTATTTCTAAGACTATTTATCCTTTAGTATATCCTTTATATACTTATGTTATATAGCCTTAAAGTCTAGGGCTATATATTATAACGCGTATTAGATTTTTATAGAGTTATTAAAAAAATAGGTTATACTTATTTTAATTATATTAACTATATTATTAAACTATTCTTAATATTTTTATACTAACTTCCCGTTATATATATATAGGTCCTACGGCCTAAGAATATAGGTTTTATATTAAGGACGCTTTAGTTCTAATTCTTCTATTAATAATAGGTAATATTAATAACCCGCTCGAGCGGCGTTATTAGTATATATTTCCCGCTCTAACTCTTATAAATATTATTATAGATCTTATATCTATTACCTCTTAGAGACTTCTTCTTTAAGTTCTTATATCTTTTATAATAGTACTTCTTAAGTTTTAGGTAGTAGGGACTAGGTTTATACGCCTAGTAGCTACCCTTAGATAGTTAGTTATAATTACGATACGTCTATTATTAATTTATTAACTAATTCTTAAGACTCGCTTTCTTTATAAGCTTAATCCCTTATATTTAAGCGGGTTATCTACGCTAGTTAATTAACCTTTTTACCTTATACTTATAATAACCCTTCTCTACTTATCTTATTAATAGTTAGGCTACTACCCTTAAATAGGGTAGAGTAATTAGAATATAAGGGTACTACGTAATAATATAGCTATTAAGTATTATAAACGGTATATATACGTATATATATAGAACTCTCTATTCTTATTAATAGTAAGATTAATCGCTACCCTTCCTTTTAGGGGGAATTCCCTCCTTTATATACTATAAGGAAAGGGGTAGCGTAGTACTACTACGTACTATAAACGCCACGTTAATAGTAGTATTATATTCCTAACTAGTCCTTATAATAATAGTAAGAGTAGTTATAATAAGCTTAAATTATATAACTTATTAAATATTACTTATTAGAATTATAATAAAAAGGGCTATTATACTACTAATTATCTTAATCTATTAAAATAAGGTAGATTTTAAATAAAAGGAAGATATTTAAACCTTAGTATTATAAGTAAATAGGGCTAATATATAAGTAAAGAGTAGGGAAAAGGCTAGACCTTATTAAAGACTCTAAATTATTAGGGGAGAGGTTATAAGGAGTAGAGGTTAAACCTCTAATATTATATTAATATAAGGTTAAGATAATATTAAAGTATAAGCCTCTTAAATATAAGAGATATTTTAATTATAATTCCTAGCTTAATATTATCTTATAAGCTTATATTATAAAAGTAGGTTTAAAATATATTAAAGATACCTAGTTATTATAACTAGGCTTTATAAATAGTAAGCCTATCTTCTATTATAATATATATAATATAATATACTAAACTATTAATAGTTAGAGTTCTTCTTATTAATATACTTATATCTTTTATATAATAGATAAGGTAGGACTACTACTAGTTATTAATAGACTTATATAGTATATAATAGGTATTAAGGTTAATATAAATATAAGGAAGTAGTATTTTAGAATTAATAAGTTATTATTCTAACTAAATAACTTATAATAGTTTATAAAATTCTTAAAGAAATAGCCTACTATTTATATACTTCTTATTTCTAATATTATTAATCTAGAACCTATATAATTAAGACTTAGAGTAGTAGGTATAAGTAATCTAGATAATAGATATATAGTTAATTTATATATATTACCTCTAGAGTTTAATAAGTTCTTAGATATATTCTTAATTAAAGAAGCTAGATATCTACTATCTTATTAAGGAAGTAATTATACTATTAATATAACTAGTAACCCGCCTTATAAACCCTTATATAACCTATTAAATATAGAGTTAATAGAATTAAGATACTATCTAGATAAAGCCTTAATAAAAGGATAGATTAGATACTCTAAGAGTCTTATAAGATTACCTATCCTATTTATCTTAAAGAAGGATAGAGGCCTATATCTATATATTAACTACTATAAGTTAAATAAAGTAACTATTAAGAATAGATACTCTTTACCCCTAATTAATAAAATATTAAATTACTTAAATAAAGTAAAGGTCTTTATAAAACTTAATCTTAAAGATATATATTATTATATTTATATCTAAAAAGGAGATAAGTAGAAGACTATATTTTATATATAATAAAATTATTTTAAATATTTAGTAATATTATTTAATCTTATTAATACTTTAATAACCTTTTAAGCTTATATTAATAAGTCCTTAATAGGGTTACTAAATAAATTCTATATTATTTATCTTAATAATATTCTTATCTACTTAGAATTATATATAAAGTATAGGGATTATATATATAAAGTACTTAAGCGGCTTTAATAGTATAAATTATTTACTAACTTAAAGAAATATTAATTTTTTATAATTAAAGTAGAGTTCTTAAAATTTATTATATTAATTAAAGGTATAATAATAGATTAATATAAGGTAGATACTATTTAATTATAATTTAAATTAAAGAGCTTCTATAGAATATAGATTTTTCTTAGATTTATAAATTTTTATTATTATTTTATTTATTAATATTTATAAATTATATTACTTTTAATAGGGCTATTAAAGGGTAATATAAAAGATATTAAGATAAGTCCTTTAAATTAGCTTAATAGAGTAGAGTATATATTTAATATACTCTACTAGGTATTTCTTAATATATTAATATTAAGATACTTTAATCTTATATATCTTATATAAATTAAGATTAATATATTAGATTTTAGACTAGCTAGTATTTTATTATAACTCTAGGAATTAGGTTAATAGTATCTTATAATCTTTTAAAGTAAGAAAATAAACTTAGTTAAAGAATATTATAAAACTTATAATAAAGAGTTACTTATAATAACTATAGTCTTTAAGTAGTAGAGATATTACTTAAAAGGTAATTTCTATCTAATTAAAGTACTTATTAATTATAATAATCTAAGAGATTTTATAAATATAAAGGCCTTAAATAGTTAATAAGTAAGATAGGTAATAAGACTTTTAACTTATAACTTTATTATTAAGTATAAGCTAAGTAAGATTAACCTAATTAATATACTATTAAAGCGCCCTAATTATAAAAATAAGGGTAGGGTAATAAATAAACTTATCTCTATATTATAATAAAAGCTATTAATAGTAGTAGGTTTATTAAACCCTATATTCTATATTATAATTAAAGCCTATATATAATATATTTCTTTTACTAGGATAGGGCTTATAACTCTCTAATAATAAAGGTAAACTTATTATAATATATAATATATATAAGGTAGTTATAAATACTAATATTAATTATAAGATTAATAGTACTAAAAATTATTAATATAGCTATTAGAATAATAGTTTTAAATGAAGTATATATATTAAGGTATAAAGACCCTTAACTTAATAATATAAGGAGTATAAGTAAGATACTACCTTAATATACTTATAATATAGCTAAGATATAACTTAATCCTATTACTAGAACTATTAATTATAAATAACTTATTTTATATTTTCTAGTTAGTATAATAGTAGAGAATAAAATAGTATATATTATAACTTTAAAATTTATAATTAAACTAATTAAAATACTTTAATAAGAAGATATTTTTATTAGCTAGTAATATATAAGTAAAATAATAGATAGATAAGTTAAAAGAGCTAGTTAATAGATATTTAATAGTTAAGGTTTACTTAAGTATAATAAGAAATTATATATTCTTAAAGACTTATTAATTTATAAAGAGTTTTTAAAATACTATTATAATAACTCCTTAATAGGGTATTTTAAGCTTAATAAGACGCTTAGTCTCCTTTATTAAAAGTATATATTAGTAAGGAAACCTGTATATTATAAAAATATACGTATTATACTTATATAATATATACGTAACTAATACGCTTATATATTAGCCCTAGAGCTCGTAGAGATTAAAATAATACTATAAGTTAAAAAATACGTATTTAGTAACTTTTAGAAATACTAGGTAATAGGACTAATAGGGGATAAGTCCTACTAATTAGTTATAATATAACTATATTAGGCTAGTACTAACTAGGTAATTATAATAAGGTACTAAGTCTTAATAGTAGTTAATAGTACTAATACTTAGTAAGAGAATTAATCGCAGGCGTAATATAGGTATAAGAAACGGGACAAGGCTAGGGGGGGTACTCTACACGTATATAAATTACGTGAATCGACTGTATTTAAAACCTATATTACGCTAGCGTTAATAATATAGCCGTTATAACTCTAGCGAGCTTCCCGTTTCTTCCTAGCGCTAGAGGAAAATCACGGACTTAAGGCCTTAAATCCGGATTTTCTATATTTAGGACTTTTAGGCTAGAATAAAAAAACCCTGAAATTTTCCTATTTATTACCTGTATTTTACCTGAAAAATACGCTTTTAATAGAATTAGTAGTTTGAATTTTCTATACAGGTTCCTAGTTTACTAATATACCTAGATAGGTATAAAGGTAGATATTAAAGAATATATTAATTCTTATAGTATTTATTAAAGAGTTAAGGTAAAATAATATTAATTATATAATAATTTAACTATACTTCTTAAGCCTACTAAGTTATAAAGGTTAATTATAATAGATTTTATTATAAATCTTCCCTTATATAAGTAGTATAAAAGGGTTTATAATATTATTCTTATAGTTATTAATAAGTATATAAAGATACTTTACTACCTTTCTATATAAAAAGACTTTAAGGTAACTAATCTTATAAATATCTTATTTAAAGAAGTCTTCTTAAAGTATAATACTTCTAATAATATTATATTAGATTAAGGGAGTCTATTTATAAGTACTTATTAATCTAACTTATACTACTATTTAAAATTAAATTATAAGTTAAGTATAACCTTCTATTTATAAACTAATAGCTAAATAGAATATTAGAATTAAATATTAAAATATTATTTAAGGACTTACTATAATAATAAATAAGATAATTAGGTAGGGTTATTACCTTTAACTAAATTTATATATTATAATATAAAGAATATAATAATAAGTTATAATCCTTTTAAGCTTTATTATAACTATTAACCTAAGATTCTTATATATTCTAAGAATAGAACTTATTAAAAGGAGGTACTAGATATAAGATAATATATCTAAAAACTTTATAAGTTATATAAAGACCTATTAAGTTAATAGTAAGATATATTAGAAATATAAGTAAAGTTTTATAATAGGAAGTATAAGCTAATATCTTTTAATTAAAGAGACTTAGTTATACTAAATATAAAGAACTTAAAGTAAAAGTAATTAAGTAGGAAGCTATCTTATAAGTTTATTAGTCTATTTTATATCTTTAAACCTATTAATAAATAGGTATATTACCTAGTATTATTATTAATATACTTAATCTATCTAAGTTTTTATATTTCTCTTTTAAAGCTATATATATATAGGTAAGGTAATACCTTTATACCTAAGCTACTACCTCTAGAACTTATTAATAATAATAAGTAGTAGGAGTTAGAAGAGATTTTAGATAAGAAGATAAAGAAGGGTAAACTCTAATATCTTATTAAGTAGAAGGGATATCCTCCTTAATATAATTTATAAGTTTTAAAAGAAAATCTAAAGGATATATAAGAAATATATAAAGATTTTAATAAGAAGTAAAAGTACTATTATTATAAATAGGAGTTATAAATATTAAGATAGACTTAATAAATATAAAAAAGGAGATTTAATTAATTACTTAAAAGTAAATATAAAGAGTATTAATCTCTTTTATCTTACCTACTAAGAGTAGGTAAAACGCTTTAAGGGCGCTAGTATATAAAGATAACTTAGGAAAGAAGTAAAAAAACTATTTAATTAAATTAGGAGAAAGAAGCTTAGTACTAAGTAGTTAAAGCTTACTTAGCTACTTATATAAGTATAAGTAATATAATATTAATATATTAAGTACCTACTCCTTATTATTTATATCTATCTTATCCTTTAAGCTAGAGGCTAAGGGCTTAAAGCCTACTTAAAGATATATAAGTAATAGTTATAATAATTAATAAATATAATAGAAGTATAAAGAAGTATACCTTAACTTACTTAATATTATAAATACTTATAAGGGTTTTAATAATATATTTTATTATTTAAAGAATAGTAGTTTATACTTCTAATATACTTATTAGTTTCTTTTTACTACCTAGATATCTTATAACGCGGTTATAAGAAGCTAGCTAAGAGTAGATAATAATTATAATATTTATAAGGGTAATACCTACTTCTTAAAGCTTTAATTTATCCTCTAGAGTATCTAGATAGTTAGTATTATTAATTAATTAATAAAGCTTAATTACCTTATTATAAAGTAGGATTATATTATTAGGAATCTAGAAGTTAAGTAATTAATATATATTATAACTATAAAAATAATTAAAGAAGATAGGGAAAACCTATTAGATTATAAGGGTAATAGACTTTTATATAGTATTTATATTACTTTAATAGAATCTTCTTTTTATTAGTTATTATAAATATAGTATTACCTATATTATTAGTATATAAATTAAGTATAATATAATTATAAATACTTATACTTTATAAGTCCTTTATTAATATAATAAATATACCTCTTATATATATTTTATTTTAAATAGGGAACTCCTTAAGAACGCGTAGCTAGGGAAGTAGGGGTAAGAATAATATATTACTTTATATTAGCTATATAATTAAAGTATAACTAAGTATTTACCTCTATAAAAGAGGAATAATAAGTAGGTATAATAGGATTATTATTTAGGTTAAAAGGATTATTAATACTCGCGTTAGAACTAGAGTAAGGAGTAGGCTTAAGGATAAGATTACGCGGAGGAGGAGTAGGCTCCTTAATAGGATTATTAATAGGAATCTCTATAGGATTTATAATAGGAGTTTTTATAAGATCCTTAATAATTAGATTATCTAACTAGGTATTAGAATCTACTTCTACTTTTATTATAAAAGTTAGGCGTATTATATATATTTTATATTAGATTAAGTTATATTATATTAGTTATATTTATATTAAGAGCTAGTAAACTAATTTATAAGTAATACCTAAGATATTAAGATATTAGATATTATATTATATAATTAGCTATTATTATATATATTATATATATTATATATATATAAGAAGAGAGGGCGCTAAGTACTTAGAAGAATATTAATAATAGTTATAAAAGAGAAAGTATTAAGATAAATTTTAGGTATTATAATAATAATATTAAGGCGCTAAGATTATATTAATATAGCTATTATTATTATTTATATAGATTTATTATATATAATATATATATCTTAGATTATAATATCTACTTATAATAGATAGTTATACTATAATATAAAGTTATAAGTACTATATATTATAATTATAATATAGATTAATCTTACTTTATTAAGTTCTTTTCCTTATATCTTATACTAGGTTTAAAGGTTTTTATTAAACTTAATTAAATAGGCTATTTATATTAAACTTAAAGACGAGTTTCTTTAAGGGAGGAGGTAATTATTATAACTAACTAAATAGGTTCTATATTATATATACTTAGTATATATTACATCCTTATATTAACTTATAAGGGGAAATAATATACTAGGCTTACTAATCTCCTTAAGAGGTTTATTAGATCCCTTATAGAATAATTCTTAGATTTCTTAAGAATTAATCTTACTATATAACCCTTATAATTTATAATTATAATTATAAGTCTACTAATAACTAATAGTAGTCCTACCTTATTAATCAAATAGAAAATATAAGTATATTAATAAGAAGAACCCTAACTATTAATAGTTTAGTATATTATATTATATATATTATAATAGAAGATAGGCTTACTATTTATAAAGCCTAGATATAATAACTTAGTATTTTTAATATATTTTAAGCTTACTTTAATAGTATAAGCTTAAAAGATAATATTTAATTATAAATTATAATTAAGATATCCCTTATATTTAAGAGGCTTAAACTTTAATATTATCTTAACTTTATATTAATATAATATTAGAGGTTTAACCTCTACTCCTTATAACCTCTCCCCTAATATTTTAGAGTCTTTAATAGGGTCTAGCCTTTTCCCTACTCTTTACTTATATATTAGCCTTATTTACTTATAATAATAAAGTTTAAGTATCTTCCTTTTTATTAGAATTTATCTTATTTTAGTAGATTAAGATAACTTATAATATAATAGCCCTTCTTATTATAATTTTAATAAGTAATATCTAATAGGTCGCGTAATTTAAACTTATTATAACTACTCTTACTATTATAACTACCTATTCCTTATCCCCTTATAATATTATCTCTATTTATTTATAGTTTATTTATCTTTATTATAATTTAAGGGCTTATATAGTATATTTTATTAGCCTTTTTTATTAAGGCTTCTAGACTTATTAATATTAGCCTTAAGGTGTACTACTCTAGTATATAGGAAAACTATAGAAGGAAATTATAAGACCCTAGAACTAGTATATAAGATCTACCTTAAATAGGCTTTAATATATAGGGTAAGCTTCGCCCCCTAGAAGTATAAGTTAGTTTATCTTACCTACTACCCCCGCCGCTTTAATATAAGCGCGGTAGTTAGTCTAAGGTATATAATAATAAAACCCTAGGTAGAGATCTAAGTCCTAGGACTATATATTAATAGTAAATTATAATAGAGCCTATATTTAAAGAGGGTATAAGTAAAGCTTACTACCTAGAGCCTAGCCCTTTTTATAATATTAGTATTAATATAGGGAGCTACCCTTAATAAGGCTAGGAGGGTATATAATATACTAATAAGGCTAGTAATAACCTATATATCTATTATATAGTATATATTATAAGGCCTAAGGGAAATAAAGAAGATATATATAAAGAAGCTTAAAGTTATCTAGAATAGCTATTTAAGACGCGTATTAGGGGTATATAAAGCTACCTTAATATAAGTATTAGAGGTAGAGGTAGGGATAGCCCTTATATAACTAATATTAGACTACTTAATTCTCCGCTAGTATATATTAAAAGGGATTTACCTAGTAATAGTAATAGGGAATAGATATATCTAGAGGAAGCTTAAGGCTAGGAGAGGGAAGAGGAGAAAGGTAGCGGAGTCCCCTATAAAGGAGAAGAATAAGTAGGCTCTATGCTCCCTATACCTAGATAACTAGAACGCGGTTATAGCTAGGGAGGTGACTTAATACCCTTAAGGGATTAGGAAGAAGATATACTATTAGTAGAAGTCCTCCTAGGAGGTAATATAAGAAGAATACTAGGTAGGACTAAGGGCTAGAGACTATCCCCTAGCCTAGCTTAAAGGCTTATAGACTAGTAGGAGGGCCCTTTATAAGGGCCTTTAAAAGGCTAAGAGCTCCGCCTTTATATAAATAAAAATAGAGAAGATAGGGCTAGCTACCTTCTTATATTAATATAGAGTCCCTAGCGTTATATTTATAGGTTATAAGTATAGCTAGCGTAGGTAGGATATAAGATATATCCTTATTAACTACCCTAGGTTATATAACCGCTACTAGGAGCTAAGGGATACCTTAGGTATATTAGATACTTATAAGATACTTATAAGTATAAAGGGGGTAAAGTAGGTAGTAAAATAGATAATTTAAACTAGGATACTAGGCTAGTTCTTACTTATAACGACGTAGCTATATTAAGACTAAGCTAAGGTATAAGTCCCTACTATTAGAATAATACCCGTCGCTATAATATATAATCTAGCCCTAGGGAGCTAGGATAATAAGGTAATAAATATAGGTACTAAGTATAAAGAGCTAAATATAGTATAAAGAGAAACGGACTAGAAGTTATAAAGAGATAGGAATAGTAAGGGTTTTTACCTAGGCCTTTATAAGGTATAAGTATATAGTTTCCCTTATAAGTTAGCTACTATAGTAGTAATTATAATATACTTATAAGCCCCCGTAATTATCTTTTAATAGTTTAGATAGACGCGAGTATAACTTATTAATTAAGGCGTACTACTAATAATAGGAGTTTATCTCTTATATTAAGTAGGGAGACTTAATTTATAAGAGTAATTTAAAGCTCTTTAATAAGCTTAATATATAAATTTATTACCTACTTACTTTTAACTTTTTTAGGAACTTAGGCTTCTAAAGATATTAAGTATATTTTAAATTTATAAGTTACTTATATTAAGTATTAATATATACTTAACTCCCTATTTATAAGATCTTTAATATAATTTAATAAAAAGTTTATAAAATCCTTTTAACTTAATATTTTTAATAAATAAGAATATAAATAAGTAGCTTAAAGTTATTCTAAATTACTCTTAAGCGCTAGTATTATAAATAGAATATATAATATCTATATAAAAAAGTTAAATAGAGTTTATAAAAAAGATATATTATATTATTATATCTAGTCTTAATATTTATAGATATTCTTATTATAATAGTTAGAGATAGGGGTTAACTTTAATATACTTTAAATAGAATTAGAGTACTCCTTAGCTTTATTATATATATACTTCTAACCTATAATATTATTACTATAAAGAGAAATCTATTCCCCTAATTTTAGGGTAGTAATATCTACTTTAACTTCTTTAAGTTACTAAGTTTATAATAACTCTTCTTACTTATATCTTACTTATATAAGGTGTTTTATTATAAGGGGAATACTTCCTTTATAATTCTCTAAATCTCTTTTAAGGGTGTTTTTAGTATTATTAGGTTTATTTATATCCCTAATATAACTTTCCTATTCCCTTTCCTATTAGCTAGGATTATTATTAAAAGTATTTAATAAATTACTTTTATCTTAACTCTACTATAATAGTATATTACTTATAATACTACTAGAGTAAGTTATATTTACTATAACTAATAATAGATTACTACCCTTAAATAAGTAGAAGAATTAGAATTATTATAATTACTAATTATAAGGGTTTTATAATAATATAAAATTAGTCTATTTTTATAATAAGACTAATTCTTAAGAAATCTAAGAATTATTCTATAAGGGATTTAATAAACCCCTTAAAGAGACTAGTAAGCCTTATATATTATTTTCCCTTATAAGTTAATATAAGGATGTAATATATACTAAGTATATATATTATATAACCTATTTAGTTAGTTATAATATAAGCCCTACTATTACTATATTATAAGCCTTATAACTACTACTACTATTATATTATAAGCCCTACTATTACTATATTATAAGCCCTACTATTACTATATTATAAGCCCTACTATTATTATACTATAGACCCTACTATTATTATACTATAAGCCCTACTATTATTATACTATAGACCCTGTAACTACTACTACTATCTTATTATAAGCCCTACTATTATTATACTATAGACCTTATAACTACTACTACTATTATACTATAAGCCTTATAACTACTACTACTATCTTACTATAGGTCCTACTATTATTATACTATAGGCCCTACTACCTAATTCTAGTAGGGGAGCTTCGACGATTTGCGGGCCACTAGCGTCTGGCCAATGCCTTTGCAAACTGCTGTAATAGATCGCGAAGAGATTAGATTTTACCAACGCTAGAATTTAGTGGCTTGGCATCTGATTTCACCAGTGACAATCAAATCTTTGATCTTCCAACATCATCTTCTTTGAAGCAGATTTAATACCCGATGTCGCGATTCTTCTGACCGACGAAACACGAAGGATAACTGGGATTCAAAACCTTCAACGGTAAAACGTCTATTACCTACGTTGTTATTGTACGGGCGGCACACAGTGATGAAGACACAAAACTTTGGCGGACGTTCCCTCGGGATCAATCATGCAACATATTTGTTGCATATATGGACCAGGGTCCATTATTTCTGCAGCGGTGGACTCCTCGGACTGAAAGGCAGCTGCTCCCATGTTCAGGTAGTTATTACAGGCTTTAGCTTTTGACTGGAGAAAATGCACACAAGCACAGACACAGCAAGCACACGGTGTTTTAGGGCGATGTCAGTGATATCAACGATAAAACGATCATTTGCGCAATTGAGCCGGCTCTTACATATTTACATCGTTGAGTGTCTCGGAATGAAACCCAGCTTCCTTTGTTTTCAGACCAAGATCATGTTCGGTGAGTGTCAATACGGCACGATGTATATTGGACTGTGCATGCCAGGACCCTGTAAGTTATTCTCGTTCTACAAGAATAGAACAGTCTCAAGCTAAATTGGGAACAAAAGGAACACTTCAAAGGTGTCTTGTTCGTCGATGCCGAACAATCTGAAACTCCCCATTCACTTACTTGAGACAACTTTATAAGAGATCTACAGTCCGTCCCTGCTTCTATCATCAATATCAGCTTCGATATACTACGCTCTCTGCAATACTGTCCTTCATCACCAACAGCAGGCCTGTATCTTGAAGTCTCTATTTACCGCTTTCGGTCCGGAGTTCCTTCACTATCTACGCATTTTCCTACACAGTCTCCCACCTCAAGCTGCTCTGCTGATAGTAATACGAAATTATTTCCAATATATTCCGTTTCACAGGGGACCCTTCAACTTGGCACTTGATATCAGTACACAATGATCAATCCCCTCTCAATCCTAACCTTCGGTGCTCTCATTTCCAATGCTCTCGCTCTTCCACAACGCGAAACAGGCCTGGACCCAGTAACGAATCTCCACAAACGCCAAGATGACACTGGCCTATTCCTCGAAACCTGGAAGGAACTAGGCTGCCACGGAAAGCCGACCGCCAAACACGAGCTCCTAGTGAACACGAACATCGTCCTCGACCAGAACATCTTGGCCTACAAGGTCAGCCGGCCAATGGGAAGCACCGAGCAACTCGATTTCAGCCAAGCCGACCCAAACTCATTGACTCCCCCAAGCGATACGCCGGACTACTACTGTGCTAAATTCGTGGAGAAGACTAATCCGATGAGGACCCAAGAATTTGGTTCGTCGCTATTGCAGAAGGGGCACTGTTATCAATTGACAGGCGGTGTATCGGCGCGGGTAAGTCACCTTGCTTGTCTTCTCTGTGGACCAAAGCTGATCTTCTTAGTGCGCCAATTTACATATACGAACCTAAGTTTTCCAAAGGCTCGCAGTCTACGCGATAAGGGAAATTTTATTTCGTTAGCATGGAGCTGGATCGAGGAACTGAAGGGGTACTTACCTGCAGTCCAGCATAAAATTCAAGGGCGGAAAGGAAATTCCAGTCTGTGAACACCTCAGATCCTGACTAGAGAATGCGTGTAGTATACTTATAGGCGGACAAAATACTTCGAATGCGATATTTTGATATATTGACGGACAGTAGTCTTGGCGGGTTTCTGCACTAATTGCAATATACTATGGCCACTTTTCTAAACCTCAATTATCACTTGTCCGATTGGCTGCTAGTAGCTACATACTTGAGGAAGCGTGGCGATCCGTACAACCCCACAAGAGTAACGATTCTCCTATATCAACTATACAATCACTAACTCGACGAAATTGATAAGTCTAATTCATCATTGTTCAATATGTCCGAAGGATCACGTTTCAGTAAGGAGAATACCAATGTCCTTCAATACAACATGCTAAAGATCACATATAGTGTTTGTCATACTGTAAGGTCAGATGACCATGCCTGCACAGCGTCTCGGAGCTATTTTGAGCTAACATCTTGTGCGACTCCTGCTATGGACCAAATGAACGCCTCTTCGAGATAATTTGCATCAGAGCCTCCGTTCCTGAAACGTGGTATTACTTGATGATTCATTTCAAGTCTGAGGTTACTCAAATGGTGCAACTCTACCAGTAGAGCGTGCTTTGATGACTGGCACTAGAACATTTCGCGTACAACATCAGGAAGACCATTCACCTAGGTTTGGTAAGACTATAAAAGGTTTACTCGATCTTCTTCCTTCCTTCTCTCTTCCACATCAATTTCATACCCTGAGCTCTCTGCAATAGTTCTCTTTTCACCAACAGCAGGCCTGTTTATCTAAGTCTCCTATATACCGCTTTCAGTTTACAATCTCTGTATACTACTGAAGTCACCTACAACCTAGTCAACACAGCAGGTCTGTCTTCCAACTCAGGCTGCTCTTTCTAGCACAAGACACCATCAAACCTCGAACTCTTGCGTATACTCAGCAGCATTATTATCACCGACCTGATCCCCTCTACTCAGAGCCCTACACGTCAACACCAATACAAGATGATCAGTCCCCTCACAGCTCTGGCCACTATTATACTCATTACCCATGCTATTGCGCTTCCACAACGTGAGGCAAGCTTAAATCCGGTGGACCTTCTCAAACGTCAACATGACCTTTCCGCCTCAAAATCTGGGAACAGCCGCACTGCCCAGGGAAGCCAAACCACGCCTACGATTTCACAAAGCGTTCAGTTGGTACATTCAGCCACAATGTCACGTCCTATCAAGTTAGTCGAAACATGACATATGAAGATACCCTCTATTTTTATACAATCGACCCAAATGGGTCGACTCCTCCAAGCGAGTTACGAGAGTTCATTTGCGCTAAAATCGTGGAGCAAGCCAATCCGATGGCTGAGGATAAACATGGGGCATCACTTTTACAGAAGGATCACTGCTATCAATTCACTGGCGACAAGTCGGCGCGGGTGAGTTTCTCTACTCTACTCAATCTATGCTGTGGACCATAGCTGATCCTCTTAGTGCGTCGGTTGGTGGGGCTGACGCTTCCTACGCAATGGGGCCTCATATTTTCTTTCAACATGACGCTGGACCGAGGAATTCGGAAAAGGAACGTACCTGATTTCGAGCGTATGGGTAAGAGCGAAAGAGATCTATTCATTAAAGGGTGTGGCATTTGGGGGTCATTGCACGTATGGAGATCTCATATTCTAACTGGACTATGCGTGCAGTGTATTCATAGGTCGACGAAAGACTCAGCATACAACATCTATCCTAGCATGAATCATCATAGCACCAATGACTCGAATTGGACGCATATATGATATCGAAAGGATCATCGAATCAAACCTCTTCAAGCATAACATAGGTCCTCGGTGCGTTTGCGTACTAACGATTCCGAAACTAAGGTAATCCATTTCTGGTATTTCATTGCCATTCGACTAATAGGACATTAGCGACCATCTATAAAAATAGGTGTGGGGATCTGTACGACCCTATCGAACAATGACCATTTCCAAGTCTAGGCGCTGACAAGGTTTCAGAGTTTTCTGTACTACATAAAACACAAAAAACGAAACACGAAGGTATTACACCGATTTCATATCCCTTGCCTTCTTCACCGCCTGTCCTACCCTATACACCCTCCCATTCCTTTTGAAGAATCAGCAGAGCTATCTATCCACTACACTATCTCTCCCCTAGATCCTTCTAACAGTGCAGTCATCAGATCCACGCCTCCCTACACTCCCCTCCAAACAACCTCCCCTCCCTACACCCCTCCTACTAAAACCCCAACATTCGCCGCCACATCCCCGCCCTATCGACTACCTCTAACTCCCCGGAATACGATCACCATAGACAACCTCTCCGCTTCCAACCCGACACTCAATCTACCCTTCCAATTTCCATTTTTAAGCATGCAAACTGAAATTGTCAGGCGTTCTGGTATCATTGCGTTCTTATCATGTCGGGTATCTTGTGTAGGGGAGGGAAGACGGAAGACGGACGACGGAAGGATGGAAGAGGAAACGGTGTCGCTGTGATATAGATGATACGCATATATAAAGCAAGGATGGGCTTAATAAAGAAGTACAATCGAGTACACGGACGCTATCACCATCATAACCAAGTATATCCAACCATCCCCACGCAGAACTCAAATCAGCATCTCCCCTCCCCAAACCCCTTTATCCCCAAAGACCCTCTCACACATATCAAAACCCCCTCCCACCTCAAACTAACTTCCGCGCCCGTATCGATAGTGATTCATAGTGCCTACGCGTATACCGACCGCAGTCCAACTCAAAGACCCTCTTCTACACCACTTACCCTTCCCACGATCAGTTTCAAAAAATCTATAAATTAAACAGGAAATATAGTGTAGCATGCTCGTACGTATATAGGGGTTTTACGAGACATGAGATAGATTCCTTCGTGTTGTTTGGAGAGGGGAAGGGAAGGAAAGGAAAGTGCTAAGCGATCGGTTCTTTATGTCTGTGGGGAGGGATTGTGATATGAAACTCACTTTTATGCGGCGTTGGATAGTATTTATGGTGCTGAGGGGGTTTGTGGGAGGTGTTTTGGGGGGTTGTATGGATTGTAGCGGGATGGATATGCGTGTTTTGTAACAGAATTCCTGACCCGCGTTGGATGTCTGTAGGGACTATTTTGATATGAAACTTACCGCGGCGTTACTATACATGGTATCATGTTCATTGGTTTTGCCGGAGATGTTTTGGATTATTATTATTATGGATATGTTCGAGTACCTGATAAGTATTTTTATTTATTTGCATTCTGAAACATTCTTTTCGGCGTTATGCCGCTGGGTCTTCGACGTCTGTAGAACATAAAAAGATGGATGAGGACTCGTAGTGACAAATTTTTGTTTTTCTTCTGGCGGTTTCCTAGATATATGACAAGGTCGTCATTCTAGCAGGTCTGTTATGTTCAAGATCCCAGTGTCTTCTCGCGTTTTCCCAGCACTGACGCCCTCTTCACGATCTTAGAGGACATTCTCTTCAGTATCGCAGCTATACGATACGACCTTCATCACAATTTGATCCTTGTCACCGACAGCACAACCATACACCATCCCCATCACCTTAGTCAACGCAGATAACCGTATATCCTTCCCATAACCACAACCACAACAATGCCACCACTCTCCTCCACCCCCGCCAACCCCCGGGCCCCCTCAGCCCGCCACACCGCACACGAACTCCTCCGTCGCGCCAACAACCCTAGCACCGGCGCTCCTAAATACAGCACCGGTACCATCATCTTGATAGCCGTAATAGCGTTCTTCGTCGTCGCCTGTATCATCACGCTTGTGCATCAGATTTACCAGTGTCATCTTCGTTTGCGACGGAGGCCTATCGGGTACAAGGGGGAGGCTGGGCAGGAGATGGCTTAGGGGTGTGGGGATGAAGGGGGAGATAGGGATGAGTGGTATGTGGGTTTTCTGTTGAGGGTTTGGGGATTTGGGGAGGGGGGTGATGGGGTGGGGGGTTTGGGGGAGGTGGGGAGAGGATTGGAGGGTGGGGAGGTGGATAGTGGGGATTGGTTGGTGTGTGATCTTTCGGGAGCGGGAGTTATGTTGGGGCTGTGGGTGTGGTATGGTATTCTTGTACGTGGGACATCTAATCACCCAAATTAGAATCATTAGCTCTTGCAAACTTGCGGGTATCCTAAGGGCTGTGTGGGTGGGCCATAGACCATACTTTTCGTGGTTGGGTCGTACCAAGTGGCAATCGAACAAAGAAAGCGGAAGGACTTTCGAATTTGTTTCCGAAATGATCCCATCAACCACTGTGCCGGGCAGCTCGCACGTAAGACTTCGGCGCAGTTCGGCTTTCTTTTCGCGGCGCGTAGGTTTGGGATAAGTATGTCTCCACCGGCTCGCACTCCTGTTTCTTTTTCATCTTTTCATAGTATTGCAGCTTGTCAATTCTAGGTTCCAGTAAGCCTGTCTCAGCATCCAGACATCCTCTCCAAAAGCGTTGATGGCTAACACTGATGTAGTATTAGCACGTCGGCTTCTCCCAAATCTCGCGCTCGTCCTAGCTGCCATTTGACTGCCAAAGATACGTCCTTCCAACCCTCTACTCAGTGGTAAGACAGAATCTCTACCCCTCTCGACAGCCACTGATACTCACCGCTCTACAGATTTCTTCGAGGCCAGAGAACCATACAATCCGCTTCCCCATATCCCTGTCAGATCCATCCTCGACACCAACGTTCTTACCCTCTTACCATCAACGCAAAATCGAAAGCTTGACAATGACCATTCACATGCCAAAGCCTTGTGAGGACCCGGGTAGTTACGAGACCTCGAAAGACTGTTCCCAGTATCTCACGCCGTGGCAAAAACTCAGTTCAAACCCACTTGCACTCATCGCAGCTCTCACTCTCGGCCCAGCCGCCGGCTGCTTAGTTCTTGGATTTGTCATCACCATTCTCTACTGGAAATTAAAAGAGTATAGAGCTTCAGGAGGAGGATGGCGAAGAGGCCGCCTTTGGTGGTGATGAGAGTGTACATATTGAAGTGGACAACATCAGGAAATCTAGGACTTGGCGGTGATCATCGATGTCTCGGATCCGGAACGTGATATGAGGGGGGCGATTTTTATTTTTACCACTTGAAAATGTAGCATGGTTCGCGCATACCGGCATGCTTCCATGGTGGGAGTGTTGCTTTATTGGATGCGGCAAATGTAATAATAGCGCTTGCGTGCTCACCAGTGTCATAACGGTCTCGTGATTCCGCTGCTATGTTGGGTCAGGAGCAGAACAAGATAGTTCGTTGATGTGTGCAGCATCTATGCGGTGACGAATTGGAGTATGGTGGAAACATCCGGCCAAGTGATCTGTGGAAGGAGGTCAGGATGAAACATAAGAACCTCACAGCCTTGCTTTATCCCTTCTTGTATGCTTAGCGTACGTGCAGTCACATTAAGTTTCATATTTCCATCCCTGCCAATGCAGCGAGTTTTTTTGGAGACATCCGTCCTTCATGCCTCCCATGATCACTTCTTCCAATTGTTTAATTCCTGGCCGGGCATTTTCAATGCCTTTCACTGGCTGATGGCTTGTGACCGTACCACTGATACAAAGCGCATCTCGATCAGGTATCTACGTCGTCTTTCTTCGCTGAGTAAAAATGACAAGGATATTCCATTATTGATGCATGTGCTTCAAATATTTTTTCATCCTTCCAAGTCGGCTCAATGGTGACTCGCAAAGCAAAATGCCTCTCGGATAGCGGGTTTGAGTTTGCCCAATGCATTGCAGCTTCAATCTCGCACAGAACCAACATAGGGTCGCAGGCCCAGCAAATCAACAGCCAGCACTATGGATTTGGAAATGATCACTGGCTGCAGGCAGTCTGGTGTAACCACTACATCATCATCATCAACCTGTTGAAACTTGAAAGTAGTATGACGGGTAACAAAAATAGGAATCCAAGTGAAAGTTGCATAAATTACTGTGTACCTACGATGATTGCAAGTATATCAAGAAGGGAGATCGAGCGAACATCATAGACATGCGCGACTCTGTTACTTGTTAGCGCTGGTTATGGCTCGATTGTTAAGGCAACTTTGCATCTTTCGTTTGACTTTCCCTGCCATGTCTCCTTACCCTGGCGTGCCTGGTGACAGTCAGTGAAGATACACGATATGATACAGGTACGAAGCAAGACTGGACCAGCTACTCGCAGAGCGGCCAAGCAAAGGAAGTGGATAAGTAAGCATATTTGCCTCATAATCACTCCAGATCGAATGATTCCGCTTCTCGGATGAGTAAGGGCACAACTCTCATCTCATCACATGCGCCAGAGAGCATGTTGATCTCACGAGTCTCAAGGACCCGAATGTGCTGCCCATGTACAGTAAGTACGCTGTAATGGCTCGAGATTGCTTGGCGTGATGGGGCTACTGGTACAACATAGTCAATCTTCATGACTGCCTCCGTACTAGAACAGGGACAAGTCTCTAGCGCCCTTGAATCATCAAGATGTCTTAAAATAGCGATGTCGTAACGGTCTCCAGTTGAAGTAAAGTACAGAAGGTAAAGTAGTACTGTAGTAGAGAGAAGTCCCACATTAAATGCTCTGTTTCATCTGCTCAGCCCCAGCGCTTAACCATCTTCTGGACACGATACACTAGCCTTATAGGGTAGAGTGCCCGACGCTAGTGCACGATCTAGCGCTGTCATAGGTCAATTCATGAGAAGGCTGAATAGGCGAAGCAGGGGATGGGATCCTTCGTGTGCTTCACTCACGAATGGACTGGCGGGCTGTGCTGCTCGGTGGAGACAGTGGAAGAAGATAAAGCTAGGACTAGTTTCAGGGTGCAACTTTCCGCCGAACCTCTGTCGCAATGACTTCAACTCCGACCTTCTCTCTTCTCGAGAGTCTTCTCGAGAGTCCGTTGCTCCCTCCTCATCCAATGCCTTCAGATGCCTGACCCGATTACCATCATTGGAGGGGTCGCATCCATCCTTCAGATCATCTCGAGTGTCACCAGAGTTGCCAAGAGCTTGAACGAGGTCCGCGAGAGCTACGACAATGTCGCTCTCAACACAACCCTGGTCGCCAGCCAGCTCTCCACCGTCAGAGCCGCCCTAGAAGCTCTGCATGCATGGCGAGTGAGCGACACCGTGGAGTCAGAAGCCACGGTCCAGCTGGACAAGGATCTCGGCCTTTCCTTAAGTTGCTGCGCTATCCTCATCACGGTGATTGATGGCAAATTGGCCGAGTCCGGCTATACACCCGGCATGGGAGTGAAGCAGAAGATTAGATACCTCTGGCTGGAGGATATCCTCAAGGAATATGTCTCGAATCTGGAAGGCCAGGTGCGGGCCCTACAGCTGCTGTTGACCATCTTCCAATGCAGAACGGCAACGGAGCAAAAGCAGCAACTTGCCAATCAGGAGAGTCGGGAGATCATTGAGCAAGTGAGGGCCGAGACGATGACGTTGGGTTTTGGGGAGACGGAGATGGATGATGCGATATCCATACTATCACACGATCCTTCCGTCCATCTGGATGTGGATTCAATACTCATGAGATCGCCTGCTTATCTACGGGTCTATGGTGCAGAGGTTCGAAGTTCCGCACGTGGTTGGTTGGACAAATGGCTTACAGCTCTCTACAGAAGCACGAGGCTCGTCGTCGGAAACTACTCGCTGGTAAACCACCACCTCCGCCACCTCGTCGAAAGCCTGCACCTCAGCCCACTCCCCAGCCTGAAACTACATCTCCGACGATAATTGATTCCGCCGAATTAGCCTCACCACCACCTCAAGAGCCAGCACTGTTATCATCTCCTGCGCCTCAAATACCTACACCTCTCACAGAGTTGGAGCCGCAGCCACCACAAGTACCACCTCGACCAAAGCCTCGAACCCAATCATCCCCTCGAAAAGATTCAACGCAGAGTCAAGAGCAGTCAAGGAATCACGGGAGGATCAATGTTTGGGATTTCCTAGGTTCACGGCAGGAAGAGGAGGTACGGGACTCCGCAGCGGTGGTCAGGGTAGATCCTGTCCCAGTTCCGGAGCTCCCCATTGCGCCTGAAGAGTCTCGAGAAGAGGATATGCCACTACAACTAGAGGGGACACCACTTGATCAAGATATTATGCTCCAACCAAAACTAGCACTAGATTCGGATAGGTCCATGACAATACCAGCTGTGTCGCGAAAGCCAGATCCTGTTGCTATTAATCCGGACTATGTTTTGCCCGAGCAGCTACACAGCTTAGAGCCGCCAGCAATTGATGGTCCTTCAGCCCGCCGATCATTTCACCTGCCGGATACCCCTCCAGTAATGGCTGAGGCGACGTTACCGAAAGACAAGGAAATATCGATCGAAGCACCTTCATCTCTCGAGAGGTTCAGGTACCAGTTGGACATGGCATTCGAGGAAAGAAGCCCTTCGGAAACGTTAGATGAGGGACTGGGAGCTTCTTTCTCGATGATCGAGCCTAGGAGCACTCCTCCTGTACGAGAAAAAGAGGATGCCATGACTGTTGAAGCGGAACCGAATCGTCACGAAGTGAAGTCTGCTGGCAGCGATTTACAGACTCCGGCAGGTAATGATCCTCCGCGGAGGACATTATCAATACATTCCAGCGTGGATCTGTATGATGCGAGCGTCAAGGATATGCCGACAGAAGACGCTCTTCGTTCACCTTCCCCGCAATCTCATACCGTTCATGAGTCTGCTGAAGGCGCACGGATTGACGCAGTGGATGACAATCTCGAGGCCAAGATGGAAGGACTCTCCGTTCTGAACAGGCAACTAGCTTCTAAGAGTAGCGAGGCTCACCTCGAAGATGAAAGTGCTCCATTGAAAGCGACGGCAGGAGACGAATTGTCTGGTGCGAACCTGCAAGGTGACAAGCCAGCGGCGACCCTTGTTGAACCCATGGACCCAATCGCAACGTCTCCGACAGACTTGATGCCCAGCCCTCGGATTACCATGACACCGTCCGAAAACATCGACCATAGCTTGGCTGGGAATACTCCCCCTCAACCTACCACTGAATCAACACCGAACTCCCCTGCTCGGGCTCCGCCTCCACCTCCCACACGTACTGTCATCATACCACCCATACCCTACACTAACCCACCGCCTTTCAGTCAAGTTATGAACTCTAGGGTAGAGACATCCACAATATCATCAGGTCGAGACTCATCCGTTTTCGAGGCCTCTCCATCCACAATCTCGTCATCCGAGCCGTCTATAGACAATACAATCCTGACTCTACAACAGTCCACCTCCGATACTGCGGCAACTTCCACGAGCATCGATGGGGGTGCGTCCGCTCGAGAACAGGCCCAGACCGATTTGCGACGACTACAAGTTGAGCTTACTGCCGCCAAGGCCCGCGGAGATTCCAAAGCTGCTCAAAATTCTCTGCAAAAGTCCATCGAGGTGATCAGGGCCACCTATCTTACAGCGTCAGCGCCTGCAGAGACCAAGAAGTCACGCAGTCCAAGGCTTGGGACTCGCGCAAGTCTCATTCGTTTCCCTTCTATCCCGGGCATTACAAAGTCGTCTGCCCTTGGCGATTCGGCAGCTGCCGGCGATCTTGCTAGTGTAAAATCATTCCTGGATCACAAGGTGAATGTCGATGCCCGGAGCGATAGCTTCAAAACCCCGCTGATGCGAGCGGCAATGAATGGCTATGTGGACTGTATGGACATACTCAAGCAAGGTGGCGCCGATGAGTTTGCGGTCGATGCAATGGGACGGACTGTGCTTCACCTTGCGGTTGCGAGTAATCGACTGCTCGCGGTCAAGTGGTTACTGGATGCTTATCCTCCGCATCGGCCTGATCAACTCAAACATCGAGGCTCACTCTTGTTCAAGGCAACCGAAAGTATCATCAGTCGTTCTCCCAAGAGCCTACGGGAAGCCTCTGATGCAGAGGGTTCGAAGCCACTCCATGTTGCGATTGATAAAGATCACGCCGGCATAATGAAGGTTCTGCTTGCAGCCGGTGCCGATATTGAGTCGAAGAATAATTGGGGTCGGACTCCTCTGCATCAAGCCATCATCTCGAATCGCCGCGACTGTCTTGACATTTTGCTTACGAATAATGCTGATATAAATGTTGTGGATGCCCGAGGAATGTCTCCGTTGCATTGGGCAGCAAAGACGGGTCACTTGGACGTTATCGACAAGCTCCTTGCCAAAGGAGCAGACCGGTACGGATTTGATCTTGACGGCAACCAACCCATGCATCAGGCTGCCTGGGTTGGACGAGTCCTTGCCGTTGAGACACTCCTCCATGAACGTGACGACCTGAAGACCAGAACAAAGCAAGGCGAGACCTTGCTGCACATTGCTTGTCTGAACAAGAACCTGGAGCTGGCGAGCTATTTGATAAACAACGGCGTCGAGGTGAACCCAGAAGCTGTGCCCCAGCCTTCGCTGTTGAATGCCCTGTCCAAGTTCAAGATCATCGGGACGTCATTGACTCCACTACACTACGCTTGCTGTCTCGGAGACTACGAAATGGTTCTACTATTGTTAGACCACGACGCATGGGTCAATGCTCCCACGCCCCAAGGCGCAACGGCCCTCATGATGGCCACCGAGAGTGAAGACACCAACACCGTCAATCTCTTGCTCAACCGTGGTGCAAAAGTCAATGCTAGTATGTCAGGCAAGTTGACGACTGCACTCCACATTGCAGCCCGTCGTGGAGACCTCGACACTGTCCAGCAGCTCTGCCGCGCCGGTGCCAATCCTGACGCCCGCACCCATGGCGGCAGCTACGGACGAACACCGTCGGAAGAAGCCACGAAGCATTGCGCCGACAAGGTGAAGCGGTGTGCCGTGGAAGAATACTTCTGTACCATCCGCTTGAACAAACGTCGGAACGCAAGAGTGCAACTCGTGCACGACTATGAGCCTTATGAGATGGTTGGACGTGCCAACTCCACTGTACCTGCAGATCGAAATTCGTTCCAGCAGCCCGCCAGCTATGCATCGTGGGGCCACCACAGCGTGCCTTCACAGAGCATGATCCCTACACAACCTCAACCCATGTATCAACAGCAATGGCCCTCCACGTATCCGCAGCTGATAGAACGAGCGCAGCCACAGCCACAGGGGCAGATGATGCCGCAACAGTGGTATGATCCGAATCCCCTAACGCATGTGGAGAGCCCGCCGCCTTATCAGCCTGGGCCGTCGATGTCGGCACGGCTAGCAAACCAAGCACCTGTGCATCGGCCGGGCGACTCGACTGGGCCCAAGTATTCTTGAGCAGGGACTCGAGAGTTCTCACTTTGCGATATAGCATTCGTTTTGTGATACCTCGATCCTGCCAGATCTTATATTTGTTGCGGATCGGATCTACAAATGCCTATGTGCCACATGTTATTCAACGCTCTGAACTAATGTTATATAGCGATGTTCGGTAGAATTTATATACCCTGATAATAAACTTGCATTCCATCCGAAGTATAATCCACTAGAGCTTTCAAGCTTCCATACTATCTTATCAACTAATTACTTAGAAAGGTATAGGCAGGGTGATCGCACTCGCCGTCGCCTTACAATATACAAGAATCTCTTACAGCTTCGAGACAGTCTCCCAGCTAACCAAATCGAACCCGCGCGCTGTAAGGTCGTATGAATCTACGTGTACCTTTAATGGCATCCATGTGCTCTTGTAACATAGTGTTGTATGTGGAATGGATGTGTAGATGCGTGATTAGCTATACTATTTATCATTGCTACGTACTACGTACTACGTCCTGCTAGTTTGAATTGTTTTGGTTTGGTTTGGTTTGGGTAACGTGCGAGGTACGAAGGGCGAGGTGCGAAGAGGGATGGTAAGGAGATATTTTTCTATATATACTTATAGCTAGGGTATAGCGGTATAATTACTTACTTATATACTTATAATACTTATGATATTAACTAGATTCTCCTTACCTCTCCCCTCCCCTTACCTCTCCTTCCTCTCCTCTCCTCTCCCCTTTACTCCTCTCCTCTCCTCTCCTTCCTCTCCTCTCCTCTCCCCTCTACTCTTCTCCTCTCTTACACCCCCAGCAACGAACCCTAATCCTCCTCCCGATTAAAGAGAAAAACAAGGCTATAACTCTACCTCCCTACCTCTTTACCCCTCTTACCCCTCCTACCGATCCTATCCTATCCTATCGATTACTCCATTTATAATACACAACTCTCCGTACTTTACCTCTCCCTACCCCTATCTGAATCCGAATCCGAATCCGAATCTATATTCATATCCCTATCCCCTTCCTAAAAAAATCCTATTATACTGCTACGTAAATATAAATATCTACTACCTTAGCTCGTTCCCTACTCGACGTCTTACCTTGACATGGATTCCTAAAGCAAAGAACCCTTGTACTATATCCTATATACTACATCCTACATCCTACATACTACATCCTACATCCTATATTCTATATCCTATATTCCACATCCCATCTACGTTACATACAATTAGAATCGCCTCCTCCTCGTCCTAACCCCCTAACTCCCTATCCCCTCGTTTCGGATCTATTATATTACATTACATTACATTCCTTTATCTTCGAAGAGATGTGACGGGATATCGTGTAATTCTGCGTAGTGCTGGGGAATAGATCTTGGTTTATGGTTTTTATTCTAGGGGTTCGACATAATATATAGACAAGCAAACCAAACAAACTGAACGATCGCAAATCCATCTACTCCAATCCATCTGCATTTCTTTTTCCGCCAATCCTCTCGAAAAAACCCCGTTCTATCTTCTACCGAACCGCCACAGCTGCCGCGCCGCCAACGACGATGCCGATCGTGATGGCGACGTCTGAGCACGCGAATGTGCATCCTGTAGTAGCATGCCTACGAGCGACATATCCCATTCCTCCTCTTCCTCCACGAGTCGCACCCTCCTTCGCCTTACGGGCTCTATGGTCTCCATAGCCGCGCCACGGCGGGTTCTTCTCTCGAAGCGTTGGGATGTATATATGAGTGGCGGATTCGGATTGGGATTTTGACGGTAAGTGGAAATGGTGTTGGTGTTGGGGTTTTTGGCAGGGATGGATAGGGGGAAGAGGACGCACCGGCATAGAGGACAGGTGTTGTGGGATGTGAGCCAGGCTGCTATGCAGGGGGTGTGGAGGGTGTGGGTGCAGGGGAGG
>JAABUV010001111.1_pt1 | contig 39379 bp, 27 predicted proteins | sample 5559971 | NCBI WGS metagenome assembly JAABUV01 (sample SAMN10711881, study PRJNA513362) | rock metagenome | isolation source: Antarctica rocks | place: Antarctica: Victoria Land, Knobhead nord | collected 2015-12-19 | reverse complement strand
TACTTATATAATAGTATATAGAGTTTTAATATAGCTTATAATAAAGCTATATATAAAGTTCTACTTAAATCCTTCTTTTTTATAATAAATAAGATAGAAGGCTAGGAGCGCTAAATCTTAAATTATAATATATACTATTAAAACCTTATTATAATAAATAATATAATACTTTATAATAAGATAAAGTCTACTTTAAGCGCGAGTTAATAAATAAGTAATAGATATTCTACTACTACTTAAGACCTAATATATATAATAATAGTAATTCCTATAAGTAATATAATAATATTATATAATCTAAAATATAATTATAAGTAATAGTAGAAGGTCTTATAAGTACTAGCTAATCTAGAATTTAAGTATAATAGCCTTATAAACGTATTAATAGTTTTCTTTTAAGAAAACTAAAATAGACTTAAGGAGTAGTTATATAATAGTAATAAACTTAATAGACGCGAGAAGGATTTAATATAAGTAAATTACTATTTTATTAGGATTTATTAATCTTTAACCTATTAGAAGCGTAATAGTAAGGACTCTTTAAATATAAATTACCTTTAGTAGGAAAAGGTCTAATATACTCTATATTAATATAGGAGGAAAGGATAGCGGCGTAATTATATCTAAGTATAAGAGACTAATCCTAATATTAGATATAAGGTTATAGGATCTATAAAAGGAAGTAATAGATATATAAGGTAATTATAACTTATTATTTCTATCCTTAATTATAAAAGACTTAAGAAGGATAGAAGACTATAGATATATATAGGGGTATTTATTAAAGTAATATACTAGATTAATAGTAGAGTAATAAATAAGGTATATAGAATACTTAAAGTAGAGATATAACTATTAAGTAGGTCTTAAAACCTAAGGCTTCTAGGTACTTAGTATTTCTATAATTTATCTTATATACTCCGTAGCATATATCTAGTACTAGCGAATAAGGAATATATAAGATTCTATATAAATAATTATATTAACTAGGATTAATTTAATACTATCTATAACCTAGATTTTCTATTAAATAGTACTAGGGTTGTAGATAAGTAGGCTAAGGAATATAGACATAAATAATAGCTAGATAAATAAGGAAATATTTAGTATAAATAACTAAAGGCGTAGAGGAAGAATTAGCCTAATATTAGGCTAAAGCTAGGCTAAAATATATTTATTAGATAGGCGGTAAAATTTAAAATATTAACTTTTATAAATTAAATATTAATATTAATAGTATAATTAGTAGCTATTTATATATTATAATAACTAAATATATATTATATAATCTTTAAATAAGATAGATCTATTTTACTTAAAGTAGCTATATTATATATATCTTAGGGTACCTATAATACCTAGAGATATATTATTAGTTATACTCCTTATATAAGGAATATAGGTAAGGTAGATAGATATATTTAGGTAGTATATAAGTAGTAAATTAATATATTATATAAACCTATTATATATACTATTATATTTTATATACTATTCTCTTTAGGTCTAAGATCTTACTCTACGTAGTCTCTTATAGTAGTTATATACCTAATAGTATTATAAGTATAACCTTTCCTAAGCGTAGGAAGGGTAAGTAAAAGAATAAGATATAATTTATATAAAGAAAGTCCTAGTAGTATAATAGTTAACTATATAAGTTAATTCCTATTTCTTATCTTATCTTAACTATTATAATAATAATAACTAGCTACGCCTACTACTTATAAGCTACTATATAGCGGCCCTATACTAATATAGGCTACTATTCTAACTCTATATATTAATACCCTTAAGAATACTTTAATTAGATTAGTAGAATACCTATTAATTAAGTTTAACTCTTATAAGTATCCTTTAATTTTTAATTTTTAATATTTAATAAGTTAGATTTCTAACTATTACTATTACTTACCTATTACTACTACTTACCTATTACTATTATTATTACCTACCTATTACTATCTCTATTACTTATTAGTTACTATCTCTATTACTTACCTATTACTATCTCTATTACTTACTAGTTACTATCTTTATTACTTACTAATTACTATCTCTATTACTTACTAATTACTATCTCTATTACTTACCTAGCTAATTAATATTACTATTATATATATATAATAGAATTTTAAATATATATCTTAAAATAGCGACGTAGTTAATAATTATAGGAGTAGATAGCTTAGTAGTATATTCTACTATTCTAGACTTCCTAATCTAGACTAACTTCTATAAGTAGTTAGTTTAAGCCGGCGATATTTAATATTTATATTATAAGGGCCTACTAGACGCGTAGCTTTAATAGAATAGAGTTAAATAGGGAGGCTATACCTACTACTTACTAAACTAACCTTATAACTAAATATTAGAGAGACCCTACTTATTCCTCTTACTAGCTACCTCTTTTTAATAGTAGAAATTTATTACCTACTTAATAAACTTAGGTACTAAGAATTAACTATTAATAGTAAGGTATTATAATAAAGAACCTCTACTACTTATAAAACTAAAGACGCTTATTATTTAAGAAATACCTTCTAATCCTCCTTATAAAACCTCGAGACTATATATACTATAATAGGTATAGATTATTATTAATTTAGACTTATAATCTAAGTATACCTTAGACGTAACTAAGTAGGAGAAAGAAATATTAGTTAACCCTAATAATAGTAATAGTAAATATACTAGGGATACTCGCGATACTACGTATAATAGGTAATATAGATATATTAATAATATTTATTACCTTATAGTTATATATCACGTAGTTACGTATAAAGACGTTAGATTTTTAGAATAATATATCTAGAATATTATTATATCCGCCTATTTAAATCTATTTAGCCTAACTTTAGCCTGATCCTAGTTAAGTTAGGCCGTAATATTATTCTATTATAGCTTAAGGTAATAGGAAGTTACTCTATATATTTATAGCTAGCTAGGGGCGGGTTACGCAGGATACGTAACTTAGAACTAGCGGGCTGACTTCCCGAATTACTAATATAATATTATAATATTAGCCTTCTTTACCTTTAATATTCCCTTTAAATTATATTATATCTCTATTATATAAGTTATTATTAATTAGATTATTATATTATAAATTTATCTTACCTTATTAAGTATAATACTTTATATTAAGCTAATAATAATTAATAAGGCTAACTTTTATATCTTTATCTTTAATTTTATTTTATTAATATATAGGCTCTACCTTAACTTACTATTAATATAAAGTCTTAAGACTCTTATTAATATTTTTAGATATATTATTACTACCTTAAAGTCTATTATTACTTTTATATTAAATCTCTTTAAACTCTTTAATAGGTAGATTAACTTATATTTATAAAGAGTAAAGGTTACCTTATATATATTTACTTAATAAAGGTATATTTTATATATTTTTACTAAGATCTTATAATTCTCTTTAATACTTTTATTATATATTATTAGGTAAATATTATTAATAAAGCTCTTAGCTTATACTTAGAGTTTTATCTTTATATACTCTTTTATAAATAGGGAATTAAAAAATAGAAATAAAATAGGTAATATTAAAGACCCTTGAAAAATCCTAGTTTTTATTATCTCTATCCTATTTATCTCCTAGCTTAATATAATTATTATAATCCTCTTTATTAAAAAGCTTTATACCTATTATATAATAAAAGTTAAAATCCCTTTCTCCCCTAAGTTATATAACAACCTTTTATAAGAGATATTATTAAAGGTCTTTATAATATCTAATAATAATATATTTATTATATTAGATTTATTATAATTTTATATTATATATACTACTTTTATTATTATATTAAGGGATATTATTATTAACTTCCCCTTCTTTACTCTTATTTATTATAAGGGTAGTAGCTTATATATTTTTATAAGGTTACCTAGTTTCTTTATAATAACTACCTCTAACGCCTTCCCTAATATATTAAGTAAAGTAATTAGATAATATAATTTTAATTTTAAATAATCCTCTTTTTAATTTCTTTAAAATAATTATATTAGCCTTTTTAAACTCTATTAAATAATATCTTACCCTTAGGTAAGTTTAAGATAAATATATAAAGCTAGGTTATAACTCTCTCTCTATTATTTTTAAAAATTTATTTAAGATCTTATTTATCTTTAATATTTTATTCTATTTTAACTTATTAATTACTTTATAAATTTCCTCTTTAATAACTTTTATATTTATTATTAGGGGGGCTTTATATTAAAACCCTTAAATATTACTTAAATCTACCTTTAAGGGTAGAGGGAAGAAGGTTCTTTAAAGGACCCCTACCTTCTTTTAAAATAATACTACCTTAAGGCCTTTCCTACCCTTCTTAAGGATAGGGAACTTTAGGAGTTTTTAAGGTAATATATTTCTCTCTTAGCCCTATTTAATTAGTTTCTAGAGTCTATTAAGTAATTAAAATACCTTATATACTTCCTTTTTAAAGTAGAGTACTTTTACTTTTTTTAATACTCTCCCTTTAATCTTCTAAGCCTCTTATTATACCTTTAGACTCCTCTAGCTTCTTTTATAATTATATTATATCCTAAGCTTTAATACTACCTTTATAACCTTTATATAATTAAAGTTTTAAAAAGACTTTACCTTTAAAGAGGGGTTTACTTATAATACTATCTCTTTTATAATTTTTTATTAAATTATAAAGTATTTTAATTAGGTAGCTATTTATTTATTCCTTAATTATTAGCTCTCCCTTTAATAGTAAATATTAAAGGGTACCTACTTACCTCTTTACTTCCTTTAAATCTATTATCTTTTATACCTTTTATAAGTATAAGACTATTACTTCTACTTTAAAATTAACCTTAATATATATTAAAATATAATTAAACTTATAATAAAGGTCTAGCCTAGCTTAATATTTTAATAGTATATACTTAATAACCTTTATTATAAATATTAAATTAATAGTACTTTTTACTTTCCTTATCTTTTAAGTTATTATATCCTTTAATAGGGTAAGCTTTATCCCCTTCTTTTTTATAATATCTATTAATATATTTATAACCTTATAATATATATATCTACCCCTATTATTTTAATTTAAATAGTAGAGGTTAAAATCTCTTATTAATATATATTCTTTAAGTTAACTTAGCTACTCCCTTACCCTTAATAATATAAAGGGGCTATCTATTTAAAGTCTTAAACTCTAGGCTAGGGTTATATATATTATATATCTAAAGATATATTAATACTCCCCCTTCCCTCCTTATAACTTATATCTCTAGGGAGTATAAATCCCTTAATATAAATTTAACTCCCTATTTATTAATATTTTAATATTTATTTATAAAGAAATATATCCTTATATCCCTTTTTACTTTATATATTAGGTAGAATACTCTCTTATTTAAGTTATATATTAAACCCGTCCTCTTTATATATAATAGCTTTTAAATAGCTAGGATATTTATCTATTATATCTCTTTATCTTTTAATAGTATTATTATTATTATAGTCTACTCCTTTTATATATTATATTATAATAATTTTATTATTTTTTATACCCTTAAAAGGATCTTTATTAAATATCTCTTATAACCTCTACCTCCTTTATAACTAGAGTCCCTTAGATTAGTATATCCTTTAATATCTATTAATTTATCTCTTTAATTTAGAGAGTAATTAGCCTTCTTAGCCTATTTTATAATATTATTATTAAAAATAGTATAATTCCCCCTTCTTTTATATTCCCTTAAAAATTCATTTATATTATAACCTTATTAAGATCTTTAAACCTTAATATAAGCTTTCTCTTCTTTCTTATTACTACTATTATTTACTCCCTTTAAAATTAATTTTAAGTACTTTATTATTTACTTCCCCTTATAAAGCTTTTATATAACTTTTTCTTATTTTTAGTTATTTTTTAATAGAGTTTATTAAGTTCCTTTATTTTAATTATATACCCTTATTCTTAAGTTATATAACTATTTTTTTTAAATAATTATTATATCTCTTAACCTCCCTTTTTTTTACTTTATACTCCTTTAAATTATATTTATTAATATAGATCTTATATTATATTAGGCTTTTATAATATCCTATTATATATTTATATTATTAATAATTAAAATATTATATTATAATATTATTCCTCTCTTACCTTTTATATTTTAAGAGATTATATCCCCTTATTAAGCCCTTCTTAATTACTTTATCTATTATCTCTAATATAAGGAGCTTTAATAATAGTAAGGCTCTCTCTTTTATTACCTCTCCCTCTCTCCTCTCTTATATAATTACTTATAATTAGGCTACCCTTATAATCTTTAACCTTAAGAGGTTCTTTTTATTTTATTAAATAATTATTTCTTTAACTTCCTTTTATTTTAATATATTTACTACCTTCTTTAATACTTTATATATTATAATTAAGAAAGTCTATTTTAATACTTTTATTAACTTATATACCTTTCTTACCTAATTATTATTCTCTTTTAACTCCTCTCTTACCTTTATCTTTATTATAAATAGTATTAGATTACCTCTAATAAGATACCTTATTATTATAATTTCTTATATCCTTAGGAATACAATTATTTTAAATCTCTTGATTAACTACTCTTTAATAAGTACTCTTATTACTTCCCTTTTTATTTTATTATTAATTTAGACTATTAAGGTCCTAGCCTTTTTATTATTTATTAATTTAAATCCTTTCTTTATAATATTACTTATTAATATTATAATAAATATCCCCCTAGGGCTTATATTACTTATTCTTATATTTATTAGGCTTTAACTAACTATTTATACTTAACTCCTTTTACCTCCTTATATCTTCCCCTTTTAGGATTACTCCTTTACTACCTTTTTAAATTTATATATTTCTTTAAGTTATTAGTCTACCTTTATAATAAACTCCTTTATATATTTAAGCTTTACCCCTATTATCCTTTTTATCTTATATATTATTCTACCCTTTAATATATCTTATATAGTTATAATAGCTTTTAAGGCCTTTACTAATATCCTCTTAATATATATTCCCTTATTTTTAAGTTCCTTCCCCCCTATTAAGCTACCTAGTCCTTATACGGGTATCTCTCCTCTACTCCCTAGTCTACTACCTCTATTACTACTACCCCTTATAACTCCTCCCCTAATACTTTATCCTAATATTAGGACTTATCTCGCCGTATATTAAAGTAATTTATTAGGGTAATTAGTTAATCTAACTTTTTTTAGTAAATAATAATTAATAATATAGTAAGTAGTTTAACCTCCTTATAATAGTATTAATATAATACTAGAAGATACTACTATTAAAGTAATCTTTTACTAGGAATATAGCCTTTTTATATTAGTATTTTAAACTATTATCTTACTAGTCCCCCTAGTACTATTAAGGAAGAATAGATAATAATATACCTAGAGTACTAACTTTATTATTAGTATTAGTATTAATAGCGGTAATAATATAATTAGTAGCGTGGTATTAATTAGTATTTAGCCTATTTTATAAGACCTTAGCCTTATTAGGGGTAATTTAGTAAGATATTTCTTCCCGTAAAAGTCTATTTAGAATATTATTTAAATTATTAAATAGAATTATTAGAATAGGTAGGCTATATTAGGTTAGATCTTTAGTATATTTAAGGGTTAATTAATATTTTAATTAGCTATTAATTAGGTAAAGGGCGTACTATTTTATAAATAACTATTACTTATAGTAATTATCTAGTATTTAAAGTATTAAAAAATCCTATTATAGGAGGTATAAGTAGTTATTTAAGATATACTTCTTATATTTATTCTATAAGGTAAGGGTATTAGTAGGTTAGAATTTAACTAATACTAATATAAAAAGATTATATAGCTTATAACCTCCCTAAAAATCCTTTCCCTTATTAAGGATTTTATTAGTATATCTATTATCTTTAATTAATCTAAGCTTTATATAAGCCTCCTTCTATCCTATTAGCTAGCTATCTACTATCTATAAGTTATTAAATGATATAGCTCCCTTAATATAATAGAGGGGTAGTTAGTAATAGTAAAGATCCTTAGTTTTAAGACTAATGAAATTAATATATTTAAGAGTCTCCCCTTTTTTATATATTTTTTATTATTTATTTCTTTTATTCTATATAAAGACCTTAGAAAAATCCGCGTATAAATAGTTAAGTAGATCCCTTATAATAGTAGGATATTTCCCGTTCTATTTTATAAAAGGTAATAGTTAACTATTATTATAAGCTTCTTTAATAAGATAATTTATATTAAAAAATTCTATTAATATAGTCTAATAGAGCTTATTACTATTTATTAGCTTTTATTTAGTAGTCTTATTAATACCCTAGTTATTAGCCGGCTTAAAAAGGGTATACTATTAGTCTAAAAAGTAGATTTATAGATACTTTATATAAGGCTTTATAATACTTATACTAAATAAGAGTATCTTCTAGATAGCCTTAATAGACTTAATCTAGTAAGTAGATTAAAACTTTATAATCTTATTTACTAACTCCCCTTATTATTACGGCTAGCTATTAGGAGTAGGATTATTATTAGTACGCGTATAATTCCTAGTAAAGGAGATATTAACCTAATTAAATCCCTTATAAATATATTTATATAGATAGAAAATAGACTTAATAGAGTTATAGATCTTAATATTAATATAGGTACTATATTTCTTTAATAGGTATAAGTTATAGGGGATAACCTACCTATTATTAATAAAGGAATTAGGTTTAGGGGGGCTAACTAGATACTTATAAAAAGGATAACTCCTATTAGATATAAAAGATATTTCTTAGTAAAAATCCTTTAAAAAAGCCTTATTATAATAATTCTTCTCCTAACTAAAATATCTATTACTAGGGACCCTAGTATAGTAATTATAAACTATATATTATAAGATTAACTTACGTAGGGTATTACCCTATTATAAAGGGGGGATAAAAGCTTGAATAATATTATTAATATTACTAACTATCTAGATCTAATCTTCTTCCTATATAATAAGGAGAATATAAGTATATAGGAGATTATACTTCTAAAATTTAATAATATAATAGTAGCTTATATAAATATTAAGGATATATTATTTAAGGAGGTCCTTTATTAACTCTTAGAGCTTTTAATTAAAGATATAAGTAATTAGATTATAATAGTACTCTAATATCTAATTAGGTTCTAATAAGCTCTAAATATTAAGCTACTTAAGATTATATATAAAGGTAATAAAAAAATTAGGTTTACCCCTTTTTTTTAATTACTATTATAGCGTCTTATATTCTCGCTTTTATAGTATATAGGCTTCCTAGTATTATTAATAGGAGGATAGTTACCTTACTACTAATATCTTTAAGCGAGATATCTAGATTAGTACTAAGCCTATCTATTAGGCCGGAGTAGTAGTCTACTTAAATAGTCTATTAATTCTAATAATACTAATTTAAGTTATTAAGCTCTATTAATATCTAGATATTAGTAGCCTAATAGCTAAATAGACGTCTACTATTAATAGTATAATTAAAGAAATCAGGCCGGATCTAGATATTAATTAGCTAATTATTTAAATTATATTAACTATCCTCTAACTAATATCTAAATTATTTAAAACTATTTATAATTAAGCGGATTTAGGTCTAGAAAATAATTAGGGAAATATATTAAATAGTCTTACTTATATCTATTTTATATAAAATTATTATCTTATTACTCGCTAAGACCTACTATAACCCTAAGGTATATACTCGCCGGTAATATACTAATCTAGTTCCTACTTAGGGTTACTACCCTCTTCCTACTCTAGTTTATTATTACTACTAATTAAGATATACTAGGTAAGTGTACTAGTAATATAGTTCCGTCGTAATATATATAATTAATAGTCGCCTAGAAGCTAATAGCCGGCTAATAGGAGGTAGTTATACTATAACTATTTACTAAATAGAAATAGGAGCGGATATTAAAGGGTTATATAAGAAGGATATTAGTTAGAGATTAATATAAGGCCCCCCTTAATAGTTTTAATATAGATATCCTACTTAATCCGGCCTCTTATAATATTATTAGGAGTTATTATAATACGGGCGACTTCTATAAAAGTAGGCTAATTATAAGTACCCTTATCCTATTATTTAGGATTTAGCTATTAGATATAGACGCTTATAATATTAATAGGATATTATAGTTTATCCTCCTTAAAGTAGTTATAATAGGATTTAAACCCCTAGATATATAAGTTAATAGACTAGAGGATATACTAAGTAGAAGTAAGGGTATCTTAATTTAAATTATTAAAATATTAATAGTAAACGTCTAGTTACTCCTATATACTATCTAGTATATAGATCTAGATGAATTTTAGCCTAAGGTAGTTATTAGTAATAAAGGACCTATTAGATAATAAATAGACCCCTAGATCTAGAAGGTAGTTTAATTAATATAGGTATTAATATTAATTATACCCTTACTAGTAAAGGAGAGATAATTATTATAACTAATAATATTATCTAAAAATTCTTTACTATATATAGTCCTCCTTCTTATAGACTATCTATTAATAATAATATTATTAACGTTACTAAGTAAGCTATTAATTAATTATACCCTAAGTTCTACCTCCTTTCCTAGCCCTTTAGGTAATAAGTCTACGTCGGCCGGCTTATATAACTAGTTAGGGGATAGCTAGTTATTCTTCCTACTATTATAGTATAGCTATTAGCTACCCCCTAAGCTACTATATTTACTTTTCTAGGATAGTACGTTATAATAGGAGTATATATTACCGGCGATATTAAATAATTTATTAACCTAATAAAGCTCTATATACCTTATTATATAGGGATCCCTATATACTTAATATCCTTAGCCTAGCGTCTACCCCTAATATATATTATTCTACCGCCGGTATAAGCCTCGTTAAAGGGGGGGTTAGTACTTAGTATTATTATCTTTATTAGTCTACTACTAGGCGTACTAGTAGCGCGTATATAGATAATATTTAGGAGCTAGTAGAGGAGCGATTTCTTAGGGGGCCTCTTTATAGATTAGGGGAGTAGGTTATTATAGATTCCTAGGGGGAATAACCACTTAAATAGTAGAATAGGAAGGTAGGATAGATTACTAGATAGTAGGGGGGTAGTTAAATAGAGGGAGAGGTAGGAAGTTCTATAAAGAAATTTATTAGTATTAGATTAAAAAAAAATATAGAGTATAAATAATATTAGGTATAACTAGTATTAAAGAGTTCCTTAACTACTTAATACGGCCTACGCCCTTACTCCTATATACTCGCCGGTATTTATTACCTATAGTATTAGGATTAATATTAGAAAGGGGGCGTTAGTTAGTTAGGGGTAGGGTAGAGGCTAATAATCCTATATTAGTGTAGTTAGGGCGATACTAGGGTAGTAGAAGGCGAGAGATAGGTAGTATAAGTAGTAAAGATAAAGAAGAGGGCGTAGTAAAGTCTATATAATAGTAGGTTAAAGAAAGAGGATAATATTAATAATAAGAAAATAATTATTAATAAAGTAGGGGCGGAGAAAATATATTAAGAAATAGTATTCTTAGTAAGAAAATCTATTTATTTAGATATATCTTCTTAACTACTAAACTAATTAATATAATTTTAATAGTATTAAGTTCCTTAGAAGAGGCTGAAAAACTTTAATTAATTTAAAAATTTAAGAAGGGTAGGTATATAATTAGCTAGAATATAAAGAATATTACGACTTTAATATTCTTTATAAAAGTAAGCTAAATTAAAAGCAGTTAAATAGGGGTATAAAGCGATAGATCTATTAGATAAGGGGTCTAGGAGATCTTTAGGGTTTAAAATTAAGGATATTCTATTATAGTAAGAAGATATACTATATATAAAGATAATCTTTATAATAGACTATAAGTTATATAAGACTAACTTAGTATTATATTCTAGATATTATAGGTAATAGATAATAGACGCCTTTACTAGTAAACCTTATCTATATTATTTTCGCTAATAGCTTTAAGGACATGCGAATCCTCTATATTTACTGTACTAAATATCATATAGTCTTTTAACCCTTAAAAGAATCGCAATCCAAGACTCCTAGAGATCTGAGTATGGTTCTAGGAACGCTGAACTTGGATCGCAAAGGGCGCTTGTATCCTACCCTGGCCAACTACATGCGCGTCCATGAATGCATCTAACTATGCGTATGATCGGGTCGGCGGATGATTATGAAGACCTAGCCGCAGAGGCAACCTTGCTTGTTCGACATCGGAAAAGGTTCACCGCTCGCTCAACAATAGCAATCAACTTTACAGAACTCTTAGCCCATCAGGAGTAACGTTCGATATGCGTCCATCGTACATTGTTCTTATCCTACTCCCTATACAGAGTCTTGCACTCATAGTTCCGCTACCTCCTTCATTGTCCTTGTTGTCGGATACAAACAGTACTGCCGGCCTACCCAACGCGACATTGTTGAGTGGCTCGTATCTTACTGAAGAAGTTGGAAAGCCTTATCCTATCTGTAACTAAGCCTATGGTGGTAACCTAAATATTGATAGCTGCGCGAATGCTTGGGACAAGATTAAACCTTCTACGACGAAGAGGATTTTCCGATCTCGACAGGGCGCACTCACCGAGGATGAACTACTTCCTGTTCGATATTTGAGCAACGATGGCCTCTGTGCGATAGATATTGATGCTGTGGACGGACGTTCTATAGAAGAGTCCAGCGACGGCAAAACTATCTCCAAGGTTGCTGGTACTATTCTTGTCCAATGTGTCTACAGGTCGAAGACTGGAGGATCTCTGCCACTCGATCGTAAGTCATTCTTGAACGCCTACGTTCCTTTCGCAATGCACAATTTTCCGTCGTGCTACCAAGAAGAGAAAGAAAGGAATCAATACGTCTACAAGATTCTGGGCTACCGATTTAGAGACAACTCTTGACTTCGAAACCATGACAGGCAATCAACCGTCGAAACTCAATGTCGTTATTCAGCAATACAAACCCAACGTGACATGCTTTAACACACCTAAGACTCCGATACAGGCATCTTGCAACTCGGTTTTATCACTCATGCCGGCAAGTCGAGACCGTGTGGCTTTCAGTACATCACCTACCGCGGGAGAGGTTCGGGTGCCACATCATATCTACCCCCGTGAGTTGTCTCCATTTGCGAATTCACTAAGCGACAGCAACGCTCGGGTGCGCTGCACAGACTGAATCTCGTGAAACATATTAGCACTCTGGAGTCCACAGGAGTGCCAACTTGAGGTCCATATGGCTTCAGTTTCGAGATCAACAATCACCTCGTGGTACGACATTTGGGCGGCTGGGGTAGCAATCAATACGATGTGTGTCCGGAGGGGTATGTCCGGTATTGCATTGAACTCATGTGCGTAATTCACTCAACCGTGCTGCAAAGAAGGCCGAGAGAACCGTCAATCCGAGCTCTCCTGGCTGACATTACTCTTAGACGATGTCAACCACCTCGATGTCACGCTCATCAAGTCATAGGCAGTTACTACAGCATAGAGTCATGTTTATTGTACTATGACGCGAGATCGGGGTCTTCTAATCGTGCATGGTCTGATTCCTCTGGGGACTTTTCATAGCGTTCGTTAACTGCACTCGTATGATTGAGTGGAGCAGTCTTAGAACCGTGCTTTTTACTGTGCCTTTATCATTACAAACAACCTTCATCGGATAACCTTCAATGCCATTTCAGGATTGAATTTTCAGGCTCTCCAAATTTATACCTTGGTATCATGCGAAATCTCGTACTATTATATAGATAGCAAGTCATGTCACAAGGATCAACAGTCAGAATGTCGCAGTCGCTTCTGCAACAAATCAAGTATCGAGGCTGTGCTCATCCTCACTTCATCTTCAGTATCATAGCTTGAGTCCGATCTGAACAACATATTCATTGTGACAATTTATAGGCAAAACTGCATGAAGATCGACTCCATCTAACGCAACAAGTAGGAGGTATTGAGTACCCGCAGGTTTTGCAGAAGACTCTCGAGCAGACAGTTACATGGTAGCCGTCCGCAGGATATCAACCAGGATGATTAGTTCCATCTCTCTCCTTTTCCTCATTTACGACGTAAAAGCAAAGACTCTATAAATGTGCCAACAGCCTTCTGAGGCATCGATGACGAATCTGCTATCAAAGCACGTCGCCTCACACTACCATCAGCAATAATGTACCGTCATATCATCTACTAATAAGGCACGCACGCGCTGAAAACCTATCAAGAACGATCTTCACCATATATATTCAGAGTCAGTTAATACACAATTCTCACAACGTCGCAGCAGCACTTCCATCCATTGAGAACGGCGGTGCGGCCGCTTAGGCGTGGTATGCACTTCATCACTCAGCGTACTCTTCATATTATAGTTAATGTATTTTTCAATTGACTCGGTGATTACGCATTCTGTGCGTGATAACGCGGAGGAAAAGCCGGAGTACTGGGAGGGGATTTATTGAGTTCGTTCTCTGTGAGGGTAGGTAGTTGATCTTCGTTTTAGTACGAATGATAGATAGTATACGTCCACAACCCACACTCTTTTATCCAGGTTTTATCTGCAGTGACAAGCTATCAGGCTAGGCTGAGCCTGTTTCCATTCGGATTCGTACCCTGTTGCTTACTGGCAAGTTTGTCTATATGTTTCTGTCGTGTCTGGTGGCATCAAACATCTGTTGAAGAATTTGGGTTTCCGGAAAGATATATATGGTGAATGTGTTTGGTAATCAGATTATTCATGACTGATGTGTACCTCGCTAAGAATACCTATCCAGCTGTAGAACAACTAAGATTCCAGCTGCCTCCGCATCGCCTCAACCCTCTCCCCATCCCCATCCCCAAACCCAATTTTTCTCCATCCCCTCCTATCACCCCTACTAACAACATGATGATACTTCATCGGATAACCATATATCTCCCCGCCAAAAATAATCTCTCTATACGCCTCTGACGGCCGATACCTCCAGCTGTGGCGAGTCTAGCTTTTGAAAGTCTTTGTAGGGAAGAAAGTAACTACTATCATGCGGGTCTACCTTGTCTAAAGCTGTAAAGGCGTAGCTACGAACCTTTCTGCGTCGCTTGATGCTAAGGGCGAGAGAGGAATGGCGGAACTGGCTTGTTGGAGTAGTGGTAGACCTCGCTGGGTGGACTTCTCAAGATTTGGAACAATGCGGGCGATCGGTTGATTACATGAAAGGATCGGACGTAGGCTCGCGAGCAGATCGACTCGTAGAAGGTAGATGCACTTGCATTCTTCAACCTCCACGCCTTCAAACCGTGTCCAAAATTAATGCTCTTGGATCGGGCGAGTTTCCCATTCTCGGTCCGAAATAATCTCATCGGTAGCTTCGGGTTGATGGAAGAGCTGGATGTAGAGCTGAGAGCGTAGGCGAGCACGTCTGAGTCGAAAGACTTCGCTAGGGGATAGCAGCGGTTGACAATGGGAGCCAAAACCGATGAGAAACATGGAGCAGAAGTGGACGAAAAACTCGACGGATTCGACCAAGGTTGCAAGCATTTCGAGCGTCCGAGGAAGAGTAGCGGAGATTATTATGGGGCTTGATCCTGTGTTGAGATTATTCATGACCTCTTTTAGATCCTGGTGATCTGTAGGAGGCGCCATCGCCGCCGAGACTATGATACATACATAGTGGTAGTGCTCCTCCGGCCAGTGTTGTCATATGATCCTTGCAGTTAAGATATCCAAGCGGCGTTCGAATGAGGGTGATAGTAGAGATGTATATGCCTGGACGAAGTTGCTGAGTGTTGGCAGATCGTCTATATGGTCAATGACTATTAGCAGCAGGTCGTTAGGCACACGCTGTAGTTCTACCATCGATGCTGTTGGTAGGCTACTTTAACACCATGGGATAGTCGACATTGAAGGGAAGAGATACTTGGATGATGTAGCAATGAAGACCGTGGAGGAAACGGGCAATTGGTAGCTTATAGCATGAGCTCATGCTTGGCAGGATTTCAATGGAATCTTTGTCCCAACGTTGAGATTTCTCCCATCCTCACCAAATCAAGGCGGACGCCTTCCAACCGAGACTCGGTCCTTAGCATCTTGTTTGCATAGGCTGCTTGACATGATGGTTTTGCCACTTGTGATAGGATTGATATGGAAAACGCTGAGGTTTGCCGGCTAGGTTTGCACCCAAGTTTCATCAAGGACCAGGGGCACGTACGAAATGTTCTCCTACCTTTTACTGAATTAGCCTCGGCTGTCCACTAGCCACGATTAGCAAGTTCGAGCTGAGTCCAAACCCCTGGCGTCGAAGACTAAAAGTTAGGTTGCGATGACCGCTTAGTGGACAGGCTGTCCATTGTATAGCAGATACTACTGTAAGTATGATCTGATCTTACGAGTCATCGCCTTTGCTCACGCTCAACTTGGCATTGGCCTGAACAGCTAATGTCGTTATCCTTTTTCAAGTCGAAGACGTTTGGGCGGGTGATGAGGATGTGATGTGGGAAGGCGGCCACGAAGTCTCTTTGTTCCTTCGGACTTCGCTGGATCTTCTTGAAGGACATTTGCTGGTCCGGATTTTGTATCGAAAGCCTGCATAGTTGTGCGCCAGGGCTGTAGCGGTGACACCGGAGCTCGTCCTCAACGTTCTCTATTAAATACTAGTTTATTAGACAATACTATATATATTCTTACGCACGCTTAATCTTGACAATGTATCGTGTCATCGTACATTCTAGGTTTACCTGTAGCCTCCGCAACCGCATTCGAGCTAGAAAGTGTGGCTCAGCAAGTATTCCTAGCAAGAGTGGTTAGACAAACCTTGCTCCATCAACTTATCTCCAGCTGCCACGCATCGAGTTCTCCCTGAATCGGTGCACACTTGAGATACATCTCCGTTTCATTCCGCAGCGCGTTGATATCGTTATTGTCGACCGGTACAGTCCCAATCGGTGTACGAATGACCACTCTCCTGATCCTACCCCTTTCGTTGGCATTGAGACCGTACTTCCCTGCCATGCGCTTGATGAACTCCCGCACCGTACGTTCGCGAAGATAGAGTGCCCGGTGATAGGGTTCATAGTCTGGAATCCGGACGTATAGACAAAGCACTGCAATCGCGGTGTCAGCCTGCTATTTTTAGTGTGTTCGCATTGAGAGTCCCAATCACGGTATCATGCTTACCTGGTCTCTGGCTTGGAGACGGCATTGGCGGACCTCGATAAGAGCGATCGACATCTAGCGCTCTTATCCATGGTGCAGGCTGGTTGTTCAGGAGGTGATTCTGCGAGGCTCCTAACTGAACGAGTGTAACGTTTGGACTGGTTGGCTGGGAGGGCTGTTCTTGGTACACCGTGCCAGCACTGCTCGTAGCAATGACGAAAGGTGTCATCGAGCTCGTTGAAGAAGCTGGCTGATAATCAGACATTGGTGAATATACTTGAGCGGAATAACCTTCCAACGGTGCTGTAGGTCTCAACATTGCATTTGTCGCAAATGTTGCTTGCAGAGCTTGACTGTATGGGGATTCTTGGTTCATTGGCGCCTGATTGCTCCTGGATCACACATTAGAACAGGATTCCGCCGGAAAGACTCATACATACCACATGGAGGGCAAGCCAGTTTGTTGCATGTTGTAGAAGCTAGGCGAGGTCATAATATGTTGTTGTTCAGGGGAGTTGTATGACATCGAGCGACCATAGGAACTTGAAGCTCGTCAATCAAAATAGCCGTACATCTCGGAATATTCTTGCATACGATGAATCTGATTGGCGAGTACCTACAACTCTCTGGTCAAAGTCATGTCCGGGGTAGTCCAATGACCCCTGAGAACCGAAATCCCAAGCGCCTGTGGGTGCCTGCCCTTCTGATTCATCCGAACCGGATGATCGGTCTCCACTAAATCCAGTCAACCTGGACCGAAAAGACATCCTTCGCTATCTTCCCTAGGAACCACTCACGGACGTCGAGACATGTCGAGTATTAAGTATTAATGTGCTGAGTCTCGAGCAGCAGTTGTATATTGCAGATAAGTAACAACATTTAGGGACACGCAATCGAACATCGACCATTGCTAGAGAAGACAGTTATACCAAACCCCGATATGAGGTTGCGTATCAAATGATGCTCATGTGGGTTAGCCCATGATGGGAATTGCCCAGTTATGTGGGCCTGTCGTGGGATTGCTGAAGCCATGGGCCCCCCCAAAAAAGTCGACGACATTAAACATCGCCAAGTCAAGTTAGCCGACATGGATATGATGAAGCAAAAAAGTCCGGATCATCCCAACGGCACATTGTTGGCTCGCGGCTGACGGTCCGCATTCGTCACGATGTTCGAGCACCAACGGCAAGCCTCGACGGTTTATGTTGAAGGTGGTAGATTCATTTCCGTTTACGATGTTTGACATGTTTGCTTTCAGCTGTAATGTTGTCCATCTGCAACTAATGTCGAAACTCGTACTCCGGACCACAGTAAGCGACCAGCTGAAGATGCCAACTTTCCTTGCGGAATTGCGCATCATTCGCGCCCTATTCGGAAGCATCAGCCACACTCACACCGAGAAGCGCGTCTCCGAGGGGGCGATTCGCGAAGAGTTGCCTCGTAGCCACGGGAAATTGTGGCTGCCGAGCTATGGCACATCCGGCAACACTTAGCCGGTAACCCAAGGGAAGGTTTACCCGAAAACCGCCAAACTCAGATGCCTCAGCCACCGCCCCCAGCCTCTATATCACCAAATCCTTCGGTACCTACGACCCTAGCGTTAGAGATGTTTACTCAAATGACAAGTAGTGGTCTGCAGGAACGTTCCACTAATTGTCAGGGCTAGATAGATTCAGTCGGTATGAGACTAGAGGACCGGAACAGGAATATACCCCCTTCGCGGAGACAGACGCCTATTGCTTGAGCCCCAACTTCGACTCTCCCTTCATCCTAGCATCGAGGAACATTGTGATGGGGCAATATGTTACACGCAGATTGTACAAATGGGTAGCCTCGAACCATGGCGTCAGAAAGAGTAGAGTGTCGTTGCGAGGTGCCAAGGCATGGGTGAACTGATATCTACCAAAGCAGTCATGTTGCACAAGAAGAAGATGGATAGCGCAACAGTGTCAGCAGCAACACATAGGCGGAGCATTATCTAGATGAAACAGGGCCGTCTTGGATGGCCCCTCGAGACAACTTAGTACCTATATCAGCCCACGCAGACACTTGGTTTATGGCCTTTAGGGGTCAGTAGTCTTCAGTGCTCCCCTTGACCTCATTGAAGGACTTTCACCCATATATATAATATTAAAGCATCTGTACCTGTCTCCTAGCCTCTTACTATAGCAATATGCTGAGCATTGCCTAATCCACCGCTCTTGCAGTATTATCATATATCGTATTGGTACCATGCTGTTCGATACACTCTAGTACTGCAACACGACCATCGACGGTGAAATTTGATTCCACTTTCCATCATACAGGCGTTATGCCGCGATATCAAAGTTCATCCCGCAACGGCCTGGAACTTGCGGTGGCGAGACTGTGACTAGCGGTAGTTCGACCGAGCCTTCCCTTTACACTAAGCAAGCGCAAGTTCGCCTTTCAGCCTGCGTTGCACATTACAAATGTGTGGGTCATCTTTCGAGCCGTTCTACATAAACCCTTTCTATTGAATCTGACGTCTGAGGTCAGCTATAGTCTCCAGGTGTCCTCCCACTGATGGCTTGCCAGTCTTTAGATCCACCTCAGGCACACGACGCTTTCGAAACCAGCACCAATATCTACGGCTTCTAGAGTAGGAGAGAAGCGATGGCGATACCCCGACCGAGCAACACCGTTATCCTTCGCTCGGCGGTCATCGGACCATGACTATAATCAATGTTCGCGAAGCGAGTAGATTGCCCCTGTTTGAAGTTAGGGAACTCTTGCCTCGCCTCCAGCAGCTGCAACTCCATATTCTCCCTTCCTATGGTGTCTCCCATCATTGCTTTTTCTATCTTGCAGCGACACTTGGAGCGCTAAGCCGTATAGGCTCCTCATGCCGCCCTGCTCTTAAAGTGTGCTAAAAGGGAATCTTCGCTCGGGTTCAAGGTCTGCGGGTAGACACTTCAAAATGTCCATTGCTCAAGCCGTCATGTACAGCTCCCGGATAGGGCCTGCAGGGAGGACATAATATATCTCGTACGTCGATGATGTTCCACCCCTTCACAGCTGCGGCCAAACAAGTGCGCTTCGAATGTCACATCCATCGCTTGCGTCAAGTCCCCAAAGTATGGTCAGACACGTCCTCAGCTCTTGCCCTTTGCCAATCTGAGATCTTGCTGCCGTTGCAGGAGGGTGGAGGAAGGGAGCAGCACGGCGGCAAATGTCGCGGCCCTGATCTGCTGGGTTGTGGAGTTGAGGCTTCATTGCATGAAGACTGCTAGAAGCTCCAAAACGTCGGCTAAAGGTTGTCAATGAAACCGAACCATGGCGGCCTCAAGTCTGCCACCTGTCCCCTGTTTCCTTAGTAGGAAGGGTGGGATACTTCAGATCAGACAGCTACTGCCATGAGTCTAGGCCTTGACAATGTCATTGTAGTCTTCTAGATTTCAATCGTCAATGGCTGATCGAAAGAGCACCATGGTTGACGCGTCGAAAGGATGACTTGCCAAGTTTTAGAGATTAGTATCTAGCCCTATTAGTACTAGCGTCTTGGCTATAACTGAGTCTTCTACTATTTAAATCCTTACCCTCCCTCCCTTCCACCCTCTTTAGAACACTATACACATAGCTATAATTACGTTGTCCAACACTAAGCCTTGGATAAGGAGTCAACAGCCGTTGTCTAAATTGCACGTACACTATGCATGGCGAGCAGGTCTGAGAGGCAGCTCATTGAAAAACTAGTACATTTATCCTGCTACTCATGCTGATGGATGTCACTGGTCAAAACCCCTCTTCCAGCAATTCTATGGCGAAAATCAACAATCGCAGCTTCTAGGTGCAGACCATACGATGTGTATCCTGCTCTATCAGACGAGTGGCCCATCGAACAATTGGAAGTTCGTGGACGGAAGGAACTCGCATGTTCCAAGCCTTGTTATCTCCTAGCAGGCGTTAGGGTCAGAGATAATCTTGCATCGCAGATACCAATCAAGAATAGCCTTTTGCAACCATGAATGGCGAACAACTATGCTTTGCTTAATCGAAATTGGAGGTAGATTTCTTGACCGGTCTTCATATTGATGCCAATGCCCTGAGAAGAACGAAGAAGTTAGCATCCAGCATGTATGGTGCTCATTCACAGTCGTCAGGGTATAAAATAACTCTCAAAGGACCACTTGTCTATCTGACCGTCTGGATCACAGAACTTACTTCCCATAGACCCGCTAACCCTAGTTCGGATGTAGTCATCAAAGCCTCAACCAAAGCCGCCAGATCATTCCACTGGATGTCCTTGACGCTCGCTATGAGTAACTCGAACACTCCATATCCGGCAGCTAATGAAGAAATTGTAGGCCCAGATACAGACGCTTCATTCATTGCTTCGTCGAGTACGTCTTCGAGTATTGCCTCGCTGGTTTTGACAAACTTGTAAGTGTCGATTACGGTGCTAAAACTTCTGTAGATAATCTGCCATTTCATTTTGTTCACGAAGTTCGTCTCATCACGGGAGCAGAGCCTTGACGACGATAATCGTGTTCCTTGTGGGTCGGCAGAGCGGTAATGCTGTGGAACGAAAGATCTGACGCCATTATGGATCGTGAAGATAGTGGAACAGATTGAGAGGATGAAGAGAAAGGCTGAATGAGTGGACAAGCGGTACATTTTCAGGATGAAGTATGGTGTCACTCATTCTCCACAGCAGTACCAAGATCTATCTAACTCTGCGCGCAAAGCAGAAAACATTACCAGATATCCCTTTAAGCCGTCTATCATGACAAGTGTATAAGACTTTCGTAACGACGGATGCTTCAGCCAACATGGTTTTGATGCGTGCCGTGGATTTGAAACCAGCGGGTATTGTAGCGATGAGGATGGCACTCGCTTAGTCACCATAGAAATCGCCATGCATAAGAGGTGAGCGCTTCATTATAGACGCTAAAGCACTGCGATTTTCTCGGTCAGTCCTTATCTGCTACGGACTACAGCCTGCGTTCACCCGAGTGGCATGCATTCATTGTGGCAAAAGAGCGCCTTGCTTGGAGAGCTCTCGTCCACCTTGCTCCAATCACCACTTGTCTTGGATCCTGGCATTGTATGCGGAAGTCAAACGACAAACTTCTCCTGATCACGGTCAAGGCAGATCTGGTCTTCAGGAATGTCGAGTGATATCACGAAAGCTTCCTCAATGCGATTAAATCGGTTAATCTGGGCCCGCATCCTAGTCGCAAACACATCTTCTCCATAGCTCCCGAGGCCATGAGGAAGCCAGAACCCGAAATAGCCCTTATCCACCTTGTGATGGGCCAGCTGTTGTGGATCGCAAGCAAATTCCATGATCCGGCTAAACTTAGACCACTGTCCGAATGCTTCTCCATATAAGGGTCCTAAGAATCAACACAGGGTGATGGTTTCAACAGCTATGCTTATTTCAGTACAGCCACGCAGTATCACGGTTGCGAGCCAGGTGAGGGGCGCCGAGGAGTGTTCGTTGTGGAATTCGAATGGAGGAGGGTCCAGATATCCCTCCTTTTGAGGCCCCTCGTGACAGCTCAGCAGCCATTGTAGCTCCGAGACTTGGTCTGAGATCTGGTAGAAGGTCATTGGTATTCTCGGGCATTCGGGGTTCAGGAGACCACGCTGACACAGCACACCATATACGTCCCAAACAGCGCGTTGTATCCTTCCACGCTAGTACAACATTTTCAGGATTTCATCATAGTCAGGTGGCCCTCCTGCCGTTCGGTGGTAGACGTGTTCGAACACGTGTTTGTCTGCGTCGAGGGGCGTCTCCAAGTCGTATTTTGACATTTCATCCTCGATAAGCCCCACGACTGCTCTTCATGACAGTCTTATTGAGTACAGGGTACTCGAATTGTTGACCATTTGAAGCAGCTGTACAGTCGTTCAGCGCGCCACTTCCATCTGTGAAGCTCATAGCTTTGACGAACATGTGGGGATCATCTGGCTCTTAGTGTTGGGTAGGCCTATAACCTGGCAATACTTCAACGATGATGATAACGGTGCTAGGCTTTGATATAGAGGGTTCGAGTAGGGCATCTTGAAAGGTGTTGAATAGAACAGCCAAGACTCCAGGCGAATGAGGCTTTTCCCGGATGTATAAGCAACCCGCTTGTTGCAAACAATGTCTGAAAAACCACGTGCTAGCCGCAACTTTGATGCCACATTGAATTGTGATCCTACTATTTGATACATGCAATGTACTACTCAAAGGCTCGCAGCTGGCCTTATTCGCCGGCACACACAGATGAGTGTTCATATCCAACATCCATCCAGAAAATTGCACGCTTATGTGGAATACTTTATCGTCTTACTATACATGTTGGCTTAAATGAGAAATTTGGGTGATACAGGTAACCAAAGCGATACTTGTCCCGGAGTGCATGGGTGGTTCATCGAGGAAATGGGGTTTGAGGAGTCGGATCGGGACAAGATCGAGGCCCGACTGGTAGTAAAGAGAGCATGAAATCGCTACTGCCAATAATAATACGAAGTGGCAATTGGGAATGAATGTAAGCAATATTCTATCGATCCACAGAGTTGATACAAGATACATTAGAAGTCTAAGCGTTGATGGTACTACAGTCAAAGTGGAATACATATGTTGACGAACTCTCTCAAATCAGGGTTGTCTAGAAATTCGATACGTGTGTTTCAGAGTACTATCTTCGTTGAGAGGGTTAGCTACCGTATTAGTATAGTCCCTGGAAGTAATAACGTTATTAGAGCCTTTTAAGCCCCCTTTCATAGATTATAAAAGGTTTACTGCTTCTCGTCTTAATAGAGTTTCGAAAGCTCCTCGTCCGCGGCGTGCTTGCTTTCTTGTAAGGAAAGTGTTGTTATCTCCCAAAGTCCGGCCAGTATCCGACTATCTCTTATGATGTGGTCGAGGACTGCCTTCACTAATGCCTCGATCTCGCTGTAGAGGATAGCCAAGTGGTCGTCTGTGTTGGTATATCATCTACTCGATTGGACATGGAATAGCTCGGACATCAGCACGTGATTATAATAATTCCCAGGCAGCTTCCTCCCTCTGCTATTGATGTATATCTAATCCACACTCAACAGCTATCCACAATCTTAACAATTAACTACGTACCTCTTTGACCCACTCTCTCATTTCACGTTCCGTCACCAGGAGCTGACCTTCCTCCGGCTCAATAGATTCCGAGTCCTCATCGTGTGATCATCGTCCTTGTTGCGACTGGACGCTTATCGCATCCATCTAAACAGATCCATGAGAGCAGACGACTAGAATAAGCCCGTCTCACAATATGAGATCTGCCAATCTCACCGTCCGAGACCGTTCGTTTAAGTCAAGACGCAAGCAGCATCGTCTCTGTCTTCTGCATCGCTAAATATCCTCTCGTTTGTGCCCAATTGCAGCAAGCGTCTCAGAGACCAAACGAACATTATTGACAATGATAATGTCCACCCCAGTCATGGCCTGGATCTATACACAGCATCCTCAGCACCACACCCCAAACACCTTACTCGAGTATAAGAAGGACACGTACGGTGGCCCCCTCAACCTCGTCGTTTAATACCCCATAAGTCCCACAAACCATTCCTTTTCCTTTCACAAATCCCACCAACTGTGGCGCAAGAACAAACGGCTCACTTGCCAATACTACGCCATCCAATTCCCACTTCTTCGCAAAACTTACCGCCTCTTGCAGATTTGTAGCACGAACATCAGTCGGTTGCAAATTGCCGGAATCCGTGCAGAAGACGAATCGCCAGCGGGATTGCTTACGGGCCAGCATGATGCAAATTTCGGGGCTGAATGAGGACAGTAGAACGGCTCGGGTAGAGATGTGTTTCGAGAGACACAGGAGAGTGGTATCGATAAAGAAATTGGCTTCGATGAAAAACGGGTCCATGTTCCAATTGAGTGTCGCTTCCGAGAGCATGGGGTATTCTACGATTTTCGATAATCTGCTGTGATACCATAGGAGGTTGTAACTTACTAATTTCAATGTTCAAGGCGATATTTAGTGGTAGGTTTCTCAAGAGCTGTTCGAAGGTGACGAATGTATCGTGGATGAAATCGCCCCTCGTGTTGCCTTTACATCCTCTAGAATTGTAGTCGAAGGTATGCTTGACCCTGGCCATAAAGGCCTCTGTTTCGACACCGTCGCTAGCATTGACGGAAAGAGTACGCACTTTTTTGCTCATAGGTGTCTTTGAATATTCTGTCTCTGCTTCGCAGGGTACAGCAGGCAGACGCTGATCAGACTGCTCGTTGTTGATATGCATGAACTATGATCTTTAGGATGACTGGTGTCCGATGATCGCAACCGAAAATGCACTTGTTCGTATGTGATAGTATACATCGGAGAGTCAATTCCAGTCTCAGAGACTAGGAAGTCGTGATAGATGACCGGTATATGATCCTTGGTCAATTGCACATCTGCAAAGTAAGCCACTCTCAGTATCTTGAGGTACAGGCTTACCAAGCTGTGAGTGTTAATCAATAACGTTATCTCTTATTCTTGGGCCCAGAAACTTACCTCGACATATGAAGCTCCCAAATGCACGGCTGACAGATATGACTGTAGGATACTGTCAGTGTCGATATCAGGTTACATAGGTATAGACTTGCACCTGAATGCTATTTTCTCCAATCTGTAGTCTTATAGCGGGTAATAAATTCTGCCCCAAGCCTGACTTTCATCAGCGAAGGAACATGGATAACAAGTAATAAGATTACCTCGATGTCCGACGACCTTTGACGAGCCATTCTCGGACCACAATGCTCTAGTATTAATAAGTGGGGTATCTGGCAATACGAGCGGTGTCGATATGATGAAGCTGAAAATGACCGCTCCAATGTACTCTAAGCCCACCGTTGACAGAATAGGAACTGTAAAATCTCTGCTGAGGCTCTCTCGCTTCGTAGCGTGAGATCGTTTATAACTGTCAAGGAGAGCCATTCCCCTCCCGACCAACTCGCGGCCCTCGGTATTGACTGATTCATTGCGGAAAACTTCGAAGACTAATTTCGCATTCATAGGTTCGATAGTGGTGAAAGTCCAAGGTTTGTTGGTTGCATCTTCAAGCAGCGGTAGTGGGATTGTATAAGGTGGGTTTGCCGTACCCACCATTGAGACTCCGAGAGAGAACAAAGACTTGGGATGTATGATGGAAGGGTTTTCGATCAGGTGTGGGCTTAGGCATACCGCTGGTGTGGGATTTGGCGAGTCCAGGGAGCCCAGATTTACTACAACGTGACTCTCAGTTGTTGAGACGGTGCGACGGGGTTGTCCTCTCGCCAGGAGCTTTCGTTTCGAAGATGTATTGAGTTGATGCTGGAGTTCTGCGGCTTGCTTGTGAGACAAGTCCGGTGCTGCTTCGGAGAGAGCCTTCGCAAGTGGAATGTAGCCCCTATAGCTGGCATGATCGATCGCTGTCCAGCCTGCGTGATCAGGGTGCTCGACATTGGCCCCATGTCTAAGGAGAATTTCGGCTATGGTAGTGAAACACGCTAGACTTGCGATGATAAGTGGAGTCCAATTCTTAGTGGTTTCAGGCCTGTCAACGACAGGTTTGTAGCGCAACAGAAGGCTGATAAAGGTTTCGTTTCCAGACCGAGCCGCAAGGTAAAGAAGCGTCTGTCCTAACGCATCGGAGCAGTTGACATTCACGTCGAAATTCAAGAGACATGTAACAGCTTCTGTGAAGTTGGTTTTGATTGCACATAGTAGAAGCTCGCTGGAAGCCGCACTATTGCATGGTCGGAGTGCAGCGAGATCACTACGATTGTTGCGGCCCTCGAAGTGAATCAGTTTTTCTGTGACCGCCAGATGACCACCGAGGACGGAGATTTGGATCGGGCTTCGTAATTGCATGTCTTTAAGCCAGATGGCTGATTCAGTATCTCCTGCATCAAATTGTTCCCAAGCTTTCATGGACTTCAAGATAATCCCACATACCTCTGCCGAATCACATTCACAGGCGTAATGAAGAGGTATTCGTCCGAGATAATCCTGCTTATAAAGCAGGTCGAGCTTCCTAGCTAGCAAGCGGTCGAGCACATAAGTCAAAAGGGAAAGAGACGTCCCATAGCTAGATGGGTTCGCTTGCTGAGCTATGCTGGTCGACCAGCAAAGCTCAGCAATGACATTTCGAAGGCAACTCTCGATCACTACAACCGCATCCTGGGAAATGGCACGCGATATCAAGACATCCACCCACGAGTGGTAGGAACATCGAATTGAGCATTGAAAGAGGACGTGAAGGAACTCCGTGCGCGAGAAAGCCAAGTCTCCCCTACAGGTGTTGTCGATCAATCTTCCAAGCTCGAGAGAATCGTCGTTTTCGATCACACGAAAGAACGGAAGTGCAGGGATGAAAGGATTGACTTTCGCAAGTCGAATGCAGAAGCTATCCTGGACTTTCGGGGGTTCCTTCGGAAGATTCTGTAGTGCTGGCGTAATTAAGGCGATGATCTTGTGCAGATTCCCCAAGACCCTCACACACTGAGCCTGGGTAGCGAATTCCAATCTGCACAGGGTTTTCTCAATCTGAGCCGCGATGTGAACACCATTTGTGCCTAGGGAGCGGATTTTGCAAATGATCTTTCGAAAGCCATCGGTATTAACACGGCCGTACCATCGCAATTTGTCGAACTCCGCTACAAGCTCAATAAAGGCTGCTTTCTGGTGCTGCAACTCGACGTAATCCAATCCATAGCTGTCGAAGTTGCCCGTAAACCCCACGTGAATATCGTAGATTGGATCTCGCAATTGACTTTTCATTTCAAAAGGTAACTTGAAGAGCAAGGTAGTGTAATTGTCGCCATAGAATTGATCGATTGTGTCAATTGCACCCATACACCCTACAGCAAGATCTAGGTATTCCAAGTGGTCAGAATCATGGATTTCGTGAAGTGCTCCTGGGGATAGGCAATCGACAAATCCCCTGATCTGTCTCTTACCTTGGAGAATAGTACTTGCTGTAGATTCTTTACAAAGTCTCTTCAAGGCGGCATAGTTCATGTACGCATCGGCCCATTCCACTATCTGATGCTTGTAATAGTTCCGACCGAACTTCATGGTGGTATATCGCAGCCTTTGGATCTGCAGAAACGTTCGCTCGCATTTAATTTGACAGCTTGTAAGTGCGATGGGTGTGATTGGAAAGAACTTTCAAGTCTGCGATTCCTTGCGCGATGATAGATCCTCCAGGGAAAGGGGGAAGTGGGCGTCGTGAGAATGTTAGGCTCTAACCCCCCTTGCAATAAGCACCCTTGATTATAAGATAAGCCACCTGTCCAATGTCATTGGCTACCGGCTGTCTGGTGGCCATCTTGTTCTCCGATACAGATACCACTCTGAGCATTCGCCCGAATATTGCTCACGCTTCATACAATGCACTTGCACTGTCTACGTTGCGTTCCGTGGGTATTTGTAAAATCACAGTATTGGCCTCCTTCCAATCTCTGCTCTCCGCTTCTTTCGTCAGGAGGGGAGTCTCAGCCTTGCCACCCATTGCTGCTCCTCACCCCTCACTGAGTCTGCATCTCGCCAACGAAAGACAGAAGGCTCAAAGCACTTCCCAGGATACAACAGATATGGGCGGGTTGGATGGACCCTAGTTCAGTCATTGCGAGCTGCGTCGGCAAAGCGAGCGATCGCCGACTTGCGCGCACTCATCGAGGAGCTACCCCTGTGCGCGGTGAAGAATGAAGTCAACGATATAGGGCTCGTTGTCTCTCAAGTCGAAGAGTTTGCCGAGCGTCGCCAGCGCTTTCAAGAACAGATTTGTGAAGCTGCCGACTGTGATGTCACAGACCTGCTCGCAAAGCCCAAGTTAATCTGACAACGCTGCAAATCACTCATCTCCGGACTCACTGCCGATTATGTTTTACCCTCTTGACACCGACCCGTATACGTCAGACCTAACTATAACCAGATCATCCTTTGACAACCTCCATCACTAGCGGCCAAAGTCGTTTGCGGGACGACCTTATTAACACGCTTTCACTCCTCCCTTTTATTACTTCAAAGATGGTCGAGAACGGGATGGAGGGATGGCTTCAGAAGCACACCGCGCAGATGGAGGCCACCACTACCGAGCTCTTGACCGACCAAAATGCGAGATTAGACCCACTCATCTGTCGCCCTCCAAAGGTCCGTCGACAAGTGCCGTCTCAGGACTCGGAATCACCGCAGCGCAAGAACGGTATCCCCAAAACCGAAGGCGTTGCGATCAGCGTCAGTCAACATACTTCGGCTTGTCCAATGACTTGCGTTTGCTCCTGCCATACGCAGGCCAAAGCACCTGCACCAGCTTTCATCGATCGCGTACTAGGCCAGCTTTTCGTCGGCACAGCAGGAATTCCGAGTCTGAGTACCAAGTGCAGCCACCAGGCATGTAAGAGTTCCCGAGCGCCGCGAGTGTCCGTGGAATACTGGTTCCCGCTTGGTGTCTTCTGGTCCCAGATTGTACGACTGCAGGTGGGCTACCACGCAAGCATGGGACCGCAATTCAGCTTAAGGTCGCTTAGAAGAGTGCCGGATTCAGCCCAGTGTGTCCACTACGCCATGCATGGGAATATCGAGGGCCTGAAAGATTTGTTCAGACGTGACCTAGCATCTCCCTGGGACGTAAGCAGTACTCGTGGCTACACACTATCTCGAGTAAGTCACAGAATGGTCCCGGAAGCTCAGGCTCTACCCTGGACTGACATTATCCAGTGGGCCCTGTACTCAAAGCAGTACAAGACTGCTAGATTCTTGACCTTGGCGGGTTCTGATGCAGATTACAGGTCTATCCCCACCTGCTACTCGACCTGATGAAATGGCTAACCGTTACGCAGACCGGTGGCAAAGACTGACAATAGCACTCGTCACAAAGCTTTTGACAACCTCCTCCAAGGCGGGCTTAGTCAGGAGGCCGAGGAAGATATTCGATGTCTCACAGCTGCGAGCGACTGGATCGAGGAGCAAAGTTTTGGCAAGCTGCACAAAATTGTTGTCGGGCTTCTATTGTCTTCTCTGGAAGAGGCAATTGCTGAAACCCCTGACTCCATCGACGTAACCGATGCCATGGGTCGTACTCCTTTGCTGTGGGCGGCTGCACGAGGGGATCACCACGCCGTTCAAACCCTCCTCGATCACAATGCCGATCCTAACGTCATGGATATGTACCTTGCCCCACCTGTCTCGTATGCTGCCGATCGGGGCCATACGTTATGTGTGAAGCTGCTGCTTGAGGCTGGTGCTCTGGCAGAGCCAATGCTCCCGCCCGGTGTTAAACTTGGTAGCCCACTGAACTGTGCTGCTCGTAACACCAAAGATCCTACCCTGCTCAAGTATCTGTTGACCTACGGCGCTCAGGTTGACAGCACAGGGGTCGACGGTAATACTGCCCTCACTCATGCTTCTCGGACCGATAACGTCAGGTTCGCCGTATTGCTGCTGGACTACAACGCCGATCTCAACGCTGCTAACATCAATCAACAAACTCCTCTGACGACCGCGATCATGTACAACAGCCATGGAGTTCTTGAACTTCTTCTGGAGCATTGGGAAGAGTTCAGCACATGTCCGCGTCTCAAAGTCCCCAACTTACTTGAGATCACAGCGTTGTACGCAGATGTTGAAACAGTCAATTTACTCGCAGAGACCAACTACTCCAAGTTGAAATATGACGCGAATAACAGTTTGAGAGACTTTGCGAAACGTCTAACGGAACGGGTTGATGTGACGGACGAGTTGATACATGCATTTGATAAGTTCCTACTCGTTCTCAACGAGAATCCTGAAAGACCGAGGAGCAGAGAGAGCTTGATGGAGAAGGGTCTCCTCGAGCAACCTCCTGCTCTGACTACCATGTACGAGTCTGAAAAGCTTACGGCCGATGCTCGTCAGTCGAGGCATGGGTATGGACGCACATATAGCGATGACTCCGATGAAGCCGATGAATATGAAGATGCTGTGGAGGATTCGAATGTGGTGGACCTGGAAGCTGGGAACATTAGGGGGTCAGCGAATTCTTGTCCTGCGGGATTTCTTTAGACTGGTCTGGGAAGCACCTCCTTCAAGACCGTTGTATTTCAAGGCTATCAATACCATGACTTGCAAGGCTTGCGACGAGCTCTGCCGTGTACATACAATGCTCATGTAGAATACCCGCAGCACCTCAGTATAGCCACCCAAACACATCCAACCCAGCCATCTCAAAAAGCTTTAACCCCTCAACGTCGGTATTGTTACTCAGCCCTCAAACCTCCTATACTTTTTCCCTATGTTGTACGCCTAAATCTTCGCCATTATCGCTTTACACGCATCTGCCCTCCACAGTCACCTTCAACGGCTGCTCCTCCATAATCGCCGCTTTGCTATTGCTTCTTCGGCGCTCATGTGGTTGTAGGCTGGATGGCGCAGTGCGTGGAAGTTCACAGAGCGTCCAGTCTATTCGGTGCGGAGATCGCCGGGCTCGACGCATGTGAAGTGGATGTTTCATTCTGGTTTGACTTTGTAGAAGAGGGCTTCGGTGGAGCCTTCGTCCGGCCTGTTCGGAGGTGCAGTAGATGTCGAACATTGGCACTCTATGCGAGTCTCGATGTTAGTAGGGTTCAAATTCCGGGGGGTGTGTGAAGAAGCCTTGCCCTCATCGGCCTCCGGCAGAGGTGACGTGTTAGACCATCCCCCGCTGGGCTTCTAATCCCTCATGGCCTCCACAGCCATCCTCGTAACGATCAAAAATGGACTTCCTTCTGTGTTCCGATCTGGCTATCTGATAGCTCTTCAACAAGTCTACTGTACCCTGCATTGTTGACCAAATCGACGCGGCCGAACTTATCGAATGCGGTTGCAAAGGCTGGTTGGATGTCGCTGAGCTTTAAGATGGCGAGCTTGACAGCGGGGTAGGTCTTTGGAGTAGCGTGTGCGAAGGAGGGGATCCCTAGGTTGCGCGCTGTGGCGACTGTACTGTCGCCGGTGCCAACTTCTTGCACAGAATGTCATAAGAAGACGCGCACGTCCTCGTTACCGCCCTCCCCGTTGCTACTTGACCACAAAATGTCGAAATTTGCCCAGCACTCATGTGCACCTAAGCTTCTTGTGGGTCCTAGGCCTATGTTGGGCCAATGCTGTCTTCGTAGAGAGGCCTTGTTGGGGATCAGTCCGGGTCAATATCGGCTGATGACAAATCAAGTGGTCTTGGCATGCACTAGAATCGTTTCCTCCTTTCCTACATAGCTATAGACGTTCAGTTATCGATACTATTGACTATTGCACTACACCTAAAATCATGTGCTTATGTCTCATGCCATTCAACAAGCGTTCCAAAGCAGGAGCTCCCGGGACTAAGTGAGGGTTGCTCTAGTTCTACAAGAAGTCTCTAGGCTAAAGATAGCTGACAACAAGGAAGTAAGATCCTCCCACCTCCGTAATTACCAGTCTTTCGGAAGATTTTTACGTCAAAGTTCTAGCAACATTGTTGAGACTCGTCTCACTTTTAGACAAATTCAGACCTCTAGGCGTCCTCCCTTGACCAGTCATCAGATATGATTGGATCAGGTTCCATCTGCGAAGGAGACATGACCACACAGCCGCAGGATCTCCGAAACATATCTTCAGAGAGCCGTTGACATTCGTTCACATGAACAGATAGGGAATCGACTGCATTGGAAGCTCGTTTCCGGGCTGGCTCCATAGTAAAATTTAGGCAACTACCCGGATGCGTTCCTCCAACTCCTTGCATCAACGGCTATCTGTATTGCATTGTACTACAAAACGAATTCAGCAGCTCGACCGCTTCCTACTATACCTGAACATAAGAGACTCACTACGTCTTCTGAATACCGCGGAGAAGGTGCTCGAGTGGTCTGTGTCTCAAACGAGAATCTTCTACCAAGTCTATCGGCTTAGCTAACCACACCATCAAAGACGGCTAGCAGCCTCCTTGACTTTCTGATCTCATGCCACAAAGGATAAGAGGTGGGACCGTGGACAGTGTTCAATATCACACCAGAAGAGGTCCGGACGGTGTGATCGATACTACAGAGACACAAATCGCTTCCCCATCTTCTTCCAGGATGGGACGGGCGGTCGATGACGGCATTATGGAGGCAGCACTTTGATCACGTAGCTACACAATAAAGAGCCTTCTTCGCTATAAGTTCTTTGATTTCTTTTAGGAAAGGGTCTCTCCTTCTTGAGGTAAATACAATCTTCTTCCAGTTATCTCCGTACTGCAAGATCACTGGGTCATCTTTCTGGATCAACTCGTCGCACACTCTCATCCAGACGAGCCCGACGCGACTACCTCTTCTTATCCACCCACCTGAGAAAGAAAGGACATCACCCCACAACCCTAGAACCCTGACAGGATTCATGAGTACATTTTACTAAGGTTATACCTCCCTTGCACGTTGATCCATCCATCCATCAAGGTAGTATAACTCAACTCTCAACCTCACTCCACTCTCTGCGCTCAGGAAAAAACTTTGCCGCGAGCGTTAGGAGTACCTTCGAGTCGAGCCTGCTCAAGGAGTGTAACCCATCGATCCGCATGCCGGAAGCTGATTTCGCATTCCACAACCCTCCTCCTCCGTTGAATTCTTCTTAACCCATACTATCACCACCATACCAACTTGCCTTTGCTCTATATACTATTCACAACCAGCTTTCCTCATACCATACCTCTTTCACAACCACTCTCATCTCACATCCCGCATATCGTGCAAAACCCTCCACCCAACTTACACGTATCCACTATCCAAGCCTTTTCCTGACTCTATCAGGCTATGAACTTTTTGTACCAATCCCATGACCGAAGCAACGACTTCCCCAACAAAACACCATCTTTGCATTTTGGTGTCTCAGTTCTTGGTGTTGTACGCCGCTTCGATTTCGGCGTGGTTGATATAGTCGATCACTATATCGAAGAGATCAGTAAGACCTAAGAGGCCCACTGACTTCGTTGGCGGTATGAAGGCTTAGATCCCGAGAATCGAGCGCCCTCTTGCTGTGAACAGATATTGAGATATCGTAAGCCGTAGCTGTATGAAGCGATGAAGAGGCGAAATGATCTGGCCAGGAACGTGATGATGCCGTGAGAACAGCAGCAGCGGAAGTCTTTAGTTCCCCATCTAGTATTGGACTGACGTACTTTTACCACGAAAGGATCCCTCAACATAATCGCAGTCCTGCTCAGATTTCCCAAGGCTTCAGGCACTTTTGCCTCGAAGAGATCATATTCGATGTCCGATGCCAAACGATCATGGAATCTCGCTACAGAACGCGTAACGTTCTCGTTCCGATATTCCCAGGCCGAGTCGGATTCTCTCGTTGCGGCCTTCTTTCTAGTTGAGGTGCGTTCTCGGTTCCAAGAAAGAGTCCGATATGCAAGATCGGTAGGGACCAAAACAGCCAATGTACTTTAGGCATGTGCACGCAGTGCTTGAAATTCTACAACAAAGGTTTGAAAAACCCCCAATATCGCAGGGTTTCCACGTAGATATGCAAGTCCACAAGCCACGCCATCATTCGAACAAAGTGTGGATTTTCGATCGTCGTCATGGACGGTGGTATGATAGAGAAACAGTGCCGTAACTTCATCCATGAAAATCTCATATATATATATATATATATATCAATATCACCCGCTCCATCTCTGCTTTGAAACAATAAGTCTACTATCTAGCGTAATCACCAAAGATCACAAAAATAACACAGGCAACGTGTATTGAAAAGATTATCATTCAATCCATCTCACAAAGGGTCCTAAAACATACTAAAAAGATAAGCAACCCTATACAGAACTCCAGTAGCAGAAACCAAGCCTGCAAGGCACAAGACCTCTCAAGTGGAAAGAATTATATTTTATGAGGATAGGTGGGTTTGATAGATAGATTGATTCAAGTAACGCAACCGTGCAGATGATGGTACCTTGGCACCACCACACTTCCTCATTACATTACATTTTAATATATACACACCATCCAATCCAATCCAACTCTAAAAGAACCATCCACCATAACAATTCCCTTCCATTTCAAGTGAGATGTTATGGGATAAGGACATATTGTATAGAAGAGAAAATTTTTGTGAGAGGCGGGATGGAAGGGTGAAGATGGCGGCGATTGTTTGGAGCTGGGGGATGGGGTGGTTGAGATTTGAGATTTGAGGAGGGGAAAGGGGGGTTTGTGGGTGGTGGTAGTGAGGGTGGTGAGGGTGGTGTAAGAGGATAGGGGTTGGTGGTGACGGTGGGATGATGATGATGATGATGGGGTGGGAGGATAGGGGATGGTGATGATGATAATGATGATGACGATGATGATGTTAGTATTAATAATAATAGAAGAGTCTCGAATTCGTATGTAGAGACAATAAAGCAACACAAAAGTCTCGAGTTCGTGCCGAGCGATCATATCATATCATCGTATCCATATACAAAGAGAGAAGGTATCAAGCGATCATCGTATATATACATAAAGAGAGAGAGAGAAGGATGGGAGAGAGATGGAGAGAGATTATATATGTTGTAGATCACTATTTGGAGTGAAGAAGCAAATATTCATCATCACCGCTTTCGATGAATTCAAGTGAATAAGGTGGGTTGATTATTGTGATTGCGATGATTCACTAGATCTGATGATGAGAGTGTGAGTGAGAGTGTGAGTGAGAGTGAGAGCGAGAGGGTTGGGAGAGAATGATGTGGGTAATAGCAAAGAGAAAGGTTGCGGGGTTAAAGGGGCAATTTAATTACTTAGGCAATGATGGGAGGTGGGAGAGTAGAGAACGGAGACTGCGATGACTGTTTCAATTACATGCATGACCACATCATTCGTATTCTTCAGCCATAACTCAAAGACATAGAATCATAACGCTAATCATTCGCTCCACATCACGCACCCCCAATAAACGGCTTATAAAACATCACCCCCGGCGCTCCCCCCGCCGAAGTCGCCACGTCCAAACTGCTACCATACGCCTGCTTCGCACTGACACTGTGTGTCGTTACAGCCGAGTAGAACGCGTAGCCGCTGGACGTGCCGATGAGAGTGAGCGTTGCGGATGAGGTAGAGATTGTGGGGGCGACGGTGCCGGGTTGGGGTTGGGGGATGGCGATGGTGGCGGTGAGGGTGGGGGGTGGGGAGGTGGTTAGGTACTGTTGGAGAGAGAGATTAGTTTATGGGGGGAGGGGGGAGGGAGTATAGGTGAGAAGGACTTACGGCGACGGTCGTGTTGGTGGTGTAGGTAGCTACGGTGTTCATGCTTGGACTTGTGGAGAATGGAGGCGGCTGAGGCGATACGGATGAGAGGGCTGGCACTACGAACATTGTGTCTTGAAATGAGAATGTTTTCCCACCAGCCGTCACGCCGGACATCCCAATCGCAGCAAGGAAAGTGAGCGTAAAATCGTAAGAGTGTGTAGGGCCCCATATGCCAGTGCCCGTATCAGTAGCCGATATCTGAACGGTGGTCGTCGTGACAGTCGGCGTCCCCAACCTTGAAATCAATGCGACATCCAATGTAGCCGGCGCAGGCGCCGCACCGGCAACCTGCACATATCTGAACGACCCAGAGAGCGTCATGCTGCCCGCCCAATCGACATTGAGAGTGATACCGAACGGCTTCAGGTTCGTGGTCGTGGTAGGGTCCACAGCCGGATTGATGAGTCGAACGGTACCAGGTACGGTCTCAATCATGCGTTGGAACAAGCTGGAGCACTGGCCTGCGAAGTACGAACTCGATTGACTCAGTCGCACCATTGTGGCGTTCTGGTCGCTTTCGTACAAACGCAGGTCAGACTGGACGGTTGCGTTCGTGGTCGTGACTAGCGGTCCGCCCTTGTCGCCTGTCCAATGGACATAGTCTGTCACGGTACTAGCGTCGAAGGTGGCGACTGATTCGTCGAACGCTACGCGGCCATCGCTGCCGTCCAAAGTACCAGGACTGTTGCTGGTGTCGACTTGTGGGAACGTGGATTGGTGGACTCCACCCATGGTGTGCCCGCATGCTGTTAGTGCGATGGTATCGTCGGTGTTGAAACCTGCGTTTCCGAACTGATTGAGTGTGTTTTGGAGACTGGTCTCGGGTTCGGGTACGCCTGGAGGATTCGACATTAGCAGGACTATTCCTAGGAGAACTTGAAGTATAGCGGGTTTCTTCCATCATCGAAAAGAATGCTGCAAGATTTACCGGTTGGACCGGCGGTGGTTGCGTCGACGCGGCCGCCGCGGAATTGAACACGAGGGCCACTGCAGGCGCCAGTGGCCATTACGGTGCCCAGAGCAATGAGATCGGACACTGGAAAGTTGTTAGTCTGAGAAGAGGAAGAGAGAGTAAGGGATTGTACTCGAGACTTTCTGATTGAAGAAAAAGCTGAAGAAGGTGAGAGAGTCGCTAAAGGCCGGGCCAACATTCTCGGCGCGGTTTGTCTCGAAGCCAATGGAGGCATCGAGGCCACCAGTCTGTGTGTAGATGTTTCCGGTTACGAAGTCGTCTTGTGCATGTCAGTAGTGGTCTTCATAAAGCATCACATAATAACTTGGTCAATCTCATGCCACCAGCAGAAGCAGATGAAGTTGAGCATTGCATTGATAATGTTGTTCTCATCATCAAGCAAGGAGGATGATCTTACGGAAGGCAGTCCGGATCCATTCGGAAGCAGTCTGGCGCCCAAGAGAATTGGACGAAGAACCAGTACTGGGATCAAAGTAGTTCGAACAAGGTGAAATCGCAGAAAGCAAGCCATTGGGAGCAGCGTCGAGGTATAGATGTTCAAGCTCTTTGGTGGTAAGAGCCTGGGTATTGGGAAGATATTGACTGGTGACGAGGCTGAATGAGGAAAAGTACAAGCAGAGGAAAAGGCACGTAGTCAGCATGTTGCCGATTGGCGGCTTCAAGAATCTTGGCCTTGTATCAATGTCAAGAGTGACAAGAAATCAATGCAGTGGGACGATGAAACAAGTACAAAGATGATAAGAAAGCTGAGGGAGAAAGAAATATTGGCATCAATCTTTCATCGCAACCTGTTCGGCAACCGGGGACTATTATTACAAACCTGCATATCTAGCCACCGCAAGAGGATGTACTTCGGAAAGGATACGAGCAATGAGCTTGTGTACGAATTATGTGGGGTATGATCCGCATGTGGACGGTGGTCCAGTCATCTCATGCACTATTCGGGTTCGACGGCTCATGATTGGATCGTGTTTGGCGAAAGGATCGACCATCGAATTGCCGTGGAGGTTCCAAGAGGATGCGGGAAGCGCGTATGGTGCTGTTTATGACATGCAGCTGGGGCATGGTGACGCCACATGGCAGCCCCATATACGCCCGTCCCACTCTTCTTCGACACGCGGCGATCTGGGTATGGCGGGGTCGACCGGACTTGAATGCAGAGGGGGAATAGCAGAGATTTTGTTGCAATGCCAGTCGATGATGTTCACTTATCATAGACATGGTGGTTTCATACTGTCGTTGTATTCTACACCTTCTGTTAGACATGATATTGAAGGGGACACATGGGAAGAGATGTCGTGTCTGATCCTGTTTTTAGCACCCAATCACCGTCTTTTCATTACTAATCTTGTAAGCTCGATGACTCATCATCTTGGCATGAACCACCCAACCAACAGCATAACATCTTCCAAATCTTCGATAGCTGGATTAAGGCATCTAAACTGTCCTTCTATGTCCCGAATAGCCCCCTTCCCCCACAATCCCTCTTGAAACCTTAATCACAACCCCTAATAAAACAGAACAAAACTAAACAAAACTAAAATCAGTCCTATAGCTAAGTCTCGCACAGCGAGCCTTCCGACGACGTTGAAAGCTGTATATATCAACTTCAAGAGCTACAATATACTCTAATGCCCATCTCAAACCACCCCATCCCAATCCACCCCCTATCTCAATCACCCGACCCCCAACAAACCAAAACATAAAATAAAACCAAAACAAATTAATCCCATATCCAAGTCTCGGATAATAAAACCATCCAACCACGTCGAACGTTCTATATATTAATATTAAGAGCTATAGTATATGTATACTGTCCACTCTTCACTGGAGCTACTTCCACGAGGACATCTTGAACTCCCCATCGCTACTTAACCTCATCCCTCTCCCAACCCATCCCACCCCACCCCTTCGCCACCCCTATCCCATCCCCATCCCCATCGCTACTTACCCCCCAAATCCCATCCCCTCACTTCCCCTCCCCCTCTTCCCCAGTAGACCCCCAAAAAAACACGACG
>JAABUV010001110.1_pt1 | contig 39406 bp, 51 predicted proteins | sample 5559971 | NCBI WGS metagenome assembly JAABUV01 (sample SAMN10711881, study PRJNA513362) | rock metagenome | isolation source: Antarctica rocks | place: Antarctica: Victoria Land, Knobhead nord | collected 2015-12-19 | reverse complement strand
TCGCTCACACTCACACTTGACGCTCTTAATAAGAGCTAGAAGAATCTGTGTGCGTCAGCAGGTTTGAGGCTTACAAGATAGGCGACCTCGCATAAGGCCTCTGCTCATTGCGGGCAAGTTACATCTCCACCCTACCCTGATGCGCCTTCAGAGCAGCAAACCTTGGACATGCGCGTTGTGGCAGCTTGCGGGAGTGCACTTCTGCGTTATGGCAGGATCCTGAGGTATGCTTGGCGCCTGGCATCCGCATTCAAGCCAGCCAGGCAGAGGTGCGGGGGCTGACCGCCTGAAAGGGCTGCAACACGGTTTGCTACCACCTGTTGCACTGTTCAATGATCGGGAAAGTCATCCACGCGGCTTACAGATAACTAAAGTGCTGACCATTGCAGGCTTCAGTCTGCAGCAGCACTGCCATACATGGTCAGGATTTGGCCGCTCTTGCCGTACACTATCAAGAAATGCCTGCGCACGCGTGCGCGAGCTGCCGCCCCAAAAGAAATGGCAAGGATGAGAAGAACAGATGCAAAGAATGCCTTCCACCCATTCAGGGGCGGGCAGGCGAAAGGAACTTAATACAAACGGGGTGGCCACCCCATGAGGTACCTCAGCATGATCACACTGACACATCATCCAAGCATAGATACACCACATGGACCCGGACCCGCGGCTCGGCGCCCAATGCGGATGCCCACCTGCGGGCGCGAGCCGGGCCCCGCTCACCGCTGAGCGAGCGCGCCGAGCGGCGCGTCAGACACGCGCGGCCGCTTGAGAAAGCCGAGCGTGGTCTGCTTGAAGCCCCTGCCCCCGCCCGCCTTCGGCAGCCCCTGCGCGCGGGGCGCGAGCGCGCCGGAGGCCTTGCCGCCGCTGGGCGGCGCCTGGGCGCCGCCCCTCCCGCCGCCGCCGCCGCCGCTGTTGCCGCCGCCGCGGTTCTCCTTGCCGGGCGGGCGCGCGGGCGGCCGGCCGGGCGTCGCCGCCGCCCGGCCGGCCGGCGGGCGCGCTGCCGCGGACGGCGCCGGGGAGTCCCTGGCCTCCAGCCATGCATCCGCATCATCGTCGCTGACAAGGTCAATCGGCTCCAGGAAGGCGGGGCGGGTAGTTACGGGCCCGTCCCCCATGTCGCTGAACGGGCCGACGAGCGCCATGCCGCCGCTGGCGCGGCCGCGGCCGCTGCCGGCGGCGCTGCCGGAGCCCGAGGCGGAGCCCGAGCCGGCCGCGCTGCCGGAGGCGGGGCGAGCCAGGCGCGGGCTGGCGCGCGCCGCGGCGCTGCGCAGGCGCTCGCCGCCGCCGCCGTCGCGCCGCGCGAGCGCCCTGCACGGGCAGGCCAGCAGGTCAGGCACGGCCTCCCGCGCACCCCGCGCATACTGTCAACCATTTGTTCTTTGTGGTAGGGATGCATCGGCTGTGGCAGTCTCCGCAGCTCGGCGTGCATGACTGCTCATGCAGTGCAAGTGCGTGCTGTCCAACCTGGGCTGCTTGCATGATATGGCGGACATGGGCGGGGGAGCAGGTCGACGGGTCTGGGTGCCGTGCAATGCACTCTCTGCTGGACGCGCCAACCGCAACGAGCGTGTCGCGAAGAAGGCTGGCATGCTTCAGGCAAGGCGGGAGCAAACGCGCACCGCTCATGCGCGGGCAGGCTGCCTCCCTCGGGCTGCTGGTGCGCGCGCTCGGCCGGCTGGGCGGGCGCGCGGCCTGGGGACGGCGGCGCCTCAGCGCCGCCTCCCTCGTCAGAGTAGTCCATCTCATCCGCCTCCTCCTCATCGTCCTGCGGCGTAACCTCGCCCTCGGCGCTCCCTTTGCATATAAAATAACGGATACTCCATCAATTTGCTGTTTGAGCGTCCACCGCGCAAGCGGAAAACCCCGCCGGGCGGCGCGGGCGCTGCACAGCGCGGCTGCGGGCGGCGCTGTCAGCGCGGGAGCGGCGGCACCGCTGGCAGGCCTGCAGCCAGGCGGAGCGTCGGAGGCCAAAGCAGCGGCGCCGGCTGACTGTCACACATCGCGCAAAATCATGCACAGCCCGCAACGCGCCGCACCCTCTCGCATTTCTAGCCTGCATGCCTGCACGGCCCGCATGCGCAGACGCTGAGGCACGCGCAGGGCGCCCGCAGCCCGTCTCGCAATCACCTGGCTGGCAGCCTCTGCGGCCGGCGCGTGGGCTGCGGCGTGCGCTGCACGCCAGCGCGCGCGGCGCGCGTCTGCCTCCAGCTGCGTCAGCATCGCCTGCAGGCGCTTGGCGACTTTGTTGGCCCGGGCGGCCAGGTCGCGCGGCGTCCACACCTCGCGCCCGTCCTGCAGCCGCGCCACAGCAGATTACCGCGACTGCAGTGTCACCGTATGCAGAAGCGCAGGGCAGATGTGGCGCGTCATCATCAACTTGGCAACAGGCCAGGCCAATTCGCGCCCCGTAAGCACTGCCCCGGGCGGCCTGGCATATGCATGTCAGCTTGCAAGGATGCATGCGTGCCACGCCCTTGTTCGCAACAACGCTTGACCCCTGCTGCAGCTATGCACAGGCGGTGGGCAGGCTGCTGCGCGCGGAGGGCAGCAAACCTCAGGAGCGGCCGCCTGCAGCGCAGCGGCTACCTCTGCATCGTCCACCACCCCCACTGCATGCGCTCCTATCCTGCACTGACGCGGCTTCTGACGCTGCACGGCCCTGCCTCGCCGGCTGCATCGGCAGCCAGTGACGCCGCGGCGCGCATGCCGCCGGGGTGCCGTCTCCGAGCGCGCGGCGCTCGCGGAGGCGCGCATGTCGCGGGGCGAGTCACGCAGCAGGGCCCACGCGCTGGCGGCGCTCAAGAAAGCCCTGTCCTTATGCCGGGCCTCAAGCATGACTCCCAGCTCGACCCGCCGCCCAGCGCGGCGCGCCGGCAGGCCCGGCGGCCCGGCCGCGCACCCGAAAGTGCTGCGCAAAGGGCCCGTCGGGGTCGGCCAGCAGCTGCTCGGCGGCGCTCTTGCGGCTGCCGCTGTAGAAGCCGCGGCGGTGCGCGGCGCTCAGCAGCATCAGATCGTGCCTGGGCACGGCCCACCAGTCCGGCAGGCCCTTGCGCGGCCGCGCGGCCTGGCGCGCGCCCGAAGCCGGGCCACAGTCAAAGTTGCCCCGGCACTACGGCGCAGTCTGCCGCCTGTCTATGCAGCCGCCGCATGATGGCCGTGAGCTGGCTGCACTCTGCTGACAGGGGGTTTGTCGGGCCACTGGCTGCCGCGAATGCTCAGGCTGTGCTGTGGCCAGCCGGGGCCTGGCAGCCGGCCGGCGGCTTGTGCTAGCTCACCGTGCAGCACACCATCTGGGGGTTAACCCTTCATGACTGCCCGTGTCTCTTGCCACCGAGCCCGTATCTGAGTTGTGGCCAGACGCCAGTTTGGCCATTCTGCGCAGGATGCACGCCCGTGCGGCGGCGAGCGCGCGCGTGGATGGCCACGGGGCGGGCATCGCTCTGGGCGGCGGCCGCTCCCACAGCCAGCCATGCTTGGTCACCCCGGTGCCCAGCTGCCAGTGCAGACATAAGGGCATGGCGCAGCAGCGAACCACTGCGACCGGGATGACGTCCTGGCGCATGCGGCACGACTCGCCCAGGTCCGTCGCTGCGAGGCCCGCGGCGACCTCGGCCAGCGCCGCGCGCTGCCGCAGCGCGGCCGCGTACCGGGCGCTGCAGCGCACCATGCGCTCCTGGAAGGCGGGCGCCTCGAGCGCCTGCCGCCGCGCGCGCGCGGAGGTCGCAGAGCTGGTAGGGTAGGGTATGGGGTCGCGCCGGCGCCGCGCCGGCGCCGAGGGCGCCGGCGTGGCGCTGCAGGCGCTGCTCGGCAGCTGCTCGTGACGAGCCTTTGCACAGCACCAAGCACAGTCACACACTAATCTGTGCACAGCGTGCCCGCTACCGCCGGGTCAGGCCATTGCAGCACACGCCCGGGCTGGCCGGAGGGCAAGGGTAAGGATGCGGGAACCTGGCGCATGCCGCGCGGCGGCTGCCAGCCCGGCGGCAGCAGCGGCGCGTCCGCGTCCAGCGCCTCGCCCTCCTCGCCGGCCGGCCTGGCGACAGCCGCTGCGCCCCGCTTGCCCTCCGCGAACTTGGTCAGGCTCGCGCCCGCCGCCGCGCGCGCGGCCGCATGCGCCACCGGCATGGTTATGACCTCGTCGTCGCTGGACTCCGCCTCGCTGAGCTCGCGCTCGCTGAGCTCGCTGGCGGGGGCGGTGCGGCGCCAGTGCCGGTCCTCGTTCCGGTAGGCGCCCCAGGCGGCGTCGAGCGCCTCTGACAGCGGCGCCAGCGCGTCCCTCCGCAGCTTCTTCCGGCCGGCGGATGGCGCGCCCTCCGCCACCTGCCCCCGTGAAGTCACTCAGAGGAGCTGCACACTGGTGCAACGTCACGCTGCACGCATTGCCGCACAGCGCCTTCAGTGCACGGACTGCGCTGGGTCGCACTGCAGCAGCGGCCGGCCCGTGTTGGCGGGGGGCAGCAATCATGGAGCCTGCCTGCACCGCTGCTCGACCCCACACGAAGAAGGCATCGCTTCTTAAAGGCGCACACTGTTTGGCTGCTCCCACTCGGTGCATGCGGATGGTGCAGCGACCCGATGCCCGCCCCGTCACAGTGATGTTGCCTTGAGCAGCCCAACCCGAGGATCCAGCCGCGTCGCGCGCCTGGCTGGCACGCTCATACGCGTGCAGGCGGACGGCGACCGCGGCAAAGGCCGGGGCAGCTTCGGCGACCTCCTCGATGACCCTCCAGAAGCGCGTGTTGCCGCTGCTGTTAGAGCCGTCCATGCCAAAGCGGAACCCGCACTCGGCCATGCGGCAGGGCGACAGCAGCTCCTCCTTCAGCAGCGCGTGCGCCGTGGCGGCCAGCTTCGGGTTGGCGCGCGCGGCGGCCTCCAGCTCAGCCTGCGCACGCGCTCAGGTCCGGCGCTCAGGGTTGAGCCAGGGCCAGGGCGCTGGTGGCCAGGGCGCTTGCAGAATCAACTCTGTGTTGGCGAAGGTGCAAAGCTTTGCAGTGTGCAGCACACAGAGGACTGAAAGCAGTGCGGGCATGTGGGGTCCCCCGAACTAGTTGACAGTAAGGAGGCTCAGCATGCATGCGCTGCGCTGCTGTTGCCGTGCCACGCATACGCCACGGCAGCCACCCGCGGCTGCACGGCCTCCCTGGGGGCTCGCAAGCCCGCTGAGGGCCGCGCGGCAGGCGCCAAGGGCCACGCGGCAGCACGAGCGGCGCACCCGCTTCCTTGCCTGGCACAGACATCAGGGTAGTAACCCTGACCCTGACCCCAACCGGGCGCGCCTGCTTCTTGGCGGCGCGCGCGCGATCGAGCCCGTCCGCGCGCCCAATCAGCATCACCAGCGCCGCCTCCGCGTCCGCGAGCTCGGCCGCGCGCCGCGCGTCCAGCGCGCCGCCCGCCTGCCGGCCGACCCACAGCGTCTGGAGCGCTCCGGGGTCGCCAGCAGGGCACGAGCCGGGCGCTGGCAGCGTGCCGCGCCGTTATATGGTGCCCGACGCGGTGCGCGCTCACGCTGCCGCTCACGCACGCCCACTACCCACGATGCCAACAGCACTTACATAGCAGCGAGCAAGCGATGCCATACTTTACCATCTGGTGCACAACAGGCGTCGCATCAGGAGGCAACGGGGCTGCGGCGCGCTGCACTCCATGGCGGGCCCAGGCACCTGCGCGCGCAGCTCGGCGGCGCGCCCCGGCCCGAGCCAGACCAGGCCGTCCTCCAGCGCCCGGAGCTCCTTGTTCGTCCAGGCGCGGCCGCCGCCCTCGTCCACGCCCCGCGGGCCCTTGGGCCGGCCCTGCTGCCACCGGGCAGCGCTGCTGTGGGCAGTATGCGCTCATGCGCAAGGCCCCCCATCATCACCGCCTGAACCCGACTGGCTGGCCGCCTGGATGCGGCTTGCAGCCAGAGGCTGGACGGTGCCACCCCCACGGGCTGGCTCATGGCGCTCAGCATGGCGCTCGGACTTGCGCTCCGCAATTTTCACACCGCGCTGTTAGATATGCGCGTCAAACGGCTCCACCCAGAGCTAGGCGCGCGCACCGGCGGGCGGCCGCGCTTGCCGGTGGGGCCAGCGTCGGCCTCGGCGACCTCGGAGCCGCTGGTGTCGCTGTCGCTGCTGGCGCCCGTGGCGGTGGCGGCCGGCCCTGAAGTCCTCGTCGGCGCCCTCCTTGATGGGCGTCAGGCCAGCGCCCGCCTTGGCGGGCGTCAGGCCCGCGCCGTCCGGCGTGCGCGCCAGCCGCGCCTCGTTGTACGTCACCTTGCGGCGCTGCCGCGGGCCCAGCACGGCGTTGCGCTCGGCCTCCACCTGCGCACGAACTCTGGTTTTTCCATTCCAGTGTCATATGTTCCCAGAAGGCCAGTGCTAAATCAGCACAATATCTCCCATGATAGCTATCCATAGCGCTCTCATTCAGCGCGTGTGCATAGGCTGCTCGCATCGCCGCCGCACCCAGGGCAGCTGCCCTGCACTCCGCCTCACCTACATGTCAAGCCGAACCGGGCTCTGAAGTATGCGCATGTGACGTCTCAGTCGTCTGAGCTCAGCTACCATGCACACCATCTGTGGCTAATTGGAGAGCTAGGGATCGGCACCTGCGCATCATGGTCGGCCACCGCGCCGGGCAGGACGGCGGCCCAGTACGCGCGCTCGTCGATGCCCTCCGCGGCCTGCGGGTACCCGCGCCGTGAGTGACTGCCATGCGCCTCAGATCCACAGTGCAGCATTCCTGTGCACTTGCGCTAATGAACCTCGACTGTGGCACATTGTCGCATGGCAAGGGGTGTTGACCATTGCCCTGCATGGCGAGGACAAGACGCCACACCCTCTGCTGGGACTGGGGTTCCCTAGTGGACAGCATACACACAAAGGGGACATGCATGTCAGCAGCCACCGCATGCAAGACCCATGCAAAGGCAGCAAGTGAGACAGAGCGCGATTGGGGGCGCACCGCGGGCTCAGCGGCAAATGTGGCGGTGCTGAACGTGTTGCCGGCGGCGCTGCCGATCTGACGCTTCTCGGTGCGCCCTGCCAGGATGGCATCGATGTCCTGCCGCAGCACTGCGTGCGGTCATAAGGCCGGCCGCTGCAGCTGTCCGAGGTGCTGAATGCAGGTGCTTCACAGCTGCGCTTGAGGACTGCAATCGACATGTGGTGTATGCTGAGCTGCAGGTGCAGCTGATGCTTCACAGCTCGCTCGAGGACTACAATTGGCAATTGTTCTGACACTCGCGAGCCTGCACAGGAGTGAGCAGTGTGACGTGCAACGCGCGACAGGCAGAGTCGGCACAACCAATGCAGGGCGACATGCAAAGTGGTGGCGCAGCGCTGCCGCGCGCGCCTCGCTGGCGAAGTCTGCGCCCGCTGCCAGAGCGCGCTCCTCCGCGGCGCCGAGCGCGTGCGCGCCATGCCGCAGCAGCTCGGCGATGCGCTTGGCGTCCGCGCGCTCGACCTCCGAGTTGATGCCGCCCAGGATGGCGTGGTCCAGCCCTGCGCGCGCACTGCGCACATTTCAACTGTGTGCACATGCACACATGCATCTCTGTTCTGCGGCAGGCAGCGTCCTGATTGGGCATGTGTGGTGTCTGCATGCGCACTGCGCATCCTTGATGTGTTCGATATGCGTGTCCCGCAGTGCGTGCACGTCCCGAGCCCGCCACCCTCGCGGTCAGAAGTGCACGCGCAAAGTGCATAAAGGCGCCCGAACAAGCTCAGCCAGGAACAGCACGTCCAGGCCCTCCAGGCCGGCGCGCCCTGCTTGCGGCTGGCGCAGTCAAACACGTTCTGCTCGTACGTGTCGCGCGAGACCAGGCGGTAGATGGTCACGTCCTTCGCCTGGCCGATGCGGTGGCAGCGCGCCATGGCCTGCAGGTCGTTCTGCGCGCGCCGCGCGCGGCGCTGGCGCCCCGCGTCGCACTCCCAGCGCCTGGCCGGCGACTGGGGGCCCTTGCACGCAGCTTCTGTGCGGACACCCGTGACCGACACCGGCCACATGTGACAGCGGGGCGCTGGGCCTGCGACGCCGCCGTGTCGCGCGCGCGGCCCTGGCGCTGCGACGCGGGCGCACACCCGCACAGCCGTGGCGGCGGCGCGCGGCCCTGCATGCGGCCCTGCATGCAACCCTGCGGCGCGCGAGGGGGCAGACCTGCGGGTTCCAGTCGGAGTCGTAGATGACGACGGTGTCCGCGGCGGTCAGCGTGATGCCCTGCCCGCCGGCGCGCGTGGACAGCAGGAACGCAAAGCCGTCGGAGCCGTCTGCGGCGCGCGCGCACGCCGCTCTGTGCGTCGCCACCCAGACTGCAGGGGTGGGCACCGAGCGCGGTGCAGCATCCCAGTGCACCTCAGCGGGCGGGCCGCCTGCATGGGATCTCGCCCCTGTCGGCAGTGCTCGGGCGTGGCAATGCCGTGTTTGCGTGCCGGCTTGCCAGCGAGCTCTAGCCTCCCAGCAGAGACGCGATGCCTGCCTCACAGTGCTTGGCAGGCGCCCTTCAAGTAGCGGAGCGCGCCCTTGGAGTAGCGATCGATGGCCGCCTGGCGCTCGCGCAGGCCGACGCTGCCGTCGATGCGCTCGGTGGGGTACTGCGCGAGGGTCAGGTAGTCCTCCAAGATGTCCAGCATGCGCGTGAACTGGCTGAAGATGAGCACTGCGCCGGCGCAGGGCGCCCTTCGGCGCAAGAACTTGGCTGCACACCATAGACGCAAGTTTGATTTACCAGCCAACGAAAACAGTACGGCAGCTGACATGTTGTGCGTCGCCTGGCCCAGGGTTGATGTTGCAGCCAACCTGAAAGTATGGCAGGTAAGCTTGGCAACTGGCATGCCACGCCTCTTCGCGCTTCCTGCCTCTGTGAAAAGGTGGCATACATAAGACAACTGACTGCATTCGAAGCGGCATGAAACAAGCACAGGGCTTTATGGGGCATGACAGCGCACTGTATGCCACAGCTGAACGGCGCGCATGTCTCAAACAAAGGTAGAAGCATTCTTGAGGCAAACAGCGCCGCGCCTTTGTGCCCCTCGCGGCGCAGCTTGGGCAGCAGCTTGTGCAGCAGCAGCATCTTGCCGCTGGCGGCGGTCAGCAGCTCCGTGCCGGCCAGGCCCGCCTTGCGCGAGGCCACATCCTCCTCCAGGCCCTCGCACAGGAACTGCCGCCGCCGTGCGCCTGGGCTGTCAGCGGCGCGGCCGAAGCAGGGCCGCCGGCTGCCCCGGGTTGCGCTGTGGTCTGGGGGTCAGGGCACCCTACCCTGATGGCTGCTCTAGGGCGCCCTGTGGTCTGCGGGTAGGGGCACCCCACTGTCTCCTGCGCATTCATGGCTGTTATGGGTCGCGCTGCGGTACGGTGCACGTGGCTGCCGCCTTCACAACAGGTTGTGCACGCCGACCATACGCCGATGGGAGTCAGGCCAATGAGAGCCATGATTGTGGGCCAGCACAGCGCGCCCTCTGTGCGCGCGGCTAGTGCGAGGCCGGACCTGGTCCATGCAGATGCTGCTGGGTGCGCGGGCGGGCGCGCGCACCGGGTGGCAGCAGACCTTGCGCAGCTGCATGGCCAGGTTGTTGAGGTTGGGCAGGTTCTTGGCGCCCGTGCCCGCCAGCAGCGTGCCGATCTGCGCGCCCGCTCGCCTGCCTCGTGCTGCCGCATGCCGTCGCTGAGCAGACACCAAGCCCGCCCAGCTTGCTGACATGCACGCGCGCTTGAACATTTTCCGGCCCACAGCAATCGTAGCGTTACAGAGGAATGCAGCCCATGCGTGGCGCGAAACGCTTTGCTTCAAGCGCAGACCTGGGCCCCGCTTGATCATGCGGGACGCGCGGCGGCGGGCAGGCGCGCCGCGCGCGCGCCTGGCCGCTGTAGATGCCCTTGTAGAACACGCGCTGCTGCGCGGTGAGCTCCACCCAGACCACCACCTCCTCCTTCTCGGGCAGCGCCTCGACGTCCTCCTTCATGCGCCGCAGGAAGCGCGGGCGCAGCGCCTCCTGCGCCGCGTCGTTGTAAGTAGTTGCTGCAGTGGAAGGGCAATGGCTGTGCACACAGGAGGCGTGTGCTGCGATGCAGTGATGCTGGTATGGAGAGCTGACCACACGCATCGTTGTTGGCCGGCGTAAATCATTGGGAGCAGATAGGTGAGCGTGTCCTGCCATGTCATCCATAGAGATCACATGCCGCTTTACGACTAGGGCAACTTGGCTGCAGGAGCAGCGCAAATGAGTGGAAGTGGAGTGCGCCAAGCGCCGTGTGTTGCGGCGTCGCAACGGCCGCTGTGCGCGCCGGCGCGCGGGGGCCCGCGCCTGCAGCGCGACGACCTGCTCGGCGCTGGGCATGGGCTGGTCGCGGCTGCCGCCGTAGCGCGCCAGGAACTCGGCCTCCTCGCCGAACTCGTCGGGGTCGAGCAGGCTCATGATGCCGTACAGCTCCGCCATGTTGTTCTGGATCGGCGTCCCTGCGCGAGCCAACTCTGTTGGGTCGAGGCGACTCTGCGTGCGGTCTGCGTGCGGTCTGCATGCCTTCACATCAACAGCCACCTTACTGCACTGATGCACAGACACGGCTGTATACAGGTTGTAGTGCTTGGCAGGCTGCTGCAGGCATGCGTGACCAAGCAGAGGTCGATGCATGGCACTCGCAAGCGTGCCGCGGCCCGCAGTGCGGCGGGCGCCCCCAGCGCCGCACCGGTGAGCAGCAGCAGCCACTTTATGCTGAGCACCTGGATCACGCGCCGCGCGAGGCCCTTGGTGCTCTTCAGCCGGTGGCCTGCATGAGAAACACAGCGGGTTGCTTAGCTGACATCCCTCGGCTCAGCAGCGCACATGGCCTTGTCATGCGGGGCAGCAGCCGCCCCCTGCCAGGTCTCAGAAGCGCATGTGCATCCTGTGCGCGTGTGCACCGCGGCGGGCGGCGCACCCTCATCCACAATGACCGTCTCCCACTCGTACCGCTGGAAAAGGCCCGCGTCCCTGGCGAGCATCTCGTACGAGGCCTGGCGCGCGCTCGCTGTCCTGGCCAGTGGATTTATAGTCGTGCACTGAGCGCACAAACTTGACAGCACATGCTCGTGCTCATCTGCCTCTTGCTCGCTGTGCTCTGGTCCCAAACCTTCAGGTGTTATTACTGATAAAAGTGTTCCTGTCACGAAGCCCGACATGTGGGAAACTGACAGCAGCCGCACCAGCAGCACGTTGAACTTGGCGCGCCGGGACGACTTGGGGTCGCACGCGTAGCGCAGCTCGTGCTCCTGGATCAGCGTGCGCTCCGCCGCGTCCCCCGCGTACAGCACCACATTCTGGCGGCGCCGGCGCGGCGAGGTTAGCCCGACTGAACGCCTCTCGTGCTGGCTCAAGAGCTCTGGCTGTCCGCTCTCCATGTCCGAAAAGGCGCCTCTTGAGAGATCCCTCGGGCCGTGCTGGAAGCTGTTAACCACAAGCGGTGTGGACGCAGCATGCCAAAGGGCCTTGCGTTGTGAATGAGTGAACCTCAGCATTCGAACCCGAAAGTGCAGCAGCATGGCAGCGGGCCTGGCCGGGTGGGTGCGACCCAGCTCAGGGGGCGCGCCATGGGCGTCCAGGTCTCCAGCTCGCGCTTCCAGTGGCCGAGCGTGGTGAGCGGCGCGACGACCAGGAAGGGCCCCGGGATGCCCAGCAGCTGGCGCTGGAACTCCAGCGTCGCGAGCGACTGCGCGGTCTTCCCCAGGCCCTGCGCGCCCCGGGTGTGCTGCAGTAAAACCCTGGCATACCCCTGGCCGGGTTGCCCAGCAGCTGGCGCTGGAACTCCAACGTCGCCAGCGACTGCGCGGTCTTGCCCAGGCCCTGCGCGCCCCGGGTGGTGCTGCAGTAGACCCTACGCTGGCACACCCCCAGCAGGGAGGCACCTGGCTCAAGCACCTGGCTCGGAGTGGAGACGACATGCTGCTTGGAAAGGAGGCCGGCATGGGCGGGGCATGCCAGCAATTGCAGGCTTGCACGGCAGCACTGGGGACACAGAGGCTTCTGCGCACGGAGTATCGGCGTGCGCACCATCTCGTCGCCGAGGATGCAGTTGCGCCCGAGGCGCCGGTTCTGCATCATCCACTGCAGGCTGGCCGCCTGCCGCCCAGCGGACGCGCGCCAGTGGGGTCGGACCGACTGTGAGCGGCAGTCTTGCATTGCAATCACAGCATGCACTCACATGACAACCGAGCTGGTGTCCCAAGTATGTGCATCCATGCCCACGTGCACGTCGCAGTGGCGTGAACGCCTGACGGTCTGGGGCAGTGCGCGCGCGGACCTGGTAGTCGCGGAGCTGGCGGCCGCTCAGGAACTCGGGCACGGCGTCCTGCTTGGGCGCGCCCGCCTTGTGCGCCCTGGCCGGCGGCCGCTCGCGCGCCTCGAAGAGCCGCACCTGCCTCCTGCCCGGCGCGCGCGCGCGGCGCTGGCTTGCACCCCGCGGCTGCATGCGGGCGTCATCAGAGGCCACTGCTTGCGCAGGTGCCACTTAGCCAGGTGCAGCCTGAGTCAGGGCAGCCTCTGGTTCCTTTCTGCACGCCCTGATTTAAAAACAATGCAAACAGTGCCCGATGCAGCAACGCCAACGCTGGGCACCGTGCCGATGCCTTGCCAATGCCTTGCCATGCAGCTCATCGACCGGCCAACAAGCAGCCTCCGCTCTCGCATGCGCACCCGGTCCTCGTCAGAGGCGAGCGCGGAGGCGGCCTCCCAGTTCGCCTGCGTGTACGGCAGCTGGCACCACTGTCGCACCGCCGCCCAACGTCAGCTTGTGGTGACAAATTGCTCGGAGCCTACTGTTGGCTGGCAAGGGACTCTGCACTTGACCACCTCTGACCTTATTAACATTGATGGGGGCGTTCTCATGAGACAATGCTGGTCAACGTAATAGCAGGGCAAGATCTACGCTGGAGCGCTGCACAGCCTTGAAGTGGTGCTGGCCGCCGGTGAGACCATGCCACTGGGAGTACGACCCGGCCACTGCGGCGGCCGCCGGTGCGCTGCCGCGCCTTGACGAGGTACGCATGTTCGCCGCCGCGCGCCACGCGCCGCGCAAGCACGCGCTCTACTTGCAGCCACTCCGGGTCGACCCCCTCGCCCGACTCGGGCGCGCGCGACATGAAGTTGCGGGTCAGCTGCGGCCGCGCAGCGAGCGCGTCGCTGAACGGCAGCCACGCCGCGCGCCGGAAGCTGACGCCTGCGCGCACGCAGGAGCCCGTTGCCTGTAGGGAGCCTAGATAGGATCTGTGGCAGGCGCTGCGGCTCCACGACCTGGCCATGGCTGTGCAAGGCCAATACGCAGCAGCCCGACAGCAGCTGCAGCCCTGCAGGTGCACAGGCAAGTTCCATGCGCGCGGCAGGATCGCTCGGGCGGGAGGACCTGCGCCGTGCTACTTGCGCAGGTTAGGCAGCGGACGGCCGCCTCGGGTTGAGCCAGAAGGCAGACACTTCAACAGCTATCACCCCTGCCATAGTGGACTCAATCAGTCCAAGGGCCCGCAGGGGAGGACGCGCGCACCCTTGAACTTGACCAGAACCTCCTCCGGGGCCGCTCGGCTCGGGCGGCAGCCCAGCACCTTCTCGATGTCCTCGGCGCCTGGCACGGCCTCCTCCGCTGCCTCCTCCTCGGCTTCGCACGCCCTGCATAACAGCACAGTGCAAGTTCACGAGCGATGAGTAGCTGTGAATGCTATGAAATGCAGAAGTGCAGGTGCATGGAAAGGCAAGCAATGACGCATGTACGTCGCCTAGGGAGTGTGGAGCATTCACAAATGCAGCGGCATCATATATTTAGGCCGGACCTGCTGGTGACGCGCTTCTTAGCGGCCCGGCGCGGCGGTGCCGTCGCCGGTGCGGCCTTCCGCTTGGCCATCGGCCGCGCCGTCGGCGCCTGGCACGGCAACCGCGACCAAGCTTTACTGCAGGGCACTGTGCCGCATTGGGATAAAGGTGCCGTGGGTCGCGAGTCAGGCATGCGGCGCAAACTTGCATTTGGGGGTTCTTTGGTATCGTGGGCTTGCGCGCACCGCGTAGAAGTCAAAAGCCGAGACGGTTGCCTGAGCGCGGCGTCGATCTCTGATGGCCGCCCTGCCACGCACAGAGCAGTTCTACGTCAAAGAGCGCACAACCACCGCATCCCTTGACAGCATGCCTGAAAGGATGGGCGCAGTCTATATCACTCCAACATCAACAATGTATTGCAAACGCATGGCACTTGAAAAAGCTTGCCTGGGTGTGCAAGGCAGGGATCGCTGCAGTGCAATCTTTGGCCATGCAGAGGAGCGCAGGACCCTCACCCCGTCTCTGCGCCGCCGTCGCTGCCTGCTGCCGCGGTGCCATCAGTGCGCGCATCGGCGCCTGTGCCGCCGTCCGAGCCGCTGTCGGCTTCGTCGTCGCTCAGCGACTCGGCCGTGCATGCTTGCACGTCACGCTGGCGCAGCGTCCGCTCGGGTGCAGCGTCCCGCGCGTGCAGGCTCCGCCCTTCACACGCTCCTGCAGCGTCGCGCTCCTCGTGGTCCGAGTCGTCCTCTGATGCGCACAGAGCAGCCCTCCAGCCTGGTTGTGCACCAAAGCGTGCGCAGCAGCTCACACTAGAGCTTAGTGTACTGCAACCGGATGCGTTGCAAGACAACCTGTTTGTGCTTCTCTGCTGCCTCCTGCCCAAGTTGACGCGTGCGTGCACAGGCGCGGTGTCGCACCATCACCCTCGCTGTCTGAGGGATCCCTGAGCGGCTGCTTTGGCGCCGCGCGGCGCTGCGGCACCGCGCGGCGCTGCACAGCGCTCTGGCCCGCCCGGCCGCGGCGCCGCGTGCTTGCTACGGGTTCCTCCGCGGCACTGCTGCCGCTGCCAGACTCCTCTGTGGACTCACTGTCTGCGCCAGAAGCCACCGCCCTTGCGAGCGACGCCTCCGTTGCATCGCTGCCCTCAGCCTCCACCTGTTCGTCACGGCGCGCGCCGCGCCGGCTGCCGTGCCGCGCCGTGTCCCCTCTGCGAGCACTGCCAAGTTGCTTGACCCGTCCTGCGGCTCAGCCGCAGCCCAAGGAGCCTGGGGCTGTCACATCCCTGGCGCACTGCCACCTGCATCCGTCACTGCGGCGCACCTGTGTGCGCCGTCAGGCTCGCAGCTGGGTTCAAGGGCGGTGTCCTGCACGGCGCACGCGTCCGCGCTGGTGCGCACAGGCTCAGCGCGCTCGCTGGGCTGCTCCCAGTCCTCCTCGTCGCTGTAGTTGCCCACCTCAAGTTCCAGCAGGCGCTCGTTGTACGTGACGGCCTTGCGCTGGCGCAGCGTGCGCTTCGACATGCTGCAGGCGCTCACTGCTGTGCCAGGCTGTGCATCACAGTGGATGCGAGCGCACACACATCAGAAAATCAAGGTTCACACAACTGAGCAACACCGCCTCATCTTTCGTGAGATGGCACACTGGAGCTTGATCAAGCACAGCTGGGGCCATTATTTGAACTGCAAGGGTTTTCGAGACAAGCGTGTCGGCTGTGCGCGGTTACCACTTTTGTTCTTTGGCCTGCCGCCCAGATCGGCCATGGATGCAGAGGTGGTGCGCAAAATCAATCTGATCGAGGCGCTTGAAGAGCGGCACGCAGGCTGCCACGCACTGCCAGATGATGCCGCGCAGCAGTGGAGCGAGGCGCAGATAAGGCAGCACTTCAGTGGTACTGTCATGGGCGGCACTGCAACGTGGCGCTGCCCTGCAGCAGGCAGTTGCTGAGTTGTATTGAATTGCCTGCGCAGAAGCAGCGCCGCCGGTGTGTCTTGCCCAGGAGCAAAGCAGCGCTTACGCTCGCACCCACCAGGCGGGCGGGGGCAGGGCGCAGGCGTGCCTGCTTCCACATTCCTTATTTGCAAGGTTCTCTTTTAGAAACAGGATCTCAATTGCTGGTTATCTAGGAAGCCACGGCAGTGGCGCCCGCGGCCACGCCACCAGAAGTACGCGCATCCCAATTGGCAGCAACGGTGCCAAACTACCGCAGGCAGGCCATCGCGGACGGCATCCCGTACAGGCTCGTTCACCCTCACTTCGCGATGGCCCTTAATAGCTCTCGCAAGGCATAGCTCACTGATACATGGCAAGTCTGCGCCAGCGCTCTGGGCTGTGGTCTTCCAACACAACAGTGTTATGCAGGCCTTTAACAATGTTCACGTGTAAGCTTGCAGGCTCTGCCTAAATAACATGCTGTTGAGGGTCTGGACACTCATGATGCAGGCCGGATGGACTGTTCCCGCCGGAGGACCCCCTGCTGCGCAAGCTGGGCGGCCTCGCCGCCACCCACGCGTTCGAGAAGCACCTGGCGGGGCGCGTGGCGCCAGCCGAGCTGCTCGAGCGCGGCAGCTGGACGTCCGGCAACGCCGCCGCGCTCGCGGGGCTCGACATGCGGCTCTTCTACACGGTGCCGTCATGAGCTTGACAATTTGCTGGCATGTGGGGATGTGCTTATCCTGGGTCAGCAGCCTCGCCAAGGATGCCTCGCCTAGCATCTGAGAAGTTGACAAAGTTACCCAGTACACGAGTCCGGACACATGCGGACTGCCTGCTGCATAAGGAGGAGGGTAGAACGCTGCATCGCCCCAGCAAGACAGCTGTCATGGAATCTAGTGAGGTCCAACACGTTGCCATGAGTCAAATAGGCTCATACTGGGAGCCGCCACGGCACAGGAGGCCCGGAGCGGCCAGACGTGGGGCACGGTGACAGGCGCGGCACGCCTGGGCGAGGGCGCCTCCATCGGCAACGGGTACTGGATGTCCGCGCACGGCGGCGCGGTGCGCCTGGCGCCCCCAGGGCAGGCAGCGTCCGCACGGCAAGTGCTGTCCAGCCCGCCACTAGCAGTGATACGAGTGGACGCACCGGCATGCGCTTACCAAGCAAGGCGGCTCCGGAGACGGCGGTCGAGAGTCGCACGCGTGCGGCCGCATGCACTTGGACCTTGCTGCGCTGTGTCTATGGCAGCACTCCGCGCTGGTCGCTGCACAGGTCGGCCGGTGCACGCTGGCCATGTCAGCGTGTGGCCCTGGGTGTGACCCTGACCCTTGATTTGGGGCTCATCCCTAGGTGGAGTCGCTGCTGGATGAGGCGACCGCGGAGCTGGGCAAGATGGAGTTCTCGCCCATGCTGGCCACCATCGAGATCAGCTTCCGCATCGTCAAGGCCGTGCCGCTGCACACGACGCTGCGCATGGACTGCGAGGCGCGCCACCTTTCAAGGCGTGGCACACGTCTGCGACGGCATATCTGCGGATGTATGGAAGCGTAGCCCCGCTGTCGGTGCAGGGATGGCGCCTCTCATCTGCTGTGCATCACAGCTTGCATGCGGCGAGCGGACCTGTGGCTCTGCACGATACCTATACCAGCAGCGCCCGCTCACGGGAGCGGGTGTGGCGCGCCCAGATAGAGCGCATCCGCGGCATGCGCTGCTGGGTCAAGGGCTCCATCCGCGACCCGGCGGGCGCGCTGCTGGCGACGTGCGAGGCGCAGCTGGCCGACCTGCAGCAGCTGTGGAAGGCGCAGGCGTGAGGCGGCTCATCCGAGCCCGCGCAGGCATGCTTTTGCAGCAGGGTACTGCATCACGTGCACCACACGCTTGAGCTCGTGCAGACGGTGCCTGTTTCCCCACCGAGCTTTGGACATGTTCGGGGCCTGATCAGGTGTTGCCAAGCTGTGCTGGACATGCGGGGGAGTCACGGGAGGGCACAGCTTGGGAGCATGCGTTACCTAGCACACAGTGCGGCAGAGCATGACAATGCAAGAAACAATCTAGCTAACCGCACCAGGCATGTGACATGGGAAAGGAACACAGGCCACCTATGAACAGCAGTCATGCTAGTGTCAACCCCAAACAAGTCATGCTCACACGTTGTCGCCTTTCACCACATGCGGTCACTGCTAGCATGCCGTGCACGGTGCCATTCATCAACCTCAGCCACACATGCTGTATCCTACACAGCAGGAGCTTGCGGTGTTATGTAACCTCAAGAGCAGCCCCTCAAATGCTGGACTTGCACTATGGAGGCGCGAATATGGCAGGGCATGTTCAGGCAAGGACAATTGCACCCTGGATGGGAGTCAAGGCATGTTTTGACCACAAAATCAGGCCTGTTGGCTTACCCAGGCATGGTCAGCACATTGGCACAAATGTGTGCCAAAATGCGCCTGGTGATCCTCAAACAACTGAGCCCTCATGGCAATGACACCAGCACGGTTGCCAAGCAGAGAGCTCCGGCACGCCGCCACCAAAACTGGTCCGCGGCTCCGGCGCGCTGTCCGCGGCCCCTCCGCCAGAAAGGACCCCGGAAGGGACCCCAGAGCCGAGTCACACCAAGCGCCACAGCGCAGCCGGCAGGCCGGTGCTGGACAAGCTAGCCATCAGGGCGGGTGTCTGATCTGCCGCTGCGCCCGCAGCGCAGCGCCTAGAACATGGGGCCCAGGCCGAACAGCACAAAGCGCCACAGCGCCAGCAGCAGCCCGGTGCCGAACGTGCCGGCCACCGCGGCGGCCGCTGGGAACACCACGGCCTTGGTGAACGTGGAGCTGGCCCACTCGCAGTACTTGCGCTCGATCGCATCATACGAGCCGCTTACGGCCTCGTTGGCGGCCACGCGCGCGGCGTGGCGGCCCAGGTCGCTGAGCGCTTGGTCCGCCACGATGATGGCTTGCGCACGCGTAAGCTTGCCGACCGCCTCCATGCCCTGGCGTGCGCAGCCGCCGCGGGCGACACTTATGGGACACTCGACTGGGGCCAGCAGCCAACACGCCCGCCTGGTGCACAAAATGAGCAGCGCCGCCCCACCGCCCTTCTCGCCTCTACTCTGTGTTGATGGTGGCACGACCAGGAAAAGCACACACACACGCACACTCCCTGATATCACAAAGCCGCACATTCTTCCTCATCAACAGCCTGACTGCCCCAAGTACGCAAGCGCTCAGACGCTCCTGAGTCGATCAATAGATGCTCAAACAGCATTACATGCAGGACTGCATTGCTGCAAGCTGTGTCAGCATAGCACGCGTCTGCACGCCCTTAAAAGTGCATTGTTGTTCTCTGCAACAGCAACCTATTTTCATTACTCTACGCCTAACAGGCAGACGTGAGAAGGGGTGCGCGCCTTGGCATCGCCGAGCACCTCCAGGCCCACGCGGATGGCGGTCTCGGTGCCGATGCGGCCCTGGATGCGCACGAGGTTGCTGATGACCGCAATGTACTCCTCCCGCGACAGCAGCTCGAACGCCTCCTCCATGCCGCCATGCACGCCCGCCTCCACATACCCCTGCCGCGTGAGCGCAGCGCTGCCAGGTTATCGACAGCCCTACCCTACCCTGACCTGCTGACACGGCCTTACGCGTCGCGGGACTGCGCGCGGCGCTGGGCGCACAGACGCCTGGAAGCTACCAGCCTACCTGGTATGTAGCCGCTATGCAACGACACCCCGCTATGCACAAATGCCAAGGAGGGTGCAAGTCGACAGTGGTTGGCTGGAGAGATGCACTCACTGTGCTCCCAGGACAGCAAATACACCAGGCACGCTGCAGCACGCATGCACAGGCCTGCCAGCGCGGGCGGCGTGCCTCTGTCCGGCGGTGCTGCGGGTGCGTGTCGGTGTCCCTGCTGCGGATGTGCAGCTTCTCCGCGACCTTCTTGATAAACGTGTTGTTCTGCTGCGTCTCGGCCGGCAGGCTGAGGCCCTGGGGCCCCAGCGCCTCCGCCTGCCTGTTCCTCTCGGCATGAGTTTGCAGCTGGCCCTCGTCGCCTCGTTGTGTGAGGCGTCGTGACCGCGCACACCAGGCAAGCCGCCTTCACCACACCCTCCCAATCTGCAACTTGGCGCACTTCTATACCATAACAGCTGTGTATGTGCTGCACGCACGCACTTGCTCACGCGCCACACTGCAAGGGGGTGCCACGCCGCATGCACAGGCAAGCAGGGCATCAGGGCGGCGGCTGCCAGCCAGGAATGGAGCGCACGCAAGAGCTCGGCGGACCTTGTGGATCTTCTCCCTGAGCCAGGCGCGCAGCGGGGCGAAGCGCCCGGCCGCCACATCCTCCGCGAGCGACGGGAGGTCCTTCTCGGCCGCCCGGTAGATCTGGCACGCGTACATGGCGCCTGCACGCCTCACCCAGTTGCATGAGCAACGCGCCGTCGGAAAGTCAGGGCGCAGCCGGGAGCGCATCGCAAGCAGGTGCATGATCGGCACATGCTGCAAGCGTGCCAGCGCTGCCAGGTGGCGCACCACGCTGCTTGTAATGGAAGCCATAAGACAGGAATATCAGCAGGCAGGAGCAGTGTTGCATTGGCAAGGAGGTGAGTTTGAGGCAAAATCCAGAAGCCGCGCATGCCTAGAGAGTACGTCGGGAAGTAGCCGAAGGCGCCCGAGCTCCAATGCACGTCCTGCAGGCGGCACACAGGGGGGCAGTTTGAAACGGTGTGCAGCCGCGGGCCTGCCCAGTGATGCGTCTGCATGGCATCGGGCTCAGGCGGCTCGTTCCTGTCAGAACACGCACGCATGCATGGTGGCCACGCCAGGCCGGCCTAAGGGAACACGCACGCATGCATGGGGGCCATAGCGCGGCCGCCAGAGCAGCAGGCGCCTGCAGCGCCGCCCCGCCGCCGCCGCACGCGTGCAGGCCATCCGAGCGCAGCGGCTGACACCAGCTGAGGTCTTCCAAGGTTTGCGTGAGTGCAGCTCCGCAGGCGCACGCCGCAGCTGGCAGGGACTAAGCCATCGCAGGGAAGTACACATGCAAGGGCGGTGGGTGTGCAAGGAAGGGCAAGCAAGCAAGGAGTTGACCCGGCTGCGGCGCATGCGAGTCTTGCGGCGAGCCGCGCCTGCGGCTGGCGCCTGCAAGCCGGCGCCCGCAAAGGACGCGCAGACGTGCAATGAGGCATACGGGGCGCGCCTGCAGCACGCCTTCGCCATCGTCCTCAGGGGTGCAGCCCAGGTACGCAGCCATCTTCTCATTCCACAGCCGCGGCAGGTCAGCCACCGCCACACTGCCCTCGAGCAGCCCGCGCTCCAGCTCATACCTGCGCAGTCGCACACGCGCGCGCACACACACGTGAGCAAGGACACACGTGCGCACCGCTGACTCACACCCAGAGCTTGCTGTCAGCGCTGTCATGCTCTTGCATGCTGTGCGTCAGGGCACTTGCACTGAGACGCAGGCTGGGCGTGGTGTCAGCTTGCACACCACTCTGGTCTAATTAGGAACCACAGCATCCAGCAGCGTGCATTGGCAGGCGGTGCGGGCGCTGCGCACCGCAGGATGATGTGCAGCGGGTAGGTGACCTCGTCGGCCTCCACGCGGATCATGCTACGCGCCTTGACCTTGTTGACGGCGCCTGCGCGCCGCGGGCGACGCCGTCGGCTGCAGACCCTTGCTGGGCAGCAGCCGCCGCCAAGGCGTCTCGCGGGCTGCGAGGCCGGCGGCGGCGCGTGATGCTCGCATCCCCACCCGCCGGCGGCGGCTTCCGCAGTCTGCCCGACACGCTATGAAGAAGGAGAAAGGCACACAGCAAGCAAAAGTGTGCAGAGTACCCTGTACCTGGCATGCACTTGCCGGCTCTTGTTATGGCGGCTTCTGTAAGGCAGTCACAGGGCGCGCCCACCATACAGCGAGTCTGGCGTCAGCTCCGGGGGCAGCTGCGGGAAGGCGGCCGCGAGCTTGGGCGCCAGGTAGCGTGCGAACGGGCGGCCCAGCGCGACCATGCGCTCCCACAGCAGCGACTGCGACTCGTGCACGCCCATCGACATCGCCTGCGCGCCGCGCGCCGCGCCGCTGAGAGGGCGGGGCGCGCAGCGCCGCGTGGCCCCAGCGAGGCTCGCACGCCGCTGAGCGACCTGCATGCGTCCGGCGGTCTGTGTGGGTACGCTTGTGAAACCCCCGCCGGCGCACGCGCATGTCGCGCGCCGGCACCGCAGGCGCGCACCGCATTGCCCGACCGCCCAGACTCCCAGCACAGCTGGCAGAACTTGCTCGGCGCTGTGCGCTGCTCACTGTGTCGGCAGGCGGGCAGGAACAGGAAGCAGCTGCGCCACCATCACGTGTTAGGTTATCCAGCAGTGTTGCTGCAAGGCAGCGAGGCGGCACCTCGTTCACGGGCAGCCCGTCGTAATCCAAGTTCCGGCCCTGCTCGTACAGCGCGTGGCCGGTCTCATGGATGGCGCCCGTCAGGCCCTGCGCGGCCGCTGCACACCCTGTCACGCACGGCATGCTTGGCGTGAGCAGCGTTTGCTGCTCCCGCTGTGTGGTGTGACCAGGTCGCGCAGGCGACCACTTCACAGTTTGCCAGCAGGCACACCCTCTGACAGCAGGCGATCTCGGATGAAGCGTTAGCAGCATGCATGCATGACCGCGTCATTGCTGTGCATGAGCTCGTAGCGCGGCAAGGCAGGCAGCTGTGCGCGCCTCTGTCAGGTCATCTTCTTTAAAGCGGGTCGTCATGCGCACGTCTGTCACGTGCGCGCCTGCACGGCGGCGCCGCGGTCCCCCTGCTTAGCGCAAAAGTGGCGCGTGCTGGCATCTTCATGAACGGGCTGGGTCGTGACCAGCCTAACACAGTGTGCACCTCGCAGGCTGGACGCCATTGACCATCTCTCTAGCCAGGCGCGCATCGATTGAGCACAGAGCGCTCACAACGCTCCCTGGCATGAGGCCGGCAGCAGCGCTGCACGGCAGAGCCCGCATGTCTGGCAGGGCCCTGACACAATCCGCGTGGCCTGCAGCACCGTTGCGCCGCGCCCGCCCCGCGCCCGCGGGACGCACCGCCGGTGAACGGGTGCACCGAGACGTCCAGGCGCCCGCAGCCGAGGTCGAAGCCCATCTCCACTGCGATCTTCTCGCACAATGCGGCCTGCGCGCCGCGCCCGATCAGGCTCGCCCGCGGCCCGCGGTCCACGAGCTGTGCAGGCCCTGCACTGTATGCAGGCCCCCTGCCATGCAGCGCGCAAATTCTGCAAGTGTTTGACAATACTCACAAGAAGAAGGAGAAGGAGAGGAGTGAGCAGCGCCTCCGCGCCTGGGCCTTGGTGTCGAAGCGGCCGGCCAGCATGGACGCGTCAGGCGGCGTGCCGCGCTCGCGCAGCTCGCGCAGCAGCGGCACCAGGCCGTCACGCAGCTGCGCGCGCGCGCGCCGGCACGCCTGTCAGTGCTGGTCAGGGCAGATTAGGACCCTGCCCTAGGCACAGGCGAGCCAAGGACGCTTGCGGTCCTGCAGACTCGTCAGGCATGCGGCACAGGGGGCAGCACTGCAGCAGAGAGCGCACGAGCCTGGGCGCCGACAGAGATGCCCTGCCGGCGAGACCGGTCTGGACCAGGCCGCCGGGCTGGCCCTCGGCGGCAGCCCCCGCAGGTATGGGGTATGGTGGTGCGCGCGCCTGCGAGAACACCTGGTCCAGGCGCGCCGACGTAAAGCCCTTCTCGTACTCGTCCAGCGCGACCTGCGCCGGCCCGGGTGGGGTTAGGGTTGCCAGCAGTCAGCAGCAGCAATGCGCACAGCCGCAGCGGGTGCAGCGCAGCAGCGCCGGGCGCAGCAGGAAGCACAGCGCGGCAGAGCTGCCAGCCGCGCTTAGTCGTGGCGCGGCAGAGACAGCCCCTGGCCGGGACCCTGTGGGAGCCAGGGCGGGAGCTGGGGCGCCTTGCTGCGCATGTGCGCTCTGGACTGGCGAGCATGCAGCCGCAGGCATCACTTGCGCCTGCCAGGGGCCTCTCGCAATGCGTTCCTTACGACAGCAGCCACGTAACGACCTAATACGTCTGGTACGTTAGACTGCATGCATCAGACACATGCAACCCACATGCGCCTTACCAGAGCGGCCGCACAGAGACCCGTTGATTGTTTCAGAAACAGGCGGCGCGCGGCGGACACGTGCGGCCCGCATGCGCGGGGCGCGGTGCGCGCACGTCGTAGATGGGCAGGTCTGGGTTGATCAGCGTGCAGGCCTCCTTGGTCAGCGCCAGCCACTCCTCCAGCACCGGCGCAAACAGCGCAAAGTCTTTCCGCTCGCGCGCCGTCAGCCAGGCCTGCGCGCGCAGCACAACAATGTGTAAGACAAGAGCTGGGGAAAAAAAACACACAAAAAAAACAGCACATAGCGGTGAGGTAGCACTTGCTCCGCCGAGGCAAAAGCCAGACTGCCATTCACGGGAACGGCCTGCGCAGCGCGGCGCCTGCCACGTGTGCGCACGTGTGCGCATTGAGGGGGTGCGACTGGACATGCAGCATGCTCTGCACTGCATCACATGCGGCCCACGCTCGCATGTCTCGCGCGCACTCACCTGATAGCCCTCGCTGTCCAGCTCGGCCTTGCGCTTGGCGATGCGCTTGGGCGTCTTGATCTGCCGCTCGTACGACCTGCCGCCGGGCATGCATCTCCCACTTGCACGGTGCGTTGAGGCTTTTGCTGCCGCCGGGCTGCCGCGTGTGTTCTGCATGATGCACGCGTGACGCAGAATTATATGTTACCTCGTGCACACGCTCTCTGCTTTGTGCACGAGCCACGCAGCGCCCAACACAAGTCCGCTGCCTACGCCTGCACGCAGGGAGGAGCCCGGCATGCGGCAGCGCATGTGGGGTGGGGCAGTCCCAGGCGCGCGCCGGCGGGTCTCCCGAACCACCGCCGCCTCGGGCGGCGCCAGCCCCTCGGCATCGCCCAGCCGCTCCAGCAGCGCGCCCACCTCCGGGTCGGTGGCCTGCGCCGGGCGGCGCCCCCCTGTCACGCTCCGCAGCCGCGGCGTCCCCCCGGCCTGGTGTGCAGCTCGCGGCCTGCGCCGCACAGATAGACGCTCACGACTCAGCGCCTGGACTGGCCTCCGCCGGCGCCGCTGCCGCCCGGACCTGCCCGCACGTTATGTGGCAGGCTGTGTAGCGCTTGCATCCGTTGTATGGCGTTTGCGAATTCGCGCCCAGGTGGGGGAGGCGGCCTCGGGGAGGCCTGGGGCCCCGCGCTCTACCTGCGCTCTACCTCAGCGCTCTGCGCTGCTCGGCACTGCCGAGGCTGGCGCGGCGCTTGCGACGCACCGGGCACTGCAGAGGGCGGGGGCGCGCCTTGTCGTACAGCACGCCGGCGAGCGCCGCCTTTTGGGATGCGCGCGCGTCCGCCGCCTTCTTCGGCATCATCACGAGCTGCCACACAGAAGGTAAGCGGTCAGCAGCCAGGGCGCTGCGAGCGTGAGCATTGCGCGGCAAAAGAGCGTGGCAGAGCGCCGCACCTCGTCCCAGCCCAGGAGCCCGGAGATGGCGTTGAGGTTGCTCAGCTCCTTCAGCCGCTCGCACAGCTTGTCATAGCTCTGCGCCGTGCTGGTACCGGCTGGGGCCGCTGTCGGCGCCACCATGGCGCTCGTGCGCGCTCTATCAGCGCGTGCGCGCTTTGCCTGAGCCCACCCGCGCTTGCCTTGGCTGCGCGCAGCAAGACGAGCAAGTTGCTGACCACAAAGTGTCGTAATCATCCGTATTAGCTGCAGGGAGGGGCGCTTCGACGAGGCGGCAAGTGTCCGAGAGGCTGAGAAGGCGAGACCCTTCAGGGCAACCTGTAACTCCAGCGGTACAGCGCAGCGGTGCGCAGCGGTGTTGCCAACGGGAACATTGCAGTGGGAATCTGGAAGCGATCCGCGACCATCAGGCCATCGGAGTTAGGCTACCTCGTTGCTGCAGAGCTTTGCAGGTGAGGGCCGGGCCAGGTCAGGATGCCAAACTGCTCTTACCGCAGCCTGGAGTGTGGGCAGCATGAGCGGCCTGCCAGTGCAGTGGCTGGTCAGCGCGCTTGAAGCTGCGCTCAGGGCGCTGCTGCTGGGAGTGAGCCCGTGTGCGGTACTGTGCTGCCGTGCAAAGTACAGCCAGCCCGAAAGCGCCCCTCCGCAGGCCGCAGGTGACCGGCAGGGGCCTGCGTGTGCTGAGAAGCGCAGCGTGCCTATATTGTTCAGAAAGCCACTGCCCTCTGAGGCGGAGAGTGCAAGCGCCTGCATTTCTGCATTGCATCGCTTCTGAGGTGCGGGTGAATATTTCGCGCAGGGATGGCGGCGGCGGTGCTGAGCTCGCACACGGACCAGGCCAAGGCGCTGGTGGGCGGCGCCGCGGGGCCGCCCGCGTCGTCCTCTGCCCCGTCCGCGAACCCGGCGCCAGCCCCGGCAACCTCGGTAGGGGCCGGCTCGGCGTCAGGCAGAGCCGTGGCCGGTCGCTGCGCCGCAGTCTCGCCCGGACCGGCGGCTGGGCGAGCGCCGGCGGCAGCCGCGCTCGCGACAGCCGCAGCGGCGGCCTCCTCTCGTCGCAGCGCGTCCGCCAGCGCCACGCGCTCGCCCAGCAGCGCCTCCTGCCGCGGCGGCGCTGCGGGGCTCAGCGCGCGCGGGTGCGCGCGCAGCGCGCGGGCTTCCCTGGGGCGCGCAGCCGGCGCCGCACGCCGCGATGCGCCTCACACCCTGATCACCGCGGCCCTTAGCACCGCCCAGAACGACCGCCAGGTCAAAGCTTCTATCAAAGTGCTAAACAGCTCAGGGTTGTCAGCAGGAGCCCGGATAACTCCGCAGCAGTTCCAGTAGCAGCTGCAGGCGACCGGGCGCCAGCCAGGCGACCGGGCGCCGGCCAAGCAGCTGGGCGCCAAGGCCAGGCGCGCCTTGCGGCCGTAGAGCGTGGCCGCGTCCAGCGCGGGCGCGGCCGCCGCCCGCAGCTTGCGCGCGCGCCCGCCGGCGGTGCGGTCGAAGAACTCATCGTCGCCGCTGCTGGCCGCCGCCGCGGCCTCCTCCTCCGGGTCTACGCGGCGCCTGCGCGCTGGTCGTGCGGTGGGAAAGCCTACCATAAACCTAACCCTAATCACCACAATGGAGGCACAGCCAGAGGCGCGCATGGCGGGCATGGTGCACGGGTGCCGCCCGCGGCGCGGGCCGGGCCTGTCTTGCGGCAGCGCGTCGGCCGCGCCCGCCCGCTCGTGGCGCGCCCACAGCAGGCGCTCTAACACGGGGCACCCCCGGCCGCCAGAAGTCCAGCCATGGCCTGCTGGTGCTGCCGCGCGAGGGCGCCGCCGCTCTTTGCTGACGCAGGCACAAGGTACCCTCCCTCCGGGCCCTTCTGGGCCAGAGCCCGCGCACCGCTTCTTCTTGCGCGCGGGCTGCTGCTCGGCCTGCTGGCGGCGGCCGCGCAGCGACTCTGCCACGCTCTCAGACAAGGCTTCCTCCAGCTCCTCCAGCTCCTCGGCGGTCCGGTCGATGACCTCCTCATTGCGCGCGAGCTGGGCCGCCTGCCCTGGCGTCAGCTCGTCCATCTTGCCCTGCTTCGCCTGCGCCGCCCGCGGCGAGCCGCTAGATCCAACCCTCCTCTGCCTCCAGGTCAGCACCGTTTACAGGGGGCAGGCTTGCGCGGACCGCGCGCCGCCAGCTGGGCCTCGCCGCCCGTGCCACCGCCTGACGCATCGCAGCTTCACTCTGCAAAAGCTGTGGTCACCCCACGCGCATGTGCGCCTATACAGACCACAGCGTCCTCCGGGAGACACAGGCGGTGCAGGCGGAGCCGCTCAGACTGCAGCGCACGCCCTCGCGCGGCCCTGCTCAACCGGAGGGCCACATGGAGGCGGGCGCGGCGGCACAGGCCCGGCGCGGGCGGCGGGCGCGGCGGCGGGCGGCACAGCGGGCATGCCTTGATGCGCTCCATCTCGGTCTGCAGGTTGGTCATGCGCAGCTCACGCTTGCGGATCTTGGTCGCCAGCTTCTGCTGCTTGTCGGTCAGGCCATGCGTGGCCGCGTACGCGCGCCAGTCCGCCTGCCGCCAGCACGCGTTCTGCCTGACAACGGGGTCTGCTGGGGTGCAACCCTTCTGTTCTTCTTCACGCTCCCTGCAAGCCCCACAGCATTGCAGTGCAACACCGGCAGGCTGCCGCCGCGCTGGGCCGGGGTGGGGGCGGCCGGCGCGCCGGGGCGGCGCCGCCGGCGTCCTCCGGCTCGGCCACCGCGTCCTCGCCAAAGCCCCAGGAGACGCCGCCCGCGCGCGCGGAGTCCATCTGCGCCTTGGCCACCTGCGCGTCGCGCTGCTGCCGCGCCTCCTTGGCCTGCGCGCGGTGCGCTTAGGGTTAATAGGGATTAAAAATTAGGGTCACAAAAAAAAATCCAAGAACCAGCACCAGTATGTGCATGTCGCACACGGCTGCACATCAGCATTCTGGCAGCATTTTAGCATACAAAGAAAATGCTCAGTGCGAGCAAACAGTGCACCGCGTGGCTGGCGGCTGCACAGGTCCAGGTGTCTTGTGCAATCTCTGGCGCCGGCCGCACCTCCAGCGCGGCCAGGTGGCGCCGCTGGTCGCGCGTGAGGCCCTCCTCGGGCATGAGCTCGGCCGGCCCGCAGAGCAGGTACATGCGCGTGCTCTGCCCGAAGCGCAGCAGGTCGCCCACGCTGCGCGCGCCGTGCGGCCCGGCCGTCAGGCTGGCGCCCGCTCACTGCCGGCCGCCTGGCCGCAGCCCCTGGGCTGGTGCAGACTGGGCGCTTGACGCTGTTGCCAAGGTGAAAGCATTGAGAGTGCTGAGGCAGGGCAGACATGAGCTAGCTGAGCATGGTCGAACATTGAGCCGCCACAGGATATTGTGTAGAAGAGCTGTGTGCAGACGTTCTTGCAGGGAGCCTTGAGGGCAGTTGCCCATAATCCCTTGGCGTCCGCGCGGGAGCCCGGGGACTCCCTGGGCGTGCGAGATTGAACCTGGGCGTGCGAGGTTGAACAGCACCCTGATATCATGACGCAGGCGCAGGGCGCGCGCCTGAGCGGCGCATGCACGCGCGGCTTCACGCGGCGCTTGTTGAGGAACGTGCCGTGCGCAGAGCCGGCGTCGAACACGAACGCGGCGCCGTCGCCGGCGCGGAACTGCCCCGCCGCAGCACGCTTGGCATTACAGACATCCACCCCATCACGCTCTCCATGGTTGATGCTTCTCCATGCGAGAGCTTTTCTATGTCTGCAAAGTAGCAGCCTCGTTCAGGCGGCAGGGCGCAGCAGTGCGTGGAGCTGCCGGGCAGGAGCACGCCTGCAGCACCGCGTGCAGGCGCGAGATGGAGGGGTGCTCCAGCACGAAGTCGCAGCCCGGCGCGCGCCCAAAGCTATGCCAGGCCCGGCCCGCCACGCCGCGCCGCTCCACGATCTGCCCGCCCTTCATCACCTCCAGCGCATAGTCCACCCTGCGCGCGCGCGGCGGCCGCCGTCACGGCTCTCTGCATGCGCCCGCGCGCGGACCGCGTTCACTGCCCGGCGAAGGCACGCGCTTCGTGCTCCCCAGCGCTGTGCGAGACCTGCAGCGCAAACCCCGCGCCGCTGCAGCGCCTGCCCTCACTGAAGCCCCGTGTCGAACACTCCCCGCCCTGCTTGTACCTGCCCAGCGTCCCGGCCACCGCATTGGCTCGTGGAGGCATGGTCGTCCCTGGCCTCCTCGCACTGCCCTGCCCATTACCTTGACAAGGCTCCCAGTGCTGGCACTCCCAGCCACTCGGCAGCCGACATGATGACTCAAAGCTTGCACTGATGCCCAAGGCTACGCACACGCGCAGATGCATGCGGAAGAGTCAGGGGTCCCGCTTAGAGAGTGCCTCAACACCCCTGTCGACTCGCCATGGAGGACCTTGCTTGCTGCGCACCCGTGGGGCGCCCCAGACCACTCTGGCTCTGTGTAGCTCGCCGCCTCGCGAGGAGGCCCAGCAGCAGCTGCGCTCGCCTCCCCCGCAGCGTGCAGCGGCGCCGCAGCGGCAGTGGCGTCAGCCTGGGCGTCGGCCTCTGCAGCGCCCGCTGTGGTGCGCTGCGCAGCATACGCCTGCACACAGGCTGCCTCAGCGCGTGCCACTTGGGGCACGTGGGCACGGAGCGTTTTGAGCTGTGACCCGAGTCACTGAGCTGCTGCACTTCATAGAATGCATACTGCCGAGTCGCACCGCAGCAGCGGCTTGCGCTATCGCGCGCTCCCGCTGCGCAGGCGTGGCCCGAGAGGCCGCCGCGCGTGCCGCAGACAGCGCCGCGGCTCGTGCTTCCTCCTCTGTGTGCGAACGCACGACCGCAGTACTTACAAGACTGCCTCGAAGTGCAGACGAGCTGCGTGCACTGGCAGCAGTGGCGCACCTTCGCGACTGCGGACCGGCGCGCTCTCTTCTGCCATGGGCTCAGCCGCGCCAGCGCCGCTGCCGAGCTGTGCAGAGGGCGCGGGGGGCTGCGAAGCAGCAACGGGCACTGCCTTTCGGCCTGGCGGCGGCATAAGGCTGCCGGGGCCACCTTCACTTGCCTGGCCTCTGTGAACATCAGGCTGTGAGCCAGGTGCAGGCACAATGCTTCCGTCTTCCGCACTGACCCCGTTCCCTTGCAACCCCTCTCCATCCCCTTCGCTGGCCTGCATCGGGACCTTGTTTTTGCGACAGAGTGTGCAGAATGATCGTGTATCACTCCGTTCAATCAAACACCAAGAAAGCCCTCGATAGGGCCGAGTCTTTGCACTCGGGAGTTGCCTGTTGGAAAGTTGATGGGGAGCGATCTTGCAAGGCATATGCAACCAAAGCACGGCAGTGTGACTGTCCCGGCGTACACTCTACCCCTGGCACGCGTGTCGCTTTGCTTTGTAGTCTGCAGCCGACTTTGTTGAGGTTTGGGGAGGTGATCACCACTTCCAGAGTGCAGCCGCTGAAAGCAGACCAACACCTGGCCTCGCACAGGCAGCACTGCTATGGAATCCCGCGCATCTGACTTTGCTGACCGGCAGCTTGGGTTGGCGCTTGGGCTGGACGCTGGGCGTTCGTACGGAAGCCTGTGAGTCGACGGGTGCCGCGGATGGGGCTGTGTGTATGGCACGTGATGGCGGTGCTGCTGGGCTCCGCCCTGCTCGCTTGCCGCGCAGTCGCGGTGGCAGAGGAGGCAGCACAGCAGCACCACCTGTCCGTGTCCAGGGCGGCGCGGCAGCCGGGGGCCGCGGCTGTGAGCATGCACACCGTCGTGCCCTCCAGCTGCACGCGCGAGGCCGACTGGGAGGTGGTGGGGCTGTACTACAGCTTCATGAGGTGCGCGGCCCCGCCGCGTGCCTGCTTGGCGAGGCACTGCTGCCAAGCAGTCGTATGGCCTCTGGGGACCGCGTCAGTAGTGCGCAAACTCAAGCTGTGGTGACTGCAAGGCGGGGCGCCACCTGCCGCGCCGAGGTGCCAGGGCTACTAGCAAGCAGGGTTGAACATAGAGTGCGTTGGGCGTTGGATATATAAGGTGCTGCTCTGCGCAGGTCGAAGCAGCCGGGCCGGATCACGCGCCTGGCGGGCTGCACGCACGACGAGCTGAAGCACCGCACCAACTTCTGGGTCATGCCTACCTGGGTGACTGAGTCTGCAGTGATGACAGACGGCGACTCGTGCGCGCCCACACACGGCCCTGACGCTGCTCTATGTTGGGCATCTTCCACGGTTCTCTGTGCCTTGCGGAGCCATGGGTGGTCGACGGCGTTGTTCGAGCAGCGTGTATCCAAGTGAATGCCTTCGAAGCAGTGTGGACTTGTGCACCGTGGTAATGCATGGCAGAGGCCAGCATTCCTGTTCCGAGCCTGCCACGCGAAATGTTGGTGTACGATTGCGCTGTCGGGCGCTGAGTGGCGACTCGGCCGCTGCATTCAGTGCGCCTAGCGCACGCGCGCCGCGCACCAAGGCGCCGCCCAGCGTCAGAGGGAAACCGTGGCATGCCTCTGTGTGTAGGTACACAGCCTACAACAAGCCCTGGACGGTGATGCAGTGGATGAGGGAGACGCGGCCCGTGGAGGAGTTCATCCTCATCCTGGACCCGGACTGCCTGTTCAGGCGCCCGCTCCTGCCCGCCGACTTTGGCATCGTGCCCGGCCGCCCGGCCTCCTTCAACGCCTGGCGCGCCCCTCCCCGGGCTTGCGCCGCATGATGCGGCGGGCTTGCTGCTCGGGGCTGCCGTTCGAGGCAGCCAGCGCACGGCCAGCGGGCAGCGCTGCGCTCCTGGGCCGCTGCCGAAGGTGTGCTGGCCTTGCCAGACTGCCTGCACGATATCATTTGCAGGCGTGGCGTGATGATGAGGGCGGCGCGCCCCCCACGCTGGGCTGAGCAAGCTCGCCCGTGCGCCGTCCGGCCTCCCGCGCGCCCGCCCTGCCAGCCGGGGGGAGGCGGGCGCGAGCGGGCGGCGCGCGGGCGCAGGTGCCTGCGGGACCTGAACAAGCTGATGATGCCGCGCCTGATGCCCGACGCGCCGCCGCGCCTGGACTACGAGGCCGCGCCGTACTACAACCGCACCGCCGACGAAGTGGGCAACTACTACTTCCTGCACAGGCGCGGGGGGAGCCTTGAATACCCCGTGGTGGTGCTGAAACCCTGTCGGATTCACCTGACAGGCCCGGACACTGCGTCGACAAGGGCGGGACCGGTCGCGCCATGGCGCCCGCAGTCTGTGCTGCTGCGCTGCCGCCTGGAGCCACCTACTCTGGGCTGTGTTGATTTGCAGAGTGCACACCCGCGCACCGGTACATGCACCGTCTCGCTCTGCAGCGGTGGTTGAGCCCAGGCGTGCAAAGGCCTGCGCCCGACCTGGGGGCCTGGCTGCGCGGCGCAGGGACGACCTGGCGCGCCTGGCGCCGCTGTGGTGGAACTACACGCACAACGTGCGCACCTTCTTCACGCGCTACCCTGAGGCGCGCCCCCGCCGCAGCCCTGCGTTGCATGCAGCTGGCAGGGCGCGCGCGCACTGTCAAACACCGCCTGCGACAGCATGAGCCGCCGGCCCCAGGTGCCGGCTCCTGCGGGGTTGGGGCTGGGGCGCGCCTGCCGGCAACGCGCCCAGGGCCATCCCGCACCAGGCAGGTTTGCTGGACCCTCATTGCAGCAAGATACAGTAAATCACAGGCGGTGCTGTAGGAGTATGCATGTCGCTGGGGGGGTGCTGGCCCGGGAACGTCAGCTCTCCCGCCCGGCGCTATAAAGCCGTGCGGGCGGCGCGCAGCTGGTGAACGTGTCGACCGAGACCGACGCGGCGCCGACGGGCAAGAGCGTGTGGGTGGCGGAGATGTACGGCTACGCGCTGGGCGCCGCCAAGCTGGGCCTGCGCCACCGCGGCGTCAACAACACCAACCACCACCCGCCCGGCGACCCCATCCTGCGTGCGGCCCCTGGTCGGTTCCGGGGCGGGCTCTGCCGTGGGACGCTGCTCTCGAGACGGCGGTGCCGGCGCGTGCAGAACCTCTGCATTTGTTTGCAGGGCGTCAATGCAAAGCTCTAATATTCAGGGCTCCCAAACCCTTTCGTCTGTCCTGGACTTAATGCGAGACGGTCCACGAGCAGCGCACCCTGGGTGTGGCCTGTGCACAGTGCCAGCGCCTGCAAGTCAGCGTCTGAGCATGTGCGCCTGCACATCAAGGGGCTGAGCACATGCCGCGTCTTGCAGTGTCGAAGGACCAGGGCCCTACGATTCAGTTAGCATGGAGCACGTGCGCGTGCGTGCGGGGGGCCTGAGCGCGCGCCGCGCGCCGCAGTGTCGCCGAAGCTGACGCACTACGGCTGGGACATGCTCATGCCGCAGCAGAACTTCACGTGGTTCAAGCACTACTTTGTGGACCACGACGGCACCGCGTGCCCGCCCTGGAACCTGACCGAGAACACGACCCTGGGCGGTCTCTTCCCCCACCCCGTCTACCCCTCCCAGCTGCTGTCGCAGGCGCGCGCGCGCCCCCGCGCCCGCGCATCGCCCGCCCGGCGCGTCTGCGTGCGCGCCGTACGTTAGAGGTCCTCGGACCTGTCACAATGTGCATGCGCCCGCCTTTCGTTTTCGGGAGAGTGCGACCTGAGGGCAGCCACCATTATGCCGGCACCCTTGTAACCACTGCTTTCCGTTTGGGCAGCTTCCGCTGCTGCACCAAGTAGCGCTCGCGCTGCCTGCGAGCCTTGCTACTAACATGTTGGCGCTGAGGCTCATTCGGTCTTGTGTTATGACACAGCACAGTGCTTGCGACGGCGCCGCAGTCAGCGGCTGACAGCGCGAGCCCGGCACGGAGCATGCCGTGCATGCTTGTTGGCAGAAGCTCTGAGCACACGGCGGCGGCGGCACCTTTGCGCGCAGAAGAAGGACCGCAACCGCGACCTGCTCAACATCGAGGTGGTCGCCCTGCTCAACCTCGCGCACTGCCGCCTGCACCACCTGCGCCACTGCCTGCCGTCCGAGGAGCTCGCGCGCGAGTGCACGCGGGCGCGCCCCGCCCCGCCGCGGCCCCAGCTGCCCGTGCACCCGGCTGGCCCTTCCGGTCCGGGGCGCGCGCGCGCCCGGCTCTCCCGCATCAGTGCGACCTGCCGCGTGCGTCGACAGGGCCGCGGCCTGCCTGCCAGGGAGCGTGCGCGCGTGGCGCGCGAGGCGCTGAGCGCGCGCTGCGCGGCGGCAGGCGGCGCGGATCGTGCAGGAGCTGGACACGGAGTGGGCGAAGCTGGCGCTGCAGCACTTTGGCGGCGACATGGACTGCGCGGACTCGCAGGCGCGGCCCTCGCTTCGGCGGGCGCTGTGCTCGTTCTCTCACGCTTACAGCTGCATGTTGGCGGCAATCACTCGTTGGGCGGACGCGCGCTGCGAGAGCGTCGACTGTGTAGCCAGAGGCGGCACTCTGTGCGCCAGCCCTCAGCGCTCAAGGCAGAGCCAGCATGTGACGCGAGAGCGGCGCCCTGACCTTGATTGCTTGCTGCTGAGCGCTGCTGCACATGCGGACAATGGCTGCCCGCGCGCAGGACGACTGCACGGGCTACATGGCCTCCGTGAACGGCGTCTGCCATCAAGGCGACTACGGCTATGACACCTGCCCACGCACGTGCGGCCTGTGCACGCCGCGCGACGCGGCGATCGCGGCGGTCGCGCGCGCGGCGCGCGCGCGGCGCAACGGCCTGCCCGCGCGGCAGCAGCGCCGGCGGCGCGGGGACCTGGCCACGCGCGGGGCGGCCGGGGAGGAAAGCAAGCTGGCCGCGCTGGGCGCCGGTGACCCTGCGGCGCGCCCCGGCCAGCCGGGACGCGCGCGGCCCGCTGATAGGTAGGGCGTTTGCAGGGCCAGGTTGGGCCCTTGGTTTAGCTATTCCACTTGTAGGGCACGCAGCTTCAAGTCGCACAGGCTCAATTGAGCCTGAGCGTAGGAAGCAGGCTTGAAGTGAACTTGGGTCGGAATAATGGCGCATGAAGTCGCGAGTGAGTGCTGGGGGAGTCCAGGGTGTCGTGGATAATAAATGAGGCGGCATGCAGACTCCAATTTTGTGTGGTGCGTCCGCTGTGGCCTCGAGCGATGTCGAGCAAGGCATCTTGCCTCTGACATGGTGTGTCCGCGGCGAATCTGGTGTTGCTTATATATATGATTTATGTGCGCTCATACGTGTAGCAAGTCATATGATGGCGGTCGCGGCGCTGTGTCACGGCAAGCACACATCAGGCCGACCATGCACCAGGATACCATGTCGTATTTTGCCCGACCCTGCCTGCCCCAAGCACAACCCACAGCAGGCTCGCCACCTGCATAAACAGAGACCTCGACAGACGACAGCAGCCGCACAGACTCCTCCAGGCATAACATGGCCACCTGAGTGGTAACCGCACCTGCTTGCCAGCGTCCCGCGACTCGTCCTCCCAGGCGGGGACCCACACCGCCAGGAGTAGCTGAGCCATGCAGTGTGAGCGAGCTTGGTGCTTACAAATTGGTGCTTATAAATTAGTAAATAAATGCCCGCGCACACCGCGCGCGCCCTACGCCACCACCTTGACGGGCGCCAGGCCGGGCGGCAGCACCATCGGCCGCGCCACCTCCCGCGCCTTGTCCGCGCCGTACAGCTGCTCGACGAGCGCCAGCGCGAACTCGAACGACGTGCCCGGCCCGCGGCTGGTCGTGAGCAGGCCGTCCACGACCACGCGCGCCTCCGCCTCGCTGCGCCCGCCGCACGCTCCGCCCCGTCATGCACCGCCTCTTGCACGCCAGTCCCGCTGCACTGCGCTCGCCCTGAGCTATGAACACACATGCTGCTGCGGTGTATCAGAGCAGGACCACATGGGGCCGCAATTGCGCGCATGCATTCAGTGGGCTACAGCAGTCTGTTTGCATGCATGTCATGGCGGAACTGACAGCCCGGCTGAGGTGACAGAGATCTGACACACTCATGCTGGATGCAAACAGCTGCCCGCAACAGCAGAGCACTGGCAGCATAGTCGACAGATGAGCCAAGAAGCCTGTTTGCTGTCTGCTGGCGCCTGGCACACGCGCGGCGCGCCTGCTGTCGGCTAGCCGGTCAACAAACGCGGGGTGCGCGGTGGCCTTCTTGTCTGCCAGCCACCCCTTGCTCTCAAAGACCACCGCGGGCGACGCGCAGATGGCCGCCCAGCGCCGGCCGGCGCGCCGCTGCGCGTCCACCAGCGCTTCCAGCTCGGCGGAGTCGCGCAACCGCTCCGCGCCGCCGGCGCCGCCCTGCCCACCCGTGGCAGAGCCATAGGCAGACACACCCAGGGCAGAGGAGGCTGCACAGAAATAACATGCAGTCAGCGCCTGCATACGGTAAAGCAGTCTCAGCACCCCATACACACATACATAACTTTGTAAACTTGACTGTAGTCACAAAGGCCAGCTCAGAACTGTCAGCCCGTGCAGAAAGATTGCTCACTGCTGCTTGCACTGAACGCACCGGCAGGGCGATGGCGTCAAACTCCTCGTCACCGCAGTTACTGATAAGCTTGTCAGCGACCAGCTGCACTCCTCGCGACATGCTCACCTGTGCGGGCAATGAAAGGGTGGGTGAGCCTGAACGCACAAAGCAGCTTTGCCTGCTCAGTGGGCAGATTCTGCACAGTAGCACGCCTGCAGGCTGTCTTCCACGCTGGCGACAGTCACGTCTGCCCCCGCACGTCGCAGGACGTCGATGATGATTACCTGCGTTGCACGTGGTGAGTTGCAGAGCATGGTGCATATAAGTAAACAAGATGAGTCCTTAGGCAACAGGGGTGCCGAGCCAGTGCGCTCACAGCCTCCATCTCCTCAGAGCCTGTGCCGATAGGGACAAGGACGCGCTTGGAGGCAGCCATGGCCAGCACCGGACGTGCTGTGTAGCTGACGGACCGCCAGCGCCTGCCGGATGTGAAACTTGCTGCCTGGAATGGTCTCCGGACTCTCTGTAGTGATGCACGCATGCTGCAGCTGTCTCCACCTCAGCCTAAATCCAGGCGTCGGCCTTGATAAGTCATGACTTCCCCTGTGCTTGCCTGATCAGGCAAGCACAGGCATTTTAACCCAGCAACTTGTGCAGCAGCCTGGTTGCCTGCAACCATCCTGCTCAGTAGCGCGCGTGCTGCCACGCCGGCCCTCTGCTAAGCAGGCGGTCAGGATGGTCTGGGCGGTGGGGTGAGCTTGATGGCTTCTGCGAGCCCAGCCACCGTTGGGAACACCTTTCCATGGCGTATGCTGGTCCACACTTCGCTTGGCACCGACCTCGTTGTTGTGCAGAGCCCCAGCGCAACTGTCCGTGACTTGCAAGGTGCGTGCTGTGGCTGCTGGCAATCGTCTTGCAAGTGCTCACAGTCTGCCACACACCATGACCCGTTGCTGCTCGCGCAGAGGAGGTTGCAAGGGTGCACAGCGCGCACACCCAGGGCCTTGTGCGATGCTCGAGCGTGTCTCTGCTGAAGTGGGACGGCAGTGGCTGCACGCGCAAGTATGCCCTCTGGGAGCAGTACAGCCTTGCGGGTGCGCCGCTCTCCTCCCCGCCGTGCTGCCGCTGCTCTGAGAAACATGCCTCCAAAAGCACTGCCAAGCATGTTCCCGTTGGCCCTGTCCCTGCTTCTTATGCGGCACGCTGGTGAATGGCTGTGTGCGCAGAGGGGCTGGGGGAGAGTGAGCGGGAGCTGTATGCGGAGCTCCAGGAGGCGGGCTCTCCCCAGGCACGACACGTCGTCATCCAGTTGCCTTGCCCTATTCCCGCTGGGTGTGTGGCTGCATAGCTACACAGACCTAGTTGTGGCACCAACGCGAGAGTGTGATGTTGTGCAGGGCGCAAGGAGTGCGGCACCTGCGACAGGGGTGGACACCGCGCGCGACCGGCCCAGCTGGCAGGCTCTGCCTGGAGCCACGCGTGCCCCTGTTCCTGCATCGCCGCAGCTGCCTGCCAAGGCATGCTCCCTGCTCACGTACGCATTGAGATGGTGTTGCGAGGCCGTGGGTCGTGCTGGCACTGTATGGCTGGCCACGCCGAGTTCTGCCGTTGCAGGCACAGTATGGCGCCTGTTTTGTTCCGCGTCCGTGGGCGCTTACCACACATAGCACACGTTGCAGGCCCACCTCGCACAGTGCAGCACGGCATGTTCAGCGGCGCTCTGTGGCTCGCGTAGGTGTTCCGCCAGGCGGTGAACTGCCAGGCCGGCCGCATGGTGCGCGCGCTCATGAGCAGCGGCGCTCGCCCGCTCCGGCGCCGGCGGCGCTCAGCGCCGCGCGCCGGCGGCAGCGCGCAGACGTGCACGCCCGGCGCGGCCGGCGCTCTGGCCGCAGAGGCCCGCAGGGCGCCGAGCAGCGCGCCGCTGCCGGCACGCAAGCGCGCGCGGCGCGCGGGGCCGGGGCTTGCGGCGGCGCCTGCCACGCACAGCGCCGATGCGCAAACTGGTACGGCTGCTGGCGGGGCAGAGCGGGCCAGCACAGTTGACGAGTCTGAGCGGGAGGGCGGGCGCGACGAGCTCAGGAAGCTGGGGGCGGCTGACACCGATGGCGGCCGCACCGCCGACCGCGGAGCCCCGCGCAGCAGCAAGCCAGCGCGGAAGCCAGCGCGGCGCCTAGGGCAGGGGCCGAGCGGGGCATCTGCGCAAGGCAGTCCTGCTGTGGCAAACGGCCTCGCGCACGGCGGAGCCTCGGTCGAGGCCTCCGCGGACGAGGCCGGTGGCGGCGACGCGGACGCGCGGCGCGGCTGGGGCACCGTCCACCTGTACAGCAAGCCGCAGCTGAGCACTGAGAGCACGCCTGACCTTGCGCGGCCGGCAGCAGAGGAGGCAGCGGAGCCGCTGCTCAATGCCAGAGACCCCGACGCGCAAGAGACGGACGGCTGTGAGAAGGCTGCGGGCGAGGCGGGGCACGAGAGGGAGCGCAGAAGCGGGGCCATGAGCGATGCTGCCATGACGCAGCGCGCGCCGCATGACGCTCCACACGTGCGCGCGGCGCGCTCCGGCGAGGCGCATGCAATCGCCGCTGCTGGTCAGGCCGGCGGTGCAGAGTCGTCTTCGGGCAGCAGCGGCAGCGAATCAGAAAACGACCAGGAGGATGGGGACGAGGAGGAGAGCGGCGAGCGGCGCGCCGAAGGAAGGGGTGCTCAGGAAACCCCGCAGCGCGCAGACCCTGCGCCCGAGCCCGCCCCGCGCCCTGCAGCGCTGCCGGGCGCGCCCGAGGCAGCCAGCTCGGAGGGGCCGTCAAGCAGCGGGGCCAGCTCAGAGTCCGACGACGGCGACGAGGG
>JAABUV010001109.1_pt1 | contig 39429 bp, 33 predicted proteins | sample 5559971 | NCBI WGS metagenome assembly JAABUV01 (sample SAMN10711881, study PRJNA513362) | rock metagenome | isolation source: Antarctica rocks | place: Antarctica: Victoria Land, Knobhead nord | collected 2015-12-19 | reverse complement strand
GGGGGGCTGCTGCGGCTGGTCGAGCAGGCGCGGCGGCGGGACCTGCAGGGACTTACGGGCGACGCGACGCTGGTCCGGCCGGTCTATGTCTGCACGCGCGCGGACTGCGGGCGGGGCCATGCGCCGCTCGATGCGGAGTTAGGGTTGGGCGCGGAGACACTGATGCCACGCCTGGCGCGGGTGGTGTGCCGGGCGGGCATCACGGGGGCCTTCGACGAGGCGGCGGCGCAACTGCGGGAGGACCACCGCGTCATGGTGGGCGGCGAGACGGTGCGCCGGGTCACGGAAGCGGTCGGCGCGGTGGCGGAGGCGGCGCAGCAGGAGGAGATCGCGCGGGCGCGGCGGGGCGACCTGACCCGGCCTGCAGGGGGTGCCCGCGACATGGTCGTGGCCGTCGACGGCTGTCAGGTGCACCTGGAGGACGCCTGGCACGAGATGAAGGTGGGACGCGCGGCCCCGCTGGGGCCAGCGCTGCGACACGACCACCGCGCGGGGCGCACCTATCTGGCCTGGGGGAAGGCGGCGATCTGCGCCGGACTGGAGGGGGCCGAGGACTGCTGGTGGCGGGTGGCCGTCACGGCCTGGCGCGCCGGGTTGGGCCAGCAGACGCGCCGGGTGATCGTGCGGGGCGATGGCGCGGAGTGGATCTGGAACCGTGCGGCGCATTTCCTGGGCGGACCGGGCATCGTCGTCGTCGAGATCCTCGACCTCTATCACGCCTATGAGCACCTCTGGGCGGCGGGCCGCGCCGTCTTCGACGCGCCCGACGCGCTTGCCGCCTGGGCTGAGCCGCTCAAGGACGCCCTTTACGAGCGGGGCGCGCCTGCGATCCTGGCCGCCCTTGATGCGCTCGTCCCGCCCGGCCCTGCGGCGGCGGACGTGCTGCGGCGCGAACGCGCTTACTTCGCGGACAACGCCACGCGCATGGACTATCCGCGCTATGTGGCCGCGCAGCTGCCCATCGGCTCGGGCGCGGTGGAGAGCCTGTGCAAGACCTTGATCGAGGCGCGCGAGAAGGGGGCCGGGATGCGCTGGACACAGGCGGGCGCGCAGGCGGTGGCGACGCTGCGCGCCGTGCGCGCCTCGGGTGACGGGGCCGCGTTCTGGGCCACCCACCCCTTGCGGACGCGCCTGCGGCTGTGCCCTCCGGCGCGGCCACGCCGACGGGCGACCGCGGGCACGCCCGCTCCAGCCGAAGATGTCCGGTCGCTGGCCCTGCCTACGCCCACAACCGCGGAGCCGCCACCCGCGCCGTCAGTCACCGCAGACCCCGCTGTCCCGGCTGTTCCGGTGCCCCGCCCCGCCGCGACGCATCCGTGGCGCCGCGCACCGATCGGTCGCGCCCGCTGTGCCTGACGCTCTCACAATCGTGGCGCGCACCCAAGCCGCCGTGTAACGGTTGGGGTCACGGCGGAGATACCCGCGTTGCCTCGGTGGATTACATGACGGTCGCTCAGGCTTACCCAAGCCGCGTGACCTTAGGGCGCCTGGCGGGGTTCGTGGTCAGGACCGCCCGCGTACTCCGCGATCACCTCGATTGGCCCGACAATGTTGCGGTTAAACTCATCAAGATCTTCGGCCGGTATCCAGTACTCGTCATGCACAGGGCCGCCCACGCGGTGGACCTCGTAGCGCGCGAGAAACGCCTGCTGTACCTTGAACAGCGTCACGAATCCACGATAGCCCGTCGAGCGGTCCTTAGCGTTCCAATCGCGGGCGATCTGTGTCGCGTACTCCTCGTTGAGGACGGGGTAGAAGATCGGCTGTCCGGTCAGGCGTGGCGGCCAGGCCCGATAGCCACTCTCGGCCACGAGTTGCAATTCTTTCGGCCCAGTCGGACGATAGAGCGTGACGGTAGCATCCATCTCCTCTCCTTGCGGATGATCCATGTAACAATTGGGGACACGGCGGACATGTGAGCCAGATTATGCACCGCCCCGAAGTGTCTTAGACACGTCGCTTCTGCTCTCCCACGCCCTTGAAGAACGTGTAGCAGAACACACCGTCCGCCGCGGTCGTGCGGTGGAGATCGCGGACGCCCGCATCGAACGTCTCCGGCGCGATGAGACCCGCCGCGAGCGCGGGTTCGCGCACGCCCGCGATCATCGCGGTGAACGTCCGTCGCGTGAAACCATCAACCAGGTCGGGCCGGTTCGCATCGACATACACCATCCGGGGCGAGACACGGACCGCGTCGAACCCCGCCGCGACCAGCAGCGGGTAGAGCTGCCGGCCGATCAAGGCGTTGCCGCCGGCCTTCCGCTGGAGCTCGACTTGGCACTGGATCGCCGCCTGGGCCGCGGGGCTGTCGGGGTAGAAGTAGGTCGATCCGTGGTCGCCCTCGATCACGGTGATGCTGCCGCCGGGCCGGAGCAGCCTGTTGAGGATCACCAAGGCCTCAACAGGCCGCGCGAGGTGCTCCAGGACAAAACAGACGAAAACGTGGTCGAAGGACGCGGCGTCGAAGGGCAACGCGAAGATGTCCGCGTGCTGGAACGTCACGTTGGTGAGCCCCGCGCGGTCGGTCCGTCGCTTGGCTTCGGCGAGCGAGTCCGCGGAGACATCAACCGACGTGAAGTGGGCGCCCGGACTCCGTTGGGCCAGGGTGACCGTCTGGGCGGCGACGCCGCAGCCGGCCTCGAGCACCGTACTCCCGCCGGGGTAGGCGGTGTCGGCGTGCAGGAGGTCGACCAGCGTTCCGGCCTGATCCCGCAGGCGCTCGTTCTCCCGCGAGTGATAGCCATGTACGTATATGTCGCCCATGTCGCCCATGGTGGAGCCTCCTTTTTCCTGCACCATCGACTGGTCGATGGTGGACGTTTCCCCGAGGACAGCGGCGCCCCGGTGGCCTAACTCACCCGAACCAGGCGCCCCCACTAGATTACAAGGTATCGAGCGCGCCGTACACCGCCTGCAGCGCGCCCTGCGGGAGGTGGACGTCCGCCGCGCCGAAGGCGTTGGTCAGGAAGACGAACACGAGGTCCCACGCGGGGTCGATCCACAGCAGGCCGCCCGCGGCCCCGTCGTGCTCGAAGGCGCGCGGCGAGCCCGGCCACTCCCCGTCCAAGCTGCTCTTGCGCCACGCCAGCGCGTAGTGCGCCGGGACGGGACGCCCGTCCACCAGCGTGACCATGCCAGTGGTGTGCTCGCGCGTCATCAGGTCGATGTAGGCCGGGGGCAGCAGGCGGTACGCGCCGCTCGCGCCACGCGCATCGTGTAGATAGGCCTGACCGAAGGCGACGAGGTCGGCGGCGCTGCTCCACAGCCCCGCCCCGGCGATCCCGCGCGAGATGTAGTAATCAAGGGCATCGGTGGGGTCGGCCAACCCGCCGCCGCCGAGGCCGTGCACGGGGGCGACTCGCTCGCCGAGGGGGCGGGGGTCGTATGACGTGTCGGTCATGCCGAGCGGGGCGAAGACGCGCTCGCGCAGGTAGTCCTGGTAAGGTACGCCGCCGAGCCGCGTGATCAGCGCGGCCAGCAACTCGTACGACAGCGTAGAGTACGACACGCGCGCCCCCGGCTCGAACAGCAGTGGATGCCGGCAGGCCACGTCGAAGCGGGGGACCGGGCAGGACCGCTCCCGCAGCGCGTCCGGCCACGAGGTTTCGTCGATGCCCGACGTGTGCGTGAGTAGATGCCACGCCGTGACCGCCGGGGCGTTGGACGCGCCCGCCGGGGCGAACTCGGGGATGTAGCGCGTGATGGGGGCCGACAGCACGAGCTTGCCCTCCGCGACGAGCCGCAGCACGGCCGTGGCCACGATTGGCTTGCTGATCGAGGCGAGCAGGAAGACGCTGTCAGTCGTCACCCGGTCGCCGTCAGGACGCGAGAACGCTTCGCAGCGCACGAGTTCGCGTTCCATGGCCACGGCAAGAACGGCCGCTGGAGCGCGCCCTTGCTCGACACCCTCGGTGACGTGGTCGAAGGCCATCTGTAGCCGCGCCGGGTCGATCGCGCTGTCCCGCACGTTAGCTGTCCCGCACGTTAGCTGTCCCGCACGTTAGCTGTCCCGCACGTTAGCTGTCCCGCGACGGCGGCTCCAGCGGGGCGCCGTACTCATCGTCCCACGAGAAGCCGGGCGCCGGCGCCGTTACGGTCACCGGCGTGCGGTCGCGCCCTGCGCCCACGCGTGTGGTGTGGGTCATTGGACCGGGCGGAGCGGTGGCGGCGTCGAGCCGCGCGCGGTGCGCACTGATGAAGCCGTTGATCCCTTCGAGGGCCAGGGTGAGGGCGCGGGCCTCACGCGTGTCCGGCAGCCGGCTCTCGCCGCCCCGCATCGTACGCATGACGACGGGGATATCCTGGCGCGACGCGAACTTGGCGCCAAGGTCGTCCAGCCAGTCGAGGTAGGTTGGGTCGGTCTCCTCCTCATCCTCCAGAAACATGACGAGGCAGTCTTCCATCGCGTCGCGCATCTGCTGCTCGTCCATCCCTGTCCCCGTCGCGTCGGCGACGAGGTCGCGCATCGCGCCCGGCGTGAGCGTGTCGAGCTGGAGGTTGGCCGCGTCCAGCAGCGCCAGCGCCGCGTCGACGTCCTCCTCGTCCGGCCCGATCACGGCGCCGTTGTCGACGGTGCGCCGATAGCCGTCGGCGGAGTAGTAGAATGCCGCGCCGAAGACCTCCTCGCCCGCGCCCAGGATCGAGGCGTAGAGCGTTTCCACGCCCGGCTCCGGCCCCTCAGGGCCAAGCTCGACGGCCAAAGGCGGGTTGTCGGGCAGGAGATCCCACGGCTTGCGCCGCGCGTAGCGCGCCGCCGCGTTGAAGAGGGGGGTGATCACCGCCGGGTCGATGTCCCAATCGAAGGGCGCGGGCGGCTCGGCGTCGTCGTCGGCGCCCATCCCCTGCGCGAACGACTGGTACACCGCCTCGAAGGCGGGCAACTGCGCGGCGTACTCGACCGCGACGCCGAGCGGGCCGAGCGCGGCCTCGACGGCCGCGGCGAGGTCCGCGTCATTGACGCGCACCCGCTCCGGCAAGCTACGCTCCGGTCCTTGCCCCAGCAGGGCGCCGAACGCCACGGGCTGGCCGAAGCCTCCCGCCGAGGGCCTGCTGGACGGCGCGGCCGGGACGATAGCCGCGAGCAGGGCCTCCAACGCCTCGCTTACGCCCCCATCAGGGCTCTGCGCCGGGTCGATCATGGTCGTCGCCAGCACAAAACCGCTGGCGGGGTCGAGCCATAGGGCGATATGCGGTCGCGTCACGGCGTCGCCGTCGCGGACGTAGATACCCATCCGCCGTGTTCCCCCCTCGATCACGAAACCGGGCCGGCGTGACAAGCCCGCCAGCGCCTTTTGGCGCGCCGGCGTCATCGTACCTGCTTTTGGCATAGAAGCGCCTCCTCCATCTCCGTTCGCTAGCCGACAGTCATAGCCTCATAGTTTCATTGTAGCCCATGCGCGCGGGGAACGTTTCTTGCGCCGGTATAGTCCGTCACTACATTCATCTCGTGAAAGGACGATTAGAGGACTATGGAGTATCGACGTTTGGGGCGCGCGGGCATGCGCGTGAGCACGATCAGCCTGGGCAGTTGGCTGACCTACGGCGGCTCGGTCGCGGAGCAGGGCGCCATCGACTGCGTCCACAAGGCTTACGACCTCGGCATCAATTTCTTTGACACGGCCAACGGGTATGCCGGCGGCCGCGCCGAGGAGGTGGTGGGCCGCGCCATTAAGGACTTCCAGCGCGACACGTATGTGCTGGCGACCAAAGTCTACTTTCCCATGGGTCCCGGTCCCAATCAGCGCGGCCTCTCACGCAAGCACATCATGGAGCAGTGCCACGCCAGCCTGCGCCGCCTGGGCGTCGACTACGTCGACCTCTACCAGTGCCACCGTCCCGACCCCGAAACGCCCGTGGACGAGACGCTGCGCGCCCTCGATGACCTCGTCGCGCAGGGCAAGATCCTCTACGCGGGCGTGTCGGAGTGGTCGGCGACGCAGCTGGCCGACGCCGTCTACGTCGGGCATGAACTCAACCTACGCCCGATCGTCTCCAACCAGCCGCTCTACAACATGCTGGAGCGGTACATCGAGCGCGACGTCATTCCCTTCTGCGAGAAGCACGGCATCGGGCAGGTCGTGTTCTCACCGTTGGCGCAGGGCGTGCTGACCGGCAAGTACAAGCCGGGCCAGCAGCCTGAACAGGGCACGCGTGCGGCCGACCCGCAGTCGAACATGTTCATCCAGCGCTTCATGAATGATAAGACGCTCACGGCTGTGCAAAACCTGCAAGGCGTGGCCCAGGATGCCGGCTGCTCGTTGGCAAACCTGGCGCTGGCGTGGACGCTGCGGCAGCCCGACGTCTCGTCGGCCATCATCGGCGCCTCGCGCCCTGAGCAGGTCGAGGAGAACGCCAAGGCCGCGGACATCACGCTCGACGACGACCTGCTCAAGCGCATCGACGAGACGCTCGGCGATGTCGCTAGCTACGACGCGGGGCGGGGATAGTCGATGGGCGATGGTTGACTAAAGCAACGGCAGATCGCATGCTTCACCATCGCCCATCGCCCATCGCCCATCGACTCTCTACACGGCCACGCTGTTGAGCCCGCTGTCGACATAGAGCGTTTCGCCGGTGACGCCGCGGCTGAGGTCGCTGGTCAAGAAGACGGCAGCGTCGCCGACCTCGGCCTGGGTGGTGGTGCGGCGCAACGGGGAGCGCTCGGCGGCGGCTTTGTGCATGGTGGAGAAGCCGCTGATGCCGCGCGCGGAGAGCGTGTTGATCGGCCCGGCCGAGATGGCGTTGACGCGCACCCCGTCGGGGCCGAGGTCGCTGGCAAGGTAGCGCACGCTGGCCTCCAGCGCCGCCTTGGCCACGCCCATCACGTTGTAGCTGGGGTAGGCGCGCAGGCTGCCGGCGAAGGTCAGCGTAATGATCGAGCCGCCCTCCTTCATAAGTTGGTGCGCGCCGTGTGCGACCGCGACGAGCGAGTAGGCGCTGATCTCCAGCGCGGTGCGGAAGCCCTGTCGCGACGTGTCGACGAAGCGGCCCTCCAGGTCCTCGCGCTCGGCGAAGGCGACCGAGTGTACCACGGCGTCGAGCCGCCCGAACGTCTCGCCCACTTGGCGGTACACCTCGGCGATCTGAGCGTCGTCGGTCACATCGCAGGGCAGGATCAGCGGATCGGTCAGGGTGGCGGAGAGGTCGCGCACGTACTTCTCTACGCGGTCGCCCTGGTAGGTCAACGCCAGTCGCGCGCCCTCGCGCTGCAGGGCCTGGGCGATGCCCCAGGCGATGCTGCGGTGGTTGGCCACGCCGTAGATGATTGCGGTCTTGCCGTCGAGCAATCCCATGACGCCTCCTGATTGGTCATTTTCGTGGGGCAGTAACTCGCGGCATTGTACCACTCTACCGCGTCCCTGGGTACTATAAGCTGTAGTTAGGGTGCGGCCCGCGATTGTGATGGCACGGCCTGGCCCTAAAGGACCATGGCAGGGCACGGACCCTGAAGGGTCATCAGGGCCGGCCGTTATGCGGCCAGACCACCATCGCCGCCTGCGCGCAGACCTTTTAAGGTTCGGTCCCTGCCATGGTCCTTTAGGGCCAGGCCCACGGCGCCTACCATCACAATCGCGAGTAGTTGTCGCCATGTACCACGGCTCGCCGTAGCACAATGGGAGCATTGCGGATGGGACAAGGGTTGTTAATTCCGGCCGAGGCGCGCCGGTTCGCGGGTTTGGAAGGGATACTCGTCGCATTCCGAGATGGCGTTCGGAGGGCGCTGTGCGACAACCTTGTTGCCATCTACGTAACCGGCTCATTTCTGATGGGCGATTTCGAAGAGGCGTCCAGCGACCTTGATTTCCTCGTCGTTACTCGGCATCCCCTCTCCGCGTCGGAGGTGGATCGCATCGCTCTCATGCACGAACAGATGCTACAGATGGGCGATTGGGGCAACCGATTAGAGGGAGGCTACGCGGCCTGGTCCGTGCTGCGTCCGTGGGGTATCGACGGGCACATCGTGGTGATCGAGCCAGGCGCCGGGGCGCCGGCCAGCGGGCCGAGCGGCTACTCGGCCGACAATATGCTAGCCATCCGCGACCACAGCCTGACGCTCTATGGGCTGGCTGCGCGGGCAATTTTGCCTCCGGTGGACCGCGACGTGTTCACGGCGGCGCTGCGCGCGTACGCGAACGAGCTCGTCGCCAGGCCGGGCGCCTCGGAGCTGTCGGCGGCGGAGGTCGCCTCGTGGACACTCAACATTGCCCGCTGCCTCTACGGCTTGGAGACCGGCCGCCCCTGCACGAAGAAGGACGCCGCAACGTGGTTGACCAGCGTGGATCCCACTCTGGCTCCGATCCTCTTGGCGGCCCTCGCGGTGCGGCGCGGCACGGCGGACGTGGCGGCGGGTGATACACTGCGGGCGGGATTCACCGCACTACAGAATGCCGTCGCACGATGGGATTTGAAGGTAGATTGACACGTATGGACCTGTATCTGTTACGACACGGCGAGGCGGGCGAGGCGCCGCGCGACGAGGACCGCGAGTTGACGCCGCGCGGGCACGAGCAGGCGCGTGCCGCCGCCGCCGGTATCGCGTGGCTCGGCCTCGAGTTTGACGCGATCCTGACCAGCCCGCTGCCGCGCGCCCGCCAGACCGCCGAGCCGGTCGCCGCGGCGCTCAAGATGCGCCTGGACGAGGCGCCGCCGCTCGCCACGGGACAACACCCCGACGCGGCGCTGGCGCTGCTCCCAGGTCGCGGCGAACGCGTGCTGCTGGTCGGACATGAACCGCAACTCTCAGGCGTCATCAAGGCCGTCACCGGCGGCCGCGTCCACATGCGCAAGACCATGCTGGCCCACGTTGAGGTTCGCTCGCTCAAGCCGCCCGACGGCGAGTTGGCCTGGCTGCTGTCCTGGCGCCACCTGGAGCGCCTGGGCCGCCGGTAACCGAAACTGTGGTACCATCTCTCGATCCCCTGACAGGATATCTGCCGCCGGGCCAGTATGACGCCACCTGGGACGACGTTGTCACAACTTATGGCTACAACCTGCGCCGCCTCGTGTTGCTACAAGGACTTCGAGCGGTTCTCGACAACCTCGCGGCGGCGCGGTGTACGCGCGCTTACTTAAACGGCAGCTTCGTGACGGCCAAGGCCGCTCCGCGTGACTTCGATATGTGCTTTGACCCCGACGGTATGGACTTGTCACTCTTTGACCCTATACTTCTTGTCACGGGCCCATCGCGGCGCATTCTGCAACGCGCCAAGTACCGCGGTGAGATTTTATCCTCAACCGCAATCGCCGACCTCAATGGTACATTGTATGTAGACTATTTCCAGAGAGATGCCGCACGGCGAGTGAAAGGAATACTCATACTCGACCCGCGTGACGACGGAGGAAAACCATGAACATTACCATGATAGAGAGCGAGCAAGAATACGAGACAGCAAAAACCACGATCGCGCGCATAGAGCAAGGGCTTGCACTTCCTTACGATCCTGACCTTGATCCACGTATAGAAGCGAAGGAGCGTGGTGATGCCGAGGACTTACTGCATATCCTGAGCCTGCGCGTGCAAGGCTACGAACTGCTGCGCGCGGGACGGGCGGAAACGCTGCCTTTGTACTCGTTCGAGGAGTTGCCCGATGCCTTCATCTTCGCGCGCCTCGCGCTTGGCCTCTCCCAGCACGAGTTCGCCGCGCGCCTCGGCATTGAGGAATGCGACCTGCGAGGGTACGAAGAGAGCCGCTACGCCGACGTCACCTTCGGCTGCCTGTCCGGCTTCGCGCGCCAGCTTGGACTGCTGGTGAGCCACGATGTGATCGTGCCGCTGCCCCTGCCTGAAGGCATCGAGTCAGTGATCGTCGATCGGCACACAGCCGTCAGCTGACGGCTGTGCGCCGATTAATCAAATCAGTCCCTTTACATGCAGCAGTTCGGCGTTGAGGATGGCCCCGCCGGCGGCGCCGCGCACGGTGTTGTGGCTCAGGACCACGAACTTGTAGTCGAGGATAGGGCACGGGCGCAGGCGGCCCACCGTCACGGCCATGCCACGGCCGGCGTCGCGGTCCAGGCGCGGCTGCGGCCGGTCGGGCTCGTCGCGCACGATGATGACCGGGTCGGGCGCGCTGGGCAGGCCCAACTCCAGGATGGGCGAGCGGTAGCTCCGCAACACGCCGTCCACGTCGTCGAGCGAGGCGCTAGTGGCGAGGCCGATCGACACGCACTCCAGGTGTCCATCCGAGACGGCCACGCGGTTACAGCTCGCGCTGAACGTGATCGGAGCGTCCGTGAAGCGGCCGTCGCGCCAGCCGCCCAGGATTTTGCGCGGTTCGCTCTCCAGCTTGTCCTCTTCGCTCCCGATGTACGGGAAAGCGTTGTCGATGATGTCGAGCGAGGGCACGCCGGGATAGCCCGCGCCCGATATCGCCTGTAACGTCGTCACCATGACGCGCTCCAGGCCAAAGTGGGCGTGCAGGGGGGCCAGCGCCAGCGTGAGGCCAATGGTCGAGCAATTGGGGTTGGCCACGATATAGCCGCCCGAGCGGCGTCGTTCGCGCTGCGTCGCGATCGCCTCGACGTGCGCCCAGTTGACCTCGGGGACGAGTAGCGGCACGTCGGGGTCCATGCGATGGGCGCTGGCGTTGGTGGAGACGGCGTGCCCCGCGCCGGCCAGGCGGTCCTCGAGCTCGTCGGCCACGTCCGAGGGCAGCGCCGAGAAGACGAGCGGGCTGGACAGCGGCGCGTCAAGGCTCTTCACCGTCAACTCGCCCGCACGCTCGGGCATGGACGTCGGCAGGAGCCAATGACAGGCGTCGGCGTAGCGCCGGCCGGCCGAGCGACCCGACGCCGCCAGTTCGCGTATGGTGAAGAAGGGGTGGCCGTCGAGCAGCTGCACGAAGCGTTGGCCCACGGCGCCGGTCGCGCCCAGGATGGCGACGTCGATCATGTCATTCTCCAGTTGATTAGTAGTCGTGAGTCGTGAGTCGTGAGTGACGGTATCTTGGCGACCATGGTTTTCCCGCACTGCGATCCCTGGAGATTTCCGACTTCCGACTCCCGACTCACGACTATTCCACGAACTCCCGATGCGCGGCGCGCAGCGCCTGCTCGGCCGCCTCGCCGTCGCGCACGACGCACGAGATGCCGATCTCCGAGGAGCCCTGTGCGATGGCGGCGACGTTGACGCCCGCGGCCCCGAGTGCGCCGAACAGGCGGCCCGAGACACCCGGCGTGCCGCGCATGCCCGCGCCCACCACGGTGATGATAGCCACGCCCGGTTGCGCCCGCACTGCGTCGACCTCGTGGCGGCGCAACTCGGTCGCGAAGGCAGCGTCGAGCGCGTTGACGGCCGCCTGTACCTCGCGCCGCGCAATGACGAGCGCGATGTTGCTCTCGCTCGACGCCTGCGAGAACATCAACACGTTGATGCCCGCCGCGCCCATGGCCCCGAAAGTGCGCGCGGCGATGCCTGGCACGCCGAGCATGCCCAGCCCTTCGACCGTGATCAGCGCGAGGTCGCGGATGACCGTGACGGCTTTGACCGCGCCCTCGCCCGCCTTGCTCGACGCTGTGATCAGCGTGCCAGGGTGCTCTGGGTTGAAGGTATTCTTGATGCGGATCGGCACGCCCGCCGCGATGGCGGGCACGATGGTGCGTGGGTGGATGACCTTGGAGCCGAAGTAGGCCAGTTCGGCGGCCTCGGCGTAGCTCAGAGCCGGCAGCGAGCGCGCCGTGGGCACGAGGCGCGGGTCGGCGCTCAACACGCCGTCGACATCGGTCCAGATCCAGATCTCCGCGGCGCCGACGGCCGCGCCCACGATCGCGCCGGAGTAGTCGGAGCCGTTGCGGCCCAGCGTCGTGGTGACGCCGTCCGGCGTAGCCCCGATATAGCCGGTGACGACGGGGACGGTACCCGCGCGCGCCAGCGGCGCGACCCGCGCCTCCGCCCGTCGCGTCGTCGCGTCCATGTCGGGCACAGCGTTGCCAAACGTGGCGTCGGTGACCACGAGGTCCTCCGCGCTGATGGGCTCGGCGGGCGTTCCCTGGACGCGCAGCGCGGCGGCGACGAGCGGCGCGGACATCTTCTCGCCGTAGGCGGCGATGGCGTCGAGCGAGCGCGGTGAGAGTTCACCGAGCAGCGACACGCCGGTCACGATATCGCGCAACTCTCCGCTATAACGGTCGAGCGTGGCTGTCGCGTCCGGGTCACCGCCCAGCGCGTCGAGCGCCTCTGTGTGGTGGCGCCGCAGCCCCTCGACCTGCTCCAGCGCCTCCTGACGGCCGTCGCGTCCGGTTAGCGCCGTACGCGCCAGCGCGAACAGGCGGTCGGTCACGCCGCCCATGGCGCTGACCACGACCACGGGCGCCTCTAGCGCCCGTCGCCCGTCGCCCGTCGTATTTTCGTCGCGCAGGCCCGTGTCGCGCACGAGCTCGGCCACGTGGCGGATGCGCGCGGCGTCGGCCAACGAACTACCGCCAAACTTCATCACCAGCACAGGTTACTCCGCTTCGCTCGTCGTTTGGTCCCCCTGGCCGCGCGTCGGGTCAGGGCGCGGGGCTTGTACCAGGTCCTCCAGCCGCGCCAAGCGATCCTCCACACGCCCCTCCGCCACGGCGAGCCGCCCTTCCGTCGCGGTGAGCAGGTTCTGCGTCACGGTGAGCAGGCTTCGCGTCACAGTGAGCAACTCCTGGGTGGCGATACGCGTCTGTCTCTCCTCCGTCACGATATCCTGCGTCACGGCGAGCAACTCCTGGGTGGCGATACGCGTCCGAGTCTCCACGGCGAGCAGCTCTTGCGTGGCGATACGCGTTTGCGTTTCCACGGCCAGTTGTTGCTGCGTCGCGGTGAGTTGGTCTTCCGCCGCCAGGAAGGCCTCGTGCGTTTCCTCGGCCACGCGGACGGGACGCCCACTCGCGGGGTCGATCACGCGTAGCCAGGTTCCCGCCGGTCGTCGCGGCGTCTCCGCCATGGGTATAGGGCGCAACTCCGCTCCTAGCAAGGGGCTGATGATCCCGCCGCTCGCCAACGGCGTCAGCGGCTCCATCCGTCCGTGGCGCGACTCGAAGCCCAGGAACGGCGGGTCCATCGCTCCTTGCGGATCGTAGATATAGTATTCCTTGGCGCCCTGCTCCGCGTACACGCGCCGTTTCCCACCGGGTCTCTCACTCAGGTCTTCCCGCTGTGTGCTCGGCGAACTGATCTCGAACACGATGTCAGGGAACTTGCCCTCGACCCATGTTTCCCACTTGGGCGGCGCGGGCGGCGGCACATCAAAGATCACGTACACGTCGGGTGAGATATTGTCGCGCCCGTTGGCCGGGTTATAGTAGACGAACTGGTTGCCGCCCACGGTCGTGGTGTGGGCGCGTCCTTGCAGGGCGAATAGGCTTTGTAGGGCGAACTGGAGATCGACCATCTGGATCGCGTTGGCGCTGGTCTCAGCCATAGGGGCGCCATCGCTGTCGGGAAACGTGGAGAAGTCGATCTCGGGTGTGGCGCGCGCGACCATGGCTCATTATCCCTCCGCTACCGGGTTGCTATCCTGTCACCAGTCTACCATCACGGATTACCGGGGGATACTCATCGGCATCATGACGTGCAGGTAGTCGGTGCCGTCGAGCGGCTTGACCACGCCGGGCTGCGCTGGGCCGAGCAGTTCGAGCGCGACCTGGTTGGAGTCGATGACGTTGAGGACCTCGCCGATGTATTTGACGTTGAAGGCCACGGTCAGCGCCTCGCCCTCGATGACGGCGTCGATCTGGTTCGTGTTGTCGCCCACGTCGGCGGCGTTGGCGGCGATGGTCAGCGAGCCGGTCGCGCCGTCCTCGCCGGGGTCGAGCGAGAGCCGCACGATGTTGTTGCTGTCGCGCGCGAAGAAACCGGCGATGCGCGTGGCCTTGATCCAGTCGGCCGTGCTGACGACGGCGCGGGTACCGTACTTCTGGGGGATGATCTGGCGGTAGTTGACGTACTGGCCCTCGATCAGCCGCGAGATCAGGTCGAGAGAGCCGGTGTGGAAGAGCACCTGCGAACGATTCGGCGTGACCGTGACCTCGACGAGTTCGTCGCCATCGGGCAGGATGCGCCCAAGTTCGGAGAGCGTGCGCGCGGGGATGATCACGCTGAAGTCGCCGGTCGTGGCCTCGCCGAGCGAGGCCGAACGCACCGAGAGGCGGAAGCCGTCGGCCGCGGCGAAGGTAAGCGTGTCGCCGGCGAAGGTCGCTAGCACACCGGTGAAGATCGGCCGCGTATCGTCGGTGGCGGCGGCGAAGACGACCTCGCCGATCATGTCGCGCAGCAGGCTGGCCGGCACGGCGGCCGAGGGCTGCTCGCTGACGGTGGGGATGAGCGGAAACTCGTCGGGGTCGATGCCGCGCATGTTGGCCTTCACGCGCGCGCACGACACGGCCGTGGTGTGCGCCTCGTCGGTCTGCGCCAGGTCGACGCGGGCGTTGGGCAGCGAGTTGACGAGTTCGGTGAACAGGCGCGCCGGCACCGTCGTCGCGCCCTCCTCCTCGATCGTGGCCGGCAGCCACAGGTTGATGCCGATTTCAAGGTCGGTCGCGGAGAGGCGCAGGCGGTTCTCGTCGGTCGCGAGAAGGATATTGCTCGTCACCGGCAGGGTACTGCGGGCGCTCGAGGCCACGCCACGCCCGACGATGCTCAAGCCCCGGCTTAGTTGGTCCTGCGGCAAGGATACCTTCATTATTGGCGTGCCCCTTTGTCGAGTGATTAGTGATTGCTGGCTAGTGGTTAGTAGGTAGTTTCTGCTAATCACTAGCCACTAACTACTTCGAGCCGATACCGCATGATACCGCGCCGTACCGCGCGGGGCAAAGATTTATGCCAGATGTCCTTCGGGAGATCGCGCATCGGGTGTACTTTCAGGACGGACAGTACCCCTACGATGGTATAATTAAGGCGTATTTCACGCGCTTTCGCGCGCTCTTCACACTATGGATATGCCACGGTGAACGGCCTACTTCTCGCCACTCGCCACTAATCACTCGCCACTCGTCCATCGGAGGCTCCTTGATGGCCCAGAAGCTCATGGTCGTGGACGGCCACGCCGTCGTCCACCGCGCTTTCCACGCCGTGCGCCAGGAACTGACGACCTCGCGCGGCGAGCTCACCAATGCCGTGTTTGGCTTTACGGCAATTTTACTGAAGGCGCTGCAGACCGAGCGCCCCGACTACTGGGCCGTTTCCTTCGACCGCGCCGCGCCGACCTTTCGCCACGAGAGCTACGCCGGGTACAAGGCGCATCGCCCGGCCATGCCCGACCCGCTGCGCGAACAGTTCGCGCGCGTGCGCGAGGTCGTGGCCGCCTTCGATATCCCCATCTTCGAGCTCGACGGCTTCGAGGCCGACGACGTTATCGGCACGCTCTCTAAACAGGCCACGGCACAAGGAGTCGAAACGCTCATCGTGACCGGCGACCTTGACGCCGTGCAACTTGTCACTCCCACCGTGACGGTGCTGACGCCGCGCCGCGCCGCCGACGATATCTCGCTCTACGACGAGGCGGCCGTGGATGCGCGTTGGGGCCTGCGTCCCGACCAGATCCCCGACTACAAGGGCCTCGTCGGCGACACCTCCGACAACATCCCCGGTGTGCGCGGCGTCGGCGAGAAGACGGCTACCAAGCTCTTGCAGCAGTACGAGACCGTCGAGGGCATCTACGCGCATATAGCGGACCTGCCCGAGAAGCAACAGAAGTTGTTGGGGCCCGCCCGCGCGCAGGCCCTGGAGAGCAAGCGCCTCGCCACCATCGTGACCGACGCGCCGATCTCGCTAGACCTCGCGGCCTGCCGCATTGAGGAGTACGACCGCTCCAAGGTCGTGCGCCTCTTCATCGACCTGGAGTTCCGCTCGCTGATCCCGCGCCTGCCGCAAACCGCGGCCGCGCCGGGGCAGGCTCTAGACACGCCGCCCGACGCGCCTGTCTTGTCGGAAGAGCGCGCGACAGCGCCTACCCCTGCTCCGGTCACCGTGGCGCCCCCGCCGCTCGATGGGCTCTTCGCGGGGCTCGACCTCGACGGTGCCACGACTCCCATGCCCCCCGATGGCACGGGCGCCGCGGGCCTGTCCGTGCGTACGCGCGGTGGGCGCGCTATCACCGTCGCGCCGCCACCCGCGCCTCCCGCGGTATTGGCTGAAGACGAGCAGCTTGATCTCGTGGACAGCGCGGGCAGCGAGGGCGCGCCGCGTACGCACGCCTATGTCGTCGATACTGAAGCTATCCTCGACGACCTGCTGGCGCGGCTGCGCCGGCGCGGACACTTCGCGATCGACCTGGAGACGGACGCGCTCGACCCGATCGAGGCCGGCATCGTCGGGCTCTCCGTGGCCGCCGAGCCGGGCATCGCCTACTACATTCCGGTTGGTCATATACAAGGGACGCAACTCCCGTGCGACGAGGTACTCGCACGCCTGCGCCCGCTGCTCGAAGATGAGAGCGTCGAGAAGACGGCGCACAACGCCAAGTTCGACCTAACGGTGCTGGCGCGCCACGACGTCGACGTGCGCGGCCTAACCTTCGATACCATGATCGCGGCCTACCTCCTGAACCCCTCGGGACGCGGCTACGGTCTCAAAGACCTCGTGCTGGCGCACTTCAACGTCGAGATGACCGACATCATCGCGCTCATCGGCAAGGGCAAAGAGCAGATCACCATGGCCGGCGTCGATATCCACAAGGCGGCCGACTACGCCGCGGCCGACGCCGACATGACGCTACGCTTGCAAGAGATACTGGCCCCGCAACTACACGAGAAGGGCGTGTATGACCTGTTCCGCGACGTCGAGATGCCGCTCGTGTCCGTCCTGACCGCGATGGAGATCGCCGGTATGGACGTCGATGCGCCCTACCTGCGCGAGATGTCCGTACGCGTGCAAGGGGACATGGACCGCCTGATGGCGCAGGTCCACGAAGCGGTCGGGCATCCCTTCAACATCGCCTCGCCGAAGCAACTCTCCGCGGTCCTTTTCGAGGAACTGGGTCTGCCCGCACAGAAGAAGACCAGCACCGGCTACTCTACCGACGCCGAGGTGCTGGAGACGCTGCGCGGCAAGCACCCCGCCGTCGACGGCATCCTGGAGTACCGCCAACTGGCCAAGCTCAAGGGGACCTACCTCGACGGTCTGCCCGAGTTGATCAGCCCCATCGACGGGCGTATCCACACCAGTTTCAACCAGACGATGGCGTCGACGGGCCGGCTCTCGTCGAGTAACCCCAACCTGCAGAACATCCCCGTGCGCACCGACCTAGGACGGACCATCCGCCGCGCCTTCGTGGTCAAGGGCGCGGACGAGGTGTTGCTGGCGGCCGACTATTCGCAGATCGAGTTGCGCATCCTGGCGCACCTCTCGCACGACCCCATTCTGCTCGACTCGTTCCAGCACAACCACGACATCCATGTGCGCACGGCCGCGCTGATCTACGGGTTGCCCGAGGAGGAGGTGACGCGCGACATGCGGCGGCTGGCTAAGACGGTCAACTACGCCATCATCTATGGTCTTAGCGAGTACGGTCTCTCGCGCGAAACGGGCATCCCGCGCAAAGAAGCGGGCGCGTTCCTGGAGCGCTACACGCAGACTTTCGCCACGCTCTATGAGTACATGGAGCGGACGAAGCAGGAGGTACAGGCGCACGGCTACGTGCAGACCCTACTGGGCCGCCGCCGCTACGTACCTGAGGTCTACTCCTCCTCGCGCACCGTGCGCGACGCGGCCCTGCGCGCCGCCGTCAACATGCCGGTGCAGGGGACGCAGGCCGACATCATCAAGATCGCCATGAACCGCCTCGCCGCGCGCATGCGCGCCGAGGGACTCGAGAGCCACATGATCTTGCAAGTGCACGACGAGTTGGTCTTCCGCGCGCCGGCGGCGGAACTGCCGCGCCTGAGCGCGCTGGCGCATGAGACCATGGTCAACGCCATGACGCTCGACGTGCCCATCCAGGTCGACCTCAAGGCCGGCAAGAACTGGCTCGACACCGACCCCGTGAGCGTCTACGACCATGGCGCCATGGCGCTGTAGCTGACGATTTGTCGAATTAGGAGAAAGTTACAATGACCACGATCACGTCCGAGGAACTGGCGCACGGGCTATCCGACGTACTCGACCGTGTGCGGCGCGGGGGTGAGCACTTCGAAATCGAGCAGGACGGCCGGCCAATCGCGGTGCTGGCGCCGGGGAAACCATCGGCCCAGTTCACGGTCGGTGACTTCATCGCGCTCCTGGAGAGGTTGCCTCATCCCGACGACGCTTTCGCCGACGATTTGGCGGCGATTCACGCGTCGCAGCCTATCGCTGAGGCTCCAGAATGGCCCAGCTAGTCGACACCAACGTAGTCATCGCGATCGAGCGACGCGGCGATACTCTGGCGGCGCTCACGTCGCTCGGGCGCGACGAACCGCTCGCTATCGCCAGTGTTACAGCATCGGAACTCCTGTTTGGCGTCCAGCATACTAACACAGCCGTATATTCATGTATAATTAAGTAATATACGTATATACGCTTAGTAGAAGAGATCGGAGGAGGATCGATGGGCCTAATCGCCAGCAAGATTCGCAAGGCCGGGAATAGTTACGTCGTCACGATTCCCGCCGATGAGATGAAAGTACGCGGCCTGGCCGAAGGTCAGCTCGTCGGTATCGACCCGGTACCGGTCGAGATACGACCGGCCGTTCGCCCCGCCGTGCGGGAGGCGATCGACCGCGTGGTCGAGGAGAATGCGGCGGGCCTGCGTTATCTGGCCGGCCGCTAATGCCGGCGGACGCCCCAACCTACCTCACGCTCTCCGACGTTCTGGCGGCGCACGAGGCCGCCATGGCCGTGACGGGCTACACGCCGGCCCCATTACGCGACCAAGGGGCGCTTGAGGGCGCTATCGCTCGCCCGCACATGCTCGCCCATTACGAGGACGCCGACCTCGTGACTCAGGCGGTGGCGCTGATCCTTGCCATCAGTCAGGCTCAAGCCTTCGTGGATGGCAATAAGCGCACGGCCATGACGGCTGGGCTCGTGTTCTTGCGCGTCAACGGCCAAGTCTTCACGGGCGACTCCGAACTGCTGGCCGTGCTGATTGAGGAAGCCGCGAGCCAGTTGCAGGACGAGGCTCGCGCCACTATCGCGGACTGGTTACGGCCGCGGTTAGCGGCGACCGAGTAGGGCTATAAGGGCGCCGCCTTACCAGGTACGCTCATTGGTCGTAGTCGCGTAAGCTATGAGGGTGAATGACAATCTGCCCGACGTCCACATCACCGAACTCGACTCCTCGGAAGGTTCACAGCCCTCTGGCGCTCACGAGACGAAGCACGCCTCGCCCGCGCTGGCTCGCGCCCTGCACGCGACGCCATCGCCACGCCGCAACGCGTCTATCCCGACGTACGAGCGCGCCGGCGCGTTGCGTGAGCGGCGCCGCCTGGCGCTAGGCGCGCTGTCTATCGCGTTGGGACTGCTGGTGGTCGGGCTGTTCCTGTGGTGGGAGGGGCGCAGCGCCTCCGGCGTCACGTATAGCCACTGGGGACCGCTCGGCAAGGCGGCCGGCGATGACTATGACGAGGGCGCTTACGTACTGGCCGCGCAGTCGGTCATCCGTGGCTACGCGCTGTTCAGCCAAGTGTTCTCGGCGCAGCCGGCCTTCTTCCTACCCAGCCTAGCGCTGGCCCTACGTTTCATCCACGATCCCGTCGTCGCGGCGCATCTATATGAAGCCGCCTGCGGGGCGCTGACGCTCCTCGCGGTGTTCCTCATGGCGGCGCGGGCGTATCGCCCGCTTGCCGGGCCGCTCGCCGCCGCGCTACTGGCCGTGTCGCCCGGCTTCTTGCTCTACGCGCACGCTGTCGAGTCGGAGGCGCCGATGCTGGCCTTTTGTACCCTGGCAGTTGCCGCCGCGCAATGGTACTACCTGCGCCCGCGGCGCGGCGCGGCCGTGCTTGCCGGCCTGCTGCTGATGGCCGGGACGGAGATGAAGCTGCTCTCGGTCGTCGTCGTCGTGCCGCTGGTACTCCTGATGGGCGGAGGGCTGTGGTACGGCCAGCGGTCGGGCCGGTCCATCCGTGCGCTCGCGCTCGACATAATACTTTTCCTGTTGGCGCTGGCCGTCCCGGCGCTGCTCGTGCTGTTGCTCTTCGCGCCGGGCGCGCAGTGGGACCAGGTGATCGTGTTCCACCTGCGCTCCGGCCGCGTCCCCGCGACCGTACTCCCGTCTAGCCTCGGCTCGAACGGCGACGCTCTCAAGACCTTCCTGGGCTACGATGTCGGGCTGCTCGTCGTCGCCGGCGCCGGCCTTGTCGTCGTTCTACTGTGGGCTTTTTCGAGCAGAGGCGCCGCGCGCGCGCGCCGGACAGGCCATGCCGGCGCCGGGGCGGCGTCCGCGCATAAAGACTGGCTCCCGCTCGTCTACCTGTTGTGGGCGCTGTCGACGGGGCTGTTCCTGCTGCGCTATCACCCGCTGTTCCAGCACCAGTTCCTGCCGCTGCTGCCACCGCTGGCCTTGCTCGGCGGCGGATTAGCGCTGGCGTGGCCCGCGCCAACGCTTGCGCAACGGAACGCCCCCTCACCCTCCAGCCCCCTCTCCTCCAGGGAGAGAGGAGGAGCAAGTCGTGTTATACGTCAGGGCAGCTCCCCTCTCCCGCGCACAGGGAGAGGGGTTGGGGGTGAGGGAATCCGGCGTAGCGCCCTGCCCATCGCCGCTATCGCCCTCGTCATCTACGCGGTCATACTCGTGCGCTCGACGCTCACCCTCGATGGTCATCTGTTCAAGACCGCCGCCGCGCCCAACCGCGCCGCGTTGATCGCGCTGATCGACCGTACGACGCGCCCCGGCGACTACGTGGTGTGCGACGATCCCAACGTGGCGCTCGGCGCGCGCCGCCCCGTGCCGCCCGGCCTGGAGGATCCCTCGCGCGTGCGCGCCGCCGCGGGCTACCTCACCGTCGCGCGGCTCGAAGCGGCGACCGTGCGCTACCACGTCGCCGTCATCGTGGCCTCGCGGCCCATGTTCGCGCGCTACCTGCCGGCCTACCTCACCTGGGCCGCCGCGCACTACCGCGCCGTCCCCAGCCCCGCCTCTGGCGCTCAAGTGTTCCTGCGGCGGTAAAACCTACCCGGCTCTCTGTTGCTCGTCGCGCTCGACTCGTCGCAGCATCGCTTGCAGGCGCTTGAGCCATGTGTCGGCACGCAGTTGATGTTCTCAAGAGAGCGTTGCTGACGCGCTACTCGGTCGTCCGGCCCATCTCATTGGTTGGGTTAAAATTAGAAGGTGATATGGGACACAGCGTAGTAGAAGATTGCGACGCCAGCAATGAGCGCGAGGATAGTACCGCAAAGTAACCCAGACGCCAGACGCCTCTGCTGGCGGATAACGGCGATCAGGCTAGCTACAATATCCGCACCGATGATAACAAGGCCAAGGCGAAAATCTCCAGTCGAAATAGCCGACAGGACGAACCACGCGAGGAAAGGGACGCTCGCGGCCAAGAAGCCCCCGAAAAAGAGGCCGACGCCCTGATTCATGATGGTACTAAACCTTCCTTTGATGCTGTCGCCCGCTTCGACTTCCAGCCACTTATGCCGGTGTAGATGCCATAGAACTTCGCTGGCAGCGAGTTGTCCATAGTCTCCATGAGCGAGTTCATTTAGACAATAGCCCATTTTGTCCAGGATAGACGGGTGGAGCGCCCGACTTCGCACTTGGTCCCATACGGACGAGCAAGTAATAGGGGCAGTTGGCCTTGAATCGAGGGTGTGTGTGCGACATGGAGTCGCGCACACGCCCCGCCCTCTATCTCAAACTGAAGGCCGCCCGTACGAGAGGGCTATGGGTTTAGATACGCCCTCCCCTTCCCCTTACGACGCGGTGCATTTCTCAGCACACCCGGGCCACGATCGTGCCTGTGCCTGGATGTCCCGGGTCGGGGGCGTAACCGGGATCGGTCTTGATTACCACGATGTGCACGGTGTCGCCGGAGATTGTACCCCCCGACTTGGTGATCGCACTCGTCACGACCACTCCCATGTAGGTCGGGACGCTGCTCGGCGGCCCGGAACTGTTGCCGGGAGCGGCGGTCCACGTCCCGGGGCAACTCGGCGGCGTCGTACTGGTGCTGGCGGCGGAACCCTTGAACGCGCTCGGCGCGGCCCCTCCTGATAACGTATTCTGCTTCGACCACTGGGAGCCCCACCATGTCACTGTGGTATTGGACGTGGCGTTGGCGATCGTCTGGTCACCCAGGGTGAAACTCCCTCGGGACAGGTAGGCGAAGCTGAGGATAGAGCCGGTGGCGGTGATTGTACTGCCACCGATATCCGCGATGCTTATCTGGACCATATGGGAACCGAGGGCGGCGTACGTGTGGCCCCCGCCCACGCTGAATCCTCCGCTGCTATCGGCGCTAATCGTCCCCGACGATGCCGTGCCATCGCCCCAGTTGATGGTGGCGGTGTAGTCGCCTGGTACCCCGTTGGGGTCTGCGTCGGTGAACGTGGCCACGGGACCGCTGAACCCGGTACCCGAGCCAGACAGGATCGTCTCGCCTTTGGCAACGAGCGGCGTATCGCCCACCTGCGCCTTGCTGACGGCGGTCGCCGGGCTGCCGCCGGCGTCCTTGACCGTCATTGTAACTGGATAAGCGCCCTCCTCGGCGTAGGTGTGGCCGCCAATCACATCGAAGCTTCCGTCGCCGTTGGCGCTGGGCGTCCCCGCCGACGTCGTCCCATCGCCCCAATCGATTGTGGCGCTGAATCGGGATACTGTAGCCTGTGGATCTTTATCGGTGAAGGTGGCCACCGTCCCGCTGAAGGGGACGCCTTCGGTCGCCTGTAGGGAAATGCTCGCCGCCGTGATCGGTGCGGTGACGGTGATGGGGCCGTTGCCCACATAGCCGACGGCGCCTTGGTTGTCAACGATGGTCAAGAGCGGTGTGTAGACGCCAGTCTGCGTAAAGGCGTGCATCGCGCTCACGCCCGTCACCGTCGTGCCGTCGCCGAAGTCCCAGGTGTACGACGCGACGGAACCGTCGGTGTCGTATGACCCAGAGGCGTCGAAAACCACCGGTGACGAGACCGTGGCCGCAGTCCCGGTCACCGACTGCGTGTACGCGGCGATGGGCGGCCGGTTGGTATGCGGCGTGTGGTCGACGCGCAGGTGCAGCGTTTCCCCATCGGCCGAAACATCGGCCCCATAGAGTGTGACCGTCCAGTTCCCCGGCTCGGGGGTCTGCACTGTGTAGACCTCATAGGTCGGCCCATTCTGGTGATCGACGTCGGACGCCTGCGTGGTGCGCGTGATAACGCGGCCTGAGGGCGAGGTCAGGCTCATGACCACATCGCTACCCGGCCAATCCGTCGCGAAGGCCACGCTATCCTGTCCCGGCGTCACCGGCGCCGTCGCGGTGATAGTTTGGGACGGATAGATAGTGTACGTCTCCAATGGCGCTGGCGGCCCGGTTTCCAACTGCTTCAGTGCGATCTTGAAGAGCGCTTCCTGGCCAGAGTCATTCGGATGGAAACTCGAATCCACGTCGCCCAACTCCACTGCATGGATCCACGCGTCGGAGTCGCAGGCCCCGTGCCCCTCAAACGCGTTGTACACGTCGATGTACTCAGCGACGCCGCTCCCGCTGGTAGCGTCACGGATGACACCATCCAGTTGCTTGGCTTTCTCGTTGAGCCACCGAAGGTCGTCCCCCGCGAGGATGTAGCAGTTGACTAAATTGTTCTCTTGGTTCGTAGAGAAAGCATGGGGATAGCCCATGACCATGATGCGCGCGCGCGGGGCACGCTGCTTCACCGCCGCATACGCCTTGCGCAACGGGTTGCGCAACCCTTCGATGGCCTTGCTCACCTGAGCGTCCTGAGACCGACAGGCGGCGTTCAAGAGACACGTTTTCAGCACGTCCGCGAACCCCGAGTCGTTGCCGCCAACGGACAGGGTCACGAGGGTCGCGCTGCTGTCCAGGCTATCGATCTGCGGCCCTGCCCCCTGATTGTGGCCGTCATTCGTCGCGTTTCCACCGACGATATCGGGGATGATGGCGCCACCGCAGGCCACGAAGTCGAAAGCCTGCGGTATCTGCGGGGCTCCGGACCGATCCAGTTGCCCCGCCCACGTATTTATCGTCGACCGGTGGCATGCGGTACCCTGGCTATACGAGTCGTACGATGAGGTGCCCTGGCCCGCCGCGTAGGAGTCGCCCATGGCCACGTAACGCCCATAGCCCACGACGTAGCTGCGTGTCCCCGCCGAGGTGCCGTCGGCGAACTTCGCGTCGAACTTGACGGTCGTGAAGCCCGGCGTCCCGTAGAGCGCCACGCCATTCGGGTCATAAGTGCAGTCTTCTTCCGCAGGGTTGCCGGGATTGGACACGTCGGCGCAGGTCAAGCCGCCGGGCAGGGCGGAGTGGCTGATGGTGATGGGCGGCCCGGATGCTTGTGCTTTCACCGTGAAGGTAATGGTCTGGTCCCCCCGCATCTCGAAGACGGAGCGATCCTTCGGGGTGGGAGTGACCCAGGACGGCACGCCGTTCGTCAGGCTACCGGCCTTGATGAAGACATCGGAGTCCAAATAGTGGTCCAGCGCGTCGGCGATGGACAGGTGCGCATGATTCACCTGGCCGGGCTGCACTGCGGCCACGCACGTCAGTGGGGTGGTGAGACCATCCAACTCAGTGTTGATGCTACCGCCCCCATCCGGTGGCGAGTTGTTGCGGTATAGCTGGGGATTAGCCGCATTGCCGGAACCATACGGGTTGCCGCCGTTGATGGTATTGATCGAAACGGGCGACGCTGTACCCGGCACGATGGCGCAATTCGTGCCATTGATGAAGAACCCGAAGACATCATTGAACTGGTAGACGAACTGGTTGTACTCTGCGGAGCCAAAAACGTACTGGAAGGACACCGTCTTGGACTGCGGTACAAAGTCGAAGTCCAAGGATGCCGCATCGTACGTCGATCCACCGGCCAGCGAGTCTAGCGCCGGGTCGCCGGGGGCGCCATTGTCCGTCGAGGCTTTGTTACCGTTGTTGGGCCCGATCACGCTCGAAACCATGCCCGTGCTCAATACGACGCCGTAGCCGATACCCAGGATGCTGGCGTCGCCCGAGAAGGTGCCGCCCGCGACGGCGGCCCCCGTGAAATGGGCGTTTGTGACGGTAACGCCGGGCCCAACGAGTGTCTGGGCCAACTGGGTCGCCGAGAGGGCGGGATCGGTTAGGTCGTCTGTTGTCAGCCCTGTAGCGCCGGGCGATGCAGCGGGATCGGACGACATGGCGGCAGAGAATGTGGAATGTCCAACACGGCCATGCCGAGCGGTGTTGACTGACACCGTGGCGTGCCGCCCGTCAGGTAGGGTCGCGGCGCGGGCGCCGCGATTTGCCCCAACGCTAGCCAAGATTGAGAAGGTGACTAGGAGGAATGCGACGGCGGATGAAAGAACGCGATTCACTGAGATATCCTTTCCTCATACCTAATGGATGGTCAGCGGGCGACATCGCGTTACTTGAGTTTGCCACGGACGTGTTGCGCTCACATCGTCCGCTACTGTACTATGCATATCAAACAGTCGGCAAGTACCCATATGGGCAGGTACCCATGTGGATAGGGGTGCGCGCCATTTTCTCGCGTCTGCTGGGAGCGTCGGCTTCCAGTCGGCACGCCAGCGCGGGCGCGCCTGTTGGTGGTCGTAAGGGCCAGGGCGGCAATCGTCTGCCAACTGGAAGCTGACGCTCCCAGTAGATACGCCGCATGCCTTGGTGACCAGCGCGAAAAAGTGGAGCGCGTCCTATGGCAGGTGTTTCAGCACCAGTTCCTGCCGCTGCTGCCGCCGTTGGCCTTGCTTGGTGGCGGATTAGCGCTGGCGTGGCCCGCACCGGTGTTCGGACGGCAGCGTATGGACGGCGCGGATGTCGGGCGTAGGGGCGCGTTGCACGCGCCCGGCGTGCGAACGAGGGCGCGTGCAACGCGCCCCTACCAACGCGATAACCTCTCAGTTGTACAGGGCGTGGCGGGACGCATAGTCCTGCCCATCGCCGCCATCGCCCTCGTCATCTACGCGGTCATACTCGTGCGCTCGACGCTCACCCTCGATGGTCATCTGTTCAAGACCGCCGCCGCGCCCAACCGCGCCGCGCTGATCGCGTTGATCGACCGTACGACGCGCCCCGGCGACTACGTGGTGTGCGACGATCCCAACGTGGCGCTCGGCGCGCGTCGTCCCGTGCCGCCCGGCCTGGAAGATCCCTCGCGCGTGCGCGCCGCCGCGGGCTACCTCACCGTCGCGCGGCTCGAAGCGGCGACCGTGCGCTACCACGCAGCCGTCATCGTGGCCTCGCGGCCCATGTTCGCGCGCTACCTGCCGGCGTACCTCACCTGGGCCGCCGCGCACTACCGCGCCGTCCCCAGCCCCGCCTCCGGCGCCCAAGTGTTCCTGCGGCGATAGAACCTACCCCGCTCTCTGTCGCTCGTCGCGCTCGACTCGGCGCAGCATCGCGTGCAGGCGTTTGAGCCATGTGTCGGCGCGCAGTTGATGTTCCCACACGCGTATGACATGGTAGCCCTGCCGGCGAAGCAAGTGGCGTTGTCGATTGTCCCGCCGGCGGTTCTCGTCAATTTTATTCCGCCAGAACTCCCCGCGCGCCGTGGGGACATTGCGGTTGCAGACCGGACAGGCGTGCCAGAAGCAGCCATCCACGAATATCGCCACATGTCGCGCGGGGAAGTAGAAATCGGGCCTGCCCACGATTCCCTTGGGGTGCTTTTCCCACCCAACGATGCCGTTTTTGATCAGCGCGGCTTCAACCAGCCCTTCGGTGGACTTGTTGCCCGTGCCACGCACTTTCGCCATGCGCGCGGAGCGTTCGGCCGTGCTTAATGTATCTGTCGTCATACCGGGGCGCCTTGGTCGCGTACTATGCTAATGCCACTCTACGTTCCTGGACGCGTATAGGGAGGCCACGGTCAAGCCGTTCCAACTCGGCATGAACGAGCCGCCCCAGCGTTTCGGCCATTGCTACGGGGACGGCGTTGCCTAGCTGACGGCGACTCTCCGTCCATGAGTTAGCGAAATGCCACTCGTCGGGGAACGTTTGCAGCCGCGCCAGTTCACGCACGGTGAAATAGCGCACGGTATCGTCATCGCGGCGTAGCATGTTCTCGCCGCCGGGGTTGCCGTGATCGCCCGCCTTGATCGCTTTGGCCGGCCAGTCCCAAGGGCTGCCGGTATGACCCTTATAGCTTCGCGCGTCGGGAATCCCAGCGTGGTTCGCGATCGGTGGATGAGGGTCATAGTCTATCGGCTCTAGCAGGTCTTTAAGCGCGTCACGCACCGTACGCCATCGTCGCGCGAACGGTAGGGGAGCCTGCGCCAGTTTGGCGACGCGTCCCGCGAGGCGCAAAGGAATCGCGCGGGGTTCCAGCCCGTGCTCTTGCCAATACGAGCCATCGACGTATTGCGCGTGCAGTAGCGCGTCTTCCGAATGCGTGGCGATGGGGAAATTCCAGTAAGCGCCTACATCGTGCCGGAACCCGACGATAAAGACGCGATGCCTTTCCTGTGGCACACCGAAGTCGGCCGTGTTGTAGATGTGGAACTTCACGTCGTAGCGGCATTCATCGGGCTGATTCCAAGGATCGCGGCCAACCGCTTCGCCCGCGGCGCGGTGTTGCGCGAGACGCGCTTTGTGTTCTTGCCAACTCTCACCGGTACGGGCAAGACGAATGGGAAAGCTAGCTGGTCGATGATGTAGTCGAAATAGGGACGAAAGCTTTGACGGGTCAAACCTTTGACATTTTCGAACAAAAAGGCGCGGGGCCGCAGTTCCCGAACCGCTCTGAAGACCGCCGGGAACATGTTGCGCCTATCCGTGTCCCCGGCGTGCTTGCCGCCCAGGCTGAAGGGCTGGCACGGAGGCCCACCCGCGAGCAGGTCTATCGGCTCATGGTAGTCAGAATAATCGAACGTCGTGACATCGGCTTCGTGGATCAACCAATCGATACCCGTTTCGCTTCGCCGTACGCGATTGAGTTGGAGCGTGGCGCACGAATCGTGGTCGCGCTCGATAACAGCCAGGTGGTGGAATCCCGCGCGATGCGTGCCAAGCGCTAATCCTCCCGCCCCGGTAAACAGTTCTATCGACCGCATATACTCCTCGACCATGCGCGGCTCCCACAAACAGATGTTCTATATTATCGGTATAGTACCACAGTTACGTCGGCAGCGTACCGCGTCTATCCGGCGCTTGTCGCGGAGTTATCCGCGGTCGTCTGGCGCACGCTAGTACCAATATGCTATGGGACGCCGCCCCTATGGCGAGTAGGTTACCGATAGAACAATAGCGGGTTTGAGACATCACAGCCATGGCTGGTCCTATCCGACGAGGCGGCCATGTGACAAACGGACGCGATGTCGTGAAAACGGCTGTACACCGGCCGGAGTGGAGGAGTAACGTGGTACAGGGGGGCGCGGGACGGGGCCTCATCAAGGTCGCCATTATGGAGCAGCGCGACGAGACGCTGCAGCAGGTGCTCGCGCTGGCGGCGCAGAGTTCGAACCTCGCCGTGGAGGCGCTTAAAGACGCCGCCGCCTACTTCGAGGTCTACGATTCGACCGATGGCCCGGATGTCCTGCTGGTTGGCCTGGACAACGACGCGCAGGCGGCGCTCCACGCCGCCCGTCGCGTCGTCGCGCTGGCGCCCGGCTGCGGGGTGATTGTCTACGGCCGCGCCGCGACGATGGATCTTCTCTCGCAGGCCATGGCGGCCGGCGCCCGACGCTACCTCCCCTTTCCCTTCGACGCGGCGGCCCTGCGTAGCGCCGTCGGTGAGGTCTACGAACAAGTGAAGCCGTTGGCGGACAGCGCGCGCCTGGCCTTGCCGGCGCACTCGGTCGCGCTAGCCGCCGATCAAAAGGAGCGCGATCCCAAGGTCATCGCCGTGTTCAGTCCCAAGGGCGGTGTCGGGACCTCGACCCTGGCCGTGAATCTGGCCTGCGCGCTCGGCGTGATGGGGCGGCGCGTGGCGATCGTCGACGGTAACATTAGCTTCGGCAACGTGGGCGTCTTCCTCAATCTCTCGCCGAGTAAGAGCATGCTGCAGCTGGTCGGCGACCCGCAGGGTATCCAGGCGGCCAGCGTCGAGGATGTGCTGTTGCCGCACCCGAGCGGGATCAAGGTGATGCTGGCCCCCTTCAAGCCCGAGGAGGCCGACACGATCAATGGCGACCACTTGCGTGCCATCATCGGCATCTTGCGGCCGCAATACGACTACGTCGTGGTTGACACCTGGCCGAGCTACGACGAGCGCGTGCTGGCGATGCTCGACGCGTCCGACCAGATCCTGGTCCCGACCGGACCGGAGCTGCCGTCGATCAAAAATATTGCCGCGTTCCTGCGCGTGGCCCAACTGCTCGAATATCCGCACGACAAGATTATCCCCGTGTTGATGCGCGCCAACAGCGTGTCGCCCGGCTACCTGGCCGATATCGAGGCGTTCCTCAAGCAGCCGCTGGTGTGGCGCGTCGTGAGTGACGGCAAGCGTGTCACGCAGTCGGTCAACAATGGGGAGCCTTTTGTGTTGACCGATCCCGGCGCCGCGGTCAGCCAGAATATTTTCTCGCTGGCGCGCATGTTCGATGGGACGGTCGAGGAGCTAGCGCCTGCCGCACGCCCCGAATCGGCCGGTGTCCCATTCTGGAAGCGCTTCCGCCTCGGCCTTGGCAAGGCCAGCTGAAACGAGGGGCGAGGGGCTCTCGCCCCTCGCCCCTTTTGTTGTTGAGTAAGCAGCCCGGCTTTGCTTCAGCCAGATGTATCAGGTGGTCCAGATCCCGCCGCGGGCGCCACCCGACCAGCCGGGCGGGTGTACCTCACGATGTGAGAGGTGGCCTGACCTTTTAAGGCCAGGCCAGCGGCGCTCACCATCACAATCGTGGGGTACACCCCAGCCGGACGGCCACGCTGAACGCCTGTTCGACGACCTATAGCAAAAGCGAGGGACCGCCCAGTTGGGCGGTCCCTCGCTTTTGCTATAGGTCGTCGGCGATGGATGTCTACTGGTTGGTATTCCCCGTCTGCTCGACGACGACGACGGGATCGCCGCCGACGGTCGGGATACGCGGGTCGGCCGGGTTGGAGTACGTCGTACCTCCGCGCAACGTGACCGTGTACACGCCGTTGGACAACTGGATCGTCGTCCGCGTGGCCTTGGTGACGTACGAGAGTGGGGTACCGTCCCAGTTGAGCTTGTCGACCTCGACCGGCTTATCGCCGGCGTGGATCACGGTCGCATGCCCGTACTTGTCATAGACCGTGGCCGTCTTGATACTGCTGCTGGCCGCCCTGAACGTATAGGTGGCGGAGCCGTACACGTCGTACGACACGCCCGCCCAGTCGGCGGCGCGACGGCCTTTGGCGTCGGTCGTCGGCAGCACGATCATGTCTTTGGCGTCGTGGTAGAGGTGATCCGACGGGTTGTAGTTGTAGTGCTTGGAGTGGTCCCAGGAATAGGTGGCCTTCGTGTAGCGCTTCTCCACGGCCGGGTTGAGCGGGCCGAACTGGTTCCACACCGTGGTGATGCGCTCGGTCGGGCGCTTGTTGCTATCCAGTTTCTCGCACACGATCTTGAAGACGCCGGCCTTGTAGACCGGCTGACCGTCGAGCGTGCGGTCGGGATAGAACTCGCCCGCGTGGTACGGCGCGGTGTCCACGGCCGGTTGGGCATTCTTGAAGACCTTGGCAAGGAACTGGAAGCTGTAGCCGAAGGGGCGCTCGACCTTGGCGTTGTTGACAACGCCGAGCGGGGCGACGTTGGGCGTGGTCATGCCGGCGCCGTCGAACATGCGGTAGATGGCGAAGCGGTCGGCCTTGGCGGCGATGTAGGTGGCGAAGGCGTCGACGAGGAAGCCGGCCTGCTCCTGCTGCGTCACGCGGAAGGCGGTCGTGCCGTCGCGCCAGGCGTCGGCGCCGCTGGTCTTGTCGTCGTAGGGCTCGACGTTGGTCTCGCTGACCCACACCTGCTTGTCGGCCCAACCGTGGCGCGCCAGTTGGTCGCGCAGGGTGGTGATGATCCAGTAGAAGCTGGGCGTGCCGATGTAGAGGTGCAGGTTCGCCACGTCGAAGTAACCGTTGTTCTTGCCGGTGGGATCGTCCCTCTTCAGTTGGTCGAGCACACCGGTGAGGAACGCGCCCTGGTCATACCAATAGGGGTCGCCGTAGAGGATGACTTTGGCCGCGGGGTTGGCGGCCTTGATGGCCTGGTAGGCGACCTCGACGAGGCGGGCGTAGTCCTTCTCAGATTGCGCCTTGTTGGGGTCGTTCCACTGCGTCCAGCTCGATCCGCCGGGGATGCTGACCTCGTTCCAGATGGTCCACTCGTTGATACGGCCCTGGGGGTGGGCGGTGTCGGGACCGAAGTGGCGGGCCATCTGATAGCAGTAGGCGCCCCAGGTGTTGCGCGGGTCGTTCCAGGGCAGTAGCTGGCCGCTGGCGTCGTTGAGGGTGGGCACATCGCCACTGCCGCAGGTTTTGGCGGCGGCCTTGGCCGTGTCGCGGCAGGCCCATGCGGGCGTGCCGAGGAGGAGGCCGGCGATGTCGCGGCGGTGGGTAAGTTCGCGGTCGATCGCGGCGTCGGTGCCGCCGGCGTCGAGGGCGAAGGGATTCCAGCCGGCGGGCCAGGCGGCGGGGGCGGGGAGCGTGCCGGCGGCGACGGGGGCCAGGGCGTCGGGGTGGGTGGGGGCGGTGGGCTGGAGGTAGCGCCAGATGAAGGGAATGCGCGTCCAGCGCGCGCCCATCTGGTCGGCCAGGGTGGACAGGTAGTCGGCGCTGACGGTGGTGTTGTGGTCGGCGATCTGGTCGATGCCGAAGCGCGGGTCGGTCGTCGTGGTATCGACCGACGAGCGGCCGGAGTTGGCCCCAACATGGTGGGCTCCGGACGTTGTCAACGTTGCCCCGGCGATCACAGCGGCCGCGACGGAGGCGCGAGCGGCGGTGGGTAGAGATCGGCGCGTCATGGTACCTCTTTCATGGTGTCGTCCCACATCCTGTAGATGTCCCTTGAATATCCGGGTCAACCAATAACTATGACCAGGGTGCGCTCAGGATAGGCGATGGGCGGCCGGGCGCGCCATAGCAAAAGTGGCCGGGCGTGCCATAGCATAAAAAGCATCCCCATGCTACCCAACAGTCCAACAGGCAGCGGTAGCCGCGTGGCTAGCATACTACAAGCGCGGCCCCGTGGTCTATCCCCGTGGCTGGAGGATGTGCTCCCAAAAGGTGGCGCCGGGCGTCGTGGGCCTGGCCCTTTTAAGGCCAGGCTCACAGCGGCAGCAAAAGCCAGCCGGAGCGGCTGGCCTAGAACGGATGAGAGGTGAGCGCGTCGTCGTCGCCGGCGAGGCGCGCGCGCGCGGCGGTGATATCGTCGTACGCCCGCGCGAGGCGGTCCGCGTCACCGTCAAGGCGCGCACGCAAGGCGGCGATAGCCGTTGTGACGGTCGCGGACGCCGGACCGCCAATAGCGGTGGACGCCGCGACGATGGCGCGCGGCTCCTGCACGGCCGCGACGCGCGCGTCGTCGACGGATAGCCCGATGTCACGCTCCTGCAGCGCCCGGCGCAGCGCCGTACCGATCACCTCCGTCGCGCCCGCCTCGTCGGAGAGGCGCACCGCCGTCTCCACGACGCGCTTGGCCTGCCGCAGCGGCAGCCCGTGCGCCGCGACCAACCACTCCATCAGGGCCGTGCTGCCCACGAAGTAGCCGCCAGCCAATTCCAGCGCCCCTTCGCGGTTTATGGTCATGGTCCGCCACGCGCCGGCCATGATCGCCGCGGCGTCGCACGCCTCGCCCACGAGGTCCATGATGAGGTACTTGCTCCACTGCGTGTCGCGGTTGTAGCCCATGAAGGCGGCCGCCCCGACGCCGAGCAAGCCAGATACGACGCCGCCAGCCACGGCGGCCCGGGCCTTGATCGCTTCCATCGTGCACGGGTTGACCTTCTGCGGCATGATCGAGCTGCCCGAACTGTAGGCCGGGCTGAGGCGCAGCAGGTCATAACCGGGCGCGCCGAGTAGGATGACGGTCTGGGCCAGGCTAGATAGGTGCTTCAGGTGCGTGGCTAGGGCCAGCGCGAGGTCGGTCTCGGGCTCACCGCGCGTGGTGAGTGGATCGAGCGAGGAGAGGTGCGGGCCGTCGAAGGCGAGGTACGCGGCCGTAAGCGCGCGGTCGAGCGGCACGGTCGTGCCGTAGCCGGCGGCCCCGCCGAGCGGCGACCAGTTGTGCAGGTCGAGCCAGGCGAGCAGGCGCGCGGCGTCGCGCGAGAAGGCCTCGGCGTACGAGGCGAGGACGTGGCCCAGTGTGGTGGGCGTGGCCGGTTGGTGATGGGTGAAGCCCGGCATGACCGTGTCCGTGTGTTCAACTGCTACGTCGAGCAGCGCGTGCGCGAGCGCGATGGCGTCGCCGGCGAAGCGCAGCGCCTGCCGGCGCAGGTAGAGGCGCATCGCGGTCGCTACCTGGTCGTTGCGTGAGCGCCCGGTGTGTACGCGGCCGCCTACCTCGGGACCGCACAACTCGGCCAGGGTCAGCTCGATGTTGGTATGCACATCCTCGCGTGCGGGGTCGAGCGTAAAGAGGCCGGCCTCGTGGCGCCGGCCGATCTCGGCCAAGCCGTCGAGGATAACGCGCGCGTCGGCGGCGGGGATGATACTTTGTCGCGCCAGCATCGTCACATGCGCGGAGGTTGCCCACAGGTCGTCGGCGATGAGGTTCGCGTCGGCCGGGGGCGAGCCCTCGACGTCGCGCCCGGCCATGAAGCGGACCGTCGCCTCCTCGGGCGCTGTCGTGAAGCGCCCGCCCCACAGGCGGTCGTGTGTACTAGAGCCATCAGCCATCAGCTGTCAGCTTTTGGCTGAACATTAAGCTGACGGCTGATTGCTGACGGCTGAACGCTTTTCTGCGCCACGGCCTGTACGCGCAGGGGCAGGCCCCACAGTTGGATGAAACCCTTGGCCGCGTCGTGCGCGAACAGGTCGCCGCTGCCGTAGGTGGCGAGATTGGTCTGGTAGAGCGCGTAGGGCGACTGCCGCCCGACCACGCTGCACGTCCCGCTCTGCAGCTTCAGGCGCACGGTCCCCGTGACGTAGCGCTGCGAGCTCGTGACGTAGGCGGCGAGATCCTCACGGAAGGCCGAGTACCAGGCGCCGTCGTAGACCGCCCGCGCGTAGGCGTCGGAAACGCCGTTCTTGAAGGCAGCGGCGTCGCGCGTGAGGACCATATCCTCCAGCGCCTTGTGGGCGGCGTGCAGCACGACGGCGGCGGGGGCCTCGTAGATCTCGCGCGACTTGATGCCGACGAGGCGATCCTCGATCTGGTCGATGCGCCCGACGCCGTACGCGCCGGCGATGCTGTTGAGCGACGTGACCAGCGCCACGGGGTCGAGCGCCTTATCGTCGAGCGTGGTGGGGGCGCCTTGCTCGAAGCCGATCTCGACGTAGCGCGGCTCCGGCGGCGCCGCGGAGGGATCGGCCGTCCAGGCGTAGGCGTCGGCGGGCGGCTCCTGCCAGGGGTCTTCGAGCACGCCGGCCTCGCACGAGCGGCCCCATAGGTTCTCGTCGATGCTGTAGGGCGAACTCTTGGTGATCGGCAGCGGGATGTTGTGCTGCTGGGCGTACTCGATCTCCTGCTCACGCGTCTTGAGCTCCCACTCGCGCAACGGGGCCACCACAGTAAGGTCGGGGGCCAGCAGCGCGGTGGTCACATCGAAGCGCACCTGGTCGTTGCCCTTGCCGGTGCAGCCGTGCGCGATAGCCGTCGCGCCGACTTTGCGCGCTGTCTCCACGAGCAGCCGCGCGATGAGCGGACGTCCCAGCGCCGTGGCCAGCGGATAGCGGCCGCCGTAGAGCGCGCCGGCCTGCAACGCCGGCCACGCGTATTGTGTCACGAACTCCTCGCGCGCGTCCACCACGTAGGCCTCGCAGCCCATCGCGCGCGCCTTGGCCGCGCTCGCCTCCAGGCTGACGTCGCCGCCCAAGTCGGCCGTCAGCGTCACCACCTCATAGCCCCGCTCGCCCAACCAGTGCACCGCGACCGAGGTGTCGAGCCCGCCGGAATACGCCAGGACGATCTTGCCTTTGTCTGCCGTCAATCTATATTCTCCTCGTTCGGCCTGGCCTTAAAAGACCACGGCAGGATACGGACCTTAAAAGGTCTATCTGTTGTTGCATCCACACCAGCGCTTTCAAGCGCCGTTCTCTGCCATGCGCTGTCAGGCCGCTGCCTGTTAAGCGCAGGCCCACGACGGTCGGGGGGTGAGGGTCATTAGTCTTGTACCGCGATCTCCATCTGCAGCGGTAATTGTAGCATGGGCTCGGCGCCGACGGCGACGCTGCCTTTGGTGTGCTCCGCGCCGAGCCCATGCTGCGCCAGAATCTTGTAGGGCAGCGAGCGGATCACTGCGGCGGGGCCGCACAGGCGCTGGTCGAAGCTCTTGCTCTGCAACGTGCGGATCTCGGGGTGGTAGAGCGAATCGGCCGACGCGCGGTCGGTGATGCGGATATTGCCCTTGTAGAGTTCGAGTGTGATCGTGCCGTTGACGCGCGTCTGCGTGTGCGTGATGAAGGCGTCAAGGCCGCCCTTGAGCGGGTGGAACCACTCGCCGTGGTAGACCATATAGGCCCACTTCTGGTCGATGCCTTCCTTGAACTGGCGCTCGTCTTTGGTCAGGCACATGCCTTCGAGGTCCTTGTGCGCCTTGAGGATAACATGGGCGGCGGGGGCCTCGTAGAGTTCGCGCGACTTGAGGTCCATGATGCCGTCTTCCCAGATGTCGATGTAGCCGATGCCGGCGGCGCCGGCGATGACGTTGAGCTTGCCGATAAGACGGTCGAGCGGCAGGCGCTCGTAGTTGAGCCCGATGGGGACGCCGTCCTCGAAGTCGAGCGTCACGGTCACGGGCGTCTCGGCCGCCTTTTGGGGGGGCGTGAGCCACTGCCACACGTCGTCGGGCAGCGCCGTTTCCAGTGTGATCGCGCCCGAGGCCAGCGAGCGGCACCACAGCGTCTTGTCGTCGCCGCCGGCCAGTTTCTCATGCAGCGGGATGCCCCAGTAGTCGCACAGCAACTGCTCGTCGCCGCGCGTGAGGTCGAAGTCGCGCACCGGCTGCAGCACGGTGAGCGCCGGTGCGAAGATGGAGAAGGCGTTGTACATGCGATATTGGTCGTTGCCCTTGCCGCTGGAGCCCTCCACGATGGCGTCGCAGCCGAGCTCGACCGCCTTGAGGGCGACGAGTTTCGCGATGAGCTGGCGCGTCATACACGTCGAAACGGGGTAGCCAAGGTAGTCGCTGTTGGCCTGGATGGCTAGGGTTAGCCACGCCGTGGCGAACTCTTCTTTGGCGTCGATGAGGATGGGCGTGAGGCCGAGCAGTTGGGCCTGGTTAAAAGCCATCTGCAATTCCTCGTCACCCTGCCCGATGTCAACCGTGATGGGCACGATCTCCTCGGCCCCGTAGACCTCGGTCAGCATCTTGGCCCCGAGGGAAGAGTCGAGACCACCCGAGAAGGCCACGGCGGCGCGCGTGACGCGCGGATTGGGCGTCTCGGCGATGCGCGCCAGGATCGTGGCGACGGCGGGATCGGCTGCGTCCGTCGTGGTGGGCGGTTTGGCGGTGACGGTCATTGGTGAGCAACTCCTTTCCTAACGGGCCTGACCTTAACAGGCAGCGGCCTGACAGTGCATGGCAGAGACCGGACCTTGAAAGGTCTTTAGCGTGTTAACACGTCGACATGTGTCGCATCCGTTGCGCGCTTTTAAGCGCTGTCTCCTGCCATGCGCTGTCAGGCCGCTGCCTGTTAAGGTCAGGCCAAGGGCATCACACGGAGGCGAGGCGGGATCATCCCTCGGTCAACTGACTGCTGATAGCTGATCGCTGATTGCTCAGAACCATGCCGTGGCCGGGGTGGTCATCCCAGCCGAGGTGGGCGTAGAAATCGCGCTTGCGGGTCGTGAAGAGCGCGATCTGTTCGACATCATGCAGCGCGGGGTGCGCCTCGACCGCCTCGACGAGCAGGCGCCCAAGGCCCAAGCCCTGGTAAGCTGGGTCGACGATGACATCGCAGACGAGAGCGCGCACGACGAAGTCGGTTAGCACGCGGACACAGCCCACGAGCGTATCGCCGTCCCACGCGGTCAGAAATATATCGGAGTGGCGCAGGATCGCCTGGAGCTGGGCCTGTGTACGCCCGCGCGCCCATGTCGTTGTGTCGTGCAGGCGGCGCAGTTGGTGAATCGGTATCTCGCGCGTCTCGCTCACCGTCACGCTTTGCGTATCCAGGACCACCTCTACCTCCGCCTCGGCCACCATACGTTCCACCCCAACTCCCCGTAACGAATATATATTCATAATACCGCATCTTTATGCAGTTAGCGAAAGTATATAGTATACAGAGGTAGATACTCGAACGGTAGTCAATCTATCCAGTGACAGAGCCCTTTAACATATAAACTGCTGCAGGATCACTCTTGTGTCCGCTCCGCCAACCAGGCCGCGTGCAGCGCCAGCGCGCGTAGCTCGTCGCGCAGCTCAGGCGGTTGCAGGACGACCAGGGGACAGCCCAGCCCAGCCAGGCGGTGCGCCATCTCGCCCAGCTGACGGGCGTCTTGCACTTGCCCGCGCGCCAGCACGCCCCGCGGCGTCTCCTCCAGCGTCGCGTACGCCGCGGGGATCAGACGCCGCGCCTCGTCCAGCGTCGTCTCCAGCAGCGCCTCGATCGTCAGCGCGCCGGGCATGGCCGCCAGGGCGTACTCCAGGTGCGCCAGCGCGTCGAAGTCCGCGGGCGGAGTGAAGGTCTCGGCGCGCATCCGTGCGTCGAGCATGAGATCGACCCGGAAGGTGCGCAGGTCCGCGCGCAGGTGATCGTAGCCGACCGCGTACCAGACCCCTTCCCGGCAGACCACGCCATAGACGTCCACCTCGCGCGCGGTTTCCTCGCCCCGAGCCGCGCGGTAGCGTAGCCGGACGCGCCGCCGCCGGTGCGCCGCCTCGCTCAACACACCGATGAGCGTCGCCGCTGGCCGCGTGTCGCGCGCCGCCCCGGTGAGCACGACCGCCTCCCGTACGGCGCGCACCCGCGCGCGCAAGGCGTCCGGCATCACGCGCTCGACCTTGCCCAGCGCGCCCTCCACGTCCGCCGGCGTGCCGGCCAGGCCCGACTGCCGGACGACGAGGAGGCCCAGCACGAGCGCGAGGGCTTCGTCTTCGCTGAACATGAGGGGAGGGAGCTTGTAGCCGGGGCGCAGCCGGTAGCCGCCGTGGCGCCCGCGCCCGGCTTCGACTGGGATGCCGAGGTCGGCCAATAGCGTCATGTAGCGGCGCACCGTGCGCGCCCCCACCCCCAGGCGGCGGGCCAGTTCGGGGCCGCTCACCCGGCCGTATGTTTGCAACAACTCCAGCATGGCGAGCACACGCGTCGTGGGATAGGATGGCTGGGACATTGTGACTTTCCTCCTACCGATAGTGTACGCTGCAATCAGGCGCGATTCTGTCCGCTTTTGGTTTTATGATGGGAGAGAGGGACATAAGGAGGAACGCGATGAACATATCAGGAGCGGACGTGGGGTTCGGGCGCATCGGCGGGGCGTCGCTCTACTACGAGATGGCCGGCGCCGGCCACCCGCTCGTCTTGCTGCACGAGGGCTTCGCGGACAGCCGCATGTTTGACGATCAGGTCGCCGCCTTCGCCGCGCGCTATCGAGTCATCCGCTACGATCGTCATGGCTCCGGCCGGTCGGGCGTCCCCACTGTGCCGTACACGCATCACGACGTCTTGCGCGATCTGCTGCGCCATCTCAATGTCGGGCGGGCCTCCGTGGTCGGCATGTCCGTGGGCGGCGGGATCGCCGTCGATTTCACCCTCGCCTATGCCACGATGGTGGACACGCTCATCCCGGTCGCGGCGTCCGTCGGTGGCTACACGAGTTCGGACGCGACCATGCGGCAGTGGGGTGTGATCGGGGCGGCGCTTGTGCAAGGGGACGTATCGGGGGCCGTCGAGCTCACGTTGCGCATGTGGGTGGACGGGCCGAGACGCACGCCGAACGAGGTCGACCCGGCCGTGCGTGAGCGTATGCGGGAGATGATAACGCACTACTATACGATCCGGAGCGACGACCCGCCGCCGCTGGAGCCTCCAGCGATCTTCCGGCTGGCCGAGATTGAGGTTCCAACCCTGATCGCGGTGGGCAGCGGGGATGTGCCGGACATCCTCACGCAGGCGGACCTGCTCCACGAAAATATCGCTGGGGCACGGAAGGCCGTAATCCCCGATGTCGCCCATGTGCCCAACATGGAGAGCCCCGAGCCTTTCAATCGCCTCGTGCTCGATTTCCTGGATGCGCAGTCGGGATCGATGCCGTGCGTCGCGACGGATCACTAACCTTTTCCGTCAACACCGCGCGGCTACACGGCGCCCTCGGCCCGCTCGAACCGTTTGTTG
>JAABUV010001108.1_pt1 | contig 39429 bp, 48 predicted proteins | sample 5559971 | NCBI WGS metagenome assembly JAABUV01 (sample SAMN10711881, study PRJNA513362) | rock metagenome | isolation source: Antarctica rocks | place: Antarctica: Victoria Land, Knobhead nord | collected 2015-12-19 | reverse complement strand
CCGCTGCAGCCAGATCATGGGCCGCGAGGACAGCGACGACCTGAGCGCCGCGCAGATCTTCTACCCCTGCATGCAGTGCGCCGACATCTTCTACCTCAAGGTCCGCGGCCGGGCGGCCCTGACCCTAATTCATCCACCCCTGCATGCAGTGCGCCGACATCCCAAAGGTCCGGCGCGCATGGGCCCTGGCGTCCGCAGAGCCTGAGGCGCGTTAGGCGCATCAGGCGCTTGCATGTATGCGGACCAGTGGCTGACAGCATGGGTGCTGTGGGTGCCCTGGCCTGCCCTGGCAGCAGCAGGGCCGCGTGTATGTGAGCGGACCTGAGTCTGGCAGCAAGGGTGCTGTGGGTGCATCAGCATCGAAAGCGCCCTGCTGCCGCCAGGGCAGACCGGGGCACCCACATCGCCCATGCCGCCAGCGTCAGGGCCGCATACATGCATGCGGCCGGGCGAAGCACCCATGCCGCCAGCTTCGGACACTTGCTCCTGCATGCGACCCTGTGTGTCTAGGGTATGGTGCAACGACCTGCACCGTCCGTACAAAGTAACCCTGCACGGTGTGAGCTGCACTTCTCCAGTGTACCTGCTCGTTGCGATCGCACGATAGTGTCAGCACATCGGAGCGCAGCCGAGCCGCCGCCCGTGCCAAGCGGGCGCTCGGTGGCGCCAGCAGACGCCAGGCAAGGCGAGGCTGCCACACCCGGCGCCAGCGGCGCTGCGCGCGCAGGCGGACATCTGCCAGCTGGGCCAGGACCAGCGCAAGGTAAACATGCTGGCGCGCGAGTACTGCACGGCGACCAAGCGCAAGTTCAAGCCGGTCATCCTTTCGCACGCCATGCTGCCCGGCCTGCTGCAGGCGCGGCATGCTTGGAGGGGAACAGCTGCGGGGCAGGATCCAGGCACAATGGCGCCTGGAGTGCGTGTTTTTCAGCTTGCGGGGTCGTCGCGCTGGGTGGAGGTGCGAGGGCTGGGTTGGCCACCCAAGCTGTGCTTGGGCCCCTCTACTCCCGACGCGCCAGCTCGCGGCCGGCGGCCAACATGCGTTATAAGAACCTTGCTCTCAGCCCTGTGTGCGAGCATGATTGCTATGTCCAAGGTCGGCTGTGCCCGCATCGGCCCTATCAGGTAGCCCTGCTCGAAAAGTGCGCAGAAGCCGTCGTTGCCGGTCATCTCGTCGTGGCGATGGCGCAAATCCGCCAGTAGAGGAAGTCCTGGCGATGCTGCGTGCCCTGACCGCCGGCTTGCTGCCAGGACTTCCCGATGGGGTACCCAGGCAGTGCGGCGGTCCTGGCAGCAGCTGCCCGGCCCGCTTGCTGCCGCAACTGTCCAGCCGGCTCGCTGCCAGGACTGTAGCACTGCCTGGGCGCCTGGTCGGGGAGCCCGACCACCTCTCCGGCCGTCAGGGCACCCATCGCGGCCAGAACAGCCTCTGCCAGGCGGACTGCGCCATTGCCACCTCGGGGTAGCCGGCGATGACGGCTCCTGCCTGCTCCTCGTGCAGGGCTACCTGATGGGGCCTGCTGCCCACCGATGGACGGAAGCGGAGCAGTGCAGAGTGAAAGGAGTGCATCAGCAGCATGAGTGCAATATTGCTCGTGTGCGTGCCCTGGCTAGCACGACTTGGGCGCCTGACGGTGCGGCGGCGGCGCACACAGGGCCAGGCGAAGATGTCGAAGAGCGACCCCAACTCGGCCATCTTCATGGAGGACTCCGAGGCGGAGGTGGCCACCAAGATCAAGAAGGCGTTCTGCCCGCCGCCGCCGTCGCCGCCGGCCGCGGCCGACGGCGGGGCGGCGGCGCCGGCCGAAGAGTGGCGGCCGCAGGACAACCCGTGCCTGGAGTACGTGCGCATGATCATCCTGCCGCGCTTCGGGCGCTTTGAGGTGTCCGGGAAGGAGGGCGCCCGGTCCGCCGCTTCGCAGCCCCGCCGCAGGGACCTTGACGCCGGGATGCCTCGGCAGGCTCAGTGGCAGCAGCAACAAACCTGCTGCATGTATTCGCACCGCAGTAGCGTGCCAGGGCCATAATCGAATCGTCAGGATGTGGCATGGACACAGTCGGGCCAGACTCACTCGCTTGCTGTCTTGCCAGCGGCAGCCGGCCGGCACGCTCCAAGCCGGCACGCCAGCCGTGCGCGCCCGCCCTCGCGAGGGCTGCAGAGGCCGCCAGGTGCAGCGCCGCGCGCGCCGCACGCCCTGCGCGGGGCGCATACGAGGGGAGGCTGAGTTGGCAACCCTAAGCATACCCGAACCTGCGCGCAGGGAGTACACCGCGTACGAGGAGGTGGCCGCGGACTACGGCAGCGGCGCGCTGCACCCGGGCGACCTCAAGCCCGCGCTCGCGCGCGCGCTGAACGCCATCCTGCAGCCCGTGCGCGACCACTTTGCGGGCGACGAGCGCGCGCGGAAGCTGCTCGCGCAGGCGCGCCCCTGCGCGCGCAGGAGGGTTAGGGTGGCCTCTCAGTGCAGCCTCTCCTGGAGGCAGCGGGCGTGGCAGCTCCTCTGCGCTCCAGGGAGCGTGTGCCGTGTGTCACTCGGTGCAGCTCTGCTTGGCCATTTGCATAGGAGCTGCCATGCGTGTACCATCGGTTTGATACCCAACAGGGTGTGCGCTGGCTTTCCTCCTTACCCTCATGAGCTGCGTGTGCATCGCCTGTTTGAGGAATGTAAAGCTGTACCATAAGCCAAAGCAATGCACCGTGCTGACTCGTGGTGTGGCGCTCACTCAGGTAAAGAGCTTCAAGACGACGAGGTGACGCCACCGTAAGCGGCCGTGACAGCTCTGTGTGCTCGTCGCTGTCGAGTTGACATCTCACGCCTGGTATCGAGCATGCCATGAGGTGTTCATTCCTAGGCTGTTTTGCGTTTCTTCGGTCTCTGTCATGATTGACACTGCTTCCATGTGAGCTCTACACACAAGAGACACACTGTCTTGTAGGCATGTTAAGTAGTGACACATACGGCAAGCTCCACACGGCTGGCAGCATAATAGACGCAGAAAGGCAGCATGCAGCGATGCCAAAGCAAGCTGAGCGGTTGTCACAAGGATCACTGGCGCCCAAGCGCTGAACATGGATCACAATTGTACAAGGCGCACACTGACCATCAACATTCATTCACTTGCAGGCTCCCGGCTTGCTGCTACATCAGCGGCGCCGGCCACTCTTGGCATCCCGCTCAAATATGCGCTCCGCCGCGTCAGTGCCTACAGACGGGCGCGCGTGTGCAAGGTGCTGCCCTATCACAGGATCAATAAGCATGTCTTCAACTGCAACAGAGAAGGCAGCCCCTAGCCTCAGGTCATGTATGAGCTTGGACAGAGGTACAGGCGGGGTGCGCAACGTCGCACCAGGATTGAGCGCGGCAGGTATGGCAAACGTCAGGACCACCGTCACCAGCAGCGCCGCCCCTATAACGATGCTGATCGGCGCGTCCACGCTTCCTGGCTTGGCAGCGTCCTCTGCTGCTGCCAGCAGCAAAGTGGTGGAACCAAGGTCCATGCTCAGTGCGCAGACTGGGGGGCGACGGATGCCAGTGCGCCGCGGCCCTGGTACAAAGGCCCTTGCACGCAGCAGAGGGGTCGGGCGCAGGCACTGAGCCTGCGCACAGGGCACAGCCTCTTTATGTGGCATAGGCTGGGAGCAGATCTGACTCAGCGGAGCTCTCGAGCCCAATGCTGGGCTGTGCAGACCCCCGCACACAGCCCCAGGTTGCCAGGTCAAAGCTGACGAGCTGAACCAAGGCGTGGACTCTCAGGAACCGAGCAATGCAGGAGTGCCATGCGCACCTGCATGATGCCCAGCTGCGGGCTTGTTACGCTGCGCTGCATGACGACTACTCTTGCAGTAAAATGGTTGTGCAGTGGGGTGCGTCGAGATCAACCAGTTTGTCGGCAGCGCTTCCAAAGTCTGAAGTCGAGTGCAGAATCCAATGACCTGCTAGGTTTCAGCTGCTTTCCATCAACAAGTTGCGACTACACACTTTGTACGAGTGGTGCGAAGAGCAGCCTGAAAAGAAACGCTCTTCGAGTGTCCTGGCACAATGCTTGCGCGTGGGCGAGCATGCACGCGGAGCCTGCCCGCGCTGCAGCAGTATGTTCGCGGCTTTACGGAGGTCTTGATGGAGACACGCCCGCTTGAGGCTTCGGAAGCGCCTAGTGACCGGCAGCGCGACGTGCGCCCGACTGCTGATGCAAGATGGCTTAGCCACAGTGTGCTATTGCTGCGTGCCTGGTGCCTGTGCTATTCACATATGTGTATTTAGGCCTCCTATGTTTGTGAAGCAGTATTGCTATGCAGTTTGAGCTCTGTTGACAGAACAGTGACGCTTGCTGAGCTGGAGTGCGCACTCGCCTTCCCTGCAAACCCAGTGCCCGTTCCGGGGCCTATACTTGCAATAACTAGCTCCAATACAAGATAGGAGGGGTCCCTGGGTGAAGGAGCAGCCTAAAACAGAGCGGTGCGCATGACCCGGGTGGCGTTTGCTGCTCGTTTGGGCCCGTGCACTTTCCTTGGGCTAAAGCGTGCAGCATGTGGGCCATATAACTTTAGGCCAGGCTGCAAAACGGCGGCTGGCGCCCTGCGGGGCGCTCACTGGCCCGTTTCAGGCGTTCCTACACTTGCTGGCCAGCTAAAAGTCCAGGAGGCAAGTAGTAACGCGGCACGGTGCGTTTGCAAGCCTGTGAGAGGGTCGCAGGTGCTGTGTGAGACTGCAGATGGCTGCAGATGCTGTGACATGGTCGCCCGGCGCGCAGTTCATGGAGCGGGAGCAGCGCTTTGGCGCGCACAACTACTCGCCCGTGCCGGTCGTGCTGGAGCGCGGCGAGGGCGTGTTCGTGTGGGACGTCGACGGGCGGCGCTACTATGACTTCCTGTCCGCCTACTCCGCGGTCAACCAGGGGCACTGCCACCCCAAGGCGCGCCCGCGCCCCGTCTCCGTTCTACACTTTCGCCACCGCCACCAGTGTCCAGTGAGGCTCCCCCTGCTGGCACTGGCAGCGTTCAATCACCACTTCCGTTACAAAATTGCCGTTCGGCTTGTGCTAGACACGCCCGCACCTCGCTCCACTTCGCTGATTCTGTTTGCATGGTGTGATATAGGGGCGTCTGGTGCGGCACTGTGTGTCGTGAAGGCATCCTGCAGAGCATCTTCACCTGAGGTTGAGCCTGGTGGTGAAAGTGATGCAATTAACAAGGCGGGCGCCGCTGAAATGTCTTTGCTGTGCTTGAAGTCTGCGCCATGCAGAATGTGATAAAAAGACGTGCAGCGCGACATGCAATCAATTTAAGCTGCTAAGTCCAAAGAGTTGCTCCTTGTTTGCTCATAAAGTGACGCACCTTGCATTTAAGCAAGGCTTGCAACATGCTGCGGCTCACTGAGTGCGCCTACCGCCCGCGCAGATCGTGAAGGCGCTGCTGGACCAGGTGCCGCGGCTGACGCTGACCTCGCGCGCGTTCTACAACGACGTGCTGGGCGAATACGAGGAGTTCACCACGCTGTTCGGCTTTGACAAGGCGCGCGCGGCCCTGGCGTGCGCATGGCGCGGCGGCGCGTGTGCCGCCTGCCTTGACCCCGCCTGCCGCCTGACGGCCTTGCGCGCGCGCGCCTCTTGTCAGTGCCAACATCATTACCGCCGTGTCGCATGTGCCATCTGTGAGAGGCAGGCCGGTCCTGGTGGCTGGAACCCCCACTGGGCTGGAGCCAGTGGGCAGCCGCGAGACACAGCTGACGCATGTTCGCTCCTGTCAGGTGCTGCCGATGAACACGGGCGTGGAGGGCGGGGAGACGGCCATCAAGCTCGCCAGGCGCGCTCGCGCGCATCCTGGCTCACGCCCGTGCAACTTTGCCCTTGACAAAGTGTCAGCGCCGGCGGGTCGTCCGAGCTGCCAAGCGCGGGGCTGCACCCGGGATGAGGTCCACATGACCTGCCTTGGTAGGACACGAGAGGATGCCAGCCAAGGTTATATGACTGCCCAGCTTATCAAGGCGCTGGAGGCTCCCCGGGGACATCTGGCATGCTGGGTCGTTGAGCGGGCGGGCGGCCCGGGGCCGCGCAGGCGGTGGGGCTACGACGTGAAGGGCGTGCCGGCCAACCAGGCCAAGGTGCTGTTCGCGGAGAACAACTTTTGGGGCCGCACGCTGGCCGCCATCTCGTCGTCCTCAGGCGCGGCCGACAGAGCGCCTCTGCACACATGGTTGGCGCTCTCTGGTGCTCGCGCGGCAGAGCCAGTGCGCGGCGCCTTGCTCAAACTCATGCGCGCGCAGCTTTGCAGCCCCGCGCGCGGCCCCAAACCAACAGTGGTCGCAAAGCGGACTCATCCGGCGTTGCTTGTTGGGCGTCCACACAAAAGAAGTCTGTCGGCGCTCCTTCCGAGCCAGGCTCACCGGCCGGCCTATTTGCGCAACGCAACACGCGGCGCACCGGATGTGACCGAGCCGCCGGGCCGCGGCATCTGATGTGTGTCCAGGGCCGCAGGACACAGCACCATGGAGCAGGGCACGGCAGCAAGCAGAATGCTCGCCAGTTACAAAGCAGATGCCCAGTTGGCAGGCCCCTGCCGCACACGGTAGCGGGAGGAGGCTGACGGGGGCGCGCCGCGCGCCCGCAGACCCTGAGAGCTTTGGCGGGTTCGGGCCCTACATGCCGGGCTTTGAGCGCATCCCGTACAATGACCTGGGCGCGCTGGAGGCCGCGCTGGACAAGGACCCCAACATTGTGGCCTTCATGGTGGAGCCGATCCAGGCAGGCCCTAACCCTGGTTTTGGTGTGGGTGCAGGAGGGTTGCCTGGAGCAGCATTGCAAGGTTGCCAGTGCATGTTGCTTCACTTTAACCCAAGGGCATGTGACAGAATGGCCATTGCAGTGGTATGCCTCGAGCACTGGTCTCAACGGCAGACGCGGCTGCCCGCGCGCAGGGCGAGGCGGGCGTGGTGGTGCCCGACCCAGGGTACCTGACAGGCGCGCAGGAGCTGCTGCGGCAGCACAATGCCCTGCTGATTGCAGACGAGGTGCGGGCGCCGCGCCGAGCGTTGGCGCGCTCAGGACAGGGGCCTGGCAGCAGGGTGCTGTGCGTCTGCCTCTGTTGCCCAGCCTGCTGAAAGACAGCTCGGCAAGGTGTTGGTCGTTTCGCGGGAACGCATCGACCCTGCATGAGCAGGGCAGGCATATGATGCGAATCCCGGGTATAGTGACCCCAGTATGAACGTAACGCGTTGGCTGTAGCTGGCAGGCCTGCAGGTGCGGGCTTGAAGGCGCCTGGGGCGCCGCGCAGGTGCAGACGGGGCTGGCGCGCACCGGGCGCATGCTGGCGGTGCACCATGAGGCCGTCAAGCCCGACATCCTCATCCTGGGCAAGGCGCTGTCGGGTGGCATGTACCCCGTCTCCGCCGTGCTGGCCGACGACGAGGTGCGCGCGCGCGCGGGCTGCGTCCGGGGGGTTTTCTGGGGAACCTGTGTGCATCGGTTTCGGGAACCTGTGTGCGTCGGCCTGGCTGTCTCATGCCAGAGTCTGCGGTTGACACTGGCAGCCTCGCCATGCAGTCGCCTGTCGTGGCCGGCGGTGGGCTGGCAGTGTCATGAGTTACGGAGCCGCGCACCATGTCATGCTGTTAGGTCTCGGCTCGGCCCGGCTGAGGGGCGGGCTGCGTGCGGCGCGCAGGTCATGCTGTGCATCAAGCCCGGCCAGCACGGCAGCACATACGGCGGCAACCCCATCGCTGCCAAGGTCGCGCTGGCCGCGCTGCGCGTCCTGGTGCGCGGCGCGCCCGCGCGCCGCCCGCCGCCCACCCGCGCCGCGCAGCCCCGCGGTTCCGCGGTGTTAGACATGTCTTATGCAGCCCATGGCTTGTCAGCGCGGCGGCGTGCTGGCACGGCGGCGGCTGCGTGGCGGGCTGGTGAAGCCGAGATGGCCAGTAATGACCCTAACCCAATCCGGGCAGCGGGGGGCATGCGCTGAGCTGGCGACCCGCGCGGCGCAGGTGGAGGAGGACCTGGCGGGCAATGCGGAGCGGCTGGGGCAGCTGCTGCGCAGCCAGCTGCAGGCCATCCCATCGCCGCGCATCCGGCAGGCGCGCCGCGCCCGGCGAGGGCCACTGTTGAGGCAGCAGGCTGCGCTATTCTGTGTGGTGATGTGAGCCATGGTGTGTTGTGCCAGGCACAAAGCTCGACATGCTGTCCTTTGTATACAGACAGGCACGCATGCGTGTCAGCGAGCAGGAGACCTGAGCTTAGCAAGTGAGCATATGCCTGCATCATTGATCTAATGCACAGGGTCTGAGCAGTGGTCTTCAGCAGTGCAGCTCCACTGTTCACAGGTCCGCCGTGTTCAGGGTGCTCACGCCACATGGCCGCACAGCCTTTTCGGGAGCAACCTCGGCTGCAGAGCCACGGGCCGGACGCTGACGCGCCGCTCGCGCGCAGGTACGCGGCAAGGGCCTGCTGAACGCGATCGTCATCAACGAGGAGCCCGGCGCGGGCGCGTACGACATGTGCCTGCGCCTGCGCGACGCCGGCATGCTGGCCAAGCCGACGCAGGGCAACATCATCCGCCTGGCGCCGCCGCTGGTCATGACCGAGGCGCAGGCGCGCCGGCCCTAGCGGCAGCGCATGCACAGGCCGGCCGGCAGCATGGGAAGCTCTCCACCCCGCATAGCCCTCCTCTGCTGCTGCCGAAATACGCTTGTGTCCCTCTTGCATGACCGCACTGATGCCATGGCCTGATGCTGGCGCTGCTTGCATATTGATGAGCGCTTGACCAGACCAGTCCAGCGGCCAACTTGCACTGTTGATCAAATGCTGTGGCAAAGATCCAATGCTAGCAGAAAGCGCACGTTCACATAGCTGCACAAATTCTCCAGCGTCGCGCTGGGCCAAACCCCTGACAGTTTGTGTGCTGCTGCAGATCCTGGAGTGCGCAGACATCATCAAGCGCACCATCATGTCATTCGACAGCAGCTGAGCACAGCAGCGCCCTCTGTGTGCCTTTGTTGCACACACTGCTGCAGCTCTGCAGTTTGGTCTGCTCAGTCGGCTGCCGGGTTGTTACAAGGGGTTCTCTGCTTCCCCGCTTGCTCTGCTGCAGTCAAGCACTGCACCCTGGTCCCTGTGACCTTTGTCGGGAGCTGCGGCACTTGTGTCATGAGCGTCTGTTGCCATAACTGCCTGCTTCCACCTAGCTGTACTAGCTGTACTGCGAAGTCACATGCACACTGCTCGAGCGGTACCTTTGAAGCCCTGGTTTGGTCGCGCTGGCTGCCAGCACCCTGCGCTTTGTCCTTCTACATTTGCAAAATGTCGTTGTGGTTGCTGCACCCAACTAGCACAAAGTGTGACTGGGAGTGCAATCGATTTATGTTGTTGCAAAGTGCGCCATGGGATACATGGAGGGATAAAGTGCGCTGCGGTATGTGCAAAGTTGCAGGAGCGTCATGTGGCAGCAGAAAAGCAAGCCTAAATAAGATGCAGGCATACGAACGCTGCGCCTTCACACAGCAGGAAGCAACCTAGCTACGTAGCACAAACCTTGGTCACGCAAGGCGCGCCCAGATACAGCGTCAGGAAGGGCCCGGCCAGCATCAGCTGAGCGCCCTCACAAGCTACAAGCACCAGGGCCTACAGCAAAATTGCGCATGAAAAGCAGCTAGCCCTGAACTTGTTTGTGCACAGCAGAGAATGTATAATTGGTATATCACAGTCTGCATAGTAGTTCAAGCGCACCACACTTAGGTGGCAGCAAACATCCCTGGTGGTCCAGGTCAAGCATCCTGCAACATAAACATTTGCAGAAGGTTATGGGCAGCTGCATGCCACCAAAAAAAGCTCTTGGTTGGGGCTCGTCTGGTTATAGCATCATGCTGGGCCATCAAAGTTCATTGTGTGCTGCGCGTCATGCACTGCCTCACCAGCTCCACTCATCCAATCAGCAGACTCTGTGACATACATCGATGAGCCGGGCCATTGCTCTTCATGTGCATACTTGCAGAGTGAGAGCAAAGATGCCACGAGCTCATTGCGTTGGCAGGAAAGCCTGTGACACCTTCCTGCACATCGGGCCGCTTGCACCTAGATAGCACCCTGCTAGGCTAGCAAAGCCACAAACAGACAGCTGACGTTTCAGTAGCCTGAGCTGCGCAGGTTGCCATGCGCAACTCAGCCTACCCTCCGCCAGAGACGCTGTTGTAGGTGAGTGCCTACCCCATTGCCCACGAAAGAGCCGTCCGACACCTGTGCACTTTGTGCAGTCACGCTGCCGAACCTGTGTGACTTCACCGTGCGCGCTCAAGGCCAGCCCTAGGCCGCATCCGCGGCACAGCGCCTGGCGCCCTGCAGGCTGCCGCTGCTCATCGAGCGCGGCACACTGCCGCTGCGGCTCTCGCCGCCGTCCGCCCTAGCGTGCCCCGCGTCTGCCGCAGGCGCGCCGGCCGCGTCGCCGCTGCCACGCAGTCCGCCTGTGTCGCCTGCGGCCGGTCCGCACTCGCACCGGCGCTGCGTGGTGGCGCCGCCCCCCTGCGCCTGTCCCCGCGCAGCGGCCACCTGGCTGCTGCCAGCGGCCGCCCCGCCGCTGCCCTGGCGCTTGCCGACGCTCGTGGAGCACCGCGGCGGCTCCAGCGTCAGCGCGCGCATGCCGCCGACCGGCACGGCCGGCGCCGGCGTGCTCGGCAGCGAGGCCGCGGCCCGCAGCTTCCGCGCGCGCTGCTGCATCTGCGCCTGCAGGGTGAAAGTGTGTCAGGATGGCGCACTGCCAGACTGCACTGCTGTCCCGTCATGCGCCTGAGCTGCAGAACCGCATAGCACCTGACAATGCCAAGACTTTGGTGTGATTGGCAGCAAACACACGCCGTGCAGTGGCATTCGGCAGATGATATATTGAGGCAGGAGCGGCAAAGATGCACCCGCTCCTGCGGCCGCCGCTCGCGCAGGACGTGTGTCAGCACGCGGTAGACGTCCGCGTTCGCGCGCCGGAGCACCGCGAGGTTGTGCGTCGCCCGGCGCGTGCGCAGCGCATGAGCCTCCAGCTGGCCGGCATACTCGCACATGCTCTGCGCCACCGCCGCCAGCACCTGCGGCCATGGAGGCAGCGTGGGCGCGCTGCATGCGGTGCAGGTATGTCAGGGGCACAAGTCCAGGCGAGCGGACTCGTGGATGCCCACACGGCGCAAGCCGCCCGGCGAAACACTGCAGGGCTACAGTCAGCATGCAACCCATTGCGCGAAAAAACCGCCGGCGTCTCACCTGCGGCCCGCTGTGCGCTGCCAGCTGCTTCAGCGAGCTCTTCTCGTTGGCCCCGAGCCCGTACCGCGCGGCCAGGGCGGCTATCGCGGAAGCTATCGCAGATGTCTGCGTGCCAAGGACACTCGCTTGAGCTGGAAAGCTGTAAGAGCTGTGCGCTCCCAGAGCTGTGTGACCCTCACCCTAGGTACAGGCACGTGGCAAGGGGCAGCCCAACTGCTCGTATGACGCGCCCAAGAACTGCGGGCGTGCCTAGCATGTATCCCGGACTGCAACCGCCTTTCCAACACTAGCCAGCATTGTAGAAGCTCTGAAGGCTCAACCTAGTGCCTGGCATGCGCTGGTCAGCAAACCCACGCAAAATGGGCACGCCGAAGCACGTCACGCATTGCTGGTGTGCAGAGGCATGAACATGCAGCACAAAAGCGGGTCACGCACCTCCAGAGCCCGCCCGAGAAAGTGCACAGCATCCCTGCTGCCCTTCGGGCGCGTCCGCAGCAGGGATGCCTCCTCGCAGTATGTGGCCACGTCCCGCAGGGCCGCGGGAGGTATGTCAGCAGCGAGGCTGAGCACGGCCTGCTGCAGCTCCGCAAAGGAGAACCGGGCCAGCAGCGCCCGCGGCAGCTCGCACACCTGCACGCTCTGCCGCTCCAGGACCTGCTGCGCGTCGTACCTGAGCAACGCAAAGTACAGGCCGTTGTGGCCAGACATGAAGGCGTATGAAGGCGCAGTGCTCGACCCGGGAAACAAAGCTAGCAATTAGGGTAGCCTGCGGGTTCCAACTTGCCTAAAAAGGCATGTTGTGCCTTGAGAGGCGCTCTGCGTTCGTTGTGTGCGCCTTTTATCTCCGCAGTCTGTGCAATCAAGCGCAGGTATGGCCATGGGTCTGCCTGAGCTGGGCGCGCGCGTGCTGATCGGGCCCAGGGCGGCCACGGTGCGCTATGTGGGCACCGTGGACGGCCACGCGGGCACCTGGGTGGGCCTGGAGTGGGACGATGCCTCGCACGGCAAGCACGGCGGCAGCGTGGGGGGGCGGCGCTACTTTGCCTGCGCGAGCGGCGCCGCTGCGGGCACGCTGGTGCGCGCCGAGAAGTTTGCTGCAGCCGCGGACCTCGGCGTCACGGTCCTGGACGCGCTGCGGCTCAGGTGCAGGCCAATCTTGTAATATAGCAGTGGTGCCTGGCGCCAGATCATCACAGGTTGTGGCAACCTCCTTACGTTCAGTTGAACACGCGAAGTTTGGAGCGTGCCTTGCACCAGCTGTGTCTGCGGTTGGTGTTCCGGCAACAAACCGCTGCATACCGCAAATCTGCTTACCATCAGCTACTGATCACCAGCACCAGGCGCGGTGAGCGCTCCCGCCGCCGCGCAGGTACCAGGCGGCAGCGGCGAGGAGCGAGGCCGGCGCCGCCGCGCAGGCCGCAGAGCCGGCCGGGCCGCCGCGCGCCCGGCGGCGGCAGGTCGCCGTGGAGGTCGTGGGCGCGGAGGGCGTGCGCGAGCGCCAGGGCCGCCTGGAGGCGCTGACGGTGGCGGGGCTGCAGGGCGCGCGCGTCGCGTCCGCGGTGCGGCGCCCGCCGCGCCGGCCCCGCCGGGTTTCCGGGCCGCGAGGGGCTGCAAAGCTCACGCCATGGAGGCATATGTCAGAGTCAAGACAGCCAGGTGCCACAAGCAGGGCCGCTTGTCAGGCTCCTGGAGGTCGGCGCCTGCGACAGGGGCGCCCGCGGGCTTGGCGCCTTTGATACAATGATTTCTGACGGCAACCCAAGTGTCCAGACCTCCCTGCCAGCGGCAGGGGCCACTGGGTGAGCTCAGCGCCGCGAGCGGGGGCAGCCTAGGATGACAATGCTGATTGACAGGCGCCCTGCCAGCGGCAGGGCTGCCTGGGGAGCTCGGCGCCGTGAGCAGGGGTGCATGGAGGTGGCAACATCCTCCGTTTACAGACCTCCCTGCCGGCGGCAGGGGCCGCCGGGGGAGCTGGGCGTGGCCGCGTCCGCCGTCCAGGAGCTGGACCTGTCCGGCTGCCTGCTGCCGAGCTGGGCCGCGGCCGCGCGCCTGGCCGCCGAGCTGCCGCGGCTACAAACCCTAGACCTGAGCGGCGCCCGTCTGGCCTTCCCCGAGGGCAGCCGCCCGGAGCGCGGGGCGGCGGGGGGCCCCGGCCGCACGGAGGAGCCGGGTGCGGAGCCGGTCCAGGACGGCGCGGCGGCAGGCACTGGGCACACTGCCGCCGGGGGCCAGCTGGCTCATGTGGGCCACCCCGGGCTGCGGCCATCTGCCGAGGGCGCAGCGGTGGACGCCGGCCGCGAAGCCGCATTGGCAGTTGATGCAGCGGGCCAGCCTGGCGCGGCCGCGCACCTCAGCGCTACCTCGTGCGGCGCCGGCGGGCGGGCGGCGGATGCGATGCGCGTGCCCGTGGCGTTCGGCGTGCTGCGGCTGCTGGTGCTCAGCCGCACGGGGGCGCGCTGGGACCAGGTGCAGATGCTGGCCGCGGGCCTGCCCAGCCTCGGCCTGGCAGGGCCTCGCCATTGCCTTGCATGCCCGCCCTTTTTGGCCTGCGCATAAGCAGCCAAGCTGCATGCTGAGGTGCTCTTTGGAGGCTTTCCTGTTTGGCGGGCAGGTGCTGCGGCTGGGAGCGTGGCTGCCAGCGCTTCAGGAGCTCCACCTCTGCGCCAACAGCATCTGCAGCCTGGCCGCACCGGACTTCGGGTGCGACGCGGCCGGCGGCAGCGCGATGCTTGCGCGGCTGCAGGCGCGTCCTGGCCCAGCCTGCAAACAGTCCACACCATTTATGCAACGAAAATCAACAAACCGTGCTCCAGACTGCCTCTACAAGCGCTTGCACCGATGAGCAGCGTGAAAGTCAGGCAGGAGACATGCCTGCTTCGTGTGCTTGCCAGTGGCGGCGAACGCCTCACGCGCTTGACGCCGCATGGAGCATGGATGGCCTGAAATTGGGTGAGCGGCATGTGAACCATCATACGTCCCATTGCACAATTACGCAACGGAGCCCTGTGCGGGGTCAGCACCCCATGCACCGGCCCCCTGCGAAATGCCCTTCCGCAACAGCGCATGGCGTGTGCGCCTGTGCGTCTGCTCGTTCCCTAACCCTGTGCAGGGCTGCGAGCGCAGGCGCTGGACCTGGAGGGCAACGCGCTGGCGGACTGGGGCGAGGTGGCGCGCCTGGCGCCGCTGCCCGCGCTGACGCGCCTGTCGCTGGGCGGCAACGGGCTCGCGCGCGTCGCATACCCGCAGTCGCCGCGCGGTGCGCTGCTTACTCTGGTTGCACTGCGGCGCGCGCTCGCCACAGCGCGGCGCCCCGCCACAGGCCCGCAGCCCGCAGGCGCATGCTCCACATGGTCTTGACTGCCAGGGGCTGCGCGGGCGCCCGCTGGACTGGCCGAGCCCCGCCTGTGCCAGCGCTGCAAGCTTACGTTCTTGCAGACACAGACTCAGCGCTGCACGCGCAGGCGGCGCGCCCGCGTTCGCGGCGCTGCGGGTGCTGCTGCTGGGCGACAACGCGCTGGCGGCCTGGGCGGACGTGCAGGCGCTGGACGCCTGGCCTGCGCTTGCGGAGCTGCGCCTCAGCGGCAACCTCGTGCTGCGCGGCGCGGCGGGCGGCGGGCGCTACGAGGTGCCGCCGCATGCGCTCCCACCCGAGATTGGTTTGCAGTGACGCAACTGCCGGCGCCCCTGTTGACACCGTCTGAGCTCATGTTACGCCGGGCGCCGCCGCTGTGATAAGAGATTGACAGACTGAGACTGAAGAAGTCATGTCAGAGCCGGCCCCTGGCTTTGTCTGGTTGCACTGCTCTGTGCGCTGATCCGGCGCTGTCCGTCTGCTGCGCTCGCCAGCAACCATTGCCCGCCCGCCAACGACCACCAGGCCCTCATATGATTCACAGTCAGCACATGCACCGCCCGCCTGTGATGGTGTAGCTGCGCGCGGCAGGTCATCGCGCGCCTGGCGCGGCTCTCCGCGCTCAACGGCGCGGCGGTCTCCGCCGCGGAGCGGCGCGATGCGGAGCTGCACTACCTGCGCCGCACAGAGGGCGCGCGCGCATCGTCCCGGGCGCATGCCTGCGGTGTCGTGGCTGCATCTGGGCTGCTGAGAGAGAGCGGCCCACTGCTGAAAACCTTGTCTTGTCAGGAGAGCGTGGCGTGCTGGGCCAATCACATGCCCAAGACTCGTTGCCAGCTGGGCCGGCTGCCATGGGGTGCCTGTGCCTATTCTGGACACTAGCGGCCCCGCGCAGCTGCTGCCATGCCGATCAGGGCCGTGCCGGACTCGCAGCTCGCAAAATCCGCTGCTTGCTGCTCTGCCCGCAGGTGAGCTGCAGGCCCTGCAAGGCGATGTGGCGGCCGGGGCGGCGCATGCGGCCGCGCACCCGCGGCTGCCTGCGCTGCAGGCCCGGTGCGTGCTGCCGAGCGCCAGGGGTCCCAGTGCACGCGACGCACTCGCCCTGTCTGTGCAAAGGCCTGGCAGACATCAGCCGTCGCAAGGCTGTGCTGTCCCTAGCCCAGGACTTTGGCAGCGTTCTCCGCACGGCGCACGGTGGCTCTATTGCTAGATCTTGTGTTCCGTATGTGATGAGGCAAGCGCCCCTGGGCGCGACAAGGGCGCATCGCGCTCTGGCGCGCAGGTACGGCGCCATGGGCGGCGTGGTGCCCGCGCCGCCCGGCGGCGCCGGCGGCGGCGGCGCCGCGCTGGGCGCGGGGCTGCTGGAGCTGCGCCTCAGCTGCGCCGCGGCTGGCGGCGGCGCGCGCTCGGTCGTCAAGCGAGTGCCCGGCGCGCCCCCCGCTCGCCCTGAAATGCAGCAGGCCTTATGTCGGCCAGCCTGCGCACGGCGCGCCCGCCCGGACGTCAAGCGCGTGCCTGGCCCCCGCTCATGCTCAGTCGCATGGGGACGTATGTTGCAGCTCCGCGCTCGGTGCGCGCAGGAGAGCGTGTGGATCAAGCATGTGTGCTAGTCTCGGACACAGATGGGGTGTGTGTGTACTGGCGGACCAGGCAGATATCAAGGCTGGCTGTGGCCAAGCGGGCGTCCACGGCTCGGGGGCCTGCCGGCGCGCAGGCAGCCTGACGCTGGGCCGCCTGAAGCAGCTGTGCGAGCGCCTGTTCAGGCTGCCCGCCGCGCGCCAGGCGCTGGCCGTGGCCGGCGCCGGCGGCGCCGCGGCGCGGCCGCTGGACGGCGGCGACGACCGCGACCTCGCCTTCCTGGGGCTGCAGGTGGGGTTTGGAAGCCCTACCCCAGCGCTTAGAAGCCCTACCCCAGGGTGCCGCCGCGGCCCGAGCCGCTGGGCGCCCATAACAGCGGCGACGCTGGGCTGGCAGCGCCGTGCTGGCTTTGGCCGTGTTGGCGTGCCGGCGTGCGCCTCTGTCAAGGTCACGGGGAGAATTGGCCAATTTCGCTGAGGCATGCCGTGTGAGAGGGCGCGACTGTAGACAAGCAGTGCAGGTGACTACCCATGCCTAGACTACCCATGCCTGCCGTATCCCAGCCGGCACGGCTGCGGGTGACAGACCTACCCTGTCAGCTGGGCCGTGGGGGGTCACGGAACAGTACACATTTTCACGCCTTACTGGCAAAGTACATCCACACCCGGGCTCCGATGTGGCGTGCACGACAGCCAGGCCGGCGCGGCAGGCGGGCGCGGAAGTCATCGTCACGGAGCGCGACACGGACGCCGCGCGCGGGGCTGCGGCGGCGCGGCGCGCCGCAGCGGCAGCAGAGCACGACCAGCGCGTGCTGCGTCAGCTGCAGGTAACCGGATGCGCGGGACGGGCCGGGCTGGGCGATGAATGCAGCTGCCTCTGGTGCAGTGCTGCCTGCGTCGCTCTGCATCGCTATGGGACGGCATGGTGCCCAGAGGTGCCACGCGCACAACCTTCGCTTGGAGCACATGGTTGCGGAGTATAGGAGGGACATGCCTCTAGACCGCCGTCGGTCTCACTGATACCTCAGGTCTGTCGCAGTGACGAGAGGGGCAGCAGGGGGAGCGCTGGGCTGTGTCCGCGCGTCCCCTGACGCGGCGGCGTGCGGGCGCGCGCGCAGGAAGCCGCGCGGCGGCGGGCCCCGCACCCGCCGCAGCCGCGCCAGCAGGCAGCCAGCTAGCGCGGCGGAGTGGGCTGGCCTGGCTGGGTGCAGACCTGGCTATGGGACCGGCATGCCGCGAGCTTGTTCATATGGACAGCTTGCATGCATGCTGCTGGTGAAGTGATCTGTGCAGGAGCTCTCTGTATGCATATTTGCGACGCCCGAGCACTGCCAGCTGAGCGCGCTTTTGGTGCAGTGCCTGTGACAAAGAAGGATATTGTGCGGCTGAAGCTGCTGTGCAGCCGGCCAGTGCTTGTGGGCCCTGCGAGTGTGCTGAGACTGCAGTCACAACCTATTTCTGAGATCGCGCTTTGAAAACTGGGGACGAGTGAAGTGCAGCTGAGCTGGCGCCAGCAAGTCGAGTATTTCTGGTTTCACCGCTGCGCTTTGCAAAGCCCACAGCTGCTGACTTGCTGTCATGCACGCTAAGCAGAGTGTCCAGCACTTGCAGAGCTGGCAAGCTGGCGGCACGTGATCGGCACCCTGCGCCACGGCTGCCGCGACCTCCGTCCGCACGCGCACACTGCGCTGCGCTGCGCCGCGCTGCGCTCAAGCGGCCCTGGTTGCCGCTCACGCAGCGTGGCGCTGGGCGCCGCCCCAGCCCTGATAGGGCTTACGTCAGCCGCGCTTGCGCGCGATGTGGTCGAAGAGCTGCACCTGCAGGTACTCGGGCGTCTCCAGGTGCGTGCGTGTGGTGTTGTCGCCGGGCGCGACGGCCGGGTCCACGTCGATCACCTGCCGCGGCGGCGCGCTCGCCCGTCAGCGCACAGGCTCCGCGCACGCTGCCCAACCCCACGCAGGCAGCTGGAGCGCCAGCGGCCCGCGCCAGACGCGCCGGAGGCCAGCGCGTCGACGGAGGGGTAGGAGGGTTGCAGGGGCGGCTTGCGGGCGACGCCCCAGCGAGCGCGGCGCGGCGTGCAAGCGGGCGGTTATGGCGGCAGGGCGGCACGGGGAAGCACCTTGCGGTCGCGCTTGTTCTTGAAGAGCATGCTGGCGCCCTCGTCCAGGACAACCTGGCCGCCCGCCGCTTACGAGGTTAGGGTAGGTCAAGGTGTCCAGTGCAGGCGGCCCGAGCGTTGAGCGCGCGCTCGCCATGGCTGGTCACGACCAGGGCACACGGCCGCGAGCGGCCCCAGCCGCGCATGCGGCCCGCCCCCACACGAGGCGGAGCGCGGCGCGCCAGGGCGCGCGCGTGCCTGGAAGCTGGGCGTGTCATTGGGTCAGGGTTGGGTCGGGGTTGGGTCAGGGTTGCATCCCGGCGCGCGCGCCTGGAAGCTGGGCGTGTGGTTGGCGGTGGACGTCTGCGTGACCCAGTTGAAGAAGCTGAGGTCGCTGCGCCGCGGCAGCAGGCGCCGCCGGCCCGCAAACACCGCCTCCATGTCGCCCTCCTGGCCCAGCCTGCCGCGCCGCGGGCAGCGGCCTCAGCCGGCTGCGTCCTCGTGCTCATGCCCTGATCGTCACAGACCCTGGCCCGTGCGCCCTCCTGCCCTGCGCCCTCCTGCGCCCTCCTGCGCTGCCGCGCGCGGGCTACAGTCCAGCCGGCCGCTGCTGCTGCTGCCGTGGCAGTCAACCCCTGTCTGACACCGCTCTGCCCCTGCGCCGTGCAGCCTGCATGCTGCGGGGCTTCCGGCGGCGACACCGCACGTGCGTGCGCGTCGCATGCACTCCTTGTAGGACAGGGCAGCGGGCCTGAGCTGAGGCTGCATAATGTCGCAGGTCTTCAGCAAGACGCCGCAGGCAGGTGCGGCATGCCATGAAAGATGTCGCCGGTGCCGGGCCCCAGAATGACACGTGAAAAGCAGGGCGAGCCGCGCTCCCGCTGCCACGCAGCCTCAGCGTGCGCGCACGCGCCTGTGCCCGAAGTCGATGTAGCCGGACACCTCCTGGCCGCCCGGGTTGCGGTCGCGGATGTACACGATGGTGCTCAGGCGCCCGCTGCGCACGTCGGCCTCGCGGTCCGCCAGCGCCTGCCGGAGACGGGTCGCGTCACTGCTGCGGTAATGCATTGCGCATGCATTGCGTACCACAGAGACTGTGATGAGTTGGTTCAATTGGCCGTCCCAGCCTCCAGCGGCCACCTCACTGCATTTGAGCGTCTCCTCATGCGGCGGCGTCCGCTTGCTCAGTGCCACCGTGTGAGCAGGTCAGGGTGCCGGGTCGGCCAGGTGAGCGGCGCTGCCTCTGGCAAGCAGCCGCGGCGGGCCCAGGTATGCAGACGCGGTGCACTACTCTGCAGGGTGGAGCACGGCAGTCGAGCTGCAGCCTGTGTTTGCCGGCAGGGCGGCCTGCGTGCCACGCCCTGCGCCGGACCTGGAGCAGCGGCTGGCCCGGAAACGCGCGCCCGCCGCTGGCCACCTTGGCGTCGTCCTTGTGCAGCGCGGCCTCGCGCGCGTCCGCGACCGCGGCCTTGCGCGCGTCGAACTCGCCGCGCTTAGCCACCTCGCCGCGCCCGTGGTACCTGGCCTGCGCGGGGCCGCGCTTGCGCAACGCCGCCGCCTGCTTGCCGAGCTGGCCGGCTCCTTGATCTGCCGCCTGAGACTAGCACCAGCTAATTAGCGCTGGCGCGAAGGCGGCAAAAGCTCCGCCCTTCGCAGGTCCGCAGTCTCGCACGCTGAGTGGTTGCAAGCGCTTGATAACACCCGACCAAGCACGTGCGGCGCGCAGCAGGCCTCTGTGAGGGAGTGGGGTGCGGGAGCAGGTGCGCCGCACCCGAGCTCCACCAGCTGGCGCGCGACGGCCGCGCTGTCCAGGAAGTACAGGTCCGCGGCGGTGATATGGTGGTCCAGGTACGCCTCATACCTGCGCCGCCGCGCGCAGCGAGCGCGCCCGTCAGCGGCTTGCCGCCGGTTGGGAGGCCGGGCAGGGGCCATGGAGCGCGTGCGCACGTGTCAAACTGGTCCAGCACCGCCGCGTCGCCCGTGGACAGCAGGTCGGCCTCTTCGTCCATCTCACGGTGGTGTGGTGGCTGTGCCTGGCGCAAGGCGACGCTGTGTGTGGAGGCGCACGGAAGGGGAGCGCACTGGTCGGCCGCGCCTATTTCAAGTCTTGCTTTATATTTCGTCTACATGGTGGACACTGCCACGCTGACTCCGTGACAAGAGCTACCCACGCAGTCAATTCTAGCAACGCTCGTTCGTTCAATTCCGCGGCACACCGTTCAGCTGTGAGGGCATAGTTTGGTAGTAACGCCCTGCACCCTGATGAGAAAGCTAAAAAGCCTTGCAAGCATGGGCTTGCTGCAGCCATTTGCGCGGTCTGCCTAATAACGAGCTAACCATAAGCCGTGCCTGGCGCCATCTCCAATGATGTGATGCCCGCGCCTGTAACAAAAGCATGCGTGGAGTCCCCTGTGACGGGTCAGCTGCAGGTGCTTGCCCAGCGTTGAAAGCCATCACTGCAGGCCTTTATACTTTCCAGCCTGCAGCCACCAAAGCTCTGCCCAATTATATTTGCATGGCAGTCGCCAGTGTAGCGCTGCTCTGGAGGCAGGCCTAGGGCGCAAGGGCGTCCGGCATGGCTGGGGCCGCGGCCGGAGCCGCAGACGATGCCCAGCCCGGCATCTCGCGGTCGTGGTGCATGTGGTACGTGTGGTGCATGGAGGGGTGGTGGCGGCCGCCGAGCGATCCCTCTGCCTCAGGAAGGCCCCACTCGGCCGGCGCGCCCGCGCCCTCCCAGCCGGCCGGCAGCTGGTCCCACGGCGTCGCGGCATCGTTGTGGCTGTGATGGTGGTGGTGTTTATGCGTTTCCTCGCTGCCCCACTCAGCCTGGTCCCAGCCTGCCGAGCCGGGCGCCGCTGCCGCGGCCGCCGCCATCCAGTGCGCCTTGGCGCGCGAGCGCATGTCATCGTAGCGCTGCCGGTCGTGGTCGCTCAGCGCGCCGCGCTCCTCGTGGCCGCCCCGGTTGCCATGGTCATGCGAGTGGCCGCGCCCGTGCTCGCGCATGCCAGCGCCCATGTCGGGCTCCTCGCCCACGGGGTGCTCCGCCCGCGCGCCGGGCAGCTCCATCTGCGAGGGCTCCAGCATGGCCAGCGGCATCATGGCGGCCTCCTGGGCGGTTTTCGGGGCAGCGTCGGGGCCCGGCAGGGTCATGGCGTCGGCCGGCGCCTCCCCGCCCAGGCCCAGGGCGGCCGCCAGCAGGTCGAACAGCATGCCCGCCGTGTCCAGCGCGCGCTGCTCCAGCGGGCTCAGGGTAGGATCCGACTGCGCGCCCTGCTGCGCGCCGCCGGGCGCGCCCGCCTCAGCTGGGCCGCCAGCCTCGGGCGCGCGCTCGGCCCGGCCGTGGCCGGGGCGGCTCGCGCTGAGGCCCGGGCCGCGGCCGTCCTGGAGGGTCAGGCCGCCGCTCTTGAGCGTGATGCCGCCGCCGCCGCCGAGCGTCATCTCGGATGGCGCCGCCGCAAGGTACGCGCTGACAGCATCGGCCCTGCCAGGAGCACACCGGTCAGGACGCGCTCGGCTGCCGCCTGATTTGCGCATGTCGAGGCCAGCCGCAAAACCAGGGAGCTCAGCGGCGACAGTATAAATTCCTTAAACATGCAAAGCAGTTCGCTGTGGCTGTCACTGCATGACGCTGCCAACACGCAGGATGGACAGCCTGAGCTGACAGGCATGCGTCTGTGCAGAGATGCGGCGGCGCGCCCGGAGGTGCGGTCCGCCGGGCCGCCCTCGCGCAGCAGCCGGCGCGCGGGCGTGCTGGTCGCCAGGCGTGCGCGCGCCGCGTCCCACCGCGCGGCGCCCATGCGGTGGACCGCCTCCACGATGTGGTCCCAGTGCGCGGCCGCGGGCGCTGCAGCGTCCGCCTGCTTTGCGTGCGGCACGTGCGCGTGCACATGCTTGTGGGCCATGTGCGCCGCGCCCGCCGCATGAGCGGGCGCGAGCGGCGCGGGCGCGCCCTGCGCGGACGGCGCGCTCTCGGGCGCCCAGGCCGCGATGAAGGCCAGGGTGTCGGACGGGGCGGGGCCGGCCGCGGGCAGGCCTGGCGCCGACTCCGCGGCCGCGCTGGAGCCGCCAAACATGCCGGCGGGCAGGCCGGGCAGGCCGGGCATGCCCAGAATGCCGCTGCTGGCGCCGCCGCCGAAGAGGCTGGAGAGGAAGTGCGTCGCCATGGACAACGGGTTGGACAGGAAGTCCTGCGCAGAGACACCGTGCGTGCGAGCGTCCGCGCTGGAGTGCGAGGGCAGGCTTGGCAGGGCGCGTATGCCGCGAATGCACACAGACACTGTGTAACGTGTTTGCACAGAGGTAGCAAACAGGCTTTGCTTGCACATGTCAGCATCTGCTGCGGGAACACTCTTTGCTGCAATTGCAGGAGCAGGGGCTTGAAGCAGGAGTCGGTGCGCACGGGCTGGCTGGCTGCAGGTGCAGTCAGCGCGAGTGCAAACATGCAGGGCAGTAGGAGCGCCTGCGCGGGGAACCAGGCGCGTTGGCGGCAGGCCACCCGTTGCGTGTCAAGTGCGCAAGAGTGTGCGGTTCATACGCGGTGGACTGTAGTTCCACAGCCACACCAAGTTCAATGACCAAGCAACAGAGATGGAACTTACGTACCTTGAACGCCCCCATCGTGTGTCTCACGAGGGAGAGCTGTGTACCAGGCCCGCCGCCAGCCACTCTCGACGGCCTGAACGCCTGCAAACGCAAGGCTCTTTGAGAAGCAAGCGGTCCACGGCGCAAGCAGGACCGGCGGGACTTGGGACAGTAGCTGTACCCGACCAGCGTGCTGGAACGAGAGTCTGTGCCGCGGCGTGATCGGGCTTGGGCCCGGGGCAGGTGAGCAGGACAGCAGCTGAGTTCTTGGAGATTGAATCTGCCGGCGTTGCTTTTAGGTTACTGAGTCCCATGCGCAGCGGGAATGTGAAGTCCTGAATGGCGTGGTTGCAGTTGTCTGGTAACACACTTACAGCAGGTGCTGGCTACATCCTCCACCTTCAGAGAAGTACAATGAGGCTGCCTGCAGGCGGATATACGTGCCTGAGGACACGTGCCCGGCCAGGTGCGGCTGCGCATCTCGTCCGAGTTGCAGCGGCACATCCACGCCTGGGCCGCCCAGCCTGGCCTGGGAGTGCAGTCCGTGCCCGCGAGCGGGGCCGCGCTCACCGCGGAGCAGGGCGGGCGCGCTGACCGACGGGCGGAGCACTTTCGCCTTCCACGATCAAAGAGCACACACCGCTAGCACAAGTCATAATGCTGGACGGACTTTAGCAAGCCACGCCAGCCATGGGTGTCGCGGATCTTGAGCAGGGCACGCGCGCCCCCGGTGAGCTCACTCAACCCATTATGCGGAGGCACCTCGCGGCTGCTCGCTCATACTGGCTTTATATAAGCTGTCTTGCTCCTTGCAGAGCCGCGCTCACCCCTTGCCCCCCATCAGCGGCCGTGCGCCCCCGCAACTCCGCTGATCTTGGGTGGCACACGTGCGCAGAGACCAGCTTCGCCAAGGCCGCACCGGCAAAATCCAAAGGGACCGACAGGTCGAACAAGGCCGCGCGAGCACCCGGCGCGGCCCGGACGTATGGCCAGGTGGCGCAGCCGGCACCCGGTCGAGCTCCGTGAGCGCCCTGTGAACGCGCCGCCCTCCTATGATGAGGCGGAGAGCTGCTGCAACATTCAGTGGATCCTTTTCATCTTCGGCCTCGTTTTTGTCCTGCCCAGCTACATCGCCACTGTGCTACCGCTGTGCTCCGAGCCGAGGTTCCCGACCCGCGGCCACAAGTGCGCGCACCCGCTCGAGACGCTGTCTTGATAGGGAGCTGTTCCTGTAGCTTGATGATGCAGTATTACGCATACTGCTGGCCCTTGCCTGCTGCACAAGAGCGCCGCGGTTGCGCTGGCGTCCCCGTGGCTGACAGCAGTGGACAGGGCACACAGCATCACGACTGCTCCTTGGGGTGGTACACATCCAGCGCGGGCCTGCCCGTGCAACAAGCTGGCCCCGCTGCGACGGCGCCACTAGCATCGGTCGTGCACCACAGCAGCGCTCGTCCTGCTGCTGCATGCGCATGAGCAGCGCGCGCGCGCGCAGGTACGGCTGGAACGCAAACTTGATCCTATCAATCGTGTACACCTCAGCGCTCATCGCCATCATTCCCGCTGTTCTTACTACCGGCAGTCATCACCGTCTTCCAGCAGTTCAACCTATGTCCCAATCTACGTCGGCTCGACATACTATCCGCCCTCGTCGACTGGCTCTAGCTACCGTGCATCCCAGTACAGCCCAGTCGGGTCCAGCCGTGCCAGTCCTTCCTCCTACAATTCAGCGCGGGTGGTTCTGGTGGATCTTACCGAGGCAGGCATTTGTGAGCACTGCTGCAGGTGCCTGCGCCGTGTCACATTTACGCGCGCAGGGTGACCGGGGCGGTGGCTCTCAGCAGCGCATGCCAGCCTGTTGACAATGCGCAATGCTTGTGCATGAAGCAGGTTGAAGACCAGGGTTGGGCGCAGAGTGTCTGTGTATTGCTTTAAGTAATTAGCTGAGGGGGCCCCCTTTGATCACGTAGTGTGCCCAGATAGATAGATAGATTTATTACACTACGCAGCCCCAGCTAGGCTGATGAGCGTCGGTCCTTAGTAATCAGGTCATGTTGTCTCATGCACTCATACGTGAAACAGGCCACACCATACTGGTCTGCCTGCCACATGAACAGCTTCACCGTGCGCGGTGAGGTAAACAGGTGCGCATACCTGTCCCTCACACTTTGCAGCGCACGGCACTCAAGCAGCACATGCCGCTCGTCTCCCAGAGCGCCAGAGTCGCAGCACTGACAGACCCGCTCCTGGCGCTCTGGGATATCGCGGTCGTATATTGGTAGGCTATACATCGCCCCCATTCTAAACCTAAGCATCATACGAGTGCGCTTTAGGCCGAGGTTCAGCGCTATGTACCCCTTTCGCGTATCCCCCTCCGGTCGCGCAAACCATTGTGCATACTTGACCCTGGTCGCCCCTTCGCTTGGGCAGGTCCTAGGACAGACGTGAAGCCCTGCCCATCTGGCGAGGGTGCGCTCAGCAAGCAGACTTTTGAGCTTTGCCAGGTCTATCTCGCGTAAGTCGTCCCAGCGCAGGCTTAGCGCCATGCCAACCTCCCCCAGGGCCTGCCGCAGCGATGTGGCCCAGTTGCTGCAGCGCTCGTGCTGCGCGTCGATCACTTCTGATAGCAGAATCCTCTTGCGGATCACCTGCTGCGGCGACTGGACGAGTGTGTTCCAGTACCGAACGGCCCGTGTCAGCCATAGCGTCTCCAGCGGGTCGACGCCGAGTTCCCGCAGTACGATGTCCTCGCTGACGCTTGGCGCCAGCCGGATCAGGTTGCGTACGCAGCGCAGGTACCCTTTCGCCAGGCCTGCGCGCTCGCTTTGCGAGGCCCCCAGCAACCGAAGTATACCCCAGATCTCGCTGCCGTACGATGCTGCATGTGGGACGGACTCCAGAAATAGGTCTAGTTGCAATTTCTGGGATGTCCCGCAGTGCAGGTTCCCGTATTTGGCCCATAGTTTATGGCTGGAATCTAACATATTGCTCTGTAATTTGCTAAATGCACCAGCTATACCCTTTTTCTGACTATATACCAGGCCCAAATACTTATACTCCTGCACTTCTTTCAGCGCAGCCCCCCCACATGTCCAGACATGGGGCGCAGTCCCCCTGCGGGGTGCTTTGCCAAACACCATCACGCATGTCTTTTCAACACTAACCTCCATCCCTATACTGCTTAGATAGGCGAACGCTACATCTAACACTTGTTGCAATTCCGGTGGTGTGTTTGCCAGCAGGCAAAAATCGTCTGCATATCCTAAGTCCTGTAGCGTGTCTAGTTGACCTGTGGCCAGCTGGCTGTTGAGCCAGGGGCCGGCCCAGGAGCACTGCTCAGCGAGCGTAAAATGCAGCCCGTCCAATAGGAGCCCGAACAGGGTGGGGCTAAGGGGGCATCCTTGCTTCACACCTATGCTGGACTGTATCTTCTCCCCGTGCCTGCCACGTATATTTATGGCATATCGCGCATCCGCATATAGCGACTGTATGGCGGCAAGCATTCGGCCGTGCACGCCGCGCCGCTGCAGGGCCTCCCAAAGCAGGGTTCGGGGCACCCGGTCAAATGCTCCCTTCAGATCAAGGAAGCAGCAGTAGAGGGGCTTACGTGCTCTTCGGGCGCGGGTGATGACGTGGTTCAGGGCGAAGTGTTGGTCTATTGTGGACATCTGCGCCCGGAACCCAGCTTGTGTGGGCGCCCGGAGCTGGGTTGCCTCCATGTATGTGTTCAGGCGATTGCCTAGTATGTTGGCATACATGCGGAGGATGGGTTCACCTACAGCTATTGGCCTATAATTACTGGTATCTGTCGTGTCTCCCCGTTTATGAATTGGGGTAACAAGGCTAGTATTCAGTGCACTGGGGACTGCACCCGTAGTGAAGGCACAATTCAGGACAGCACAGAGGGCATCAGCCAGGACGTAGGTGGGCGCAGCCTGGCGGCCTTCGGCGTCGCGCTCGCCGGGGATGACTGCATAGCGCAGCAGCTCTGCAGGGAGCCCGCTGGGTCCGCATGACCGCCCGTTGTTGAGTGCCTTTAAGGCGGCGATGACCTCGTCTCTGTCGATCGGCGTATCTAGTTCCTCCGCGCCCGCAAGCCTGCCGCTGTTGGGATCGTCATCGCCGGGAAGTTTGATAACTGGAAGGGCGATATGTTCGGGCGCCGGCCTGGTGGCAAAGCTGCGCAGGTAGTTAGTCCAGTAACTTGTCCTCTGAGCAGGGGCAGGCAGGGTATGCTGGTCTGTCCTGAACAGCTTACGAAAGGTAAATTGGTCCCTCTTTTGTAGCTTTGTAACTCTGACAATCTCATCGAGTTCATAGGCACGGCGCTTACGGCGCGTGAATTTATGGTACTGGCGTAAAACAGCCTTGGCTGTAAGTAAATAGGGGCGAGCGCTGTACGCTGTGTGCACTACTCTCTTTTGAGCGTGGCATTCATTGTCGTACCAAGGTTCGTGCTTCCGTTTGGCAGCACCATTGGTAGGCACACTGCGTTTCATGCCAGCTGCAATACTTGCACGGGTTGCTTCCTGTAGGAGTAGTTGAAAAGCAGGTTCTACCGCACCCTCTGCTGCAGCGGCCTGGCAGGCTTCCAGGCGTTGCGGGTCGAGGGTTTGGGCATACTGGACGCCCTGATGGGGTTGCCAGTAGGTACGCTCTATAGCTGTGCCGTCCAGTGCAGCCGGGTTGCCTGCGCGCCACGGGACAAATACCAGCGCTTCCAATGGCAGGTGATCTGATTCAGGTTCTTGGCGGCTACAGTGCACCGAGCAGCTGGGGATGTGCTGAAACAGCTGGGGGCTGGCTAGTAGATGATCAATACGTGATGATTGGCATCCCCTCTTTGCCCGAAACGTGGGGAGCGCATCCTCATCCCCACCGAGCCGGCCTGTGCCTAGCAGCATGCCCGTCTCCCGGCAAAACTTCATAAGTTCCCTACCGTGGTGGTTAATGTGTGTATCTGCGCAACCTCGTGAGGCCTCGCCCTCCGTGGCTGACCCCACCCGTGCGTTGAAGTCTCCAGCCATAAGCACCCACCCCTCCTGCATGGCTGTGACTGTGTGCTGGACTAAGTTTTCGTATCGCAGTGCAAGGGAGCTCGCCCGTAATTTTTTGGACCCCTGCGGCGGTATGTAGCATCCGGCAATGTATAGACTAGAATGTGACGAGGAGGTTGGGGCAATCTTCACCCATAGGCTACTATCATCCCCCCGCCACCGCTGGCTGAAGTAAGCGGGGTGGTTGCGAACTGCGATCAGAATCCCCTCGCCCCGGCGGCCGCGCTCTTTAGCGCGCAGATGGTATACACTATGCTTCGGAAAGAGGTCGTTTAGTGCCGTATTTGAACAGGTTTCTACTAAGATGACTATATCAAACTTGTTTAGATATTTTGCTGTACCCCACAGTCTGAGCTTAGTAGTGTCAGTACCGTTAACATTGTATGTGAGGACGCTCAGTCCTAGCTGGGGAAGTTCCTATGTGTGGTGAGAGGAGCCCGGGCCCGCAGCCTGGCCGTCGGGCGGCGGCGTGCGGGCGGTGAAGCCGGGCGGGTTGGCGAAGGCCGCAGAGCGCTCGCGGCGGCGCGCGGCAGGAGCTGCGCGGCTCGGCCCGGCGCCATTGTGTGCGCCGGGCGCGGCGCGGCCGGCGTCGCTGTGTGCGGCCCGGTGAGGGCCCTCACCGGTGCCAGGCCAGGAGCGGCCGTCGTCCGGGATGGTTCGGCCCTGAGAGGTGTAGATGTGGATCTGCGCCTGCCGCCACACGCACGCTACCCCGCGCGCCTTCAGGTCCGCGTACCTCTGGCGCCGGCTGGCCTTGAGCGCGCGCTGGTTGGGCGTGAGATCGTCGCACAAGGTAATGCCCAGGTTGCGCAGGGTCTGGCTCTTTGCATACAATGCGTGCTTGTCGCGCGCGCAGTTGAAATGCACCACCATTGGGATGGTGGTGTGTTCGGGGTCGTAGTGGCCGACTTGGCTCACGCCCGTCGGGCAGGCCGGGCAGCCGACCTCCATCAGCGTGGCCTCCACCTCCGAGAGCTGGGAGGAGGGCACGGCGGCGCGCATACCGCGCACGAACACGTTGTGCTCGCAGCGCAGCTGCAGGGCGGCCTCCTCTGCGTCGGCCGCGGCGTGCTGCCGGTTGATGCTGTCTTCCAGCTCGGACTGGGGGCGCTGCGCAGTCTCAGACTGCGGGCCTGGCGCGTCCTCCGGCGTCCGCGCACCCTGGCCCCGCGTCATAGCAGCGTAGCTGGGCGGCTCCGGCAGCGTGGTATTGTCGGGGTTGCTCCCTGAGGGGCGCGGAGCCTCGCGCGCAGGTGCGGGCGCGGGTGCCGAGGTTTCGGCCTGCTGCACGGACAGCTGGCCCAACTCAGCTTCTGCACCGCTGATCCGGGCCTCCAGCTGAGTGATGTGGTCCCTCAGAATTTTGTGTTCAGCAGCGTGCTGTGCCTGCAGTTCCTTGCGCTGCGTTGCATACTTTGCATCAAAGAAGCGGTCAAGCTCCGCAATGAGTGTGGGGCTCAAGAGCCTGCTGGCCCCAGCCGTGTCCGGCAGCTCAGCATCCGTGGCATTGCTCACAACGGAACGTGACCTGGTCCGCATCCGGGCGACGTCCCCGTGTTTACAGCCCACAGGTACCTATAGTCACGCTGCTGTGGGTGTGGAGGTGCCTTCGGCCCGTCAGGCTGTCATCATGGGATGGTGTTCAAACGGTCGGATGCTGACAATAGGTGCTCATCAGTTGCATGCGCTGCCTGAGCAAGGACTCTGCCGTGCAGTGCTAGCACTGTTATTGTTCAACGGAACAAGCAGCTTGTTCAGAAGGAATTGTAAGCACTTTGGTGTCCTCCAGGCTGATGGGCGCCTCAGCAAGCCGCAGCCCCATCCAACAGGCGCTGTTGCCTGTTGCCAGTACAGCCGGCCGGAGAGGTGAAGTGGTTGCATCCCTGCCAAATATCCGATGTAGGCCTAGCAGGCATGAATCCCACGCGTTCGATCCCAGGTAGATGCGAAGGGCAAGCAAGTGCTGCACGCCACAACAGGCAAGCACATACGAGCGTGCACACAACAAGCGTGATCGCTGGACGGATCTGCAGCAAGTCCACCCACGTCCGCCATGGGTGTTGCAGATGTCGAGCAGGGCACGCACGCCCCCGGTGAGCTCACTCAACCCGCTCTGCGGGGGTTCCTTGTGGCTGCTTGCCCGTGTTGCTTCAGGGCAGCTATGCTGCTCATTGCGGTGCCGCGCTCCGTCCCCTGCCCCCCCCCGGCGGCGGCCGCGCGCCCCCGCAACTCCGCTGATCTTCGGTGGCACACGCGCGCAGAGACCAGCTCCGCCAAGGCCGCACCGGCCGGCTCCAAAAAGGCCGAAACGTTGGACAATACCGCGCCAGCACCCTGCGCGGCCCAGACATATGGCCAGGTGGTGCAGCCGGGGTTCCCGGTCGTGCCCTGCGAGCGCCCTGTGAACACGCCGATCACTCATGGTGAGGCGGAGGGCTGCTGCAACATCCAGTGGGTGCTTTTCGTCGTCGGCTTCTTCTTTGTCCCGGCCAGCTACGCCGGCGCCGCGCTACCCCTGTGCTCCAAGCCGAGCTTCCCGACCCGCTGCCACAAGTGCGCGCACCCGCTTGAGACGCTGTCTTGATAGGGAGCTGTTCCTGTAGCTTGTGATGCAGTATCCGCGCATACTGCTGGCCCTTGCCTGCTGCACAAGAGCGCCGCGGCAGTAGCGCTGGCGTCCCCGTGGCTGACAGCAGTGGACAGGCATCGTAACGATGTCTTGGAAACGATACACGTTCAGCGCGGGTCTGGCCTTGCAACAAGCTGGCTCTGATGCAAGAGCGCCACCGGATTCGTTGTGCACTGATGCAGTGCTGCTCTTGCAGCTGCATGTGCGTGAGCAGCGCGCGCGCACGCAGGTATGGCTAGATTGCAAACCTCATCCTGTCGACCGCGTACACCGTCATCATCATCGCCGCTGTCGCTACCTCCAGCGGAGCTTCGTCGGCTTCCAGCAGCTCGACCTCTGCCCCGCCGACCTACTCCGGCTAGAGATATACCACCCCGCTCGTCGACTGGCTCAACCAACCGTGCAGCCCAGCCCAGTCCAGACGAGTCCAGCCGTGCTCCCCGGAAGGAGGAGTCCTCCTGCAGCCCAGCAACTGAACGTTTGGGTGGTTATGGGTGGACCTTTCTGGCAGGCACTTGTGAGCACTGCTGCTGCGCCTGCGCCGCGTCGCTTATGCGCAGGGACGCCGGGGAGGCGGCTCTGAGCAGCACATGCCAGCCTGGTGACAGACGCATGCTTGTGCATGAAGTAGCTGCAGACCTGGGTCGGGCGCAGTGCCTGCCCCCTGCAAAGGCTCTCAGCTGTATGCCGTTTGATTTAACTAGCTAAGAGCCCCCTATAATCGTGCAGTGTATCATGTGAGATGCATGTGCTGCTTGAGCAAGAAAGCTACCGCGTACCAGTGCTAGCATTGTTGTTCTGTTACAATGGAAGTTCCATTGTGGACCAAGTAGCTCCTGCGGCATTCACGAAGCCTTGTAAGCAGTTTGTTATCCTCCAGGCTGACGCCCTTTGCGCGCCTCGCCAAGGCTCAGCCCACAGGCATTGATGGCTTGCATGTGGGGCGGTACTGCTGGGGCCTAGATAGGCATGATCTTCACGCAGGTAGATGCACAGTGCGCTGCGCAGGCTTTCTGCTGGCAACTTCCACATTCAGGCAAGCACACCCCCGCTTGCACACTGCAAGTGTGATCGCTGGACGGATCTGCAGCAAGCCCACCCACTCCAACCATGGGTGTTGCAGATGTCGAGCAAGGGCATGCGCGCCCCCGGTGAGCTCACTTAAATCGATCTGCACAGGCACTACGTGGCTGCTTTGCCCAGTGTTTGGCGTAGGGGGCCTGTCTTGCTCCTTGCGGCGCGACTGTCCCATGCGGCTGCCGTGCGCCCCTGCAACTCGACTGATCTTGAGTTTCCGTGCAGCGACGAGCTCCGCCAAGGCGGAACTGGCAACTTCCGTGAGCGCCGACATGTCGGGCAAGGCCGCGCCAGCCCCGGGCGCGCTCCTGAAGAGTGGCCAGGTGGCGCAGCCGGGGTTCCCGGTTGTGGCCCGCGAGCGCCCCGTGGATACGCCGCCCTCTTACGACAACGACGACTGGGACAACATCCAGTGGAAGCTGTTCCTCTTCGGCCTCGCGCTCTACCTGCCCAGCTGCGTCGGGGTCGTGCTACCGCTGTTCTCCCGGCCGAGGTTCCCGACCCGCGGCTACAAGTGCGCCCACCCGCTTGAGACGTTGTCTTGACGCGTAGAGCTGGTCCTGCAGCTTGCAGAGCATGATCTGGTATCAGTGCTGGCCCTCCTGCTGCAAAGACCGCCACAGCTGCGGTGGTGTCCTCGTAGCTGACAGCAGCAGGCGGGCCAGACACCAGCATGCGTGCTCCTAGGTGTGTGCACGTGCAGCATGGGTCTTGCCATGCTGTCAAGCTGGCTCTGACGCCGGGGTGGCGCTGCTTCTTTCGTGCAACGCTGTAGGGCTGCTCATGCTGCGGCACCACCTGCAGTGCGTGTGCAGCCTGCGCGTGAGCAGGGCGCGCGCACGCAGGTCTTGCTGGACTAAAAACGTCATGTTGTCAGCCTTCTACACAGCGATCATCGTCACCCTCTGCGTCCTTCTCACGCGCCCCAGTGCTTCGCCGTCATATCCCAGCTCCTATTCCCCGCCAATCTACGACGACATCATCCTCTCTCCGCCGACGCCGTCATTGTACTACCCTCCGACGTCGCCGACCAGCGCATTCTACCCTCGGGGCCAGGCGTCGCCGGGCTCCTCCTCGCGTCCACTCAACTCGCCGCCTAACTCATCCTACCGTCCAGCCCCGTCGGCGACTGGTTCAATCTCGCGCCCTCTCCAGCCAGTTCCAATGCGGCCTATTCCCTCCTTCCCCCCGAGCCCTTTCACTCCTTCGCGCGGCAGGCTCCGATGAGCAGCTGCAGCTGCCTGCAGATGCCACCGCACTCCCTGCACTCGCCTGCGCCGTGTCACGGCGTTGAGCGCCGGGGGAGCCGGGGCGGGATCCGCAAGCAGCGCATGCAGCCTGGTGCTGACATGCAAGCGTGTGCGTGTACCAGTTGAACACCTGGGTAGAAGGCAGCTCGGGTGTACCCGCTTGCAAACTGCCAGGCACTGACATGGCATTGAGCTGTCTGATGGAAGGTCAGAGTCAGATTGCATCTCCTCCTCCTCTGGCCCTCTGGCCATGGTGGTCACTGCATGAACTGGCGCCGTTTCACAAGAAGTCTACTGCGTATCACTCAGCACTGTTAGAAATGTTGGCTTTTAGGGGCAAGAAGTGACTCTTGTGTTTGCAAGGAAGTGGCCGAAGTAGCTCCGGCGGAACGCGTGGGTACTGAACCTGGAGTGCTACGGTCATGTAAACAGCTTGGTGTCCTCCGGGATGACACCCTCTGGTGCCTTGCCAAGCCCCATGTCCAACCCCCGCACATACGCATGCTGTGCAACACATGTGTGGTGGGGAGTGAGCTGCCAGGCTGAGAGGTTGCTTTGTTGCATCTATGGGTACGCAACACAAAATGACAAGAACACACTCAATACCAGTGTGCAGCACACGGTCTTGTTGTGAACTGCTTGAAGCAGCCGCCACAGGCGCACGCGTGATGTTTCAATGAGCACAGTTCTCACCTCTCAAGCAAATTAATGGACCCTAGGCAGGCGTTCTCCTGTAACCTGCTTATAACCCTGGGCGATCCAGGGCGCCTCTTCACTGCGCGAAAGAGCACTGCTTCCAGGGCACTCAGCTAAAAGCTACGAAGCGTCTCACAGCATATTGAACGGCTAGGCGGGGCCTTGCTGCTGTCCAACAGCACGGTACCTGCCGGCCAAGGGAGGAGCAGTCCTTGGTCGCCAAGCACCTCCATGGGGCGTACACGTGCACTGAGCAACATGGCCGTCTGCACCATACCCTGATGGCAGTTTCGAGCAGCAAGGGAGAGGATGAAGCACCAAGTGCGCAACCCTTCCTGTCACTCTGTTTGGCCGACTGGCGCCCGCGATGCCTGCAGCTTGCCAGAGGTCGGCCGTCTGTCTGCAACACAAGAAAGCTGCTCTCTCTGCGCCCTGCTCGCAGGCTCAACACACGCCGCGACCGGCCCGCCGGCCAAGCCCCGCACTCTACAGTATTCGCCTGAAGTAACGCAGCAGGCCGCGCCGGGATCCTGCGCGCTCTCGCCGTCTACACAATGGGCGCAGCCGTGTCTGTCGGCCTCACTGGCCCGGCCGCAGCCTGCGTCAGCGGCGTATTTCCAGTAGGCGCAGCCGTGCTTTGCGCCCTGGACGTACGGGCAGCAGGCAGCGCCCGTGCCCTCGCTGTACATGCAGCCATTGCAGCCGGGGTGTGAGGCGCTCACGTACTATGCTCAGTATGCCGACGCGCCGCCGCCCGCACCGGTGGCCGGCTGCTTCAACGAGCAGTGGCTGCTCTTCATCCTGGGCCTGGTGCTGCTCGTACCCAGCATCGTCGGCGCGCTGCTCCCGCTGTGCACCAGGCCGCGCGGCTTTGCCACCCGCTGCCACAGGTGCGCCCGCTTAAAAAGTACAGGTGGTGCACGATGCGGTCCCGTCCACCAGTGCAGCCCTTGAGAGGGCAGGAATGGGATCAGGCCTACCTGCATGATAAGAGCTGGTCACACCAAGCGGACCCATGCGCGCATGCAGGGCGGGGTGGATTGCCAACGTGGTGCTTACCAGTGTGCACGGCTGGCTGCTCATCACATCGGTCGTGATGATGACCACAAGGCGCTCGCATGCAGACGCCAGGACCACCATGCTGCACAGTCAGGTGGGCGCCTACAGCAGCTTGTTTTGATATGGCAATGACGGGGCAGCCAAGGCGCTGTGCTAACTTTTGTCATGTCTAGTAAAAACAACTCAACTTTCAAGGGATAGGGAAGCAGGTACGGCAAACGATTACACAACGTTTCCATCAGCGGAGCTGAGCGGCGTAGCACTGCGGGTGCTCATCAAGGCATTGCAAGCGTCTGAAGGCAACCAGCCAGAACTTTTTTACCCATGACTTATTTGGTCTCGCGATTCTGCACAATACATGTTTGGTTGCAACATGCCTGTTGCTATCCACAAGCAGTGCTCAAGTCACTTGTAATGTTACATTATATGATGTCTGATATAAGCTTTGTACTGTTCTGTGCCGGGCCCAGCGAGAACGCTTACTGGGTCCACATGGTTTGGGTTGCGCGGCAAGTCTCTGACGGCAATTCAGAGTGGGACTGAGATTGATCCTGGCATGTGAGCTCTGACATGACTGAGCCTGCAACCGATTTTTGAACGCCATCAGAGTCCTGCTGCACGTGGGTTTCTCAAGCGACCATGCCCTCCAGGGTTATAACTTGCGCATGTGTTGGCAGCACAGCCCAGGGTGCCTCCAATAGTCAACCATATGCTCAGGCTTAGGTTCAGGTATCAGGTAACACATGGCCAGCGTGCCAAAACAATAACCCGGACCTGGTGGGGTGCATCATGTACAGTGGCAGTTCTGAGTGCGCGCAAGCCATGTGAACTGTCTGGCCCTGTTGCGCGTCTATAGTGGTGCTATAGTGGTGAACTCCATGATGGTCCATCATCAGGCTGCCATGTGGCACGCTGGCCATGTGTATAGAGTACCTTGGGGCCCACCTTGGACTGTGGCGCCGACACTGGGCCACCCCGAGGTAGTCAATCATATGCTAAGCACGTGCCCAACGTGCCATGTGACGGCTTGAAGATGGACATGGTGGGGGTGCACAGATGCGCAACAGGGCCAGACAGTTATGAGATGGCGACACAGTCCAGGTGTGCCCCGAGGTAGTTAGTTGTATGCTAACAATGCTGGCCACACCAGCATGCCAAACGGCAGCTTGAAAGCGAACATAGGGCCAACCTGAGGCAATCCATGTGGTGGATGCGCAGCTCATAACACTGCAGGGCATGATCCGCTGGAAACCCAGGTGCGGCAGGACTCTGGTGGCGTTCTAGTCCAGTTAAAGCTAACATGCCGAGTGTGCAAACCTGGCATGGTAGCTCCATTTCAGACTGCAACCAGTCTGAACCGCCACCAGAGCCCTGCCGCACCTGGTGTCGTAGCGGATTATACCTTGCAGCGTGATGAGGTGCGCATCCACTGCATGGCGTGCCTCCGGGGTGGCCTATACGATGCTTGTGCTGGGGACACAGTCCCAAGGTGTGCCCCGAGGTAGTCAACCGTATGCTGAACACATGGCCAGCGTGCCATACGGCAGTTTAATTCTGGACTTGGTGGGGGTGCATCACTACAGCGGAGACGCGCATCAGGGCCAGGCACTTGTGATGGCGCGCTTTTGCGGCAACACAGATCACCCCGAGGAAGTGCATGTAAACAACTTGTTTGGCGCACAGCTCTGCCACCTAATGGATGCGCACCTTGTAACTACTGGAGGGCGATGATCGCCTAGCGCAGGTGCTTCAATCATGCCATAGGGTAGCGTAGATCCTGATCCATCGCAGTTAGCCCCAACATCATTCCCATAATTGTTGCACAGACTGTACTGCTTGCGGTTGCGAGTTACAGGGCTGCGTCCAGGTCCCGCCCCTCTGGTTTCAACGTCAGGTATACTGTGGTGTTTCGGCCAGCAGGCATCTGCTATACTCGTGTCATGGCCAGAAGTGTGGACGCACCTGTAACAAGAACATGCTGCGTAGTCATGCTACTTCATCTCAACGCCCTGCAGTCACAGTCACTCATACCACCTGTGATATTTTCCAATATAGGGCTTCAGCATGCTGTCTGTGCTGCGCTAGCACACCGTTAGGGCAATCGGGGGGATGTCGCCTTGCCTGTGAGACACTGCTGGCTAGGTGAGACCGCCACGGCGCACGGCCACCCAGCTGTTGCAACGGCGCTCGCATGCGCCAATGGCCTGCGGCACGCCATCAGCGCTCAAGCTGCGAGTGGCTGTCGGGACTGACAGCCGGGAGGTGGAGGTGCCGCCTGGCAGCTCGCTGAAGGACGTGCAGCGCACAGCCAAGCGTGCATTCCCCGCCTTGAGAGATGCGGCGCGCCCCCGGACACTGGACTGCTGCGCGCTGCTGCTGCTGTTTGCAGCGCTCACAGCAAGTGGTTCAGTGCCAGGCCAAGAAAACATCTTGCTGCACGGCGTGGCCGGCCACGGCACAGGTGCTGACACGGGGCGCCCGCGCCTGCGCAGAACCTCCTGCTCACAGACTTTGACCGCGAGGTGGCCAGCGATGCGGACCTGCAGCGCGTCGCCGGCGGCGGCAACCTGTGGGCCGTCGACCGGAGCGCGGGCCTGTCGAAAGCGCCTGCCAAGGTGCCTGAGCGGGCTCGCAGGCGGAGCTGCGGGTGTGCCTGCCCCCCCTGTCGCTCAGCCTGAGCCGCGGTGTCCTCGCGCGTGCAGGAGCGCGTCAGTTTCCAGCCGCACCCGAAGACGCTCACCATGGCGCGCCCCTGTCGGGCCCTTCACGCGCCTGGCTGCCTGGCCACCCTCGCTGCTCGCTGCGTCCTGGCACCGCCTTGCCGCACCGGCCGCGCGGCGCACTCACACCGAGCGCGCGCTGCCGCAGGCGGGCGACTACGAGTACTTTGCGGCGCAGGCGCGCCCTGCCCGCTGTCGCGCGCGCCTGCCGCCACCCGCCGGCCGCGGTCTGCCTGAACCATCTGCAGAGAGCCGAGGCGTGCAGCGCGCGCTGAGCGGGGCGCCGCGAGCGTGTCGGTGTGGAGGACCTGCATATTGCCTAGGCGTGCAGCGCGCGCCGAGCGGGGCGCCGCGAGCGTGGCGCGCAGGGCCGCTCGCCGTTCCCGTACGCGCTCGCGGAGCTGGTGGACAACGCGCTGCGCGCGACCAAGGGCAACCAGGGCGCGCGGCGGATCGAGATCACGCTCGCCAGCGCGGGCGGCGCCGGCGCGCCGCGCGCGGGGCTCATCACCGTCTGGGACAACGGCTGCGGCATGAGCACGCGCGAGCTCAACGACTGGGCCGTTATGAACCTCGGCATGGCCGACCGCGGCCTGGCGCCCGGGCCCGCCGGCGCCGCGGGCGTTGGCCAGGCGGCCGAGCGCTTCCTCACCAGCGACCTGTCGTTCTTTGGGGTACGCGCCGCGCGCGCCGCACCCTCCCCGCGCTGGGGCTTGTCTCTCTGCCAGGCCCGTCCCCGGGCTGCCGGGCGCCGGGGAGGTGACGCGCGTGGCTGCCCCGCCGCCCGCAGGTCGGCTCCAAAAATGCGGCGTTCTACCTGGGCCGCTGCATCCGCGTGGCCACCAAGCCGGCCGACTGCGCGTTCGTGCACGAGCTGGGCATCGCGGCCGAGGAGCTGGAGGCGCGATACCGCGAGAAGCAGGCGCGCCCCGGGGGCCGGGCGCGCGCCGGAGCTGGAGCTGCCGCCTGAGACGGCGGGCCGGGCGCTGGCCGGCGCCTTGGGCAGGGCCCAGGGCCGTTGCTGCGTGCCGCTGCATGCCGGGCGCGGACGTGCCGGTGGCGCGCCGGTCTGCCCCCGCTCTATCCCTAACCCTACCCTTATCCTGCCTACACATGAGCGGGGCGCGGCCGCAGGACGTGTACGTGGAGGACCTGCTGCACCGCGACCCGGGCGACCCGTCCACGCTCGCGCCGGCCGAGGCCGCGTTCGCGCCGCTGGTGCGCGCGTGGATGGAAGCGGAGCGCGCCGGCGCGGTCGCGGCCGCCGCCGCCGCCGCCGCCGCCGGCGGCCCTGCGCAGGGCGCCAGCTTCACGCGCGTGGTCGTGAGCAGCCTGAAGCCGGAGATCCTGGCGCAGATCGCGGACGATGAGGGCGGGCAGCAGCTGTGCAGGCGCGCCGCGCCCGCCGGCCGGAGCCTCGACGCGCGCGCGGCCCCACTGGCCCGGATGTTGTGCTTGCAAGCGGCCGGGCGCGCGGGTGTCTGCATGCGTAGCGGGCCACGCGCGGCGCCAGCCGCGGCGCCGCCAGCCGGGCCCTGGTTCCGCCGTCTAGAGCGGACGCCCCTCCTGCCAGGGCACTGCGGATGCGCGAAGGGCATGCGGCAGCGCCTTCCGTTAGGGTTAGGCCTTACCCTAACCGACGCCGCGCGCGGGACCCGGCAGGGACCTGGCGCACCTGTACCACTACTACCTGCACGGCGAGACCGGCAACCGCGCGCCGCCGGGCTCGCAGCGCGCCGCGCCGGAGGCAGGGCGGCCCGCCATCTCCGTGCGCTACGTGGCCGGCGGGCGCGAGCAGTGGGCCGTGGACCTGACCAACATGGCCGACGACCTGGAGAGCCGCTACCTGCAGGCGCGCCAGACCGGCAGCCTGCAGATGACATAAAGGGCACCGGCGCCCACGCGTCCGCAGCGTGCTCGCTCTCGGGCAGCGCAGCGCTGCGCCGCATGCCCAACTGAGCCGCATGCACCGGCGGACATTGCTGCTCGCTGGCCCGCCTACGTGGCTGGCCGGCCGCCAGCTGCAGGCCCTCGCCGATCCTGCCGACGCCTGGGGAGCTGTTGCCCGCGCGCGCGCCGGCGCACGTTTCTCTGCCCGCAGGTC
>JAABUV010001107.1_pt1 | contig 39490 bp, 34 predicted proteins | sample 5559971 | NCBI WGS metagenome assembly JAABUV01 (sample SAMN10711881, study PRJNA513362) | rock metagenome | isolation source: Antarctica rocks | place: Antarctica: Victoria Land, Knobhead nord | collected 2015-12-19 | reverse complement strand
GTTCTGTGCGAGGCGGGGGTTTGGTGCTGGTGTTGTGGGGGAGGAGAGGAGTTCTTGGTGGGTGGGGGAAGAGGGAGAGGAGGGGTGTTTATGGTCTGGTTACGGAAGGGTCTTTGGATGCGAGGCGTTGGTTGGATATGATCTATCAGGGTTTTGAAGCGTTGTTTGGAGATTGTTGTCGATTGTCTTTTTTGGATAATGGGATTATACAGGGTATGGTTTGCTTGTTGATGCTAAGGTAGGTATATATAGTAGACCGGTAATTCCGGTGAGATAGTAATTCAATTGGCTACTAGGAGTCTATAAACTGTAGACGCGACTATATATTATTAGGTCCTTACCACCTAATTTTGGTGGTGTTCCAGCGAGGCTTCCATAACGGTTTAAAAGGGTTCACCCCCTTCTGGTCCAAACTTACTTTTGGTCCAACCCTAAGCGGCTAGCGGGCCGGAGCTTTCGAAACTCCGTACTCCCAGGTCTAGCTCTAGGGTACCCTTAGGCCTAATAACATTTATTTCTATAAGTCTCTAACTAGCCTTATTATATTAATTATAGTGCTATAAGAATTATTAGGCCTAAGTTGCTCTATAATATTTGTTGCGAAAACCAGTCGAAAAAGTCGGTCGTTATGGAACTCGAGGACGTGGACCAGAAGGGGGTGAACCCTTCTAGCCCCTCGAGCCCGTTCTGCCCTGCCAAGAAGACAGACCCCGTATTCCTCCTTGATCACCATTGCCAAGTGCTCGGACTTTCTTCTTAGATCCCACGCCATGTGTGCCTTGTCTTCCCACATGCCGCGCCTATCCATCAAGACTTGGATCAAGAACCGAGGTTTCCAGTCCCCATGACTCCCACCGCCAGCGGCATTGTGCGGGCTGCTTCGCTCTGCCTACACCATCAGACCTGTCTAGAACAAGTCTGATTGAACAGCTCACTGCCTCCGGCCCCAAAGAAAGCTTCCTTGACCGAGACTCCACACTTACTCGGCGCCAGCTTCTACTTGGAACCACCGACTGACGTGTCTAGTATTATGGTCGAGACCTGCTAAAGTCTATGTGGTCCGACGGATTTGTTCAGAGTAGACATCTCCGAGGAGGATCCAGAGGCCAGAAAACACCTTGGGAACCTTCATAGAAATCGGACATGAGGACAAAATCATTGCCTGGTCATACACTAGCAGTGTCTGAAGTCACTATATAGTACTGCACGAAGCATTGCCTTGAGACAGCTAGAGGACGTTTAGAGGCAGCTTCTCAGGCTAGATGTAGCTACTACAGAGCGGGAATTGTCTACGGTTCATACTAAGTAAGTGAGAAGGACCAAGTAAGAAGAGAGTAAAACCTGGTTATCCTGAATGACTAGTCAACATAGCAACAATATCAGCTTGGCTATGCTCTCGCGCAACCTCCAACGGCGTCCGTCCATTAGAATTCAAAGCGTCAATGTCCGCACCGCGGCTTAACAGCAACACAACTCTATCAACATATCCGCCTTCGGCAGCGTAGTGCAAAGCTGTGCCCAAGCCGAATAACGCCCACGTCTGATACTCATCTTCGTTATGCGCCCATTTTACTGCATTCACGTCCGCTCCATCATCCAAGAGGAATTTCAGCACCTCTAACCGCCCTTCTGTGGGGGAGTTTGCTGCACATTGGAGAGCGTCGAGGTGCGATGCGCCATGAGCATAGAAAAGCTTGACAATGTGCAATGGAGCGTTTGCACAGGCTGATGAGACAGGAGTGCGCGCGTTTTGCGGAGCTGAAGCGTTAGGGGAAGCGCCGTGCGAGAGAAACCAGTGAACTAGAGGCTCGTTCATGATGGCGTAGCTGAGGTATTTGTGAGCATTTATAACGGAAAAGGCTTTCTACCACGCTAGAAACGATGCATTGATGCGACAAACATTGTTGGATTAGACGAACCAGAGAGGAGGGCACATGTTCGAGGCCAGTGGGGCGTCAATGTCCCAGCCATTGTCAAATAAAGCTTGGAAGATCCTGATGGAGCCTATATCCAATGCTAACATTGTAGCGTATGGCTGGGGCTTGAGCCCAAGACCGAGAACGTAGGACGCGATCTGGGCTTCGTCCTCTTTGATGGCTTTATGGAGGACTACAGTAAAGGGCCATAGGTCTTGCTCGTAGGGTATTCCGGCTGGCTTGGGCCCAAAAGATTCGTCAGATGGTTCCAAGCTAGGTTGAGTCGGCCATTGTGCGAGCAATGTGGAGACCGTTGCGAGGTCGCCAGAGCTGACGGTATCTTCCAATGTTTTTTCGAAGCGCTGGTCTGCTGCGCTTGGATTGAGTAGTACGGAAGTCATGCTCAATGGCAATTGAGGTAAGATCGTATCCAGTCAGGTTAAGTACAAACGTAACGACGAAGAGCTCCCAGATGGAAGTTGGAGAAATGCAGTAGCCACGTGGACAAAGTAATTGGTCTGTAAATGACATTTGTCGGTTTGCAAGACTCTTGCGAAAGCTGATCCATAATCCTTCTACGACTATGCCTCAGTGTGGGGGGCTATTCAAAGGATCTACAACATACGGCGAAGCGAAACCGGCGCAGAACATCGGAATTGTAACATTTCAGGTAGAACGATCCACAATCCTTCTACGACTATGCCTCAGTGTGACAGAGAAGGGGGGCTATTCAAAGGATCTATGTTGTACGGCGAAGCGAAACCGGCGCATCAGCTTCTGCCTTACGTATTGTAATAAATAGGTACAATACAATTATGGGCTCAGTCCGCCGGAAGCTAGTGCTACGCTCTGATTAGATAAGTCTATACAGTATCTGGACGGACAGCTCGGGTTGCCCCTTGTCGCAGATCTGTAGAGCGACTTTGCTGCTTCGAGCCAGTGAAGCGAGTATCGAACCAATTGAATTCACGTATTTTATCAAAGATCTATCACTAAGTAGACAGGGGGCAACCCGATCTAAATACCTACTCAAGCTACTGTATTAGTAGCGGCAGAATCACCTTAAAAGCTTGGCGTTGGCGGGTACCGGTCCCATAGACTAGTACTGTAAGAGCATGAAACCGCTAGTAATCAACCATTACTTTCACCTAGTCAACGCCATATCCAACCAACTTCAGACATACCTTATCCCATCTCGTGGGTGGCACAAGAATCCGTCCTCTCAGCCTTCGGTGATAGATCCTCTGGGAACTAGCCTTGAGAAGTGGGCAGCGGATCCGCATACGCCCCCTACTCCTGCGCGTACAGCCCCGGCTATACTACCTCCACTTGTTATCTATATACTAAGCCCTACCGTCGTATCCTACACAGTATCACCTGAAGGTACTGTAGTATACGTACGTCACCCCTCGCTAAAGATACGCCTACGACCGAAATCAGATCATAATCAAGCGTATCGAAAGAGCGAGAGTCCCTTCGGAAAAAGCGAGGATCCTGTTTAGAAGCGACGGGCTCTGTAGGCAGCAAGATCCCTATCAGCCATTGTTGGCGGGGTGGGCGCCTGAGAGCTTAGCGGTGTAAACGCAGGATTGTGGAGGATCCGGTTGCCTAGAGGTGAGCGTTAAGATAAGGACAGTATACTTCTTCGGAAACAGTAAGTGGCTTCCAACAGGCCCGAAGGAGCTCGACGGCCTCAGCCCTGGAAGCAGAATCTTTCCATACGAGTAAGAGGAATTGTTACTTCATATCTAGTACTAGCACGACATCTAAGGAAGTCACATTTATCTACCTATGAAGTAACGCCAGGACGAAGATGAGACAGCAACCACAGTATTGATTTGAATCGGACGCGCATGGCCGGCCAATGCCAAGCTTTGAGATGATTTTGCAGATGCGAAATAGATCAACAGCCAGCAAACATCAAGAATCTTTCCTTGGACGTCAGTGCCCTCTCCTTACAGATCATCGCAACTGCGTACTATTTGGTGTGCTGCGGAGTGGCATGGAGAAAGGTAAAGCCAGATAATCCCTACCCTAGATGCTAATCCTTTATCCGTTGATCGATGGATCGTGTCGTTGTGTTGTTGGACTCGAAACGTCTAGAGCAGAGGCGGAGTGATATTCTGACTGAGATGGGACTTTCCATGGTATGGCAGACTTGAATGCTGTAACATCTTTGTCGAAGGATTCAACTGACCATGAGCCATCCTCCGCGACGCTGCAAAAATGACCTTCACGTAGTTTCACCTCTATTGGATACCACGGCGTTTGAATAACTGGTTCGGCTCAGCCCCCTATGAATGCTCATGACAGATTCGGATTGGAAGTGGCAAGAACTTTGCGAGCCTGGAATGCAACGTTCGCCTTCCAACAAGCAGTCCTATGCCACACGATCGTCGAGGAAGCAACATCGATAACCGGAGCTAGGAAAGAGACCTGAAACAAATCCTGTAGTCGCAGCAATCCTCGTCTTAACCACGTTGTTTTCGATACTGCATAGCCTGCCCGCCCTTTGCCCTCTCGCCGACGGATTAGTGATTTCTCCGAAATTCATAGGCAGATTAATATAAAAGGGCGTCTGCTACCGCAAGATATTCAAATTAACAAGAATCTAACAGACTACTAAGCATCTTCAGGTCAGAGTATCTTACGACATATCGGACTCTTTACGCTATCTCTACCAGCTATTATCTTTTACATTCAAGAATAAAGATCATCTTTTTCACCACGATTAGTAACATCTTACTACAATGTTTTACTATAACCAGATCATCTTTCTATTACTCACCACGCACCTGTCATCACATTCGTCAGCGAGCGCCGTTCCTCAGGAACCAGGAGTCAGTTTCACCCCTGGTGCAGGGCTCCCCAGTACATCGACATCGAACGTCCCCGAACTAGATCTTCGTAATGAAGGCTTCACCGACTGGCTCAACTCTCAGCCTCTTGATCCCAGCTCTGGTGTCTCTCAAAAGTCCGAACGGGGTCTAGACACCAGACTTGCGATCGACCCAGCTTTCGATGATCCCCAAGCTGCTGACGGCTTGGGACTGTCTTCACGGGATGTTGAAACCAATACCGCCCCCAATGCAGTACGCGATGTGGAGCGAAGAGTGGATAGGCCAACTCCAAAGAATGTGTATGACCAGATTGCCCAAAATTTGAAAAGCATGACCGCGGACGATGACAAGTGCTGGAAGAGAGCTACATCTCCAGGTCAGAAACTAAGGTTCAGGTCACTTGGCATTGAAAAGCGCCTGGACAAACCCTCCGATGTCCTATGGAAAGCAGGCCTCGCAGTGGTTGTGGACCGAGGCGAGTCCCTCTTTCACGACTTGGCTTTGAGTCCGCCCGCCCTTGGGACGAAAGGCCTCTGCGGCTGCACGGCCGTGGCTATCGTCAGCCAGGTGGGATGCATTGTCGCCCATATTTCCCCAAACGTGAATACTATAGACGCACAGCTGGCCGCACTGCTGCGCCTTTACAACAATCGCATCAAACCTCAAGCTTATGCTTATGCTTATTACTTTCCTCCAACCTATACTAATGGTGAAATCAAGGTGCCAGTCTTTCAAAAATATATCACAGATTTCATGCTGAAGTCGATGCAACTGGGAGCGAGCCTCAAGCCTTATGTCGCGGACCCAGATGGCAATGATGCCCACGAGGGATCGGTCGTTGTGAAAAAGGTAGCTGGAGCTATCGCTTTGTATTTGAACGAGAAAATTGTCAACTAAGGCTACAGCGAGCAGGCGTTGCGACGGCATCGGGTAGGGGTATTAGGACGGTTGGCAGACCATATGGGCATGAGACTACTAGATTGGCAAAGAAGGGTTACTGATAACGTCGAATGTTTTGTGATTTCAAGAAGAAAAGTGAGATGTCGGCGTCTGTACGATTAAGCGCCACAACAGGAACCCAAGCGCTGTTGGTACCAGCAAGGGCAAGAATTGATCTGAACGCATGGCAGCAGTCAGAGATTGAGTGATCCATGTAATAATGCAAAGTTCATACGTGAGGACATAGCCTTGATTTCCAACTAAGTCGTGGGTGTCATAAATGAAAGTCTCGTTAGTACCTGAAGGCGAAGTTACTGGACCGAAGGAATACTCTAAGTTGTGGTCAGTCTCACGTGTCTACGGAGGGATAAGGAAGAATATTTCTTCTTCAGGCGGTACAAGCCTAGTAGTCGCCAGGTTTGTCATGCCTCAAAGAGACTCCAACGGCCTCTAGATCTGACGTGGCACCGAATGTGAGAATGTATACCTATCAGTGGGTCTTAAGAACTGTTGTTGACCTTTGCGTATTCTCTAGCATGTATCGGAGAGCAAGTTGTGACCTACAAGTCTTCTGATGTTAGCATCGTAAGTGACTGATAAGAAAGTCGTTAAAGGACCCTTCAGCCATAAAGCCCCCAGGAATTTCGGACCGATCTCTTCGTGAAGCACACTATCTCTCTAGGAGAATACGTACCTTCCGTAACCGCACTCGATCAGACTTGGGAGCGTTGATACCAAGCCCACCGTACGAATCAACTTCCCCAGTGTCCATCCCAAACGCAGCGGTGCCACCGTACCAGCAAAGATCATCTCCGAAAGGACATGTCGCGTTCGAGTTCGCTTTCCACGGCAGCTTTTGTTACATATATTGAATACATTATAACGGGCTCTTCGAGCGGTCGTAGCACGCTCGTGAGTAGGTGGTCGCCGCCAGAGTCTCGATAAGGTTTATAGCGTTGAAGGTGACCTCTTTGGGATCCTTGGGGTTAAAAGCCACGGTAGTACAGTTTAGAAACACAACGAGCCTTTCATTGCTGCGAAATTTGATGACTTCCAATGAGAAGATGCTGGCAAGGCTGGAAAGACCAAGGTTGGTGAGAGCCAAAGCCACAACGGGCAGAGTCCGTATCGAGGGCCTCACGGCATTTTTCCTCCAGTACCAGACCAACTGAGACAGCTCCCACAAAGCTTGGCCAGGGGATGGCTTGCGTTTGGTGGTGAAGACCAGCTTGATATTCTTTCCTAACGCGGTATTGGTGCATGATGTAGCCTGTGATCTTCCAGCAAGCGGCCCCAGCAACAACCACGAAAACGGCGAGGAACGCAATCAGAAGAGTTGCGTCACGGGCAGAGAGAGTGATAGTCGAACCCAAGATCAGACCATAAGACCAATTGATCCATGGACCGGTGAAGATCGAGAAATGTTCCGCCTCCGACGTTACGGCGGAAGATGAACACTATTAAATACTTCGGAGACGTACTTTGTTTCAGAACTATGACGAGATGACTCATGCTCCATTTTTTAATCGTGAGAGCATAACCACAGAGCCTGCGACTTCTTCACTTGTTTTCGTGCTTTCCAACAAATTCACAATGCTTGTCAGCGATACTTTAACGCGATTTCATAGATGTCATTGCCTCGGACACGTTGAGAGATATGCATCCTGGCCTTGGACGGATGCAGAGCTTGGCCTTGCTACCTGCATGAGGTGGTGTCCTTATTGTGGTTACCGATTCGCTTCTGCTGGAAAACTGCGTGAATACCTTCGAGGACAGCGATACAAGCAACGCAATTTGGACGTCAAGATTGAAGCACAAGGGCGGTGTGGTGTATAGTACGTTCCTATTGACAACGTGTGCGGAATCTCACTAATCCGGTTGTTGCCATCCTTCATGGACGCAGAAGAACGTAGACAATAATACATCTTCCACGTACATTCACGATGCAGATCAAGATAAAATTGAGTCCAGGCTTTTGCCGTCCACGAACGTGAGAATTCAGGTTTACTTCTCAGCACTTCCAGTGAAGAATATCATTGCACTGATAATACAGGGATCGTCTTTCACAGACGACATGTCAGCGTCGGCAGCGAAGTTAAGAAAATATGTACAGGCCATGTTGGAACCAGGTGATGAGCATTGCAAGAGCCTAGACAATGCTGCCCTTTCAACTCTAGGAGATCTTCCGCTGGAGACTTACAGCCTGTGGATTCGCTCTACAGTCTCACCTCCGGTACTCACCAGAGCTGATAGATGTTGGAGCTCGCGCAGGCCGCACTACGAGGACGTCTTTACGGCAGTGATGCGATGCCTGAAGGATACAAAGAGTCCGCGAGTCTTCTCTCGAGGTGAAGCTACCGATAAACCTGAGGACTGGGCTAAAGCCGTGCTGCAATTATCATGGCCTGACGCGAAAAATCCGATATGCATCATTGGCCTTACTCCAGACCTGGCCAAAGAGAACAATTTCATGATCCCGCAAGAGCTGAGCTCTACCGTTACTGCATATCATGAATGCAATGTACCATACAATTTAACGCCGAAATATTCAGTCGTTGACATCCACATAGGACGCAAGCAACGCCCTTTACAATAAGGATACCTGACCAGAATCTGCTGACGCCTTTTAGATCACGGCAATGATGGCCTTTCGGCTCCTCTTCATAAATGTGTGAAGATATGGGTGCTCTATCCACCGTCCGAGCAGAATCTGCGGCTAATGCAAACGGTTGAAGGTCAGAAAGCAAAGCTGGTCTCATTAGCGGCTTCTTTGGAAGGAGGTCTGATCGTTCTAACAACGTCTGTTCACACTATCTACATACCTGCTGGCTGCATTCATGGAACATTCCCATTGATCGGTGGCTTTCTTGTGACGAAAGATTTCACGTCCATGGGATCGATAATGGCATTCTCCTGGTATCCAGCATTGAATTTGCATTCTTGCCTAGGTAAACAGGGCAAAACAATGTATTTCCGGTGGTACTTGGACTGCTTAGATGTTGCGTTCAACAATGGAAAAGCAGCCCAGGTATTGGAGGCATGGATCCGGGCAGAGGTCCAGATCCAGGCATTTTTTGTCGAGAAGCCCTCATTTGCGAAAGCTTTCAGACAAGCTGGGGAGAAGTACTTTTTCGCAGGCAACATCTGGCACACGAGTTGCCCATGCGGTTGGAAAGGAGAGAAAGAGAGATTTGGAATGCACGTGGAACATCACCATTTGTCTTTTCTTCAATGACAATATCCGGCAGATAGAGTACGTGAATATCTGAAGACTTTTGACGCACAAAGAGCACACATGAATTAAGACACTTTGATGGCTGTGATTTAATGGTCCCTTTTTACCGTGTCATAGTCCTACTTTCCGAGGCTGGAAGGGTGACGGGTTATTCCTTATTTGGCGAGCCTCTAGCGCTGCCAAGAGATATCTTATCTCCGCTAGTCGGGCACTCGGGGTATCCCATGTCGCCATCAGCCATCACCAGCCTTCTGCATTCTTACCAAGCATCTGATATATAGCACTGACGACTTCGATTCTTTCTCTAGGACGTACAATCTCATTTGTTTTAATTGTTGATTTGCTGCAGGAGGTTCCCTTATCATCTGAATCCCAGGTGCTCCTCTCCTCCTTGGTGACTGCTGTTTGTAAGGTCTCGTGCCTGCCGCAAGCGGCTACAATCCACTGCGACATCTGACTACACCTCACTTCTATACGCTGGGACTCGAGAAACAGTTTTCAGAGTTGCGACATCAACTGCTATTCCCAAGAGAATACGCAAGGCAGGAATTCAACAATGCAAGATCTCCGATACCTATCGGGTTCCGAAGATGAGCGTACTGACTCGATGCATCCAACAATATCAGAAGAGGTCCAAGACCTGATCATGTCTTCCGATGGAGAACCCCCGGGAATGTTTGATCCGCCACCCCATATAGCAGCACGAATTTACCGGAATACTACCAATCGTCGAAAATCTTCCGCCGCCTCATCCCGCCGAAACTCAATGTCTTCACATCAGTCCGGTCGTTCTGCGCGCTCAGCACATGGTGGGCCTCAAAGTGCTCACATTGCTCAGCATCTGCGACGGGCCTCTTTCATTCAAAGCCGAAAGGACAAGGCAGCAGATAGGAATGCGCACGCTGAAAAGGTCAGGTTACGGGCAGCAATGGTAAAGGCGGCTCCACGAGCGACGGGGAATAGTGAAGAGCGCGCCCTTGCTGCTCAACAAGCAAGGCAAAGATACCTGGCCCAGGTCAAGGCTAATTGCGCGGAGGAAGTCAAGCGGTCAAAGAAAGTCGCAGAGGAACAGCGAGAGAAGCGAGCTGCCGAGCGTCTTAAACTGAGGGAGGACCTGCAGGAAAGGCATGCAGAGGCCGAGAGAAGGAAAGCACTGTTGGACCAAAAGCAACGACGCGCCAGAAACGTTAGTCTCCACACGGCCGAAGAGAAGAAGTCAACTGCATATGTATGGAAGCCAAGGAGCGCGGTGGAAGCGGCAAGCATAATACAACGAGCATGGCAAAATCGGCAATGGAGACTCGCGATACAGGAGTTTGTGCGAGTTGGTCTGACGGTAGTAGCTGTGGAAAAGACGAGCTTTGAACAAGTGGGAGCATTTTTAGCTCAGGATAATGTCAATCTGTGCACGGCAAAGATTCTTAAACTTTGCGGTTTGAAGGATATCGGAGATGATGATGTCGCGGAGAAAGCTGCTGTTCGGACGTTCTTGAGCACTTTTCTCATTCTTGGCCATCCGGATCAAGTGCTGAGTGGGGACGGCGAGCAAGAGCAGGACCTTGAGGACAAGGCTAAAGAGCTTTTGCTTCATTTCAATCGGATCATAGAAGCAGATCGCCCAACGCAATCTTCTTTTGCGGCACAATTGGCTGAGCTCTCCGAAGCATACACTTCATTCCAGAGAGCATTTGCGGCCTGGAAGGCGCATGACTCTTCATACCTTATCTCGAATATGGTCGCTCAATTCGTTGAACTCGACGCCATATGGCAGACTGTCAAGGACGACAAGGATGGTGCAGTCGCTGAAGATTACAGGGAAGGCATCCAACGGAACCAGACACTGGTGCTCGTCAGACTCAAAAGACTTGCTGGCCCGCAAAAGGCGTTGAAGATGATCAAAGACGCCATTCGAATAAGCCGCAAAGGACGATCAAAGAAGAAGCCTATCACGGACGTCAAACCTCGGGCGACACCAGTCCATCAGAAGCAGACTTCAATCTCACCGGAGCTACCATTCGTTGAGATAGCGTCCAGGTCGACAGATCCATTGACAGCAACTTCTAGCGAAAGCATGCCCGCAAAACAGAAGCTCGAATCTTTCACCTTGTTGCCTGACAATCGAACGCTGATGCATGAACTCGCCATCAACAAAGAATACAAGATTGATCTCCAGCCTCATATTGATACGCGTGACAGCGTCGTCAACGCAGTGAAAAACAGCTTGCAACAAGGGCTGGATCTCGCCGAGAGTAATGATATAATACCTGCCTTGGCGGAGCTGATACACGACAAGCTGCAACAGTTGTTGACACCAGGAAATTCACTCTATGTCCTGATATCAGATGCACTTGACCCGAAGATGGTAGCAAGCCAGGTCAGAAATGGAGCGTTTTCTTTTGACGGATTTTTCTCGTTCATGAACACGATACTACCGAAGCTATGTGCACCCGTTCGAGACTCAGAGGTCAAAGATCTTGCGGCGACCCCGAGCGTAGATCCGGTCGAACAAATGGCACGAATTTACTGGGTCATCGACCTACTTCTACTGGACCACCTGAACTTCATTTTGATGAGCTCCGCACCCAAGCTTCTGGAAGGCTCGGTCGCTTGGGAACAACGAGAGTTCACCAAACGGCTCGATCAAAAATTCCCCGAGAAGACTCAGAAATGGTGGAGAGCTGCGGTAGCCAAAGCCAAAGAGGAACCTGCAAGACGAATCCCTGCTGGCGCAGCAGGAAGGACAACACCCCATAGAATATACATGCACGGATTAGTCAATCTTGCCATCGCAACTAGCGAGATCCAAGCTGCTGATATCCCCGAGACGCTGGAACTCGACCGCCAACGCCTCAACCGTATCCGCTCCGACACCTTACGAACGATCACCACAGCCTCCATCCTCCTCACCGCCAAAAACCTCCTCAGACGCGACGTCCGCTCCCTATGGAAGAACGAAAGCCAGCGCATGTGGGACCTCCCCTCGACCTCACCACCCGCAGCCTACGTCGCCATCGTCGAGTCCCGATACGCATTACCCCCCACCACCAAAACCCAGCTCACAGGCACCATCACGCGTCTGCTCGCGGACTCCCGAGAGCGCCAAGCCACGCATCCGGTCATGAAGGTGCTGTTGAAGAAGATCCAAACGCATATCCTGTCGCGCCTCGCGGCTTCGAGCTCCGAGGAACGGATACGGACGAGTACGACTGCGAGCGAGGTTTTGGGGTCGAGCGGGATGCCGGAGTTTGTGGGGAGGATTGGGGAGGTGGTACTGGAGCTTGGGAGGGTGGCGGATGTGGACCGCGAGGCGCATGGGAAGTGGTATGATGAGGTTGCTGGGAAGATTGCTGAGGAGGCTGGGGAGGGTGCGTGAGGTAGCGCCTGTTGTTTGTTTGTTGATGAATGATGTGAGGTGCGATATTTTCGGGTTTCGGTAGCTGATGCGGGTGGGTGGTGTTTACGAGCTTAGGATGACTGACTACCTACCATTGCATGCTTGGCGTCTGGGTGGGGCAGGATGTCGGTGCTGAGGTTGTGAGGGGTGGGGATTTCTATACATTATTGATGATGATGATGTAGCATATATACACAAATGAAATGAAATGAAATGAAATGGAATGGAATTATCCGGTAACGACAGCTAGTTGTGGAACGGATAGCACTGTTTATAGCGGTATTGTTCGATGGGGGTTCAAGGTATTGTGTGGCAATGGCATGTAGGAAGTGTAAAGATGGGAGATATCGCTGATGAGATAGGATCCTTGATTACAAGAACACTGGCGCTCCGGAAAATATATTTAGGATCTCCATCCCATCCACAATCCACAATCCACGCTATCTACACATTTCTCCATATAACATACCACCCTCCACCCTCCTCTTTACCCCATCATCATCACATACAAGTGTCTCCTACCACAAACATTCTACCACAATCATCCTCCCACTGCCATCCCACCTCCCACCTCTTAACACGACACAACACAATCCTCCCCTCCCCTAATCCCTTACAAAGTTCTCTCGTACCCTTCCCAGTACCAGTGACGTTCACGATGTAAGGTACGTACGACTTATAGTGCAAAGAAGAGACTGTGGAGGCTATTGAGTCGTTCTTCTGTTGAGGAAAGGTTTGGTGTGGATGTGCTTATTTAAAGAATTGTTCTCCTTCTTCTTCTTCTTCTTCTTGACTGGAGGGGAGAGGAGGTGGATGACTGGAGTCACGTAGTCCTGGCATTATAGATGCTCCGGTGGTGGCGACAGCACCTTCTTGGCTGTCGATAGTAATCGTCTATAGCGCGTGAGGCAATGTATACGTTAGTCAGTATCGGCGTCGAGCTTGGTGCTGCACCGACCGTGGCAATAATTAGTTGCACGCTTAACGAAATCATTTTTTCGGCTTCTGCGTCCTTTTGTTGTTCTGATTACGCAGGTCTTGCATGGTGGGACCACGAAATCGCTGTTTTGCTGACGGAAGTGTACGCCTGTTCCGCGCAATCGGGTCCGCTGACGGCATCGAAGAGAGGTAGATATACTTAGAGTCGAAAGTTTTCAGAAAAGATGATATAAGCAAGCTTATAATCGAACAAAGTGCGCTAGAGATCCAGTACAGAGTCATGGCGCTGGGAAACTGGAGTGTAGCTGGCCCTGCTGCAAGGGCCAGAAGTTTTCGCAACCTGCTCAATCGTAGACCGTACGCTTTCCTTCTTATAGGCAAGGACAATACCACTTCCCGAGGGCGAGTTGAGGCCGGGCTAGAGACACGCTGAGAGAAGAGATTCGCCGAGGTTACCAGGGTAGCAGACAGCATGAAAGGCAGCAGAAGAGATGGATCCGGGAGCAGAAGGTTTGGGAACCACAGCATCCCCTCCGCCACGAATGAACTTTCGATAGGTATCGCAGCAGCATCAGACGTGCCTAGGTCCGGACTGCGGCCTCCTGTGATTGACCTCCAAACCAGGCCCAGCATTCCATGCTCCGTCCCGGCCATACGTCCCAAGGTCTCCATCACCACGAACCATATGGGAAATTGGATAATCGACAAGTGCCTCTTCCATCGTTGTATACCGTGTTCTTTCCGGAACTTTTGTCGGACCACTCTGGCCAAGGTTGCAAGCGTGATATCTTCTTTATCGCGCGCTGTCTTGCTTAGAGTGGCTTGCGCAGCGCTTACCGCCTCTTCCATTGACGGCTGTAGACGTAGCTGACGCATATTTATTGTATAACTGTAACGTTGGATAGGTAATATGACGAGAGCTCTGGTAAGGAGAGCGGTCAAGGGTATACTGGCCGCCCACGGCAATCCTGTGAGATTGTGAAGGCCATTGATGAGTGTATGGGTCTGCACGAGACATTCTTCGACGAAGCAACAACGTGAAGTAGCATGAAAACTACGGACATTATATATTGAGATCTGGTAAATCCCAAGTCCTCTGGGATGTATAGGTCTTGCGAGCTTAGACGTAAGACTGAAATGTCTGGTTGCCATGGTGGGAGTGAGTGGGTAAGATATGCTCAAGCTCTGCAGAAGTGAGGGTTTTGATTCAAATCTGTAGAGCACGATGTCGCTAAACGAGAGCGGATGCAAGGGGAGTCCCTAGCTTTGTTCAGGTAGACCTCGAGTCACATTGGTGAATATGATGTATCGATACGTCTTTCCAATTCAGGTGATACTGGAAGGGTCCATAACGCTTGAGTGCAGTGAGTATCATACTCGATGGCAGAGATAATTGAACTCTGCAACGTAGTAGTGTCGCCCAGCCCAATGCGTGCAACTTTCAAATGCCTGCTCCAGCAAAAGAACTAGCCAAAGCGCCCTAGACCAAACATGCGTGTGGTTCTGAAGCCGCGGAAAACATGTAGTGCGACTTACTTTGAACGTATGTCATGACTATATACGTTAATGGAAATCGACTGTCTGATGCGTCGGCGAGATCACTGATCAGGTCGCGCGGCTCCGGGCCGTTCCTGGCTCAATATCGCTAGCGCTATTCACTTTATCCTAGGGAAGCATTGTGCATAAGGAAAGATGTTTTCAATGACCCGTGTCATGTTCAGGCATGTTCACTTCTACTCATGCTCACTACTTGGACATCTTGACTGTTAATTCATTCGCAGCGATGGGGGCTACCGGACGAAGATCCTAACGATCTTTGGGCCATTATGGACTTCGTGTACTCTTTTCCGTTGTACATCGCCTGTGTCGCTCTTGCATGGCCTGTCTTTGGTTACCTCGCAGCCCTTTTCGGATCCATAATCTTTCTCATTCCTGGGATCATTCGGCTTGCTGGTAGAGCTGCTGGGTTGCGCCTCAGCCGGAATACGAAGGCCCGAAAAGACATTATCCTGATCAACGCCAAACGCGAGGATGACGATTACCACGAAAAGGAGCATGTCGCACCAAAGGTTGAAGACACGGATTGGGTGGAAGTAGAGAGTCACCCTGTTGGGTGGGCTCCAAATGGCGGGACCGCACAGAACGACTGGACAGGGATCGTGGGGTTTCTTCATCCATTTTGTAACGCTGGAGGAGGTGGAGAACGAGTGCTTTGGGCAGCCATCAAAGCTACGCAGAAGCGTTGGCCCAAGGCTATCTGTGTCGTTTATACTGGGGATCTTGATGCCACTAAGTCTACCATCCTAGAACGTGTCAAGCACCGTTTCAACATCCAGCTTCATCCTCCAAGTGTTGTCTTTATGTACATCGAGACTCGTGACTGGGTTCTTAGTACTACGTGGCCACATTTCACTCTCTTGGGACAAAGCCTGGGGTCGCTGATCATCGCCTATGACGCGTTTTCTCACGTTGTTCCCGACATCTTCATTGACACTATGGGCTATTCATTCGCCCTAGCATTAAGCAGCTCTCTTTTTCCAAAGATACCAACTGGAGCCTATGTACATTATCCAACAATATCCACAGATATGCTCAGCTTACTTGACGCCAAGATGGAGAAAGGAGTCAATGCAGGTACCGGGAAGGGTCTCAAAGGCTTGGCCAAGAAGTTATACTGGAGAGCTTACGCCTTTTTGTATGGCCAATCTGGCAGTAACGTTGACATAGTCATGACCAATTCTTCCTGGACCCAAGCACATATTCAGTCATTGTGGGGTCTGAAACGCACGAAACGACGGAAACCCCACGCAGTTGAAGTCGTCTATCCGCCTGTTGCTGTGGAGGAAATCGAAGAAAAAGTTCCTCTGGAAGGACCGAAGACCGTACAGCGACAAAAGGCCTTGCTGTATGTTGCCCAGTTCCGACCTGAGAAGAACCACGACTTGATATTGCGCTCCTTTGCAAAGATGGCTCATTCCCCTCAGAGATCGACGGAAGCAAGCGATGCCAGGCTTGTGCTCATTGGCTCTGTCCGTGATAGTAGAGATGAGAAGATGGTTTATCAGCTTCGGTTGCTTGCTCATGAGCTGAAAGTTGAGGACAATGTTCAATTCATCTGCGATGCTTCTTGGGACGAGGTCCTTGACTGGCTGGGAAAAAGCTGGGTAGGCGTCAATGGAATGTGGAATGAGCACTTTGGCATTGGCGTCGTAGAATACCAAGCAGCGGGTTTGATTTGCGTCGTCAACGACAGTGGAGGGCCGAAAGCCGACATTGTCATTGACATCGACGGGGAAGCTACTGGTATGTTGTCCCAACTGCACGGTGAATGATTACGAAATCCTCGTCCTGAGGTCTCTGCACTTTGACCATGCCCTCCCCAAGCTTGGCTAATATTGGAGCTTAGGTTACCACGCCAGCACGGAAGCCGACTACGCATCAGCCTTTGAATCAGCCCTCTCAATGTCAGAGGAAGCCACATTAGCCATGCGAAAGCGGGCTCGAGCCTCCAGCAAGCGCTTCACAGAAGCGGCGTTCGCCATCAAATGGGTTGAGCAATTGGGCAAACTTATAGACTTACAGCGCGAAGCATCAGCATAGCTACTCAATGTTTCAGTATACATGATACCCTCAAATTCAATGACACATTTTCAACGTTTCGCTCATTGAACGCCATGCTTGACCTCAAACCATTGACCACACAAATTCACCCTCCTACCATCTTCCATTCCCTAGATCTACGTAGCCATCCATTCATTCCCCACGCCCTCATCGACAATCATCCACTCCGCTCCCCCCCTCTAATCCCATATCTCCAACCCACATACCCCAACACCCCCGCCACCCCCCCAAGCCCCGCACGCCCAACCACAGCTCTAAACCCCCTAACCAGCCCATACCGCCTCCCCACCCCGACCGTCGCAGCCGCACCCCCCACCATCCCCACTCCACTCCACGTGTCCACCTCCACCTGCCCCTCATTCTCCAGCAACCTCCACGCGCGATCCTTCCACTCTATATCCTCTCTCCCCCACATGCGCCCCACCAACGCGAGAGCGAGGATGCAGCAAGGTTGGGAGGAAGGGTGGGGGCGAGGGGGCGCGGCGGAGGATGCGATAGCGTATCGGGGCCGCGATGGGGCCGACGGCCGCGCCGAGTTGAAAACCGCGGAGGAGGACGTGGGTGGTTAGGATTGCGGTGGTGTGGGGTTGGTCTTCGGCGTAGGGGGGGTGGGGCCAGAGGATGGACATTTCTGTGTGCTGGGGGGAGTTGGGGGTGGGTTGTGATGAGGGATGGGGGAGATTCGGTGTTGTTGCTCGTTAGGGTTTAGGAAAGGGAAGTCTTCAAGATCCCATTCTCTGGGAGATCGGAGATTGGTTCGATCGGTTGTTTGAGTACTTTGCTCGACTTGTATATGTAGAACAAAGCGCAGGGGTATTTTGCCCGTCTTTGCTGCGCTGATATTTTTGATACCGTCAGATTCGGGGGTTCATGGTATGGCTGTTCGATCTGCTATGGATTATATAATGGCAGGCCCACCAACCAATACTCTATCGTTGTGTGTGGATAAAGATTGGTAACTTGTTGATCGTCATACTATTCTGTATCTCGTGCCAGACGGCTGAGTATACAATTGATGAATGGTGAAAATTCACGGAGAAATGCAGAAACGACGGAACGAAGGAACGAAGAATGAGAAAGGATACCTCTAGCATAGCTGGACTTTCTTGCACGGAACAGAAGGGTAAAGAGATACGACAGCTTATGGCTCGTGATCTTTTCCAATTCACTGCCTGAAGGGCCTCAATGGCTCCACGTCTTGCATGCCATGGTTCTACATGCCTGTTGGTCCGCTCACACAAAAATGCTTCTATCTCGCGACTGCGGGTCATCAACAATCCCCACTTACCCTGTCTTTCACATGCGATAAGAATCGGACTAAGGATAGTGAGCGGTCCACAGAAAGGGTTCTTTATCGAAGACTCCTTCTGTATGATTGCTGCTTGCTTTGACATCGTGTCATGAAATTATAAGCTCATCTGTCTCTCCTCAAGATATCGCGTCAAGGTGAAGGTACCTGTTTCCCTTATCTTCTCTTTCCAACCCTATTCAACTCTAGTAAAGGATCCTTTTTAGGTCTCTCCCGACGTGTCCTTCCGTTTAGCACATCAGGTAACCAAGGTGTGCAGCCAGATTTTCCGTTGAAGCAGGCTTAAGCTGACAGAGAATGCGCAGATGTGTTGGAAGCGGATGTTTTATCACGTCGAATGCCGGCATACGGTTTTCTACGAACTTACACAATGCCAACAAGCTGTTGCCCGCGGTTCATGGTGTATATCACCAACCGGCCACCAGCGCGATTTTGACCAATTGGTTGATGTTCGGGACCATAAGCCTGGGAGATGCCCTGCTTGGCTGGGACATACGCCCCACAGTTCTCAGGGATCACAATGGTAAAGAGAGAGATTTATTGTAGGTATCGCTTTTTCTTGAAGGGCAGATTATGTTCAGCTGACTCCAAATGCGCTCGAAAGAAACACCATATCGATAATAAGCTAGTGATCTTCTTTACTATTGAGCGAGTGAAAATACCTAGCGGCGAGAGAAGATACCTTTCCGAGTAATGGAGTTATAGCTTATATCATGGTGCTTGTCCAACATTCTGCATCCCCCACCAGTATCCATTCGAAAACGACTTTGCTCCACTCAACCATTTACCTTGTAGTCGCTCAAAAGTTCTAGGTGGACGTTAGCGCGTAAGATTACAGTACTGGTTAGCTCAGTACTCACGGGTCAATCCTATTCTGCTTGAAATGCACCCTATATATCTCATGTGGTATTTCTTGGATCTTGACGTCTGGAGGTGCCGCGGCATGGTTGATATCGAGAATGATGTGGTAGATACTTTGATCTCCAAAGTCCCCTCCATGAACGTAATGCGGAGTGTCGAATCTTTTGAGCAAAGGCAAGCCGGCGTAGGTGCAAAACTTATTAGAAACCTGGATTTCATCGAGGTCACTACCTTGAGACCGTAAACGGAGACAGACGCGCTTGAAAGCAATTGCTGAGTCGGCGGGAATGATGGAAATTGAGTCGTGGAATAGTTCTGAGGGAGGGTGTACTTTATCGGCCATCGCGTGTATTGACGCTTGAAGCTAAGGGTTAGGAAAGACCACAAAAATCAAGCTGATACGAAGGTGAGTATTGACTTTAGAAAGGTAAAAGACGACGTTAGAACGGGCGGGACATTCTCCAGTAACTTTCTACGTATGTTATCTATATTTCTTGATTAGAAACCTATCCTTTAGCTATTACTAACTAGGATATACTAGCTACTCGCTTATTAATATACTTAATAGATATATAATCGAGAAATATAGATAATATATAGAGAAAGTTAGTGGGGGCTCTCTACTAAGTCCTCGCCTTAGTGTGCAATGGTTTTTATCACCCACGTGCTTAGTAACTAAGAGAGAATGCGGCAGCACGTTAGTGTTGAAGGATCAGATAAGCAAGTAATACGGCGAACTATATATGGAGTGGCCATGCGTATGGAAATGTAAGAGATTCAATTCCATTACTTTATGCCAGCAGGATGGACAAAGAACATATCAATACAGATAGTACACGAGGGTCGGTTGCAAAAGTCCCTGCCGACTTTTTTGGTGGGGGCGCGGGACAAAGTCGGTAGGGACTTTTGCAACCGACCCTCGACAGCCTCTGAACTGAACATATACCCGCTGATTATGCGCCGGGCCGTTGACGCCGTTTAAATGGTCAATGCAACCGCACGCGAGCCTCGCATTAACGGCTTCACCAAATCTGCACATCGTACAGCATATTATATTCAGTTTTCTTTGATGGCGTCGTAAGTACTCAGGTATGACAAAGTGTAGCGGGTATTGACGATATGTACAGCAATATACTATTCTTGCCATTTCGGAGGACCCACCCAGTATCCCTCTCCGCTGCGATACGGCAGTATATCTCGACCAAGTATGACCAACACCCAGACATGTTCATTCGGGACATGGAATCCATAGATAGGCTGCGATCGGATGCTATCAACTCCCTGGAACCTCATATCAGCGGTATCAAAAAGCTGACGGCGTATGCGGCTCAACTTGTCTGGATTGGGGGGAAATTCCCAATAGATATCGGCGTCGACTTTACCTGGTACCCTGCCCTTGGGTTCAATACGCAAAAACCGGTCTCGGAGAATAATCTCCGATTTGAGCTTGCGAACGTGCTGTACAACCTAGCTGCCCTCTATTCCCAACTTGCTGTGTCCTTAAACCGCAGTACAAGCGAAGGACTCAAGTCTGCATGCAATTATTTCTGTCAGGCTGCGGGAGTCATTTCACACATAAAGTTGGAGATCATTCCAGACATGCGATCTCTACCACCGGAAGATATGGATACCATGACTCTAGAGAGTGTACAACAGCTGTTACTCGCCCAAGCACAGGAATGCTTCTGGTCTAAGGCTGTCAAAGATGGACTAAAGGACGGTCTGATTGCGAAATTGGCGGCAAAGGTGTCTGACTTCTACGACCAAGCTGCGGAGTACGGGACAAAGTCAGATACCATCAGCACAGAGTGGATTCACCACATGACAGCAAAACACCATCACTTTGCAGCAGCGGCCCAATACAGAGCGTCTCGAGATTGTTTGGACAAGCAAAACTACGGGGAGGAAGTTGCGCGGCTTAGGGATAGTCTGGTATGCGTGAATGAAGCCTTGAAAGAATCAAGATGGGTTAACAAGATTGTGCTTGGTGATCTGAACGGCCTAAAATCTAGGGTCTCGGAAGACCTGAAGAGGGCAGAAAAGGACAACGATCTCATTTATCTGATGTCTGTGCCTCCAAAGTCCGAGCTGAAGACGCTTGATCGCGCAGGCATGGCTACTCCAAGGGTACCACAGGAAGTTTCTGATCCGGCCTCGACCCTTGGTGAAGGTGGTCAATTTGGTCAGCCATTGTTTGCAAAATTAGTACCTTATGCTGTCCACATTGCCGCAAGCATCTATGAGGAGCGGAAGAATAGACTGGTTAATGTCAACATTGTTGACGAGATTGAAGCTCTAACCATTAAATTGAGAGAGTGAGTCAGAACCGTAGCTTCATCCAGTGATCGCTGACCTCTTCTAGTCTTCTACAATCACTAAATTTACCTGGCTCGCTCCAGGCGCTCGAAAAGCCTTTGGGCCTGCCACCATCTCTAACGTCCCATGCTGAGGAAATCCGGCAGCAGGAAGGTCTTCATCGAGTCCGTCGTTCAATGCACGAAATCAGCAAGCTTAAAGCTAATGACACAGCTGTATACCAGGAAGGTGTCGAGTTGCTGAAGTCCGAAGCAGCCGAGGACGAGCGTGCCAAGATGAAACATGGGACCGATCGCTGGAGCCGGCAACCCTCACAGCAGGCGGCTGAGAAGCTGTATGCGCAGGTTGCTGAGATTGATGGGTATCTGAAATCTGCTTCGAGCAGTGATGACTTAGTCAAAGGAAAACTCAAGGAGTGTGAAAATGTTCTCACCGTAATCTCTGGCAGCGACCGAGACCTTGAGGATTATGTGCCCAGTAGTCGAAGAGCAGCCATGCCACCAAACCTCGAGCGTGCAGCCCATAATCTGAGAAACGAATTGAACGAAGTCAGCAGACTGGAGAGTAGACGCAGGAGACAGATTGAAAAGGTCCGCGAAAAGGCAAAAAAAGACGACATAAGTAAGAACTATATTTGTCCCTATGCTTTCCGTGTACTAATTGAGAATACAGATCATGTAATACTGGTAGAGACCGCCCGCCTCGAGCGCGACTTTCCTATGCAAAAGATCGAGCCCGCACAGTTTGAAAACCTCTTCGAAGAACGCCTGAAAAGATACGACGAAGACAAAAAACTGATCTCCGCCGAGAGCGACGAGCAAGCCCAGCTCACATCCCAACTCAAAGAAGCAAACGCAGCCTTCACAGCCGCAAGACGCGGTGACTCTTCAACCAGAGAGCGCGAACAAGCCCTCCAACGCCTCGAAAACGCCTACGTCAAATACAAAGAGATCGTCAACAACCTCAACACCGGCCGCAAATTCTACAACGACCTCGCCAAGATCGTCGCCAGATTCCGCGACGAATGCAGGAACTTCGCCTACCAACGCCGAGCCGAAGCCGGACAATTGGAGAGCGATCTCGCCAACGCGATGTCCGCGCTCAACATCTCGCACACGACGTCGCTGCAGGATCAGAAACAACGCGAGGGATTGAGGTCGCATTATAGCGCTAGAGCGCCAGATGCTGAGCCCCTGCCTGCTCCTGTACCGGCGAGAGCTCCTGTACAGCCGCCGCTGCCGCCGGCGCCGTTGGCGGGTATGTGGAAACCGGAGCTGGGGATTAAATTTGGGGGCGTGCCACCGGCTCCGCAGCAGCAGCAGGCGGCGAATGGAGTGGTGCATAATCCTGCGTATCCTAATACGAGGACGAGAGGGGGCCAGTGGGATGTACATCAGGGCGTTAGGTTTGGATGAAGCGTCTATAGGTGTGGATATATATATTTTGAATGAGAGCGTGTGTATGATGTCCATGATTTTGGAATATAGCGGATGGGAAAGTTCGATTATCATCAATTTGTCGATCCTTGATGAAGCTCAAAGAGTTCATTATATGCCCTACGACCGGATGTAAGGGCTCACAAAGCTACCTTTCTAGCAACACCAAGCAACCATCTAGCATCACTCCACACGCCCGCCTGCTCACCCTCAGGCGGCATATCCACTCCACCCGTCCCCCCCTCCATATCCTCATCCCTCTTCTTCCTCCCAAGACGCTTCTGCAACTCCATCGGATCCAACTCTCCACGAACCCCTTCCTCATCCCCATCATCATCGTCCCCGAAATCCTCACCCCTCATATCCATCCACCCTACCGCCCAATCAACCCACCCGCCAACCCGTCCCATAACAACCTTCCTCATCTCCCCCTCATCTACATCCTCCCCTTCCCCCCCCTCCTCATCCACATCCACAAAATCTGGTCCCATCATCTCCCCCTCACCTTCACCTTCACCTTCATCAGCACCAATCCCCCCTCTCCCCGCACTACTCCTCCTGCTCCTCGCATCACCCTGCTGTAACCGATTCCGAGCTCCCGCATGATTATACTTCCCACTCCACTCCCCATCCAACGAGTGATAAACACTATCATCCCCATCCTCCTCTTCCTCATCCCCACCCGTCAAACTCGTACTCGAACGCCTAGCCGCCAGCCAACTCTGCCCCTTCTCCTCCAACCGTGTAAGTGTGAGTGTCGAAGCTGTGCGCGTGATCCAATCGTCGTTGTCATCTCTGCTGTGTGCTCTCACGCCGCCGCTCTTTCTTCGTTTCGCGCCATCGGGTTGTTTGTGGAGGGCGGAGGCCGATTTTGAGGGCGGGATGGCGCGGGGGATGGAGGTTGTCGGGCGCAGGCGGGTGCGTGAGGTGGGGCGGGAGAGGAGGGAGGGGGTGCTGGGGATGGAGGTGCTGGGGTAGATGTAGGAGGTTGAGGGGGAGGTGGGGAGGGTGGTTAGAGGGGAGAGGGTGGGGTGGGAGCGGTTGCGATGCTGGGATTGGGTGTCAAATGGGTGTCAAATGGAGTGAATTGGAGACTTACGTCCATTAATAGTTGATTGAGTGAAAGGGAGAATCAGTGGGTGTTGGTAGGACGAAACTCGGAGTGATAGAAAAGTAGAAGGAGATTAGATTGAGTTTGGAGCTAGCCGATTTTACTTCTATATAGTACTGTGACTATTTAAGGTTTAGTTAGCTGTCGTTGCGCTAAGCAATATACCTCACGTAATCTAATTTCCCTAGGAACTTTTCTTTTTTCTTCGTATCCTATTTATACTATTACTCTTATATACGCGTCTTATATTATTAGTCTCTTATTTATATCTATCTATATATCTATATATAGATATTATAATAGACTTATATAAAATATATATTTACTAAGCCTATTACTAACTTCTTAGCCCCTAATTAGTTTATATTAAGGCTTTACCTAGCGCAGGCAGGACACGAGACATATCCTCATCAACTGCCCTAGGTTTCACGACCGCCGCCAGGAGCTAAGGGACACCTTAGGGACGTTAGATGCCTATAAGATGCTTATAAGCGCGAAGGGGGCGAAGCGGGTAGCGAAATAGATAATCTAAGCTGGGATACTAGGCTAGTTCTCGCTTATAGCGACGCAGTTATATTAGGACTAAGCTGAGGCGTAAGTCCTTACCGTTAGAATAATACCCGCCGCTATAATATATAATCTAGCCCTAGGGAGCTAGGATAATAAGGTAATGAATATAAGTACTAGGTATAGAGAGCTAAATATAGTATAAAGAGGAACGAACTAGAAGTTATAAGGAGATAGGAATAGTAAGGGTTTTTACCTAGGCCTTTATAAGGTATAGGTATATAGTTTCCCTTATAAGTCGGCTACTATAGTAGCGACTATAATATACCTGCAGGCCCCCGTAATTATCTTTTAATAGTTTAGATAGACGCGAGTATAACTTATTAATTAATTAAGGCTTTACCTATATTATTAAATATTATAAACTCTTACTACTCTATCCCTTTCTTTATTAACCTACTCTAGGTCCCTAGGTAAAAAAGACCTTTATTATAAGAACTTAATCTAAATATAATCTTATAACTAAATTATTAATCTAAATATTAATATATAATTATAGAATAGTTACTTCCTACCTTAAGACCCCTTATTCTATTATATACTTAAAGGTATAATCCTCCTCCCCTATTATAAAGCCTATTATAAAGCCCTTAGATTTAATTATAATATCCTCTTATTAATCTTATACCTAATTATATGCGCTTAAAGGGCCTAATATCTAATTATAAGGTAGAAATATATACTTTAAGGCTTATAATAAAATAGTACTCTAGCTATTCTACTTTATACTAGAAGGAAGAGTATAAGGCTAGCCTTATACTATTTATAATATACTACTTATAAGGTAATAGTATACTTACTTCTCTACCTAAGCCCCTATAACTCCTAAAAGAGCTACTCTAAGGAAGTACGTTATATTCTAAGTATTTTCTAAAATATATTTATAAATATAATAATACTCTTACCTTTATATCTTATAAATATTAATAGGATACCTAGTTATAAGGCTATACTAGTATTTAGTCTTTTATAATTTATAAAGAACTCTACTACTTATAAGGCCCCTTATAACCTAGTACTTACTTAATTCTATCCTTTACCTAATTATACTTTTATAATCCTACCTTTATAATAATATCTTAACTATCCTACTATCTAGATCTTTAACTATCCCTCCTTAAAGAACTTAATAGAATAATATAAGCTTATAATAACCTATTTATTAATATATATATTATTATATAAGAGTAAATTAAGTAAGTAAGGGTAATAATAGGGCTTATCTAGGTAAATTTAAACCCTTACCTTTAATTATTTATAAAGGCTAGATCTAATAAGAAGTATATAAATCTATTAACTACTTTAGAGGTTACTACCTTTATTCTAGATAAATATAAAGACTATTACTTTTATAATATTATTATTATAAAATATTATAAGGATAATAAAGAGCTGCTTTTTTATACTATTAGTTATAATAATACCGCGTACTTTCTATTATATTATATTCTCCTTTTCTTATAAGGAAATCTAGGCTAGTATTAGGCCTTATAGTTATATAATAATAATAATTATTATACTATTATCTATTATTTTAAGTATATATAATTACGCTATTACCTCTTTTAATATCCTAGTTAGTACTTAATAATACTTTATAATAAAAAGCTATTTTAGTAGTATATTATTAATTACTTTATTATAATTAACTAATTAAGACTTAATTTCCTTTATAAGAATTAAGATACTATTTATAATAAATTATATTAAGGGGTAGAAGATATAATACTAACTAGTAATAATTATATAAATACTCTTAGATACTATACTATTCTACCTTCTAGCTTTAATAGTAGTAATCAGGTTATAGTATAGAATTATAAGGACTCCCTAGCTATTTAATATTATTATAAGAAGCTAACACTCTTTATAATAATAATTATAAACTTATACTAGCCTAAAATTAAGGCTACTATCTTTAATAACTAGATTATTAGTAATTAGGTAGAAATTATTATATATATCTTTTATATAAAGAAAAAGGTATTATTATAAGACCTTAAGGATTAGTTTAAGCGCTATCTTAATATTATCTAGACTATTAAGTACTAGAAAAGAGATCTTCTATATATTTATATCCTCCTTTTTCTATATTAAGATAATAGCTTCCTAGACTATTTTTATATTAATAATCTAATCTATATAAAATTACTTAATCCTACTATTAATCTAGATAGCTCTTTATATTAAATTATCTAGGAGTAAATAACTTATAACCCTTATAAGTACTAGAATCCTAAGTTATTATATATAATTAAGAAACTATATAAATCTAGGTAGATCTATTTAAAGTATTTTCTAAGGAAGTTCTAGCTTAAAACTTTAGTTATAGAAGATAGCTATCCTATATACTACTATTATAAGGATAGATATATATAAATAAAATAGGTATATAAATAGGATATTAAGATAGATAATTACTAGGTAATCCTATATAATCCCTAACTAACTTATAAGTATATAATATATATTAATATTAAGGTTTATACCTCTATTAGTACTATTAAGTATATATATAAGTATATTTATAAGGGCGCCGACTATATAACTCTTAAGCTAGTAGATAACTAGGATAAAATTATATACTACTTAAATAGTTATTATATTAGTTTATACTAGGCTATATAGAACCTTTTTAAATTCTATAATTATAATAAGGATCCTCCCGTTATATAACTTACTTTATACCTCCCTAGTTAGTAATAGGTATAATTCTATAATAATAAGACTAACCTTTTATAAGTACTTAATAGAGCTAAAATAATACTTATATACTTCTTATAATATAATACTAAATATTCTAATAGCTATTATCTATTATAATATAATTTTCCTAAGTACTATATCTATTATAGTAAGAAAGGGGAGTAGTAGTAGATACCTTAATAAAGGGGATATATAATTAGGCGTATATATAATTATAGAGTTATATAAGGGGAGAGGTTCTACTTATAAGTCCTACTTACTATTATTTATAAGCCTTCTAGTTTTAAAGTAATTTATATAGTTAATAGTATTTTATATCTAACCTTTTAGGCTATATATATTATCTTAGGGCTCCTTAATAATAATAGTAAGTAGTTTATATACTTTAAAGAATCTTAGTACTACTCTTCTAGCTACTCCTTATATTCTTTATTTATATTTATAATAATTTACTACGCTATATTACTAGGGACTTTCTAGATATTCCTATTAATATAGTAAATATATATCTTAATTATAGGTTATTCTTAGTTACTAAATAGTTATAAATCTAGGGTAGAAGGCTTAGGGACTTTAATCTACCTATACCCCTCTTTATATAGTCCTAGTAGGACTACCCTCTTTTAATTATATCTAAATTAGAGTATAATACTAAGGAGTAAGTAACCTTATATAATACTACTATTTTAAAGTTAAATATTAACTAACGCTCTACTTATAATATTATCCTTATAACTATTATAACTTTATTATAGACTACGTACTTCTTTATATATAGTACTATAAGTACTAGGAAGACCTTTCTTTATAAAGCTCTTTATTATTATTTCTATATATAAGGATATATTATACTATATATAATATATTACTTCTATTAATATTATATTAATATTACTACCTAGTAGCTATATATCCTACTCTACTTTTAAGATCCTAATTATTTATAATAATATATCTACCTATTATATCCCTATATAGTTTAATATAATAAAGTTACTCTATTATATAGCCCTAATTATATAAGATAAGGTACTTATATAAAATAAAAATAATTTTACCGCGGTTAATATAATATTATATAATATCTATAAGAGTAATAACCTATTTAGTAGGTTCCTAGTAATTATAAGTAGTAACTTTATATAAATAACTCCTATTATTTAGAGAGGTAATTCGGCTATATAGGTTAATACTAGCCTTTATAACTCCTAAATCTAGTTAAAGCTAAATATACTTTAGTTATATTAAAATATATAGCTCTATACTAGATCTAATAATTAGGCGTTTATAAGGTAGATAGGCTAGATATTATATAATATATTAATATATAAGATAATAGCTCTTCCTCCTAAGGTAAAAAATTAGGATATAAATAGATATACCTTTATGGAATATATCTTTCCTACTACCTCCCTTATATAACTATTATTACTACCGGATTTCTTTAAGAGTAGAGTTATACTATCCCTATAAAATAACTCTACTACTATTTTAAATAATAAGATCTTAATATATTTATATAAAATTATATAATACCTTTTATTAGCTAATAAGTTATTATCTAATAGTAATAATAATAGACTTAGCCTAGAATTCCTATAATCCTTAAAGCTATCTAGATTTCCCCCTTCTTAATTATACTTAAAGGTTAGGGCTCTAATTATATTATTATAGAACTTATACTTAAATAAAAGTATATATAATAGGACGCGCCTAATTATTATATATCTATTCTAATAGTATATTTAAGGTTAGATCTTTAGTAGAAAGTAGGAGGGATCTACTTAATTCCTTAAATTAAACTAACTAGTAAGGAAGGTAACTACCCTTACCTTCTTACGCGTAAGTAGTTTCTAGTCCGGCTCTATTTTATAATAACTATTAATAAATCCTAAGGCTAGTTACTTTTTATTATTAGGGTAGATTTACTTTTATTATATTTTAGTTATAGTTAGCTCTATATAATACTATCTTATATAAGAGATATATAGAGACTTTTAGTCCTCTTACTAGCGAGTTTAAGGGGGCGTATAAATAATATTATATATCTAGAGGTTCTTTTTAATAATATATAATAATATAATATAATAAAGGCCTTTTTAATATTATTATTATAATAAACCTCTTATTTAAATTAATTATATTTAATTATTCTATATTATTTTGTTATTTTATTATTATTTTTATTACTTACTTACTATTACCTACTTCCTATTATTTATTTACTATTATAATATTACTATTAATACTACTATTAAATTACTACTATTTAATTACTACTACTTAATTACTACTACTTAATTACTACTATTAAATTATTATAATTATTAGTTAATTAATATTATTAATACTATTATAATAATTTAATTAATATTCTTAATACTATTATTATTTAAAAGTTATTATCTAAATATTATTTAATTATTATTATTTAATTAGTATTATTAGATTATTATAAGCTACCTCCTAATTCTATATATTTATTATTACTTATAGTTTTCTACTTATTTTTTTAGTTTATTATAAGAAAGGTATATCTTAGATATAAGTTATTTTATTTCTATCCTATAAATATATACTTATATATAGATTTTTTAAAATCTATATAGCCTCTAAGAAGGCCCGTATAAATCCGCTACTCTCTATACTAATCTATATACCTACTATACCTAGGATTCCTCCTCCTTATTAGTCCCTTCCTTTTCTTTATAATCTACTACGGAGCTATATAGTTTTATAAGCCCTACGTAATACTCCGTAATAGTATTATATAACTCTATTTCTATAAGTTTACTAATCTATATAGATTTATATTTTTTTAACCCTATCTATCTAGATTAGTACTAATTAGGATTAGCTATATAGAGTATTACTAACTACTACCGCTAGCTATATATTTATATTTTTCCTTAACCTTATCTATATAAGTTAATATATTATAGAATTTATTTAAAAAGATTTATACTAACTATTTATAAAGTTATAAGTATTTATACTATTACTACTACTTATATAATTCGCGTATACCCCTTTATAGAATCTAGATAGGGTCTTATAAGAGCTAAAATTTCTATTCCCTTTTATATAGGAGTCGTAGGCGTCCTCTTCTTTAATAGAGTAGAAAATATCTATATAGGACTAATATATAATAGATTTAAGGATATAATAGTATTTTATATTCTATATATATTAATATAAAAGTTTATAAATTATCTATTTTTATACTAACTAGTCTATTAGCTTTCTCTTTAGTACGGAATTATATATTTTATAAAATTAGTAGTATAACTATATATTAAAGCTTACGGGGGGCTTTCTTTTCTATACTTATCTTTTTAGCTTCTATTAGGCGTTTATATTTTTTCTTAGATTCTCTACTAGGCTTTATAGGAATACTATTTTCTATACTAATATATACTAGATACTTACTAAGTATTACCCTATTATCTAGCTTAGAATTAGAAGCTATAATAGTTTATATAGGTTTTAATATTTTTTTATAGATTTTTATAGATTATAAAATTATAAGTATATTATATAAAAGGAGTATAAATTAGAATAATACTAAATAGAGATATACTTACTATTAATAGACTAAAATAGGATAATAGGATAGGAATAGTTATATAAGTATTTTATAACTCTACTATATAACTTTATTTATAAAGTACTTATATAAACTTACTTAAGTAATATTTAAGTTATTAGGTTTATTTTAGTTATAGAAGTACTAATAGCCTAGCTAGATAGACTAAGCTATATTTATCTATTCTATATAGATTATTACGGTATTAGCTATATAGGTCTTTACTACTATTTATAAATCTATAATATTATTTTATAATACGTTTTTATTAATTACTAATCTCGCACCGAGATAGCGACCCTCTAGTGAGGAATGTACTTCAATGAAGGCATAATCTTGGGTATATTGCAGCTATCCAACATACATAATTCGACATCAGTCGTGGTTGACGAACAACTTCTCCAACCCTATCTAGGTCGAGGTTGGATATTGTCTCTTCTATATTCTATGCAATTCCACCATGGTTATATTTTGCCTTTGTTGACAACAAAAGCCTCCAGAACGGCAATTGCAGCCCACAGTCTGTTCTCGGCCTCTTTAAACGCGAGAGATCGTGGAGAGTAGAAAACGTCGTCGGAGACCTCTTCCTGATGCCGGGGCATGCAATGCGTAAACTTCCAACCTGGCTTTGCACCTCCCCTTTCTGCCAATGGGGTCGTAACCTGAAACCCAGAAAAAGCCTTAAGCTTCTTCTCCTCTTCGCTTTCCTGGCCCATGGAGATCCATGTGTCGGTGACCAAGATATCGGCGTCCTTTACGGCTTCTTCGGGCACGTTTGTTTCGGTAAGCTTCCCCTGAACTTTGGCGTCTGTTCCCGATTGTTGAATAATCTCCCGCATCTGACTAGATATTTCGTAGCCCTTGGGTGTCGCAACTGCCAGATCAACACCCAACTTGCCAGCTCCAATAGCTATATCGTAAAGCACGTTATTGGCATCACCAATCCACGCGACTTTCAGTCCTTCGAGCCCAAGGCTAGGAGTCATGGATCGCTCCTCTGTTCGTGATGTGTGCATAGCTTCGAACATTGTTAGAAAACTCGCTATACTTTGCAACGGATGATAAGCATCGGAGAGAGCGTTAATGATTGGCACGGTACTACTTTTTGCAAGATCTGCAACATCGGAATGAGGCCCGACTCTCGCAAACCAAGCAGAAACCATAGAACTTATGACGACTGCAGTATCATAGAGCGATTCATTGACACCTAGTTGTATGTCCTCTTTACCCAGGAACATCTAGGGCGGGTCAGTTCCGAATGTGAATTCATCCTCAAGGTCGGGTTTTATGCATAGCGTTCAGGTGTGAGCGAACTAGGTGAAGACCTACAGGATGACCCCCTAAAGCAACAACAGCACCTTCTGTGCTTACTCTCGTTCGTGTAGATCTTTTATTGAAGGTTAGAGCCACAGTCTTGCCCGCCAATGCGCCTAATAGCGATTTTGGTACTGAGCCAGATTTCATCGCTTGCTTGTGCGAATGGGCATTTCGGATCAGGGTGGTGAATTCGGTGCTCGAAAGGTCAGCAATGCTGAGCAGATGTCTGGGGCCGAAGGGCGATGTGGCTGGGGAGGATTGAGAGCTGTAGCGTTGTACTTGTTCGACTGCTCGAAGATATCGGATAGATGGTCGTAAAGGGTGCATCCTTGCGAGGTCTATGTGTACGTGCTACAGCTACAAACAAAGCGCCAAAGCAAATATGTATCTTTAAGCAGCTTCAATACGACCCGGATATCTCTGTTCCAAATAAATGAAGCCGAGAATGGGGAGCTTTACCTTGAGTACAAAATGAGTAGCGGCGGAAGAGGCTTTGAAGGCTGTCAAACAAGCTTTGGCCCGTCTTGGTGTTAGAACTAGAATCTGCAGCCCAGACGCTAGAACAGTTCAGATAAAAGTATAAAACCTTGTTGACAAATAGGATTCGGCAAGTATAATCACGAATCGTCAATATCGAGGAGTAACGTTCAATATCTAGTTAATGGCACAGATATCTGACCGGCCTTATTGGAAATTAACAGAGAGAGATGCACATGAATCCGAGTGAGGTTCTCCATCGGGTATAGTATCCGAGTTCTATCAATGACTGACCCTCGATGGCAGTCGAATGGTGCGGTCCTCAAGAATCAGCACAAAGTTCTGCTAAGATGAGGCTGTGCACATAGTATCAAGAATTTTCTAGAAATGAATGAGCTATTCATTTGATGACATCATAAATCCTCGGAAGATACACAATAAGATTGTCATATCCATGGAGTCTGCGCGGATAGCAATGACCGCGTCAAGAAGATCACAGTAATCTGCTCGAGCTCTTCTCAAGCTTTCCTACTTCATCTGGCAGGTGGTACTTGTTTTTACTCTACTTAAAATTAGACACGCATAAAACTGAGGACCTTACCAGTCTGAGATAGTTTGACTATGCTCTCGCCTCAATCAATCTGCTAATCTTGAGAAAGTTTCAGGGAGTTGCATAGCGAGCGCCCAGATGGGAGGGCTATGGGTGGGGCTTTTCCTGGGTGAGCTGGCTATTGAATCGCGCGAAAAAACTGAATTAGTCGGGTGAGGATCCCTGACGGTATCAATGCGAGGGGTTTGAAGGGACGTAATGGGAGGTTCACAGCCGCTCATCCCTTGTTCTCATTGGATTTCTGCTGGTGCTGACATAGCTGCTCGAGACTCTGCACCCTCACTAGTACTAGCGACCGCTAGAGAGACATCGGAAGAGGAAACAATGCTCGTTCGCTCGTGCTGCATGCTTAACATGAATGCTGCCGCGCAGCCCCGGCACGGTCTTTGAGGCTGCTAGTCACTGATACAGACCCAGCTAACACCAGACCCTTCATGCCAAAAATCCGCGTTCGGCGATCTCTCTTTGATATTGGATCGGGAAGGAGCTTCCAGCTCTGAGGTGAAGGGGGAGATTCTTGAGGCAACAAACCTGTCCGGGAAAAGCAGCAGAATCTGCCTCTTCGGCCTAGAAGGGGCGGCTTTTGCCACAATGAAACCATCTGGGGTTCCCTTCCGAATAAGGAAAGGGACTGGATGACTCTTCGAGGGTGTTGATGTTGGCAGTGTATCGTCAAGGAGAGGATCGACATTTGTTGAAGATGATGATGAGTAGATGGTGTTCATTTGAGGGCCACCCCGATGTGAAGCATGCTCATCATGACAAGCGCGAAATGGATGATCAGAGTTTGTGATCGTGCGGCCCACTCGTTCTACCATCCAAATTTGACATACTCAGTAAGGGAAGAGGCATTCTGCACTACATGACTGAACTTTGCAAGAATGTGCTCTGGGTTTCATAGCAATAATTAGTATCTCTTAACGAGAGCGATGGACAACACGGACCTAAAAGTGGTCCCGCGTCGAACCCGACATAGTCTGGTGTCTTTTGCTATGGAAAACATTTTCTTAGGAAACATCAAGCATAGCTCCAGGTACTGCCGGTGGTCCTGGCTATAGCCCGGCGATAAGTTTTGCAAAAGGTTTTAACGTGTCGCAGGAGTCATGTATCGCCTCTCCAGTTGACGCATCTGCGTTCTGCATAATCTGTATCTGTAATCAATAACGTAGAAATCCATTTAGTCATTGGAAGAGGGACATCTCTTTGAAGGATGATGGATCACCCTTTGATACCAACCCATCGGGAACGGCATCCGCAGGTAAAGTTTTCGTCATTCTCAACTATCGACAATATCATCTCCATCGCATGTTCAGACACCGCCATGTGAACTATCTCGCACATATTGTATTTACCACAGTCATCTCTGCCATCCGACCCGCCTTTCATATATGAAGGGTGGTTGAGCCAATAGGATGTCTGACTTACTTTCTCCACGACGCCGAGTCAGGATGCCCTCCCCTCCAACGGCTTTCGAAGAGTCTTCTCCCGAGCTCAGCACTCACCAGGGGTCCTTGCACTCCAATTCTCCGCTTCTGTCCTCGGCAAGTGACATACTACGCCATAGTTCGCCAGCTCTCATGTCTCACAAACGGATTGTTTCTCTGGAGGACGAACTCAAAGGCTCAAAGCAGGATGTTGCTCAACTCGAGGAAGATGTCACACGTCTTAACAAGGAATTACGGTTTCAACGCCGTCAGATCATTGTTCTTGAGCGAGGCGAAAAGGTTTCAGGCGAAGTCATCACTGACTTGATAGCTGAGAACGAAGAGCTTCACTTGAAAGGCTCGGCGTCCGCTCATGTACATGATCTGGAGACTCGAATCGGTGCATTCGCAGCAGATCGGAAAAGGGCCGAAGTAGGCATCATTGAGAATGTCACCGCTGACATTGACACGATGATCGAGGCCGTTCATGACCTGAAAGATTGCATATGCAAGGCAGTGAGGGCACAACTTGCAGCTGGTGCTGGGCAACCCGCGGAGGATGTCGAGTGCGACGCCCGAGGACACCTCGAGCGAAGCATCAGGCCAGCTGATAAGTCTAGTCACTCGAGAATCATATCCCGCCCTGACTCAGAGGCGGGAGTCAAGGGACCGCTCTCACCGTTGCCAGACATGCAATCGAAATTTGGCACCTGTCAGAAACCACCAGGAGTGGTCCCAAAGGACAGGCCTCAGCGAGAAGACACGCCAGACTACGCGGCCTTTTGGAAAAGTCTTACTAATCCTTTTAGTAAGACTTACAAAGACAAGCTATATGGATCACTTGACTCGAGCTTATCCATTGACCATGAGCTTTCAAGGGTGGAGCCACCATGTGGCATGGTAATTGGGAACTTGAGCGACTCAGACTTCTCTATCACAACTGCTCTGGCATTACAGGTGGATAAGAGCCTGACTAACCCTCCGAGCTTAAACTCATCGATGTCCGATGATAATGTCATCCCAATGCTATCTCCAGGCAAGACGGACGGTTTGCTACGCAAGTCCGCCACACCAGAATCACCAATGTCCTTCTCTCCACGAAAACGTGGAATGGATAACAATGGGAAGCCATCAAATAGTCCAAGAGCTAGCAACAGAAGCAAAAGACTCAGAGGGTACGATGGTAAGAAGTGTAATTTTCTACTGAGAAAGCGGAGGAAGACAGATATGTGAAGCCCAACACCAACATCCGCGTCAACTTACAGCATACAGAAGAAGCCTAGCTCGCTCAACCCCGAGATCTTTACATATCTAAGACTGGAAGGGAAACGTCAAACATCATCTTGCTTCGCTTTATTAAAATCAAAGCTGTTTATGAACAGGAAAATAACGAACGAGCTGGGATAGGAAGGTGAACCTTCGGTGCGCGCACGTTGGTTGCTTAGGCACTTTTGTAGCAGTAATATCAAATGCCAAGGCTTCTGCTGATCAGGCAAGAGTACTTTAAAGTACTTTAGCTAGGAATGTCAGTATGACTTGCAGTCTTGGCTTTATCATCCTGCTGCGCGGAAGATATGGCGGACTCAGACATAGAAGATTCTAAGAGCTAAATTTTGCACCCAAGGACCTTGATCTCGTTGCGAGTACGGAGTTTGACACCAAAAGTCTTGAGCAGGCGCTAACGGGAGTGGCACCAGTCCTTCAGCGACTTGGCGGGACAGGTTGCCCCGGAAACCGCACCCCTGGTACTTAGACCTCAAAGGATTGGGCCTAAACTCTTAGGCGTCCCGGTCCCTGTGTCCCTGTAGATTTGGCGCATGCTCAAGACTTTTGGTGTCAACCTCCGTAGTTGAGGAGATACTGGCCCTGAACCGTTAGCGTAGACTGCTACTTGTTTTGATAGGTGGCTAGCATGAAACGCACCAAGTCGTCATCAAGGCTGCCCTCGATTGCATGCGATAGCAGCTCCAAGCGCCTAACCTATCGATCTCCCAAACGTTCATCTCGTATCTTACTCTGTTAGACTGGTATCTAACTGCAATGTGCAATGCCTGAACATCAGTCTACGTTTCTTTGACTTCGTGACAATGCCCGACGAATCAAGATCACCCCTCCTTGGGGCGCAGGCAGACGCCGAACACTCGAGATCTGAAAGACCTCGATCACAGAAGTCCGGAACTTCATCAAGATCGAAGCATTCATATCCATCCAAACACTCCGAAGAATCGACCCCTCTACTATCACCAAAGACCAATCATCGTGACTATGGTGATGCACCTACACACAATGGAGTTGGCTCTCCTGCGGCGTCCTCGTTGAGATCCCTACAGAATGGAGGATCGGGCAAAGGGAACAAGTCGCGACGATGGCCAACAATTGTTGCTTTGACAATACTTGGCCTTGTGATAGTTGTCATACTATGTTTGGGCTTTGCGGCACCAGCAGTCGTGGAAGAATATGCGAAGCAAGCCATGGTGTTCGAGCCGACAGCTCTCTCAGTTGATTCTTTTACATCCACCGGAGTAAGAGCAAGGATACAAGGCGATTTCACACTCGATGGTTCAAGGGTTGAGAGGAAGGCAGTCAGGGATTTGGGTCGTGCGGGGACATGGATAGCAAGAGCGGTGGAGAGTAAGCGTTCGAAGGTTCAGGTGTATCTTCCGGAGTATGACGATCTTCTCCTTGGCACCGCCGACGTACCACCTGTCGTGGTAGATGTTCGAGACGGTCATACTACGCATATAGATTTTCTGAGCGATCTCGCAGCTGGAGACTTAGACGGCATACGGAGAATGGCGAACGATTGGATTGATGGGAGAATCTCGCATTTGAGCGTAAGGGGTGTTGCAGATGTGCCTTTGAAGTCCGGGATATTCAGTCTAGGCACACAAAGTCTCGCTCAAACCATTGTGTTTAGTGGTTCGTGCATTCCATTTTCATGCGCTCGTGCACGACCAAAATCGTTATGTGTACTGACTGAATTGACTATAGGGAGCGAAATACCGCTGATGCCCCAATACAACATCACCAAGCTCAATTTTCACGAAGTAGATTTACCGAGATCTGAAAGAGGCATGGAAGCAGATGTGTCGCTAGTCCTGGCGAACGAGTATCCATTCACTTTCACAGTACCACCCCTTGGCTTCGATGTTCTGGTACGGGGATGCTCTCCTGAGGAGCCATACATCAGGCTAGCAGACGCAACAACAGAGCAAATTTCTGTCGAGCCGAAGGAAGATATCAAGATTCAGGTCGGAGGTTTCATTCAGCAGATACCCGAGACTTTATTAGCAATTTGCCCGCAAACAGAAAAGTCGCCGCTGGATGCTTTACTAGGAGATTATATTCGAGGAGATGAAACGACCATATTCGTGCGCGGCTCCAATGCTCCCTCTGGCGACACGCCGAATTGGGTGACAGATTTGATCAAGAGTGTTACTCTTCCATTGCCATTTCCCGGCAAAACCTTTGAGGGGATGATCCGCAACTTCTCCCTGGCGGATGTGCACTTTAGCTTACCAGACCCATTCGCTTCCCCCGATGAGCCTGGGGCATCACCAAGGATATCTGCCATTGTCAAAGCAGTCGTTGGTCTGCCCAAAGAGATGAATTTTCCAATCGAAGTTCCACGCGTCCGGGCAGACGCAGATGTCTTCTACCATAAGAAGAAGCTTGGCCGTCTTGACCTGAACAGATGGCAGAAGGCGAACTCTACACGCATTGAGGCAGCCGGCGACGTGGAGGCGGGTCTTACAGTTGATTCCGTTGTGAAGAACGCCCCGTTGAAGATCACCGATGATGATGTATTCTCGGAGTTAGTCTCAGACATGGTGTTTGGTGGCAAGAAGGTAATCCTCGGCGTCAAAGCCAACGTCGATGTTGAAACGGAAACGGCGCTTGGGAAATTTGTGGTCAGGGACATCCCAGCGGAGGGCAAGGTACCTGTCAAGCGTTAGTCTTCCATTTTCACGACTCATGAATGTACGATAGCATAATGGCATTTCCAGTGCTGATGACAAGCTGTAACCAGCTATATCGGGCGGTGATCTCGATGGCTTTTCGCCCCAAGTGGGCTCTCTACGCATCTTGGCCACAACAAAGTCCTCCCTTTCTCTCGAAGCCATGATCAATATCACGAATCCTACTGACTATTCTGCTATGGTACCATACGTGAACATCAAATTATCGAGCAACGGCACTGAAATCGGCCACGCCACCGCTCGCAACGTCTCCATTGTCCCCGGACCAAACCACAACATCCTCACCGAAGCCCTCTGGGACCCCCTCACAGCCAGCGGCGAAAAGGGAGTCGCCCAAGGAAAAGAACTTCTCTCCCAATACATATCCGGTCTGTCCCTCCCCTACCGATCCCAGCCCACTCCATCCTTCACAGACCCCCAGCACCGCTAACAACCACCCCCCCGTTTAGGCTACAACACAACCATCACCCTCTCCACCCACGCCGGCACCATCCCCCACAACCCCCACCTCGGCCTCGCCCTCTCAACCTACCACATAACCCTCCCCACCCCCCTCCTCCACCCCCCCACCAACCCCTCCCACCCCCCGGACCCCTCCCGCGACCCCTCCGCCCCCCAATTCATCGACTCCGCCACCTTCCACCTCCTCACCTCCACCGCCGCATTCACCCTGCTCTCCCCGCTCCCCCACAGCGTCATCACCATCACCTATCTGAACGCGACCGCGTACTACAACCATACAGAACCGGTGGGCAGTATACTGTATGAGCTGCCGTGGGAGGTGCCGCCGGGTGTTAGCGAGAGTCCGAGGCTGCCGGTGGAGTGGGATTTGGGGAGTGTGGGGTATGAGGCTGTGAGGGAGGCGGTGGGGGGGAGGCTGAAGGTGGATGCTGGGGCGCAGGTTGG